>Ga0114918_10005967_pt1 | contig 10372 bp, 13 predicted proteins | sample LantaG_FD_87015 | JGI IMG/M metagenome (GOLD analysis project Ga0114918, IMG submission 87015) | Deep subsurface microbial communities from Baltic Sea to uncover new lineages of life (NeLLi) - Landsort_02402 metaG | ecosystem: Environmental > Aquatic > Marine > Oceanic > Sediment | place...
GCTTGGGGGGAGGTCTCGGGAAGCGGCCGCGGCGGCCTCTGCTTGGTGTGGGGGGGGGGGAGAAAGGGGGGGGGGGGGGGGGGAGAGAGGGCGAAGAAGAAAAAAGGTGAGAGAGAGAGAAAGGAGGCAGCAGTCCTCTTCGCTCGTCCGTCGTTCTCGATCGACCATCAGCCCATCACCCATCACCATCGAATAAAACAAAATTATCCGAAAACTCACAGCACTTGGCCAGCTTGTACTGCGTCGCGGCCTTCTCCAGCAGCTCCGCGGCGTCCTCGTACTTGTTCCCGCCGAAGAGCGAGAACGAGGTGAGGCGCTTGTCGGCCTTTTTCACGAGGTCCAGGGCGCGGGCCGCGGCTCCATCGGTCGCCATCGTTTGGGTTTTGTCGGCGGTTTTTTTTTCTGCGTCCTGCTTGCTCTTCTTTCGTGAGCCAGCGTTCTCTTCGCAGGTCTCCTGCTCTTTGACCGGGGCTTCGCTGTCGGTGAGGCGAAAGAAAGAGCTCAGGCTCTGCAGAGAGAAGCGGCAACAGAAGTGGGGGGGCCGGTTCACTCTCTCTTGGAAGAGCAAAGAAAGAAAAAAAGTCGGAAGAAAAGTGATGGCCTTCGCTCGCTGCGACGTGCGACATCACTGTCCCTCGCTTTTTTCAATCAACTGAAACGAACAGCAAGAGCCTCGAGGACGTTGGCCTTCCCCCCTTGTCTTGCTTCTCTCGCTCGGAAATCCCTCTCTGATCGCTGAGGCTGACTGGCCCTTGTCGATGCTGTAGGCTCGAAACCAGAAGCAGGGAGACTTTTTTTCGCGAAAAGAACAAAGCATCAGCTTTTAGCTCTCCCCGTCGCCGTTTTTTTGTCCCCCTCGATCCGCGCAAACGAGGAAAAAAGAAAACCCAAACCAACGATGAATGACCTCCTCGGCCTCGTCAAGGGAGGCGGCGGCGCCGGAGCCGCTCCCCCCCCTCCCCCTCGAGGCGGCGGCGGCAACGGGAAAGGGAGCACCAGCTCCCCCTCGCCCGACATCGAGCTCGGGACATTCGACCCTGCCGTCGCCGCCGCCGCCGCCTCTTCCTCCTCTGCCCCTGCCGCCGCTTCTTCGGACAGGCACATGCAGCAGTTCTTCGGCGAGGTCTCCGGGATCAAGCTCTCGCTGGCCGGGATCCGCGAGGCGCAGGGCAGGCTCTCCGCCCTGCACGAGCGGTCGAAGACCGTCACGAGGGGCAGGGAGCTCGCCGCGCTGCGCGAGCAGATGCAGGAGGAGATAGAGGGCGTCTCGAGGCAGGCCCACGGGGTCAAGGCGAGGCTCGAGAGGCTCGAGAAGAGCAACTCGGCGTCGCTGGCGAGGGAGGGGTGCGGGCCGGGCTCGTCGACGGAGCGGTCGAGGTCCGCCATCACCGCCGCCTTGAGGAAGAAGCTCCGGGATCTGATGGGTGAGGATTTTTTTTGGTTTTGGCGAGGGTTTTTTTTGGAAGTGGCAAGGAGAACAAGCTTCTTTCGCTTCTGATTTTGAAGCGAGCGCAAAAGAGAGCAGCGAATGGGAAAGAGAGAAGCGAGAGCGAAAGAGAGAGAGAGAGAGAGAGAAAAGCTCACGTCCCCCCCTCCCCCCCCCCGAAACCACCATCACGACCAACCACTTTCATCAGGCGACTTCGCCGGCCTCCGCGCCCGCCTTGGCGCCGAGTACCGCGAGGCCGTCGAGCGCCGCGTCTTCACCGTCACGGGCAAGAGGCCGACAGCCGCGGACGTCGACGCGATGATCGAGAGCGGCGAGAGCGAGACAGTGTTCCAGCGCGCTATCTTGGAACACGGCAGGGGCGCTGTCGCTGACACGCTAGCCGACATCCGGGAGAGGCACGAGGCCGTCAGGCAGCTCGAGGGGTCCTTATTAGATTTGCACCAGGTCTTCCTCGACATGGCTGTGCTGGTCGATGCGCAGGGAGAGATGCTCGACTCGATCGAGGTTCGTTTGGTTTTTTAACCTGGTGTTTTTTTGTTTTTTGAAGTTTTTCCATCCCCTTTCTCTCTCACACACACTCTCTCTCTCTGTTCTTCTCTGTACCTCTCTCTTTTTCTCTCTTTTTCTCTCCTCTTTCTTACCTCCCCCTCTTAGGCGCAGGTCGGCCGCGCGCGAGACCACGTCGAGTCGGGCGTGACGCACCTCGTTGAAGCGAAGCGATCGCAGAAGAGGACGCGCAGGCTGATGTGCTGCGCGCTCTGCACCCTCATCATCATCGCGGTCGTGATTGTGCTGGCGATCCTGAAGCCGTGGGAGATGGCGAGGAGGCAGCCGGCAGGGAGGAGAAGGTTGTTGTTGAGACTTTGAAAAACGACGAAGAGTTTTTGGATGTAAAAGGAGAGAGGAACCCCGTCTCTCCCACCCCCTCTTCTTCTTCTTCTCTCTCTCACGCTCTCTCCACCTTTTTTCCCTTTTCTTTTTTTTGTACGAAGAAGAAGATGAATAAAATCAATCACATTTTTTGTTTTTGTGTGCCGCGAGGTTGGGGACTCTCGCGGGGGGAAGAGGACCTCTTCCCTCTCTCTCTCTCTCGTTAATGGAAAAAAGTAATGTTTTCAACTCTCTCTCGCTGTCCCCTCTCGCCATTGCTCTCTCTCTCTCCCCCTCCTCTCTCCCCCCGTCTCTTTTTTGGTTCGCTCTCATGAATAGCTCTCTCTCTCTTTCTCTCGCAGTCATCCCTCTTCCGTTCTCCTCTCAAAAAAAATATTCAGAGAAAGAAGAGAGAGAAAAAAAACTTTCTCTTCCTCTATGACACCTCCGAGGTCCCCGAGGAGAACCCGGGCAGCTCGTAGCGGTACCTCCCGTCGGCCGCGATCCCGAAGCCCTTGGGGTCCGCGAACACGTTCTCGAGCAGCTGGCTCATGTCGGGCTTGGGCGACGCGTCGGCGAACTCGACCGACTCGTCGACCACGGCCAGCATGGCGGCCTCGATCTCGGCGATGTCGCCCTCAGAAAGCAGGTTGCGCGAGGTCGCGTACTTCCTGAACGCGGGGATCGGGTCGCGCTTAGCGTAGTGCTCCTTCTCCTCCTTCGACCGCAGCTCGTCCGAGTCGGCCAGCGAGTGGCCGCGGAAGCGGTACGTCTCCGCCTCGATCAGCGTCGGCCCGTCGCCGCGGCGCGCGCGCGCGACGGCCTCGGCGGCGACCTCGCGGACTTTGACGACGTCCATCCCGTCGACGAGCACGCCCGGCATGCCGAAGGCCGGGCCCTTTTTGTAGATGAAGGGCTCGTTGTCGCCTGGGATGGGAAGAGGTTGGTTGGTTGGGGTAGGGTGAGAGAGAGAGAGAGAGAGGGAACGAAAAAATTGAGTTTTTTCCGTTTTCTCTCTTTGATGAGAAGGGGGGAAAATGCGAGAAGGTTCAAAACGCCTCACCAGCCGAGGGCCCCGTCGCGCGCACGTGCTGCATCCCGATCGCCCACTTGTTGTTCTCGACCACAAAGATGCACGGCAGCTTGTACAGGCTCGCCATGTTGAGGCACTCGTAGAACTGCCCGACGTTGCACGTGCCGTCACCGAAAAAGTTCACGGAGACGCCGTCGGCGGTCTCGTCGCCGAGGACCTCGCGCCTGTACTTGATCTGGAAGGCCGCGCCGAGGCCGATGGGGATCCCCTCGCCGATGAAGGCGAAGCCGCCGAGGAGGCCGTGCTCCTTGGAGAACATATGCATGGAGCTGGTGTTTTTTTGGGTTTTTTTTTGGGGGGGGTGGAAGGTGAGCTTTTTTTGCTTTTTTGCTCTTGTTCTCCTTCGAGCGAAGCGGCAGCGGGGCGAAGAATGGTCTTTCTTCTCCTTCGAGCGAAGCGGCAGCGGCGCCAAGAAGCTTTTTCTATTCTTTCTCCTTCGAGCAAAGCGGCAGCGGAGCGAAGAAGCTCTCTATTGTCTCCTCGAAGGAAACACTTCAAAAAAAAACTAACGCACCCTCCCTGCCCGCGGCAGATGCCGGTCTTCTTGCCGAACAGCTCGGCCATGATCTCGCGGGCGGGAACGTTCTTCGACAGCGCGTGGACGTGGTCCCGGTAGGTCGAGCAGATGTAGTCGGTCTTCTTCAGGAGGCTGTATTGTTTTTTTTTTTCGGTGCAGAGAGAGAAAAGGGGGGAAAAATCAGTTTTTATGTTCTCTTCGACCCTCTCGACACCCTCCCTCCCTCTAAAAAAAACTTCTCTTTCTCTTTCTTACCGGATCACGCCCGTCGAGACCGCCTCCTGCCCGGAGTAGAGGTGCACGAAGCCGAACATCTTGCCGCGGTAGTACATTTGGGCGCACATTTCCTGTTTTAAGAGAGAGGACAGGGAGAGAGAGAAAGAGGAAAAGGTGAGCTTCGCAGCTTGCTTGCTTGCTTCGCCCTCGTCCGAACGAGGGGCCTTCGTCGTCTTTCGATTCCCTCCTCTTGGCGCTGCCTTTTTTCCACCGTTTTAGCGAGCATCATTATCCAGCTAGATGCGCCGGATTTCCCTTTCTCTCCGCGTGCATCGAGCCTCCATAAAGTGTTCTAGACCTTGCCCTGGAGAATAGCGAAAATGCGAGCGAGCAAGGCGCAGAAAAGAGCGGCGTTTTGGACTGAAAGCTGAGAGCGCTCCGATCGCCGCTCGTTTTTTTTTCTTTCTTTCTTTTTCTCTTTCCTCTCTTTTGCCTCCTCTCTTTCGCCGCGCGTCGAGATCATCCGCGCCTTCGCGCCTCGCGCTCGCTGGCCTTCTTTCTCTCCTCTTCCTTTGGACTCAGATGTCGCGAGAGGACGGCCCTTCTCTTAACCAAACTCCGCACCTCGAACTCGCGGCCAAGGAACATGTCCCGGTAGAGGTCCTTGGCGACCTCGGGCGTGATCTGCGCGAGCGAGGCGCCCGAGACTGCCTTGGACGACGATGCGGTCGTCGGGGCCGAGACGGCGCGCGCAACCGTGGAGGCGGCCGAGGAAGACGACGAAGAGGGCGTCGAGGTGCGTCCCTTGCGCGGGGAGGCGACGGCCACGGCGGGCCTGGCGCAGGCGGTGCGGGCGCGCTGCTGGGATGCGGGGGGAGCGGCCGAGCGAGGGGCGACGACGACGCCCGAGCGAGCGGTCTTGGCTGCGAACATTCTGGAGCTGCTTCTTTCTCTCGTAAGCGTGGGCCTTTGTTTCTCTCTTTTTCTTTTCTCCGAGGGCAGCGACGGGGCTCTACTCGGAGATGCGGGGAAGGCACAAAAAGGGGAAGCGGAGTTCCGAAGCGGAGTTCTTCTTCGCAAAGGGTGAAAGAGAGAATTTGTGGAGCTAGGCGATCGGAAAAAGAGGCAGAGGCAAAACGAGAGGCTCTCTTCTCACTCTTGCGCTCTTTTTTTTTCCCTCCGACCTCGAACTCGCTCGGAAGAGCATAGCAAAAGCGAGGAGGGCCACCATTCCGCGCCTCCAGACCTCTCGCGCCTCCGCCGCCGTCGCAAGCACAGGCAGCAGCAGCAGCAGCGTCTCATCGTCGCAGCAGCGGGCTCGAGCTATGCCTCCTGCGGCGGCGGCAGCGGCGGCGGCACAGGCCTTGCTCCGCCGCTCCTCGTCGTCATCGAGGGCATGGCCGATGATGCCCTCGACTTCCTGCTGCGCTCTCTCGGCTCGCCTGGCGTCTTCTTCCTCCTCTTCTTCTTCCTCTTCGTCATCGTCGTCGACACCGCCAATGTCTTCGACGGGCCCTCTGCTCCCGCGGAGCGTGCACCCCCTCGCCCCCGGAGAAGACGGGAGGAGAGCAAGAGCGGCGGGGAAGCATGCGGCCATTGGCGGCGATGGAAGCAGCGGCATCAGCGAATTCGACAGTAGCGGGAACGCTCTGCCTCCGAGCGAGCGGCAGCAGGGCGACGCGCGGTCCGGGTTCGTGCGTGGGGCAAGCTTGGTGAGTATTTTGAGAGATACAGAGGGAGAGAGAGAGAAACGGCGGCGATCGACGATGCCGACGCCGACGAACAAAAAGCAATTCAACTCGAACCTCAACCTCGACGACGCCACGGGGAAAAAACCCGGGAAAAAAAACAGTTCTGGGCAGACCAGTCCGTCGCCGGCCCCACCAACCTCCAACGCCGCGCCCTGCTCTCCTGGTCGGCGGGTAGGCCGGCCTCGGCCCTGCTGGTGATGAAGCAGGGCGATCCGCGCGCCGCGCTCAAGGCGAGGGAGGTCGCCGACTTCCTCACGTCGCGCGGCCTGCGCGTCTTTGCCGAGCGGGCCGTCGTCGAGGGCGCCGCCGCCTGCGCCCAGGGGGGGCCGCTCCCTTCGTTCTCTGACCTGCTGCCGTTCGACCCCCGGGGCCCCGCGTCCACGAGCGAGGAAGAAGAGGAAGACGGGACCGAAGAAGGACACGGCGGCGGCGACGACGACGAAGCGAGACGGCGGAGAAGAGTGGAGCAAGACGGGGCGGCCTTGGCAGCAGGAACGACAGGTGCGTCCGAGGCGTCGCCTCCCCTGTGGTCTCCCCGAGGCACGGGGAGCGGCGCCGGCAGCGGGGCAGGCAGGGGCGCGCCCCTGCCCCCGCGCGGAGGCACGAGGAGCCTCTCGTCCTCGGGGCCCTCTCTTTCCACCGCCGTCGCCGGCGAGGACGACGACGACGGCGGAGAGGTCGACTTCTGCGTCACCCTCGGAGGCGACGGCACGGTCCTCTCCCTCGCCTCCCTCTTCGACGTCGACGGCGCCCCTCTACCCCCCGTCCTCTCCCTCGCCATGGGCACGCTGGGATTCCTGACGCCCTTCGACGCGCGACAGACCGTTCCGGCGCTGGCGGCGTTGCTCAACGCCAACGAGGCGGCGGTGTACTGCACGCTGCGGACTCGAAAGATATGTTCGGTGCTTGACGCGAGGGGCAGGCCGGTTGGGCCTCCCAGGCACGTGCTGAACGAGTGCCTGATCGACAGGGGGAGCTCTCCGGCCATCATCGCCCTGGAGGTGGCTGTTGACGGTGAGAAGAGAGGAGAAAGAGAGAGAGTTTTTTTTCAAACCTTTTTCCCCCGAAAAACGGAAAACAAATCTCGCACTCTTTTTCCTTTCTTTCTTCCCCTCGCTCTTTCGTCCCCTCTGAAAAAAATCGCCCATTCCACACGAAACAATACAAAACAAAACAGGAGCCCCCGTCACGACCGTGGCGGCCGACGGGGTCATCGTCGCCACGCCCTCGGGGTCGACGGCCTACTCGCTGAGCGCCGGCGGGCCGCTCGTCGCGCCGTCGGTCCCCGCGACGCTCCTCACCCCCGTCGCCCCGCACTCGCTGTCCTTCCGCCCCCTGGTGCTGCCGGAGCTCGCGGAGCTGCGTCTGACGCTCCCCCTGGACGCGCGGTGCGGCGGGGCCAGAGTCACCTTCGACGGGAGGCACGCCATGCGCCTGCCCCCGGGCGGCTGCGTCGTCATTGCGACGGCGCGGGCCGCCCTCCCGTGCATCACCCACGCCGCCCTCGATCTGGACTGGTGGGAGGGACTGGTCTCCAAGCTAGCGTGGAACGCGCCGATAAGGCACCCCGGAGGGGGGAGGGAGGGAGGAGAGGAGGACGAGGAAGGGGGCGGGAGTTTCTTCGGCGGAGGGGCGTAGAGGTTTTTTTTTTTTCCGGGTGGACGGAAAAAGGGAAAGAAAAAGACCGCGACGATTGTCAATGAGATCGTAAAATTGTTTATTTTACAGGGTTTTGCTGTTTGTGCTGGATTGAGAGATACTGCTGGCGGGGGAGAGGAAGCTCGGCAGTAAATAAAGCGGGGAAGAGGGGAAGCGAGAGCGCGAGATGATTGAGGGTGAAAACGAATTTCCGTCTCTCCTCAAGAACCTCTCTCCTCTTCACTCGAGAGTGGCGGCAGCAAACAGAGACGAAGACGACTGAATGTCCCCTTCGAGAGCCTTCTGCAGGGCGTTGGCGGCCCCGGCGAGGTCGGAGTCCGCCCTCGGGCACGCATTCGGTCGCGGGAGGCGTCGCTGGAAGTGCTGCTGAAAGGAGGAGCTTTTGGTCGAGAGCGGAGGAGGAGGGAACGCCGCCGACGACGACGGCGATCCGGCGGCGAAAGGGTTCCCCCGTTGCTGCTGCTTCTCCTCCTTGCGCGGGAATGCAAGGGGCTTGTTCACGCGAGGAGGCACGGGAGGCATGATAATGGGCTCGTCGCTGCGGTGGGCTCGGATGCGAGAGCCGCCGCTTTCACTTCCCGCTCCTCCTGCGGCTCCTGCTGTCACTGCTTCTTGCTGCATACGTTGTCTCATCGCGGCGACAACGGCCGCCGGCGGGGGGTTGGGAGGAGCGGCAGCGACAAACCTGCCGCCATAGACCCCTCGAGCGTAGGCCGCGGCCGCCTCGGCCTTGCGCCGCGGCGTCCAGTGGTCGATGCGCACCGTCTCTGCGGGCTCTGTCTTGCAAAAGAAGGTGTAGCGGTGCTGGCTCTGGGTCTCCTGCTCCGGCTGTTCTTGCTGCGACCGCCAACGCTGCTGTTCCTGCCGGAACTGCTGCTCCCGCTGCTCTTGCTGCTGCCGTTGTTCTTGCAGCTGACGGGGCATCTTCTCCTGCGCGTCCTCGTAGAGCTGCTTCTGCTGCTGCTGCTGTTGAAGGAGAGGATGGTGAAACGAGGCAGCAGCAGGAGGAGGGGCAGCCTCGACGTCGAAGAACGGGGCGGGCAGCGGCGCTGTCGCCGCCCCCGCCGCCGTGGCCGAAGAGGCCGACACCTCGAACGCCACCGGCTGCTGCTGCTGCTGCTGCTTCGCCTCCTGCTTCTGCTCTCGCCCCTCCGACGACGACCCCAAGCCCGAGGGAGAAGCAGAGACGCCGTGCCTCGCCAGAAAAGGGTGCGCCAGCGCCTCCCTCGCGCTCGGCCGCTCGCTCGGGTCCCAGCTGAGCATCCTCGACAGGAGATCGACGGCGTCCGCGGGCACGAAGCGGCCGAGGCGCGCCGAGAGCTGCGCGGCCGCGGAGACGCGGGGGAGCGGGAGAGGGGCGAGGTGGCTTTGCTGCTCTTGCAGAGCGGCAGCGGCGTCGGAGCCGAGGCGGGACCCCAGGGCCGCCTGCGCGCCCGCGCGAGCGGCCGCCGCCGCGGGCGCCGGCGCCCTGCGCGCCATGTCGGCGGGCGGCGGCCCGAGGCAGGCCGCGATCAGCCCCAATTGGTCGGCCTCCGTCGAGCCGGGAAACAGCGGCCGCGAGGTGAGGAGCTCGGCGAGGACGCAGCCGGCGGCCCAGACGTCCGCCGCGGCGTTGTAGTCGGGGGCCCTGAGAAATCAAAAGAGGAGAAACAGAAAGAGAGGGAGGGGGGAGAAAGGGTGAGTTTTTTTCCCTCTCTCTGTTTTGAATTTCTCTCTCAAAAACAAATTGAAACCGACGCACCTAAACAGGATCTCCGGAGAGCGGTACCACCTCGTCGAGACATACTGAGTCAGCGGCGGGTCCCCACCGGAGAGGAGGGAGCAGAAGGCGGGACGCGAGGGAGAAGGTTGCCAGCCTCCCTCTCCTCCCCCCTCGACGTCGGCTCTTCCGCCGCCGCCGCCGCCGCCCTCTCTTTCTGCTGCCGGTCCCGCCGCTGCCATTCTCGCTGCTGCGACTCCCCGCGGGGGCGGCCTCGCGAGCCCAAAGTCGGCCAGCTTTAGCGGCGGGAGCTCCTCATCCTCCCCCTCCCCCCCCCAGGCCGCTGCCCGGGGCCCCAGCGCCGCCCCCCTCTGCGCCCGCGCCCCCCTCTGCGCCCGCGGCCCCCGCGGGCCTCCCCGCGCCCGCCGCCTGCCGACGAGCAGGTTCTCCGGTTTGACGTCCCGGTGCACCAACCCCGCTGAGTGGACGGCGGCGAGGGCCCGCAGCAGGGAGCCGGACCAGGCCGCGGCGCAGGCCTCCGGGAGGCCCCCCGCGGGCGAGCGCGGGAGCGGGGGCAGGTGCGCGGGGAAGGAGGAGGAGGAGGAGCAGGAGGGAGAGGCCCCGGCCTCGCTGCCGCCGACGCCGACGCCGACGCCGCCGTCGCCTCCTTGGAGCTGCAAGGCCAAGGGAACGCCCGAGCTCACCGCCCGCAGGAACTGGTGCGCGTCGCACTCTGCGCTCTCGAACACGAAATACAGAGAATCGCCCTGCGCGACGACGTCGAGCAGAGCGACAATGCAGTCGTTGTCGTCGGCGTTTCCTCTCCGCGCGGCATTGCGGGCGAGCAGCAGCAGGGAGCGCGCCTCCCTACCGCCGAGCGCCGCGGCGAGCTTGGGGTCAGTCGAGAGGGAGACCGGGGGAACGGTGCCCGAGGAGGAGGAGGAGGAGGAGGAGGAGGAGGAAGGAGCCTCATCGGCACAAGCTGCTGCTCCATGCCTGGTCTCGGAGAGGCGGCGCTTCATCTTTTTGATGGCGACCTGATGAGAAGTGGTGAAGGGAAGAAGGGGGGGGGGGGGGGGGGGGGGGGAAAATAGGGGGGGGAAAAAAAAGGGGGGGA
>Ga0114918_10005968_pt1 | contig 10368 bp, 13 predicted proteins | sample LantaG_FD_87015 | JGI IMG/M metagenome (GOLD analysis project Ga0114918, IMG submission 87015) | Deep subsurface microbial communities from Baltic Sea to uncover new lineages of life (NeLLi) - Landsort_02402 metaG | ecosystem: Environmental > Aquatic > Marine > Oceanic > Sediment | place...
ATTTTAATACAGTCCCCCCTTAAAATCCAGTAAGCCTCTTAAATCGGCTTACAGCGTCTCACAGAACACCCCCCCTATTTCTGTTGAAAAGGGTGGTCTAACCAACCTTACTCCAACATAACAAATTGTCTTTTTACCCAACCTTAGCCAAATATGTACCTAACCCGTACTTAACTATTTTCTTAAGTTCATCAATCTTTTGGCTAATCTTAGTGATTATTTACTATATTTGAACCTAAGACATAACTATTTATTACCTTAATTAAATAAATATATAATATATTATATTATAATATCGCTTAGTACACTGTTCTGGAAAACGTTATGTTCAGTAGTCATTTTTTCATTTTTTTGCTAATATTAGATTAAAAAGGCTCTACATAAGCCCTTTCTTAGGTACGGGTTATGTTTGACTTATTCAACATTTTATTATACTTTCTGTCAAATTTTTCAGCTTTTTTAGCTTTTTCTGTGGATAAATTGACTTGAAATATATTATGATATAATATATAATAATAGTATGAAAGCTCTATTGAATATAGAAATACAACCAAAGCTAAGAGATAAGTTACTCGACCAGTCAAAAGTGGAGAATCTTAAGTATGATTGTTTTATTAGGAAGGTGTTAAGAAATTATTTGGATAATTTAGAAACTGTTAATAGAGATAAGTATCTTTTAAATTTTTTAAATGAACAATATGCCAAAGACCACTATTATAAACAATATAGATATTATAAACAATATAGATATAATAAAGAACAACAATATGCCAAAGACAAATTATAGTTTTACATTAAGTCCAGAGACAGTAGAATCTTTGGATATATATGCTAAATCAAAATATTGGAGTAAATCATTAGCTGTTGAAAACATCTTAAATGATTTTTTATCAGTAGCAGTTAATGGAAAAGAGAAGAAAAAAGCTAGACCAGAAACATGCGATGCTTATGGTAATTATATTGTTACAAAAGAAGATGAAGCTACTTCTGCTGAATTTGAAAAATCTATAAAAGATTCTTTAGCTGAATCTGAAAAAAAAGTGTAGCACCCAAACTTTGACGTGGGGAATGGATTAAGTTATACTTAAAGTATGTTTATTAAGAAAGGTGCTTCATCAATACAACAAATGGCTTACGCTAAAAGGATTCTTGGTGCTAAAGGAGATAGTAAAAAGAATATAGCTTTGGATGTTGGTTATTCGACTAATGTCGCTAAAAGTGCAGCTTCTCATATTGAGAAGACAGCCGGGTTTAATAATGCCATGGCTAAATTAGCTGTGGAATCAAATAATTTGGCACTAGCGGCTATGCATGAATTTAAATCTAGAGGCTTTAAGGATTTTTCTGATAAGAATTTGATTGGAGCTTTAAATGCGATTGGGTCCGCGTGGAGTAAGTTTAATGCGTTGCCGAAGGAAAGTAACCCTAATCAACCAGGGAATAAGTTGCGGACAATTGTATTGCAGCAAATTGAAAATCAGACTGTCCTACCGGATGCTAAGGATGTGGAAACTCCCAAGCCGGTGGAAGGTGAAGTGGAAGAAGTTGTAGATGCAAGTGATGATAAAGAATATGATTTTTAAAAATAAAATAAGGAGGTGAGATGGAACCAGCAAGAAGTCGTGAGATAACGATTATTTATCTTTATAAGATGTTGAAGCATGACGAGATAAGTTGTGAGACAAAAACAAAAATAAAAAAAGTAATTAAAAGGTTGATTAGAGAACGTAAAAATCACAAAGAGGTTCTTGAAAGACCAACTGGTTACAGAGGTTATTTGGAAGATGAAGAAAATGTATAAAATGTATAATGGGGGACCATTACGCGTCTCCCATTTTTATTCTTAGTTAGAGTTCATTTTTGGCTGGGTGGAGCAGTTGGTCAGCTCGCGAGATTCATACCCTCGAGGTCGTTGGTTCGAATCCAACCCCAGCCAAAAGTGAATTATAATGTTATGGAGCTTCACGATTTTTATCGACAATTTGAAGGGTTAAATAAAAACCTACGTTTTAAAATGATTGAGACTCAAATCGAGCCGACTTCGTTATTTGTGATATTCCAACAATTAACACAGGTGCGAGCCCAGAAGAAATATTTCGAGGAGCGGGAGGAGCATTTATTGAAGTTAGCGGAGTTGGGATTCCAACAAGTAAAAAAAGAAAAAAATGACAAATTATAGAAATCATAATGAATATATAGTTGAATTGTTAACGGAAAATCCTAATTTGATTAAGGACCAGAAATGGCGGTTGGATAATTTGTACTGGATAATTACTAAGGATGGGGCAAAGGAGGTATTCAAAATGAATCGAGCTCAGAAACATTTCTACGATAATTATTTGAATCTTCCACGACCATTTCATCGGCATGTTATTCTGAAGTCGCGGCAATTGGGATTTACGACCTTTATTGATTTGTTTATTTTTGATTCGATATTATTTAATCCTAATAAGGAGGGCATTGTAATTGCTCATAAGGTGCAGGATGCTACTGAAATTTTTGATAAGAAGATTGAATTCGCGATTCGTAACATGGCGGAAGATGTAAAAGGGGCGTATTTTAAAATTAATCATCGTTCTGCTAGAAAAATTCAGATAATTATTGACTATGGACCCGATGAGGGTTCCACTTCATCTATTACTGTGTCAGTTTCTGGTCGTTCTGGGACTTATCATTATGTGCATATTTCAGAGTTCGCGAAAATGTGTGCTCAATTTCCAAAACGGGCTGAAGAAGTTGAACGGGGAACTTTTCCAACTGTACCTTTCGATGGGTACATTTTTATTGAAAGCACTGCGGAAGGTATGGCAGGTAGGTTCTATGAAATGTTCCAACAGAATTGGTTGAAGAGGGATAGAATAACACCACAGCTTTCACAGGTGGAATTTTTACCGCATTTCTATAATTGGCAGTATGATGATATGGAAATGAAGAAGATTTATGAGAATGTTCCAGTGGAGGATATGGATGAGTGTGAGATAGACTGGGCTACATATCAAATTGAGCATGAATTAACGGATAAGGAAATTACTTACTACTATATGAAGTGGTTGCAGTTCGGTGGGAAGAATAGTCCGGACGCGGTGAAATCACTAATGCAGGAATATCCAACTACCCAGGAAGAAGCGTTCCTGTCTACTGGGCAGGCGTATTTCGCTACTGCTAAGGTGGCGAGTTTGTTAACTACGGCTAAAAAAGGAGTTAAAGGAGAGCTGGGGAGTAACGAAAAAGGAGAAATTACATTCAATCCAATATCCGCTGGGTCATTGGAAGTTTTTAATGAACCTGAACATGGTGTTCGTTACATAATAGGAGGGGATACTTCAGAAGGTTTAGCTCATGGGGATGCTCAAGTTTTATATGTGATAAATCAAAAGACGGAAAATTGCGATGCTTTATACAAATCACAGGTTGCTCCAGATGAGCTAGCTACCGAGGCTTATAAGTTGGGGAAATATTATAATTGGGCTATTCTAGGGATTGAGGTTAATAAGGATGGATTGTGGGTAAATGATGCTATTGAAAAGATGGGTTATGTGAATTTGTATTATAGGAAGGTTTTTGATGATATTACACAGAAAATAACTAAATTTTTTGGCTGGAAGACGACTTCTGCTACTCGTCCGTTCGCCCTAGCGGCTCTCAAAGCCGTGTTTTTTAGGAAAGATAGTGGTTTTCCGACTCAAATACTTAATGAGATGTTCACTTTTATCCGGAATATCAAGGGAAAACCAGAAGCTATGGATAAAAGGCATGATGATTGTATCATGGCAGCTTCTATTGGTTATGCAATTTTACAGGAACAAGGTAAATATGAAGATGATACTCAAGCTGGTGAAGGGGTAAGTCACATGAAAATGATGTTTGGAGAGGATAATCAAGACCAAATCTCTCATTAAAAAGAAAAACTTGACAAAAAATGAATAATAAGAAACAAAACTTGACAAAAAAAAATAAATAAGAGAAAAACTTGACAAAAAATGATTTATAAGAGATAAAATTTGACATTATTAGTTGTTTTATTTTTTAAAAAGGTATATACTTAAATTATACTCTTTAATATTTAAAAATATGGAACTAGAAAAAAAGTCACCCCTTAAAGGAGACAAGAAAACTATCGAATTTATCGATGATAAGAAGAAAGAGATGAAAAAGTCTCAATATCGTGTGAAATTCGATGCTTTAGCTGCTGAAATTCAACAAAATATAATGAATACTAGCGTGAGCTATGGTCAGAAGCTTTATGAAAAGTCAGGCTGGGGTTCCATGGTCTTCTATAATAAGATGGCTGATGGTAGTTATGACATTAATGTTTATCCACAGAAGGTTGCTACTGGTGATAAGAATAAATCTGGTGTTCCAGTTTCTCAAGAACCAATTGCTTTTAGTAAAATAATGATTGCTACCTCTGTTTTAGCTGGAAAACTCCCAGATGCTAAGGTTGTTGCTGATGATAAAGTTTATGGAAAAGCTATGTATGAATTGTGGAAACGTAATTGGGCTATGACCGGTGGAAATGGTAGTAATACTTTAATGTTAACTTATCAGAATTTATTTACTTATGGTTGGGCAGCTTGGCGAGTTTATCCTAGAAGAGTTCAGGTTAAAAGAAATGGAGTTGATAAAATTTTATTCGATGATATTTACAGAGAGCCACTAGAATGTACTCGTACTTGGTTGGGCGTTGGCTTTAATAATGGTGACGTTTGGTCACAGACCGAAGTCTATTATGAAAAGGATATGGTCAAAGAAGAATTTTTTGAGATGTATCCTGAAGCAAAGAAGAATAAAAAGAAATTAGCATACTGTTCTGTCAGTGAAGAAGCTAAAGATGCAAATTCTGAAAAAGCTCATACTAGCGTGACTATTGGTTATTATGAGAATGTATTGTTAAATCGTTTTATTGTTGTTTGCGGGAAGATGAAAATTTATGATGGCGAATTACCTAATGATGGTTCTCATGGTTCAGTTGTTGTGGCTCGTTGTTTTCAAAAAGATATAAATGACCCTTATGGGATTGGTCTTTATGAAATGATGCGTGGTAATACTGCGATTTATACTTATATAAACTCTCTGAATGCACAGCAAGTTGAAGCAGAGATATTTCCATTACTATTTGGTGCTCAAGTCCAGAACGGTACTTCTACATATAAGAGAGGACCAAACATTGTTAATCCAAAACATCCGGGAACTGATATTGATGTTGTTAAAACTTCTGGAAACGTTCAACAAGGAATTCTTTTTGCTGATAAGCAGAAGCAGGACATCGAAGAAAACACTGGAATTAATAACATTGTTGCCGGTGCTGGTACTGAAAATACACTTGGTTCTACCGTTATTATGAAGGAGGCTGCTTATAATAGATTAACACCTCCAAAAAATTCAATGGTTATGGGCTTAGAAACTGATGCTCATATTGCAAATACTTGGATGAGACAGATTTATCCAGTTGATAAAATCTTTATGATTGATTCTGACGACCAACTAGCAGAATTTACTAAACAGAATCCAGATTACTTTATTGAATCACAAGAAATATTAAATGATGAAGGTATTCCAGTTGGTATGGTTGCCGCAGCATCTGCTAATTTACGACTTAATTTTGACTTTACTCAAGAAGGTGAAGTTATGGAGAATGTTGATACTCGTCAGATTTCAGCTAAAGGTTTATTTGATGAAATGGAAAATACTGGTCATATGTCAGATTACATTGATTTCATTATTGACCCAGATTCAATGTTATTGCCGTCATTAGAAATTCAGAAGCAAACATTCATGGCGTTATTCCCGGTAATTACAAATCAAATTACATTAATCTTTTCAATGAGAAATCAGGACCCAGAAGCTGCTGCTTCTCAACTCATGGCTTTAGAGAAATTGCTTAATATTCAGAACGGAGATGTTTATGATTATATTTCAAAAGCTGATTATGATGCGATTATAGCTAAACAACCTTCAGAAGCTCAACGTCAAATGGAACAGGAACAAATGCATAAAGATGCTCAAGCAACTGCGATGCAGGCTAAAGCTGGAGGAGGTGGTGCTGGTAGTGGGAGTAAAGTTTCGATGGGTCAAGCTATGTCTTCAGATGGCATGTCACCTTTACAACCACAGAATCCTAATGAAATGCCCCGTCCTCAAAGTCCAATGATGTCATCGATAGATGGGTCTCTTGGAAGAGCAGCGGCTAATCAATAAAAAATAATTTTATGGAAGATACAAATGAACAAAGTTTAACACAAAAGAAGATTGCTTTAGCTCAAAGTGAGCATGCTTCTATTATTATAGAACTTATGAAGGATTGTATGTCACAAGTCCCAATAGTTGCTGATACTGAATGGCAAACTATTGTGAATGCAATAACTTTAGAAGTTCAAGGTACCATGTTACGTTCAATGGTCGACCACTTGGAAAGTATTCGAAGTGGGAGTTTACATGAGCCTAAAGAATAGAGATTTATGAAACCAAAGGAGATTAAAAAAGAGAATTTCACAGTTCAGATTGGTTATTCTAAGGAAGCTTCTAAAAAGAAGTTGCTTAAATTTATATCCAAATCTGGAGATGAATTTGAAATAAGTGCTGAAGAATTATCTTCAATGCTTATTGGTGGAGTAAATTCAGATACTTTGGAAGCAACTTTTGTTGAATCAGAAAGAATAAATGTTGTAGAAGTTGGAAGACAGCTTGCTTGCGTGTTAGATAAGGATATGAAAAAGGGTGAGAGAATAAATATGAATTATACTCATCCATATCCATTAGAATTTGCTATCATTGAACAAATTTATGGAATAGCAAAGATAAAGATGGATACACCAGCATTGACATTAACTAAAGAATATATTGATAAAGTTAAAGCTAAGTTAAAACCAGAACAGGAAAAATTTTTAAATAAGTTTTATAAAAGTTTTAAGAATTTAGATTTAAATAATTAATTAACCCATCGTCACCACTCACGATACGAGAGGATAAATATATGGAAAATACAAACAAAACTCCAGAGGAGTTGAAAGAAGAAGAAAAAAAGAAAGCTGATGCTCTTTTAGCATCAGCAGAAGCTAAAAAGCTTGAAGATGCTGAAAAGGCAGCTGAAGCTAAAAAGATTAAAGATGCTAAAAAAGCTAAGAAAGAGGTTACATTATATAACCTTCTTGGCAAAGAGCTAGATATTAAAGACTACTTTTTCAAAGGGATTATCCCTGCTGGGTTCGAAGGTACTTGTGGTAATCCAGTTGACAGAGAAGATTTAGTAGCAGTATTTCATAAGGTTTTTAAACCAGAAGACAACATTCTGTTTTATAAACAGTCTGATAAAGAAGTATATTTGGTAATTATACCTATAAAATATGCAACTGAAGTTGGAGAAGCTCAAGATTCTATTGAAGGTGCTTTTCAAAAGCATGCTATTTCATTTTTAAATGAAGGTTCAGTAAATCTTGATACTTTAAGACAAAAGTTAGAGAAAATTAACAAGTTTGTGAAATATTCTGATAGATAAAGTTGCGTTTACTTGTTAAAAGTTATATAATTAAATTAACCATCGTTACCACTCACGATACGAGAGGATAAATATATGGACAATACAAACAATGAAACTATAAAGACAGATGCTACTGAAGATGCCGAACTTGACAAAGTTTTGGACGAATCAATAGAATCTGTTAAAGCTGGAAACGAACTTCCTCCAGTCGAGGAAGTCAAGCCTGAAGAAATTAAGGAGGAAACTCCTGAAGTTCCGAAGCCGGAGGACCCCAGCACCCCTCCTGTTGACGAAGTTAAGCCTGAAGAGGCTAAGCCTGAAGAGGTTAAACCTGAAGAGGTTAAGCCTGAAGAGGTTAAACCAGTTGAATACGAATTTCGTATTCCCAACAAAGGCAAATTCGAATCTGACGAGTCATTCGAAAAGCGAATCGAGTTACTTGACTTAGTTAAGAAACGAAAACTTGCTAAAACTGATGAACAACGTCAACTCATATCAGAAGAAATTAAGACGGCTAAAAGCCAAATTAAAACTCTTAATGGAACTGATAGGTTTGTTAACCCACTTAATCAAAAAAGTGATGAGACAACCAAAACCCCGGCAGAAGTTGAAGATGAAACTTTAACTGCTGATAGAGAACGTTTAAAACAACTAGGTGGTGCTACTAAGGAAGATATTGAGGAAATAGTTAAACAACAAAGTTTAGCCACTGATGTTAAAAACACTTTAGAGAAATTTATTGAAAGACATAATGAACTTAAAGATGAAGATACGCGTGAAGTATTCTTTGATTTCGTTGATTCTAACTATAATTGGCAAAACAAGGGTAGTAAAGAATTAATGACAGTTTTAGAACTTGCTCGTGAGAATATGTTTAAGCCATCGGAATCTATTCAAGAAAGAGTATTGAAAGGTGCAAACGTTCAGGAGAAGGTAAATGCTATGCAATTCCCAGGTGGGACCATAGCAAAGACTGATTATTCCCCAGAAATGCGTAAGGACTTAGATGAACTTATAGCAACTGGTCTTTCAGAAGAGAAAGCCATTGAACTTTTGTCGGATTAAATAATCCGCTAATTAATTTTTATATGGCTACTGTAAAACAAGCTAATATAAAGAACACACGAGAGTTACTTGAAACTAACAAAGAGGCAGCTACTGTTATGACACTCGGAAATATCATAGCTATGACAGCTGGTTATGCCGTTGATGCTGACAGTGGAACTGTCGTGGCTGATTTGTTAGGAGTTTGTAATGAGACAATCTCTGCAGCCGATGCTAAAACTCGTGTTACTTATATTAAGCCTTCAGATGATGATACTTTCATCTTTAGTGTTACTAATAACTCTGATGCTACCCATAATGGGCAAGCTATGGTTCTTACTAATGCAACCACAGTTAACAATACTGGTACCACAAGTGGGACTGGTATCGTACAGCAAGTCGAGCCGTACGGAACAAATACTGATAAACTTATTATCGGTAGGTTTTTGACTTTATAATCCATTTAATATAAAAACATATGATAGGTACAATAAATGATTATGCAGTCATTGTAAACAATGTTCTTAAACACATTGCTCCTAAAACAACTCCAACAGTTAAAAGTGAATACTTAGATTTCATGTATAAAGTCGCTGACAGCGAAAGGACTTATACTGATGTTGGTGTTACTGGTTTAGGAATGGCTCAAATAATCCCAGACGGAGGTATTGGTGCTTCTGATGCCCCAATACAAGGTTACTCCAAAAACTATGTTCAAATGCACTTTACTAAAAAAGTTCGTTTGACATTTCAAACAAATTTCTTCCTTTTTGAATCAGCAGCAGCTAAAATCAAAGGCTCTGTTAAATCAAAAGTTATTGAAGGGAAGAACGCTATTGAGCATGCGAAGAATTATTTGGCTCAATCTCTTTTATCTCAAGGTTTCACAACTTCCTTTACATGGACTCCAATTAATTCAGTAGGTACTTCACAAACAATCGCTACGATTGGTGCTGATGCTGTTGAATATTGGTCACAAGCTCATCCTCGCGAAGACGGTGGTACAGCTTGGTCTAATGTTATAGTTGATGGTGCTACGAGTTCACCACAGTTCACTTATTCATCTTTATTGGCTGCTCGTAGATTACAAGCAGAAAAGAAAGATGGTCGTGGAAATCCATTGATTTCAGATTTAGATACTTTAGTATGTCGAAGAGGTTCAACTACTGCTCAATTTGCCAAGACCATTAAGGGTACAATTGACAAAGGGTTGGCTCCACAACAAACTAATTTGTTTAATAACGCTCCAGCTACTGATACGTTCAAAGTTGTAGAGTTATCTCCATATCAGAACTTAGCTATGGACGGATTAATGTGGGGTATGTTTGATTCTAAAATGATGACCGAGGACTATGGCTTTAAATATATTGAGGCTTTACCAACTCGTGCAGAACCTGCAGTCGTTGACCTGTTAGGTAATCAGGATTTGGTATTGAACTTTAACTCTCTTGCTGTTATGGGTGCTTCTGATTTGAGAGGATGGATGTGGAGCGATGGCGACGGCGCCACCGTGTAGACAAAATGTCAAATATATGGTATAGTATATCTTCTCTAACCCTGATATTCGGGGTTAGGAATAGGTATAATAAAATAATAAATAATTAATTAAAAATTATATGGGAATTCAACACGACGCACACTCAAAAAAAACATCAGCAGCTATAGCTGCAACGATTGGTACAACAGAAGTTGTAGCAGCACAAGATGATGCTTATATTTATGTTCACGAACTCATTGGAGACTTAGCTGGAGCAGGAAATTTAACAATAATGGCTGGAGATAGAACTTTAGCATCTTTTGCACTTGATGCTGGTCAGGGTATTACAGAACAAGATGAACCGGGTATG
>Ga0114918_10005969_pt1 | contig 10366 bp, 5 predicted proteins | sample LantaG_FD_87015 | JGI IMG/M metagenome (GOLD analysis project Ga0114918, IMG submission 87015) | Deep subsurface microbial communities from Baltic Sea to uncover new lineages of life (NeLLi) - Landsort_02402 metaG | ecosystem: Environmental > Aquatic > Marine > Oceanic > Sediment | place: Baltic...
CGAAAAACACGAGGAGAAAACGATTCTCAAAAAGGTAGACTTCGTGCAAATGACGCCGGACGGCAAGAAGCTGCTGGTGCGTAGTGAGGGCAAGACGGGCATCATCGACGCCAAACCCGACCAAAAACTTGAAAATCTTGTTGTGGCTGAGCCGATGAACGTTGTAATTGAACCTCGCCAGGAGTGGCGGCAAATCTTCGTTGACGCGTGGCGTTTTATGCGTGACTATTTTTACGACCCCCACATGCATCGTGTGGACTGGCCCGCCGTGCGAAAACAGTACGAGAGCATGTTGGATGACTGTGTGTCTCGCAGCGATGTCGGGTATGTCATTGCCGAGATGATCAGCGAAGTTAACGCCGGTCATACCTATTACGGCGGCGGCGATGTAGATTCCGGCCCGTCCCAATCGATCGGATATCTCGGAGTGGACTTCGAGCTCGACCAGGGATACTATCGCATCAGCAAATTGTACGAGGGCGGCATCTGGGACACCGACGCCCGTTCCGTGCTGCACGATCTGGACCGGAAGCAGCGAGAGCAGTGTAAATATCTATTCAAAGTCAACGGTATCCCGGTCGATACATCCAAGGCACCCTGGGCGGCTTTCGAAGGCCTGGCCGGCCAAACCGTGACACTGACCTGCGGCGCAGCACCCAATCCTGAGCAAGTTTCTAATGTGGTGGTGAAGCTGCTGAACTCCGAACGCGATTTGCGTTACCGAGACTGGATTGAGAGTAACCGCCAGCACGTCGAAAAAGAATCCGGCGGCCGAATCGGGTACATACACGTACCTGACACCGGAGACCGGGGACAACGCGAACTTTTCCGTCAGTTCTACGGCCAGATGAATAAGGGCGCGCTAATCATAGATGAGCGATGGAACGGGGGCGGGAATATCGCGGACCGCTTCATCGAACTTCTGAATCGTCCCATATATCTGCATTTGTTCGAGCGTTATGAAAACGACTGGCGCGTTCCGACCCTCAGCCACCAGGGTCCGAAGTGCATGTTAATCAACGGCGAGTCCGGCTCAGGCGGGGACATCTTCCCCTACCTCTTCCGTAAAGCCGGCCTTGGAAAACTCATAGGCATGCGAACCTGGGGCGGCGTAATCGGCATCGCAAAGAATCCATCACTAATTGACGGCGCGCGATTAACCGTACCGTTTATCACCTTCTATGAAACCGACGGCACACTCACAATGGAAGGCCACGGCGTGGACCCGGATATAGAAGTTATCGACGACCCGGAGTTAATGGTCGACGGGGGCGATCCGCAACTCGATGCCGCCATAAAACACATGCTTGATGAGATCGAGAAAAATCCTTATGTACCGGCCAAGCGGCCGCCGTACCCTGACCGCAGCGGGATGGGTATCATTGAGGAGCAAAAATAGTATAATCCAGTTAAAACATAATTTTCGGACACGACAGACGCTCTATTTGTAATAGCGCCCGACGTATTCGACGATGGTTTTTTTAAGTTCGAGCGGCTCTATCAATCCCAGCCTGCGATAAATGACTTTGCCGCCCGGCTCTATCAAAAGTGTACAGGGGACACCGCCAAGCAGATCCTTGTCAACTGCTTCCATAAGCTGGTAAATGTCACCCTGCGCGAATAAATAATTCCTGCAGGATGCCTGTTGTTTTTTCAAAGCGGATAAGACCTGCTGCTCTTTCGCGGGCGAATCGGCACTTATGGTAATCAGCTCAAAATCCCGCCGGCGATACATCCGGTTCGCAATAACGAACTGCTCAATTTGCTCAACGCTCGGCTCGCTCCAGGTCGCCCAGATATTGATCAGCCTTAGCTTTTCCGTATCGTTTTTTACAAGCTCGCTAACATCATTTGCATTTATCGTCGTCAGGCTGACATCTTCCCTCGCCCAGGATATTAGAGCGGCTTTCGCGGATTCTCGTTTGCTGGCCCATTTAATCGAACAGCCAAATGACATGGTTTTCTCGACAGGTACTTTTCTACCGGCTAATATCGCCTCGATTGCATTAATCGCATCGTTGGATTTAACCTGTTTGGGTTTTTCCGAATCGTCAAACCGCCCAACATATCGCAGCTTCCGCTGATTGTCAAAGATGAACAAGTGCGGCGTCGCAACCGCCCCATAAGCAATGGTGACAGCCTGCGTCTTTCCATCATAAAGATACGGAAAATTGTAGCCTTTATCCTTTACACGAATTTTCATTTCTTCAAAAGTATCACCCATATCCGAATAGCCAAGTTCATCCAGACGCACCGACTGGGGGTCATTGGGCGAAATGGCGACCACGGCAACACCTTTGTTTTTATAATCAGAGGTCAGCTTCTTAATTCTGTCCTCGTATGCCTGTGCAGTTGGACAGTGGTTACAGGTAAAAACGACAACGAGAATTTTAGCATTAGCAAAATCCGCCAGCCGGTAGTTGCGACCGTCCACGCCGGGAAGATTAAAATCAGGTGCCTGCCGGCCGATTTCCAGAGTTTCGATCTTCTGCTGTGCCGACCGGCTAAATTCCGGAACGATAAATAACACGACGATCGCCGCTAAAACTGCCAGACTATGTTTACCCATAATTGAATCTCCTTCTTATCCAATACTATATGATTTACTTATTTTCCGGCCGCTTCCGCCATCCGGTTGCTTCGATCCTCTTGAACTCTTTCTCGATATCTGTACCCTCATAAAACGAAAGCCACCCTCGCAGCAGATATGTCTGGCCCGGCTCTAAATCGGGAAACTTCGGATCCGAATGAAAGCACGGGCATTTCTCATTGCCCCACGGATTGTGGCAGTTTTCCCAGGCGGTGATAATCCATCGTTTGCCGTCGCCGGACCGGCAGGCCGCGTATGGATTAGCGAAGACCTTATTATCACTCGTTTGCTGCTCGAAACCGGCCGCCATCTTCGTCATCACACAGTTTTGTATCCGCAAATCCGTCAGACGCTCATTCGTGCCGTTCCTGAGCCACATTTCCATTCGCACAGCTTTCTTTGTCGATTTGACCTTTACGCCGAATGTGATTTTATTCGGAAGCACCCGCTCGATATCCAGCGTCCCATCGGGGTGGTGTTTCCACTCCAGCTTTGGAAGGCTGATGCCCTTGCTGGTCCAGATCGTGTCAATGTGTGTATGAGCCAGATAAGTCAGGCCTAAATTCGACCAGATGGCTTCGGGCACATCGACCACCACATAGCTGTCACGGTCCCAGGGTGTGAAAACACTGAATTTTGTTTCCCGCTGCGGATCTATCGCTCCTTCCAGAAAACCTATCCGCGGATGCCTCCCTCCCGGGTACGGCAGCACAATCAGAGACGAGTCATCATTCGGTTCTGTCCGATTGTCCGGCCGAATGTTAAACTTGTCCTTTGCCGTTAAGATTTCGTCGCTTGTCAATCCTGTCGCGGCGGCAATCTCTGTATTCGTGAATCGGTGGTACCAGACCATATTCTTCAGCCAGTATTTCAACTCATCATCATTTGCCGGCCTGCGAAAGTTGTCCGCATGAACTATCCGGCTCGCTCCGGCCCAAGCCGGCTGTGTAGCGCCGAATGCGAAGAATCCGAGAGCAGTGAGTATTAGAGCTGTCACCTTCATGGTCGAACTGTAAAACTCTAAACGATTGCTATTGCTTTGTGTCTTAGTCATAAATATCTTTCTGACAGCACACTTTTGCGGATCATATAAACTTTGATGCTTATCGCTGCACGATTTCTATCGGAATCGCCGGGAAGACACCCATAGAATTACGGCGTTTCTGACCTGTTGGTTTGCCGTCTTTCCGCTTAACCACAGACTCCCTGAAGGCCTCGACAATCAGGTTATCCGAGAAGCCGTTCGGTATAACATTTTCATCGGCCTTTAGTTGGAATGTGAGACCATTGGGCACAACAGTCACATCGTGCATGGTCAATCCTTCAGGCGGTTCGTTGAGCTGCAATTGCACGCCTTTAAAGTTCGCGCGTCCGGCAGTCTTGATTCTAACCTGGGCCGAACCGCCCGCTGGAATCCGGACTGGACTACTGCCGGCCAGCTCAACCGGCGGCACTCCCCATCTGGTATTCTGGATAAAGAGAAGGAACTCCTGTGCCGGAACCAGGTGCCGGTACAGGAACGCCTGCATAACATCATCCGCGGCAACGGCAAGCCGGTTGATAGTATGCCCGCCGATACTGGCGCGGCCCTCCAATTGAATAGCAACCGGCTCAGCGGGCGCCTTAGCAGGCACTGTCAGGGTGACACGTATACGATCGCGTCCGACGGGTATTCGCCCGCCGCAAAGTTCGAAGCCTGCCGGCGCATCTTTCAATACCACGTCGATCTGGCCGTCGAAGCCGTCTTTTCTCAACGCGTGTACCCAGATCGGAGCGGTTCCGCCGGCATGCATACTGATGCTCGAAGGTGTCACGCGCAACGCGAAATCGCCCTGCGCCGGAGCGATGCGCAGCCGATAGCCGTACGCCCCGCCTCCATGATGCTGCGTATCGGTAAGCTGAACGTAGTAAGTGCCGTCCTTCGGCAGCTCGGCCAGCAGATACGAATCGGCGTGGTGCGTGATCAACCCCATCACATCCCTGTGCAGGTGACTATCTTTAAGCACGTGGTCATCGTTCCATTCCAGCACTTTGCCGGATGAATCGGTCAACCGCAGGAGCGAGTCCAGCGGAGAATTCAATCGCCGGCCATAGACCTCAGCAACGATTTTATCGCCGGCGCGACCATCAAAGCGGAACATGTCAACGTCACCGCTCTCGGCGATTCGCCCATTGATGATTTTCGGAAGCTCGATTAGCTGCGCCTCCTCAGGGGTGTTGTTGGATTCGGCTTCATCACATTCAGGCAGTGTATCGACGGCATATGTAATCGAATTGGAAAAGCATTTTTCGTCATAGTAAGCCGTCCTTCGAATGTTGTTGCCGCCAGGCCGGATGTCCAAAGGCAGTTCGGCCACGGGGAGGTTCCAGCCATTGATGGAAGCGACGGTCTCGATACCCGCCCTGCCGCCCAACGGGAAAGTCTGCGTAATGAATGGTTGTTCGCTCACGGCGATACGGTAAACAAAATCCTCCCGTCCGCGATAGATCGAATCACGAATCTCCAGCTCGTATTCGCCATTTTCAGGAATCTTATAGAAGAGAACCGGGTCCGGATTGAAACGGTAATCATCCGCGAAGGCTACTTCCTTGCCCCCGGCGTCGTAAAGGGACAGTACAGCCTGAAACCAGCCGGGAACTGCATCGGCCAGATACGGGACCAGGCTCCGGGCCTGAGCCTCTATTACGAGCTGCTGCCCCTTGATCGCACGGAAGCGGAAACGGTCGACATCCCCCGGCATGATTTGCCCGTTCAACAGCACGGGCAGGTCGAGCGGCTTTTCCTTCGGCAGATTGCGCACCCTCGCCATGTTCGGCGGGACCGGATAGGCCTGCCGGTTGTTGGGCTCCAGTTCGCGTATTTCCGGCAGCAGCCCCACATGGAAGACCATCGGATTGGTCAGACCGGTCTTAGTTGCGAGCCGAAGTTCACGGCTGCCGGGCTGTGCAGAAGGATCTATGGTGATTTCGATCAGCACCGATTCGGCAAGCTGCCGGTTCGTCTGCAATTTATCCCTGGGGAAAAAGAGAACGCTTGAAATATGGGCCAATTCTCGAAGGCTTTTATCCTCCAGGTCATACAATAGCGGATGGTCCGGCATTTTCACTTCTTCGACCTTTGCATCGTTTTTCTTTTTCGATTGTCCGGGCCTGTCAGCATCCTTTTTTACAAACTTATCTCTGCGGGACATGGGACTGCTGCCGCTTCCGGGTAATTCAGCCAGGCGCTTATCCCGCACTTCTTTCAGACGCGTCTGGATTAACTGCCGCTGTTCCTTTTGGATGTTTCTAAGGGGTTTGATGTATTTAATAACCGAGCCGTGCACGCCTTGGCCGGAAATGTACACATCGGTTGCCCCGGCGAGGTATTGGCCTCCGGCCGCGATCTGAATCACAGTGCCCTGCTGCCCGCCACCCGGGTAAAGGTAGCCGATATGCGGTTCTCGCGTAACCGACTGACCCCACGCCGTCGTAACGAACAGTGCCAGCACAGCAAACATCATTCTCCGGGTCGATGCCATAATTCAACTCCTCATATAGTAAGCCCCGGATTCCTTGAATCCAGGAGACATACATTTGAAATCCATGCTTTGCCAGCCTTCTTTTAAAGATGCCTCTACATAATCCAATCTATTATACCCAATCGGCGTCCCGTTGCAAGCATTCCATCCGAAAAAGAGGCCGAAGTATTCACCACAAGTCATTGAATTACAGCCATTTAGCTGAAAACTGAGTGCCGGCAGATTTTGTATGGATTGATTATCAACAGCACGCAATACGCAATACTCACTACGCAATACGAGTTAAGAGCGACGGCATTAATTTGCATTTGATATTTCCCGCCCCATACCCTATAATTCCACCACAAGCGACGGAATTTGACGTGTGAGAGCTGATAAGGACAAGTCGGCAGATGTATTACACTTCGAGTGTTAATCCGCACTCCCCTAGTTTCTCCACTCCTATTTTTTCCGGCTTGTGTTTTATCTTCCACAGTTAGAGGAGTGTTTTTTGTACTTTTGAAATCTTATTAAGCTGCGAGGCGGGTTTATTCTCCGAAGGAACCTTCTGTGCTTTAGGATGCTTTTCTAAAAACTGCTTCAACTCTACTTCAGCTCCATCAGGTGTCTCGATGTCTATATCATGCACCCACCAGTTGTCTCGCCCGTCCTGAGGTTTTCTGTCCAGAAAGAATACTAACGGGCCTGTCCTGTCGTGATCGCCCTGAATGACCGAACTTACCACAATCGCATCGAACTCGTCTGCAACAACAGCCATTATCCACAGGTTCTGACCTTTTGCTATTTCAGGAATGTCCGCTACCTGGTCAGCCACCGCCTTGTTCGGATCGGCAAACTGCCTGGCCTTTTCAAAATCGCCCGCTATCGCCGCGGCAACGAACTTTTCGATCGCTTCACGAGCACCAAGCCTGACTTTGTCGTCCTTTGCAGCTTCTTTGAGGTCGGACAACCCTTCCAGTTCCATAGCCAAATACTTCTGTAGCTTTTCCTGATACTTGAGTTGTTTTTCTACTGCCCCCTCAAAAATTCTGGCCGGCAAAGACGACTTGTCGTTAAAGCTGCACCGCTCGATATCCAATGCATAATGATTATGAGTATATACTCTCCCGTCAGTTATCGTAAAAGACTTGGAATCAACCTCAACGGGGAACCATCCGCCGGGTAGTACCTCCAACAGCTTGACCGTATGTTTCAGACGCGGGCTGCCGTTTGGATTGTACCATTCTTCATTCACCAGCCCATAGCCTTTCGATGGGTCGTAGTCCCTGATGCTATAACCTCCGTAGTCCCGGTCCGTCTCATTCATGTTTTTGCCTGTGAACCTTATGAGCTTAACGCCGTTGGTGTCAACCACTGACCAGTCTTTACCGATGTTATTCAGCTTGCTGTCTTGCTGAATCAGCAAGTCTTGTGACCCAAGTCCCCTCCAGCCTGTAACTTCAGGCCCAAGCCAATTCTCAGAAGAATCAAATCTTGGTTTCCTTGATAGAACACCGCCATCATAGCTGTTACCGCCTTGCTGTTTTTTAACATTGTACTGTCCATTTGGATAATGATGGACCTCATCCCGCAAATATTTCGTCGCCATCTTTTTGCCGTCCCACCAAAGCTCATATTCCCCCGCCAGTTCTTGGGGCGGGCGGTTGCTGTCCGCAAACCGAGTAGTGACCTGCTTACTGCTCCAAGCCAGATACCCACACTCAAACTTGGCCCTGTTGACGCGGATCCCTTCAACCACAAAGCTTTCAAGACCCATGAGTCTTTCGTCTGACTGATTTGTCAGAGCCAAGGTTGTTGGTATAACAAGGGCCGCTAAGAACAAAACCACGATAACACCGGCAAGCCAGAAGGGGCAGTTACGTTGAGTAGGTGTAAGGCCCAAAATATGACGTACACGGCTCAGCGTCGGTTTATTATCTTGGCCCAAACCTGTCGCGAGGATAGGCTGCTTTGCCATAAATCTGGATCGGCCTACGCTTTCCAAAGTTACGGCATAGGTAATGCGCTCGCCCGTAGCCTTTACAGCCAGTTCATCACAACATAGTTCGCGTTCGCTCCGCAGACAATTTGACAGCCACCATACGGCTGGATGATAAAACAGTAGCGTTTCAGTTACTCGCTGGGCGAGATTAACCCACAGATCAAGCCTGCGAATATGGGCTAATTCATGGGCTATCACTGCTTCGAGCATTTCCGGCTGCATCTGTGTTATCATTGCAGCAGGCAGCAGAACCATCGGTCGTAAGTAGCCCACTGCCATTGCCTGCAAAACAGTCGGCGATATGAACACCCCCGGAAAGCCCCGCATACCCAGCCCTTCACTGAGTGAAGCAATACGCTGGGCTAATCTTTCCGGCAATGGTTCTAAATGGTGACGCCAGCGATATAGGCCGACAAATCCCATAAGTAATCGCCCACTTAGCACAACAACTCCAACCATCCATATCACCAAAACCCAGGGCATCGATACATTCAGCAAGTCAGATATTCTCTGACCCAAGAGAATCGAATCTGCCAATGTAGGCATGGCAGGGCTGGAAATCTCGGATTCTGGCAAAATATCACCCGCAGATAAAGCTGTGTAAGAGGAACTATCAATGACCTTGGTGGATTTTGCTCCTGACACAAGTTCGGTGTCTGGACTTGTGGGAATATCAATTGCTGTAAAGGTTACTACAGGACAAGCAATCATGATTACAAATGCCAGAAGATAAGTGGTATAGCGAGCATTGCCATGGTTTAGCCTCAACACTTTAACAAGCACGCCAACCAGAACCGCTACAGCCAGACCTTGCCAAAAAAAGTGTACTAATGTAAGGCCAAGTCGTTGCCAGAGGGGCTGAGAAAGGAATTCAACTATTGACATTATGCACCACCTTTCTTTCGAGAAAACCTGGTAATAGTTTTGTGGATTTCGTCCAGTTCCTCGCAGTTTGGTTCCGCCTGCTGAAGCAGATGCGCGACAAGGGCATTCGCAGAACCGTCAAAGGCTCGATTTAGTAAGTCACTGAGCATACTGGACTGAGTTTTGTCCCGCGAAACTTTTGCTGAATAGATAAATGCTCGTCCTTTGGGCTTTTGATTAAGCAAACCTTTTTCAGCCATAACGTTCATCAGACTCATAACAGAGGTGTAAGCCCTGGGCCGTTTAGGCTTAAGCAAATTCATAACCTCTCTAACAGTGCATGGCCCATCTTCCCAGATAATCTGTAGCACTTCTAACTCCGCAGGGGTCGGATTCTTGTGACGTGGTCTTGCCATTGAACTACTCTCCTATTGAACTTTTCGAAAAACATCTCCTTTGTCAATTTACCAATTTGAACACAAACTACTGCATAACCCGTAGTTTGTCAACGGTAAAACCCGTAGATAATAGAAAATACTTGAGATTTTTTTATCGATCCCCATTTTTGACTCATAATCAATGTAAATAATAGAAACAACAACCAGATTTTTTCTTAACACCATGCCTATTTAGTTATTGTCAAGGCTCTGATTTGATCAAAGGTGTAGGTGTTGTCGAAGGGACGTTCACGCCAATTCCAGCCGAGCTTTTTGGACAAGATTTACAGGATTTACGCAGATTTTGTAGGGATTCCTTAATCCGTTTTCACCCCATGAGATAGGCACAGCCGGCATCTCACATGGTAAATCAGCGTTTATCCGCGATCCTTGCCATTTACTATTTACGATTTATTATTGACTATTGCTCTGCGACCTCTGTGGCAGTCCTTGGGACTCCTTACGGAGAACAAAGGACGCCGTCTCACGGAGATTTATTTGGAATTTGCTCGACATTTTGTGTAAATGTTCGTATAATAGTTAACAAATTCTTATATCGTATGTAGTATGTCGTGCTTTGAATAATGAATTAGTCGTGGATTCCTGCCTGCGCAGAAATGACAAACAACAAATATCCGCGTTTACCCTGTGATATAGCTTGTCCCTTAGGGGGCAAAGCCGTCATCTGATAGTGTAAATCAGCGAAATCCGCGGTTAATTCGTATGTAGTATGCTTGTTCTGAGTGGAATCGAAGGGGCAGAAGGCAGATTAATGAAAAAAACAGGTGAAAAAGAGTAGAAAACGACGAAAATTTTGACTAAAAAATGCAAAAAAAGGCAATTTTTTGTAGGTTATTGGGAATTATTGGTGTTAATTCGTGGCTAATTTGAAAAAACAAAGCCAATTTTCGAAAGGCTGAAATGAACGTAAATATCTATATATAAGGGCTTTATAAGGATTATTAGCGTTTTC
>Ga0114918_10005971_pt1 | contig 10363 bp, 8 predicted proteins | sample LantaG_FD_87015 | JGI IMG/M metagenome (GOLD analysis project Ga0114918, IMG submission 87015) | Deep subsurface microbial communities from Baltic Sea to uncover new lineages of life (NeLLi) - Landsort_02402 metaG | ecosystem: Environmental > Aquatic > Marine > Oceanic > Sediment | place: Baltic...
GTGAAGGGAGTATACATTCATATCACTTTTTCATAAGCGGAATTGTATCTAATCAGCCGGAGTTAACTCAAGCAGTGACTAGCTTCTCTTCATTTTGGATGATGATTTTAGGCTTTGGGTTCTGAGGGGGAATTGGTAGCCCCTTTTCTCTTAGTATATTTACATGCTCCATCCTTCCCCACCTTGCCTGATATAGGCAATCCTCGATAGAATGTCCGACCCCCGAAAATCCCTGCAAATCCGGCGAGTAAAATCCAAAGAAATCAGGTTCCTCAGTAGCCTCAATGACCAATGAATATTCCAGTCCAAGCATCGCTCCCTCCTTCTTCTCTTTGACTTTAGAACGTCATTCCTTTAACCCTGCTGCCTTCAATATAGCACGGCAGGTTTCCTGTAGGAACTTCCTTTGAACCGTGATAATCAACTCGGATTAGCTTGTCCCATCCTTATTAAAGTCCAGCATGCTAAATTATTATATGCGAAACTCGCTTCCTCTACAATTCAGAGTACTCGCCACGGCATTAGTGACACATGGTCTCCTCGGCGTCCCATCACAAGAGCAATCCCAGGCAAGCCTGGAACAATGGCCTCAAGCCCTGTGATTGCCACACCACCATACCCCGGTCGGGGACAAGCCCCGACCCTACTTATGCTGTTAAAGAAGATGTGTTCCTTATAGTCCTCTCTCCCCCTCTGTGGGAGAGAGTTAGAATGAAGGGGAAATATTCGGCTCACAACGGCGTTGTTTATACGATACCTTCCCTTGACAAACTAAGCTGAGGTGCTAGTATATAAGCTAGTGAGTCAGGCAAAAGTTGTTGAAGGTGGAGAGACACCAAAAAGGAAGGCAACAAAGAGGGCAAGGAACCAATGCTGGTGTTGCGTGAAGTAGGCACACCAGTATACTTGAAAGTGAAGGAAATAGATATAAAAGATGAGTGAGAAAACTGAGAAAGGAGAAGATAAGGAGGCAAAATAATGAGATTTAATATTGGACTTGCAGTTTATTTTCTTGCGGCTGCTATAGCTTTAGTTCGAACTTTCTGGGGAGTATCTATAGGATTGGGGTTACTATTCGTAGTTCCACTGGTAGCTGGCATTGTACTTACTCTTTATTGGGCTACCCAAGGTTCTAAACAACATCCTGAAAAACGCTAAGTTGACTCTCGACAAGTTCAAGGAGTTGAAGGGGCAGACTTGCAGAGTCGGGATTTGCAATGACGCAATTATAACTCTAGCTCTGAAGCGATGCCCCTCATCGCTTCAAGGCCCAATGTGATGAACTCCTTCAGTTCCAACCCAATTTGCTGGCATTGAGCTACTTGCTCACGGCTAATACCGGCAGCAAATCTCTTCTCCTTGAAGCGCTTCATCACCGATTTGGTGGTCAAACCACTCAATTTGTCAGGGCGAACTAAGGCGGCAGCAGTAATAAGCCCACTCAGGGGGTCGGCACAGAAAAGGGCCCTCTCTAATTTCGTTTCCCGGGGAATGCCGTGGGCTTCATTATGACACAAGATGGCATGGGCTATTTTTTCACTGGCCCCAAGCTCTTGCGCTATGTCAGCTCCCAATTTGCTGTGACTGCTGGCATCATCCCCAACTAACTCTACATCTATATCGTGAAGGAGACCGGTAAATCCCCATTCATCTTCATCTTCTCCCAATTTCCTGGCCAGCGCACACATGATGGCCTCGGTGGCCAACATGTGCCTCACCATATTTTTATCCTGAACATTGACCCGGATGGAATCCAGAACTTCATCTCTATTCAGCTTCTTGCTCATATCAAGACCTTCCCCCATCTCATTAATATATCACACAAGTATCGCCCAGTGTAAGAACTTTCGCTTTGGGCTATTTCTTCAGGAGTACCTGTAGCTATAATGTAGCCACCTTCATCGCCAGCCCCGGGGCCAAGGTCGATAACCCAATCAGCGTTTTTTATTACATCAAGGTGGTGCTCAATAACGATTACTGTATTTCCATAATCTACCAGCCGTTGCAATACCTGCAACAGGCAAGCAACATCCGGGAAGGAAAGGCCTGTAGTGGGCTCATCCAGTATGTAGAGTGTTTTGCCCGTGGAGCGGTGGGATAGTTCAGTAGACAGCTTTACCCGCTGCGCTTCGCCTCCAGAAAGGGTAGGTGCTGGCTGCCCCAGGCAGATATATCCCAGTCCAACATCTCGGAGCGTCTCCAGCTTGCTCTTGACCCTGGGGAAATGGTCAAAAAAAACCACAGCTTCATCCACCGTCATATCCAGAACTTCAGCGATATTCTTTCCCTTAAAACGAATTTCCAACGCCTCACGATTGTAGCGTTTTCCTTTACACACCTCACAAGGAACAGTAACATCAGGCAAAAATTGCATTTCAATTTGGACGTAGCCCGCCCCCTGACAGGCCTCACACCTGCCACCCTTTACATTGAAGGAGAACCGCCCTGGCGGGTAGCCACGCACCCTGGCTTCAGGAACTCGGGAAAAAAGCTCACGGATAGGGGTGAATGTCCCGGTATAAGTAGCCGGATTGCTTCTCGGGGTGCGACCAATTGGCGACTGGTCAATGTTAACCACCTTATCAATATACCTGGTTCCAATAATGCCGTCGCACTTGCCGGGCCTGTCTTTAGCTCGGTAGAAAAGCCTGGCCAGATTTTTATAACAAACTTCGTTAATAAGAGAGCTCTTGCCACTGCCAGAAACGCCAGTGATACAAACAAACTTGCCCAAGGGAATATGAATATCTATGTTCTTCAAGTTGTTTTCCCTAGCTCCTTTAATAATCAGCTCCTTCCCTGAGCCAGGACGACGCTGCTTCGGCAGGGGTATCTGCTTTGCCCCACTAAGATATTGCCCGGTTATTGACTCAGGACAATTCACGATATTCCGCAGTGCCCCAGTGGCAACGACTTCCCCTCCCCGCTTACCAGCCCCAGGACCCATATCAACGATGTAATCCGCAGCTCTCATCATAGCTTCGTCGTGCTCCACAATGATTATAGTGTTGCCCAGGTCCCTCAGGTGTCTCAATGTGGTTATAAGGCGAAAGCCGTCAGCAGGATGCAAGCCCACTGTAGGTTCATCACAAATATAAAGAACTCCAGTGAGCCCACTGCCAATTTGAGTGGCTAAATGAATTCTCTGTGCCTCACCACCGCTCAAGGTCGCTGAAGGGCGGTCTGTAGTTAAATAGCTTAAACCTATATCCCTGAGGAAACCTAAACGGGCATGAATTTCCTTGATAATCTGATTGGCTATGGTGAGCTCCCGAGGGCTAATCTGGCTACTTAGCCCTTCCACCCACTCCAGAGCTTCCGTGACAGACAGAGCGGTAATATCCATAATGTTTTTGCCGACGATAGTGACAGCCAAGGACTCTGGTTTAAGCCTCTTCCCCTGGCATGCTGGACAAGGATGGGACGACATGTAGCGCCCGATATCAGCTCTAATACTATCGGGATCCGTTTCTCGATAGCGGCGCTCCAGATGTGGGATTACGCCCTCAAAATTTGTATAGTACTGCCGCACTTTACCATAGCGGTCTTCATATGTAGCCTGAACCATCTCCCCACCATTGCCATAGAGAATTAAGCGGAGCTGATCCTCAGACAGCTTCTTAACTGGTGCGGATAGAGAAAAATCATAGCGACTGCCCACAGATTGAAGTATACTGCTATACCAGGTGCTCATGGTGCCATTCCTGGCCCAGGGTTGGATAGCCCCCTCAGCCAAACTGAGTTCCCTATCAGGGATAACCAGGTTGGGGTCGATTTCTAATCTGCATCCCAGTCCAGTGCAGGCAGGACAAGCACCATGAGGGCTATTGAAACTAAATGTCCTGGGGGAGATTTCTTCCAGACTAATACCACAATAGACACAGGCAAAATGCTCCGAAAAAAGCAACTCTGAGCTTTGGGATTTTTCCCCTGTCTCCCCGAACGAAGTGAAGGGTCTCTGAGATTCTTCGCTGCGCTCAGAATGATGGTTGCCAATGGAAATAAGCACCACGCCTGACCCCAGTTTCAACGCTGTTTCAATGGAATCAGCAAGCCTGGCGGCGTTTTCATTTTTCTTTACTTGCAGCCGGTCAACCACCGCCTCTATAGTATGCTTTCTGTTCTTATCCAGATGAAACTCCTGTGAGACGTCATAGATTCGCCCATCAACTCGAACCCTAACAAATCCTGCTTTTCGTAAATCCTGAAATATCGTTTGATGCTCGCCCTTACGGCTCCTAATTAGTGGCGCTAGAATCATAACCTGACTCCCCTCGGGTATTTCCTGAACGGCATCTACGATTTGTTGCACCGTCTGGCGGGAAATTTCCCGCCCACATCTGGGACAATGCGGGTGCCCAATACGGGCAAAGAGAAGACGTAAGTAATCATAGATTTCGGTTACAGTGCCCACAGTGGAACGGGGATTATGGGGTGGCCCCTTTTGGTCAATAGAAATGGCTGGGCTAAGGCCTTCGATATAATCAACATCTGGTTTTTGCATCCGTCCCAGGAATTGACGAGCGTAGGCAGACAGAGATTCCACATAGCGCCGTTGACCTTCTGCATATATAGTATCGAAGGCTAAAGAACTTTTGCCTGAGCCAGAAACACCGGTGATAACCACCAGTTTGTTCCTGGGGATAATAACATCTATATCCTTGAGATTATGTTCCCGGGCACCCTTAATAAATATGGCATCTGCCATAGCAACTCCAATTTTAGCACCAGCATCAATGCTTCTCAAAAGAGAAGGCAGAAATGCAGAGAACATCCAACAAACTAGTACGAAGCTCACAGAATAACAGGTGACTCTGGTAATACTCCCCAGCGCACAAAACCCAGCTTGGCTCGCCGTCATAGCCCCTCAATTCTTTCCTTCGCTTGAGGTGAGTGCGATGTAATGAAAATAATGCCCAATTCCTCCGTTACCCGGCCAAGGAGAGGCACAGCAACTCAGCTGCCTCCCTACCAATCATTTTGCCCACCGCTACCTGGTTTAACACTACTAATTTTCTCTGTTCCTTCCTGTTCAATGTCACCCTCTCCTTCATGGTGACATTTTCCCTTAACAGTTAGAGAGGACATTTCTAAAGAGTCTTGACAAAAAACTCAAAAACGCTTGATAGCGTGGGGGGGGTTATATACTATAAGCTAAGATTTTGGGGAAACTAAAATATTACGGACCTGGGGCAGGTGCAAAATTTCATGATTGATATGCTGGCCGGGCGTATTGCTTTCGTTATCGTCACCTTTGGAGGCTTTCTTGGCATCAGCGACAAGTGGTTTGCCCTGCCGTGGGTTGCTTTAACAACCTCGCAATCAGGCCACCAACCAATGCAGCACCAATAACTATTGCCAGATCAAGTATCAGGCTATACTCTTCCATTGTCCTTTTATGAATTCCCGGCGTTATTCATGGTTGATATTATACTATCTCAAACATGGATTTGGTGCATTGGCAATGACATAGGAATAGGGGATTTCAGGTAAACGCCTGTGAGGTAACTAGCCAGTAGTCTTCCGAAAAGCAGATGAAAATCAATCTACGATGACCGAAACTGTTGGTAATGGTGGACTTCATCTCCCGCAGGCAAGAGATAAACCCTCATCCTACGAATTACGCTGCCATCTCCAGCATCGAGACCAACAATTATGCCTTCGCCCAATCGCTGGCACAGCTTTTCCACCAATTGCACCTTTTCTATGGCCGCCGTGCCTATAATTATACGATTCACCCCCTTGTGCAACACTTCCCCCATGGCGAGCCAAAGTAAAGATTAGCCCAGCGAACTTATAGCCAGATTATAACCCAACAAGTCCCCTTTTTGGCAACTTGCGCAACTTCGCACAGCCATGGTCCTACTCAGAGCAATCACAAAACCGAAGTTCACCACTCCCCAAAGGCTTTACCCCAATAAGAATATTAGCTCGGCAAACTTTGGTCATGGCAGGACTAATTTCCTACCAAAACAGGACTTTTGGGTGATTCACAAGCCACTGGAACTCTTCTAGCATTAGACAAGCGTAAAGAGTCATGGAAGGGCTAACTAGCAGAATGTTCAATCAGCCTTCAGTTCAGGGAGGTAGCAAATGAAGCACGCGTGGAAGCTTACGTCCATTATTATTGCTCTCACTCTCCTGCTCAGCTTAGCAGGCTCCGCATCGCCAGCGTTCGCTGATGATGGCCAGGAGGAAAGTTTTGCCTCTGACCGTCTCATAATCCAATTCGACTCCGGCACAAGCTGGAGTGAGATTATTAAGGTACATCAGCAGGTCGGTGGCAAGGTCGTAAAGACCATTCCCCAAATCAACTCCCAGATAGTCACTGTCCCCAAAGGACAGAAGTCCTTCAAGATGTGGGTTTATCGCTTGCATAGCAAAGTGCGTTGTGTTGAGCCTGATTATGTAGCGCAAGTTCTCGATGTCCCCAACGACCCCTACTTCAATGACTCCTACCAATGGGGAATGTTCCAAACCCAGGCTCCGCAAGCTTGGGATATAACCCACGGCAGCTCTGGTATTCGTATTGCCATTCTTGACACCGGCGTTGACAGCAGCCATCCCGATTTAGGAGCTAAAGTAGTAGCCAAGGAGAATTTTACCAGTAGTGATACCGCAGAGCCAGTCAACAATAGCCATGGCACCCACGTTGCTGGCATCGCCGCAGCAATAAGCAATAATGGCATCGGCGTTGCTGGCTTGGGCTACGACTGCAGCCTGATGAATGTGAAAGTGGCCGGTGACGATGGTTACGGTTATTATTCCTGGATAGCACAAGGCATTATCTGGGCCACAGATAACGGGGCTGATGTGATCAATCTGAGCCTCGGTGGCACTAGTCCATCTTCAACGCTGGAGCAGGCGGTGAACTACGCCTGGGATCATGGTGTTGTGGTAGTGGCCGCCGCTGGCAATGATGGCAGCACCTCTCCCCTTTATCCCGCTTACTATGATAAATGCCTGGCAGTCGCCGCCACCAATGACAATGACCAATTGACATCATGGTCGAGCCATGGCAATTGGGTAGATGTTGCCGCTCCTGGCTCAGCTTACTCCACTAAGCCCGACGGTCAATATGGCAATATGGCCGGCACCTCTATGGCCTCCCCTCATGTCGCTGGGCTGGCCGGCCTGGTTTTCTCTGTGGCCGCCGATACCAATGGCAATGGTCGGCTCAATGATGAAGTAAGGGCAACAATAGAAGCGACCTGCGATGATGTTGGAATAGATGTAGCCTATGGCCGCATCAATGCCTACCACGCAGTAGGGGGCTCCTCACCAGCGCCAACTGGCCAGATCTCTGGCACTGTCACCGCTGCCGATAATGGAAAAGCTATATACAGAGCCACAGTCACCGCTGGCACAACATCTGTTACCACAAACTCCAAGGGAAACTACACTATCTCCAATCTCCCTGAGGGAAGCTATACCGTCACCGCCTCAGCTAACGACTATCAAGATGCCTCTCAAACTGTGACCGTAGCTGCCGGCAAGACTTCAACCGCCAATTTCAGCCTTGACCCTATCCCGAAACAAGCACCAGTTTTGAACCCCATCGGAAACAAGACCGTAGATGAGGGTAATTTGTTGCAGTTCACCATATCAGCCTCCGACCCCGATGGAGATACTCTGACCTATTCCGCCAGTAACCTCCCTAAAGCAGCAAGTTTCTCTCCCAGCACTCGAACATTCACCTGGACTCCTGACTACGACCAGGCTGGTATCTATCACAATATCCACTTCGAGGTATCCGATGGCAGCCTGACCGACTCAAAAGATATCACCATCACCGTTAACGACGTGCCATTATTCGGCCAAATCTCCGGCACTGTCACCGCTGCCGATAGTGGAAAAGCCATAAGCGGAGCCACAGTCACCGCTGGCACAACATCTGTTACCACAAATTCCAAGGGAAACTACACTATCTCCAATCTCCCTGAGGGAACCTATACCGTCACCGCCTCAGCTAACGACTATCAAGATGCCTCTCAAACTGTGACCGTATCTGCCGGCAAGACTTCAACTGCCAATTTCAGCCTTGACCCTATCCCGAACCAGGCACCAGTTTTGAACCCCATCGGAAACAAGACCGTAGATGAGGGTAACTTGTTGCAGTTCACCATCTCAGCCTCCGACCCCGATGGAGATACTCTGACCTATTCCGCCAGTAACCTCCCTAAAGCAGCAAGTTTCTCTCCCAGCACTCGAACATTCACCTGGATTCCTGACTACGAGCAGGCTGGTATCTATCACAATATCCACTTCGAAGTATCCGATGGCAGCTTGACCGACTCAAAAGATATCACTATCACTGTTAACGACGTGTCATTATTCTTTGCCTTTCTCGACCACGAGTTGAGTCCCCAACCGGTCCAGTGATAAGGCCAGGGTACTAGCCTTTGCATCCATCCAGGGATGCGTAATAAAGAAATGCCCTGGCAGTTGCCTTTGTCCTTCAAGGATTTCTTCACAGCTTGAACGCTGAGGCTATTTAAAAATGTAGTGCGCGGCTTTAGCCCTGTGTAGTAGCGAAGATTACTACACGGGGTAGCCTCGTGCACGACCCTAAAGGGGCGCACTACGAAAATTAGAATGAGGAATGTAGTTGCCCAATTTATTGGGCGACCGTGCCTGATAAATCAGGCAACTACAAAAATTTGGGGGTGAAACACCTCCGAGATGGCTGAAATTGAACGGGGAGGCAAAATTAAACAGCCTCAAGCTTGAAGGGAGGTATACACAAAAATGGCTTGTTAACCCCTCCCTGACTGGACCAACTGCCGCGACTGAAATCTACTCTCCCTCAAGAAGTCATCCATTTCCTCAGGCTTGAACCTGCGGTCGCCTCTTGTCCCCAGGCGATAAGCCTGAATCAGCCCTTTGTTGGCCCACTGCCTCACTGTGTTGGGATGAACATGGAGAAAGTGAGCTACCTCAGTAGTGGTCAACATTCTTGAATTGTTCGATCTTGTCTGCATGCTCCCTCTATCTTAATTATCTTTACAGAACTTTATTTATGCTATCGCAAACTCTTTTCCTTGTCTATCACCCAAAAGTCCTGTATCCGGGGGAAAATGGGTTCGCCTCACCCAGGGGTACCGGAGAAAATAGTATTTTCGTCCTATTTTTGGAGGTAAAGTTAAGATAATACTATTGACAACAAAATAGGAGCTGGTACAATAGTAGTAGGACTAAAATTAGGCATAAGGCGATAATATGAGGCTGTTTAGAGATGTAGCGGCAAAGCTTGTCAAGATCGAGCAAGTTCCACAGCTACAGAAATTTGGGTGAAGGATTTCCAAAAGGCCCAAATTTAAACAGCCTCAGAAAAGTCACAAAAGGAGGAAAATAGAAAAATGAAGAAAACGTTATTTCCCCGAATACCTCGTGTCCTGGGAGTCGGGCTGGCATTGGTGGCGCTGCTTGCTTCCTTCGCGCCTCCCGCAGGGTCAGCCTTGGCTCAGGTTGACCCGCAGGTCTGCGTGAGCAAGGGACTGGGAACACGGGTGAACCTAACCGTTGACAGCCACACCTACTATAATCAATGGCTGGGGCAATTTCACCTGACTGTTGGTGGTGAGCCCTACGACGGCTGGTGTATTGACCTTGAGCACGGCATTAGGCCCCCCCAGTGCTTTGAGGCTAGTCTCACCGACGCCTCCCGGGGAACACCCTGGTGTGAGATCGGCTACATCATGACCAATTATAGCCCTGGTTCCAACGATGAAGCCGCTGCTATTCAGCTCGCTATCTGGAAATGCAAGTACGGCAAGGACTATGTAAGAACATCACACTCAGGCATAGAAAGCCGGGCTACCGCCATCTACACCGATGCCCAGGGCAAGTGCCCGAGCATAATCGGACTTCCTTCAGACCTAACGCTGCAGGCAGATAGTGGCCCGGTTGTGAGCGGGAACCTTGCCTGTCAGCAGTTCACCGCCACTGTCACCGGTTCCGGCTCGTTGGAAGGAATAGCGATTGAATTCTCAACCACCAATGGCAGCTTAAGCCCTCCCAATGGTGTGTCGGTCACCGTCCCCACTGATGGAAATGGTGAGGCTTCGGTCACGCTCTGTTGGGATACCTCACAAGCTTCCTTTGAAGCCACCGTCACCGCCCATGCCGAAGGTGATTGGCCGGTAATAATCTACCCGACGGAGAGCATACAACAGACGATAATACTACAGCACCGCGAGCTAAGCGCTGAAGATAGCATAGCATGGCAGCAGGAATGCCAGGGCAAAATTGAGATAAAGAAGGTTGATGGGCAAAACAACCAGATTACCTCCGCTGTGGCTACCTTTAAGATTGAGCCCAACCCCTATACCGGCTCAGCCGGTAGTAGTTTGACAGTCACCGA
>Ga0114918_10005972_pt1 | contig 10363 bp, 24 predicted proteins | sample LantaG_FD_87015 | JGI IMG/M metagenome (GOLD analysis project Ga0114918, IMG submission 87015) | Deep subsurface microbial communities from Baltic Sea to uncover new lineages of life (NeLLi) - Landsort_02402 metaG | ecosystem: Environmental > Aquatic > Marine > Oceanic > Sediment | place...
AAGAGGCCGTCAAGGCGTTTATGACGATGCCAGCTCCAGCTCCAGCTCCATTGGCTCCAGCTCCAGTACCAGTAGATTAATAATGGAAGCTCGGGGATTCGAACCCCGACGGCTGTTACACCGGCACCTTAGCAAGGTGCTGCAATACCATTATGCGAAGCTTCCATAAGTACTCGGGGAGAGACTTGAACTCTCACTCCTAAGAACCGGCTTCTAAGACCGGCGTGTCTACCAATTCCACCACCCGAGCATGAGCTGGGACAGCAGGGCTCGAACCTGCGACCACCTGGTTAACAGCCAAGTGCTCTACCAACTGAGCTATGTCCCAATAATTTAAAACCCCCGGAACTTTTGACAGCGCCGGGGGTTTTGGAGGTACTAAATTTAAGTCCTTACCACAACATGGCGCTTATCTTCCTTAGCGGTAGATAATTACACGGCAGATTGGGACTAAGACTCAACATATTTACCCTCATAAAGACAGCTAAAAATAGCCGAGCTCTAAGCGTAACACATAAAAAAAATTAAAGTCAAATCTTTAGTAGCCTAGGCTATAATATAGTGAGACAAAAAGGAGGAAGTTATGTCGACGTGGTGGGGAAGTATTTTACTAGCTATATTAAAGTTAGTCCTTACGAGTAAGGTATGTAAAAGAATTGCTGCGGATCAGATAGAAATATTGGTCAAATCCACAGAGAACAAAGTGGATGATGTAATGGCCGAACCTATACTGGTTTATCTCAGAAAATAGTATGGTGGCCTTAGCTCAAGCGGTAGAGCTCTGGATTGTGATTCCGGAGGTTGTGGGTTCAAGTCCCATAGGCCACCCTCCATTAAGATTAATAAAGTACCGACATGCATGGAGGTATTTCCAGCCCCGCTGCCTCTGCCTGATACATCTTGTTCCTGAGTGTTCTTAAGGATATACCCAAAGCCATCGCAGCATGTGTGCGGTTTCCACCAAACTCTCTAATAGTAAACACAACATATTCCATCTCAGTGAGGTGAAGTGATTTCCAAATCTTTGCTTTTTTTATAAGAACCTCGCGCTTTATTCGTACCTTTTTCATAGTCCGATCCCTAAAAAAAGGATGCAGAGCATCCTTGTTTATAGTGTCATTAGAATTTTAATTATCTCATTTCTGAAGTTGTTTAGTGTAGCTTGATCTTTAACATCGTTGATCCTTGCAACCAACTTCATAATTTGCTGTACCTTGTCTACTCTTCTTCTCGATTGTCTGATCCTCATGTCTTCTTTGGGCTTGGGTTTAAGTACCACATTTTTCATAGCTTACTCCTAATATCGGAGCAGCGCCAAATGCCTGCTCTACCTATCTTATACCAAGAACGGTGCTCTAATATTAAAGCTTACTCACCCATCGTTTTCTTCTGAACAGGCATTTCCACCAAGGGAGTTTATTTACACTCAAAGCGTGCTCTAATTCATCCCTTGCCATATCACCAATCCCCAAAATGAGTATCCACATCCTCTGCATCGACAACGATAGTTACGTCAGCAGAATAGAGTTGGAACAAGAAGGAATCAAAACCATAAAATTCCTTGAACTTGGATTTAAGAATGTTTCCTCTGCCAGAGCTAACCGAGGCGAGTTTCCCATCAACGACGTATATATTGTGGTCACATTGGTATTTTTCATGGTTGGGCTCTTCATCAAAGTAGATGTGGAAGGCATTCGTACTACTGAGGGAAGCTTCCTCACAGTGAAAGCTGATCTCAGACCCGTGTCTCTGATCATCCTCATTTACACCAGCCTTAAATTTTTCTATGATATCAGTGAGGGGCCATGTTTTCTTCTCTATGGGGACCAAGAACTTCTTTAAGCTCTTCTCAATTTGAGCTTTAGCTACCTCGTTGACATTGCCCTGGACGATCTCCTTAACCCAGTTCAGAAGCAGAGTGTTGAATTCTGGGAGGGTTAGATCATTGAGGTTTACCACCATCTCCTTTTGGATGTGGTCCTTTAGTTTTCTACCAAAACCGGAATAGCTTTGGAGGGAATCCTTAACAACCTCCTCTAGGGTGCTCTCCAACCTCTTTCTGATAATCTTTTCTAATAGCTTCTCTTCTTTAAAATCCTCAAGCGTCTTGTGTATTATCTTTTCTAGATCCATTTGCTTCATCCTTTTTCATTATATTTCTTAAGTGGTTGAGAACTTTAAGTCTATCCAGCTCTTTCTTCTTCTTCGTATCGTCAGGCAACCTACCAGGGGTGTATACCTTAACCTTAACGCTCTCTCCGTACATAGAGTCTTCTTTTACTTCCTTTACCTCAGGCACTTTAGGATGGGGCTTACGTTTTCCAAGTGCATCCTTGTCTCCTGATACTATATCTACCACTTACGTCTCCTCGCCGTTATTATATCTTTTTACTCGCATACTAATATTCTTTTGGATCGCCCCTATATTCATGGTGTAATCTTTCAGATCTTTTTTGAGTTCTGTCCCTATATGTTTCCAACACGCTATGTTGTTCACCCCTAGGTCTTTCAGGTACGCCTCCATATTAGGCTCATTCAAAAACTCTATGATATCTCTGTCGGTGTAGCGACCTTTAAGGATCTCAACATTCTTTATTACTGGCACTTATCACTCCTTTGACTCTTTCGATGATCTTCTCGTAAGCTATGTCCGCATTCTCATCTGGGGTATTCCCCAAGGTGTCTAGCTTCAGATCAAATTTGTCATAACCATCCAAGTCCACTTCAGAAAAATGGTCTGGAGATCCCCAGTACTTTGCCCTTTTCTCTCTGAACTCTTCAGGGCATTCCAATCTAATTCTGTATACCTGATCCAGATCATCCAGAGCATGAGCCTCATTCTGACACCTGAAATCATCAATGAGGATGAGATGAAATGGCTGGTCTTTCCAAAGATCCTGTATGCTTTTTATAGCTTTCCTTGCTGGAGGAATCCAGAAATCCGGATCCATACCTCTCCCCCAATCTGTAGCTATAAAATTCATGAGAGCTCTGTTCTCAATCTTTTCGGGGATCGGACAGCCTTGCCCTTTTGCTAATACTTGCATACCTTGAGCAATAACCCTCATCGCCGCAGCGAACCCTGTAGGGTAGGCGTAAGTCCTATTCATCCTGGCCTTTTCCATAAGTTTGTTGGACAGAGTTGTTTTGCCTGCTCCTTGCTTACCTGATATCAATACGATCATTTTTCTCTCCATGTAATTTTGGATATAGTTTGTAGGTTCTGAAGTTAAGGTCGTCCCAGGTAGCGTTCTCCCCTGGGAGGATTACCCAGTACATGTTAGCCTCATCTACTAATTGATCTTCCGGAGGGAATGCCTCAAAGCCCCATCGTCCTCCATAACCAATCGCGGCCTTAAGGGCATGCTTCACCCTCCAGGGAATATCTTTGTCTTGAGTATTCTGCCTGAAACCTAAGAGGGTATGCCCTCCGGGGTACTCGAATACCGTTATTGAAAGAACTTCATTCTTATAAAAGTGCATAACATTTCTAGGGTCAACACCCTTACTTATCAGCAGTTCCCTGCAACCCTCTATGTCATCCTCAAGAGCGTCATCCCATGAGGATTTCCTAGCCTTGGCTGCATGAAAGGTTTTCTCGGCCCTGCGCATTTCTCTTGTCTTTTTCATATGCTATTCCCTAAAAAAATGGGGCCGAAGCCCCATCAATTAATCACAGTATGCCACCTGGTACGGGCCCAGGCCCGGGTCCGTCATCCTTAGCAGGAGTAACTGTAGGACTCGGGGTAGGTTCCAGAGCTGGGGTAGCCTCCACCTCAACGGTTTTAAGCTTGTCGACAGCTACTCTCAAAGCCGCAACAACCTTCTCCCTGAGATCGGGCCCGCTACCTTTCGCCCGCATAGATAACAACCGTGCTTTAATTGTGTATTCTTTACCCGTTACTTTCTCCAGTTCACTAAATAAACTCCGTACCTCAGAATCTTCCAGCAAATCTCTAGCGTAGTCGGGCCCTGTGTCTTCTACGGTATTTTGTATCTCACCGTGGAACACTTCTGTCTGTGCTTCTTTTAAACCTTCAAGAAGTACTTGGTCATCTTTCTTTCCTTCGATAGCCAGAGCACTAGGATCTAGGGTGATGTGGCCTTGGGTTACCATCCACCTAAATTTTTCCTCGTCGAACTTCAAATAGACCGGGTTAACAGTACCCGTCCTTTCTTTCTGATTTTTTGCGTCCCAGTACTTGGATGCCTTCTCTTTTCTGTAAAGAATCCATGGTAGCTTGTCCCAGTTGTTTCTAAGTAGCGTGGTATTCAGCCCCCAGTTAATCATGTTAGTTATCTGATTCATGGTATTAACTGACTGGGTATTAATGAAGGCCAGACCACCAGCAACACCGTCTATCGCGAACATGATGCGCATTCCAGGGTTACATTGTTGCTGACCTTTGTGGTTAAGATAATCTGGGCACTTATCTCCGAGGCATGGTCTTTTCGGAAAGATTCTTGTGATTGGATCTTTCTCGCCCCTTACTTCTGCGACCCCAGGTGTTCCATCTGGATGAGGTCCGTTTCCTATGCAGTAAAGAGAACCTTGCTGTCTGCCACCACCTTTTTTAGCGAAGCCGCCCTTATACAGTCGATATGAGCTTGGGATCATATGCTTTAATTCTGTGGATATAAATCTGATGGGTATCTGTTTTGGTTTCTCTCCATACTCAGCGATTAGGCGCTTGTGCTCATCAGTAATACCATCAGCTATACTGAAGTTGAAGTAATCCAAATCTACGGGGTAACCTCTGCCGTCACTCGACAAAGTTCCCAGTCTTATTTGTACCACGAGAGGGAGAGTTGCCTCCCGATGTCGAAGCGAGTTCAACTGGTTAAGCTCTCCAGAATCATCTCCTTGCTGTTTGCTCATATCTTCCATATGCCACTCCTGTAAAAAAAGTTAGTTTTTCTTCACTACTCTTGTACCAATATTTAACCGTTTTTTTCTCCAAGATCTATCTCTGTAATCTTGGCCCGAACATCCTGCAACCTGTCCTGCTTAGCTTTAAACTCCGATGATGCCAACTTCTCGTCGTCTTTCATCATGTCCATTACTTCTAATGTCAGGTTATGCTCGTCATTTCTAAGGCCTTCAAGAAGGTCTTTATTCTGTGTTCCGCACTTTTCCATAGGTTTCTCCTAAAATATAGGTTTTTTAATCTGAGAGAAAAGCCAGTTTTTCCTCTTAGTTTCCATGTCATCCAAAATAGCTTGGGCTTTTGTCAGGTGGGCTAAGGCCTCGACCCCAAGCTGAACTAACCTTAGTTGTTCCTCTTGAGTTAGTTCATTGCCAGTCTTTAGAAAGATCGGCTTGCTTGGATCGAAACCTTCCATTTACTTCTTTTTCCTATACACCCTCTTCCTATCCACCTTCTTCTTCCGCTTCCTAACTTTCTTCTTAGGCTTAGGACAAACTTTCTTGATTTCCTTCATAAGCACCTCTTTACACATGAGAAGCTCACTAGTGGAATCCGCCTCTGCCTTCAGATGTTCTAAGACAGATTTTGAATACTTTATGGCTAGCCTATTGTAATCTGATGTGCTTTTGGCATACTTGATAACCATATCCATATGAGACTGAACCATGTACAAATTCATGGCCACAGCCCCTGAAAAGATGCCTGCTATAAATACACCGCCAAGAGCTCCGTGAATGGGCTTATACTTTATCCTCATTAGATTTTTCCAGACTTAGATTATAGAGATTTTGCTTTGTTCCTGTGAGCAACCCTTCTCTAAATCCATTTTGGTATGCGTCAGTTACCATTTCAAAAATAGTAGCTTGCATCATGGCTGCTTCGGCAGGAGTTACTTTGTGGTCTTTGAGAACCTTTGATACCCCTTCATAGGACATTGTAGCTGCCTTGTTGAACCCAGGCTTTTCTGCGGGAACATAGATAGCTCCGCTGTTATGGAAAACTGCTGAGCACGTATTGCATGTTATAAGGTGCTCCCCCTTTACTGGTATGATAGATTCGCTTTTACATTTAGGGCATGCTTTTACACTCATGCTGGGCCCCCATAACTGCTAACTTTAGCTCTTCGTTTTGATTTAGATTTTCTCTTAAGCTGCTCACGGCGCAACACTCCAGGATCAACCTGTGGCACTTGTGGCAAGTTAAGGCTTGATGAGAACATATCTTCAGGGGATGTGCTCGGAATGTCCCGCGCTCCTTCGGATACAGCTTCATGCTCCGGGTCTTCTACTTCCATATCCCTCGCAAGGGAATCTTCGCTGAGTCCTCCGTAGGATGGAACAAACGCCTCTTCTCCCAGATCTTCTTCATCTTCTTCATCTTCTTCGTCGTAATCGTCACCCAACTCCAAAGAAGCTGAGTTATCATATGCCATAAGGCCGTCTGGTCTAGCTATAGGATCAGCACCTGCTCTCTCAGGCATTTCAGTGGGTAGTCTTGTAGGCTGCGGCGGCGGTACCGCTACGGGATGTATAAGCGGCTGGATCTGTACTGTATCTGTATGGGTATTTATGCCCAGTGAGGCAATAATCTCTCTTGACAAGGCATCATCCAAAATCTGAACGAGATCATGGCTTGCGCTGCCTTCACTATTTTTCAATAAATTCCAGGCTTTTATCTTCTTTATCGTAGACTCTGGAACTTCCAGCTCAATCTGCTCCATCTTCATCTTTAACTCCTTTGTGCCATTCTAAAAACTTCTCTAAAGCCTCTTCTTCAGTATCACCTGCGGGTGGAGGTGATGTGTTGAAGTTCATGTACATGACTATGAATTTTCCTGAGGCCAGCTTCTCTATTTCCAGCTCGGTGCCTAAAATATTCTCGGCCTTTACTACCATGTCTTTGTAACTCAAAATAATCCCCCATTGTCGTAAAATATAGAACAGTTCTATGTTTTTTGTAAGTTTAATTTTAAATTGAAGTGTGTGTTAGTGGTTGGCACTCTCTATTTTTTTTTGCTGGGAGGTCCGGCCTTTTTAATAGACCAGACCTCTGTTTAATTACGGAGTAGTAATCTTTGTGATGTAGGCGTCTGCTTCCCACTGAGTAAGTTCAGGAGTCATACCGGTGATGGTTGCTACGCCTGTGTCAGCCAAGCTGAAGTCTTTACCAACAGCGTCTTTGAAACGAAGGATTCTACCAGATACGTTGGTAACATCCCAAGATGCGGAAGAAGCTAATGCTGCGTCCTCATTGTAAGTTTCAAGGGTAACTGTAGCGTCTGTGTCAAGTTTAGCGGCTAGAGCTACTAATGCAGCCTCTAACTCCACGACCTTAGCTTGTAATAGATCAAAAGATTCTTGTGTAACTACGGACATAGTGTCCTCCTAAAATGATTAATCATAAAAATACTTCGAAGAAGAGCTATTTTATAATAAACCATTGAAAATGTATCGAAAAACTTGCAGCCCTTACTCCTCATCCTTTAGTGGCATCTGGTCAACAAACCAATTTATAAGAGTATCTTCGTCCAACTCATACTTCTCAGCCAGCTCGGAGATGTTTTTTTTGACGTTGGCTATCACATCAATGAACTCCAAGTTGTTAAGTAATGATTCTGCACAGCCTTTCGCCCACGATTTCTCGTGAGACATTTTTTCTTCTTTCGACATTTCTTTTCCTAAATTGTGTTTTCTAGTTATTTGATATTATTTTGGGTCCAATAACCCACCAAGAATTTTAGATAATGGGTTTTCCTCTTGCTCACCTATTTTCTCTAGGTAGAGAACCCCATCGCGTATGCATAGCCGGTGGGTACAGCTATCATCTCTTCCAAAGATGACCTCTTCCCCTACAAGACCTCTTTTTTTAACTGCAGCCTCAATCTCTAGCCACACACTATAAACGTTCTTTTTTATAGAGTCTTTAATCCTCTTTTCACAGAACATCTTCTCCTCTTCTACTGCCTTATGACCCGCATCAAGATTCTTTGTCAGTTCCTCAAAAACAGGTTCTTGTGATATGATTACTAGGGGCTTTTTCTTCATGTTACCTCTTTAATGATAGGTGAAAAATAAATGTTTCTAAAAATGATCCGAAAAATGATTGACTCTAGAATACACGATGCTAAAAAAGAGTTTTTGGCCCAAGTTGAGGCCAGAGATGCGATCATTTCCGAGCTTACTTCAAAAATTAAGACCTTAAATGATAGAATAGATACTATCAACAAGAATCAAGGAGTGCTGTATGAGAAAGTGTCAGTCCTTCATGGTAAGCAAACCCATACCCACAAGCTACTTACTGATTGGCAAATTAAGGTGGCCAACACCCTTAACAAAGTGCTGGCCTGTTTTAAGTAGACATTTTACTGTGCTTGCTAGCCAGATCTTTTATCCACTCATGCATCTTTCTGGGCAGTAATGTAAGAATTGCTGCCACTAGGAAGCTAAATATAGCCCCTGTAATAATCAGTATCCAAAACAAGATCAACTTTAACGATTTCATAAGTCACTCCACAGGTATAGCGTTCCTCCCTTTTCGCTTTCAGGTCACCTCCTTTATAATGGTTGAATACGGAGGTTTGCAATAACATTGCAACTACCTCCGGTATTGATAAGTCTACTTCTTGCAGAGCTTCTGAACTTGGTCATACACTCTGTTTCCTGTAAAAATTTGTGCCATTTGTGAGGGTCTACAACCCTGACCATGTCTGCAACCAAAAGCTTCCCACTTGGGATATGCATGCGTGCTGTTTCCGACTCGGTTGTATGCCCAACAAGTGTTGTGGTTATAGTAAAATAACCAGGCTCTACCGCTATGGTTGCGGGACCTTTGAATGATTCTGGGGCTAAGCTTAGTGTTGCTTCTGACAAGGTAATGTCCTTCCCCCAAAACTCACTATACTCTTCGTAATCTGTAAGCAGGAAATAACCTCCGCTTACAGGCATGCTGACATTAACTCTCATATGTATGCTCCTCAACTGTTAACACTTCTTAGATGGTATTATTTATGTAAAAATAAGTGGTTACAAATTTTCTCACTTAACTTATACCTATATTGTGAATAGAAATTTTAGGTGGATCATGACTATATATGTGACAGGTGACAAGCATGGTGAAATGGAGATGCACCGGCTTTATAAAAAAAATAGACCTTTCAATCCGACTATTGCGGATAAGCTAATAATAGCCGGTGACTTTGGAGGGGTGTGGCGCGCTGTGCCTTCTGCGAAAGAGGCTCACTTTCTTAGGTACTTAAATGAGGCTAAGTGGGAGACGCTGTTTGTAGACGGTAACCATGAGAATCATGAGTTACTCCAAAAACTTCCCCAGGTGGAGCGCTACGGTGGAATTGTTGGCAAAGTAAACGATGCTGTCTACCATCTTAGGCGTGGTGAGATCTACGAGATTGATGGGAAGAAAATACTGACCTTTGGTGGTGCCCTTAGTATCGACAAATTGTACAGGCTAGATCGCATTAGTTGGTGGGAAGAAGAAATCCCCAGCCATGCTGAGATGGAAAATGCTATGGATAACATAGTGAAGCACGGTAACAAGGTAGACTATGTTATAACCCATACTTGCCCAACAGATGTCCTCCATTTTATGAGAAGGAACATGAACATCAGTCCCAAGTTTGATGACCCTACGTGTAAGATGCTATCTCATCTAAGTAGTATGGTTGAGTTCAAGGAATGGTATTTTGGGCATTGGCATGAGAATAAAGACTATGGGAAATACAAATGTCTTTGGCACAATTGGATTGAGCTTAAGTAAAAAAAAGACCCGTTATGGGTCTAATGTTATCATGTTGTTTTTTAAGAACAACGCAGCCAATTCGCCTTTGTTATAACAATAGATATCATACAACTTCATAGTCCCAAAGGTTTCAACATACCATGCCCCTAAACCTCTTTCGTGGTCACTGCTGGGTAGGCCAGTATCCTTTGTGACAACAGCGAAGTTTAGGTCGGGATACCCATGATCCAAGCACCAATCAAACAGCGCTCCCAAGGTTAGCCCCACTTGATTTCTAATAGAAGGAGTCCAATCAACTATATGAGGAAATGCTTCTGAATATGTGATTCTGTCCTTCCAATGTGCTTCTTCCCAGTTATGGTTATTTAGACTCTTGAACAGTTCGCCCATCAAAACTCTATTTTTGAGGCCATATTCTTTTATTACATCATTTGCATTTATTGTAGGGCTCATACTCACCTCCAGTTAACGATTATAAATATTTCCATAATACTTATACCCAGAATCATTGCCGTTTTACCGACAGGTAAAAAAAATAGGTCCCAATAATTAGGGCCCCATTTCATCAGTAGACGAAGCAGAAGGATCGGCGTTATGAAGGCCTAGTCTTACTTCGCCTAGCGGCCTTCACTATGAAGAGATAACCCGAGGAAAGTTAGGTTTCCTCAATACTCTTATAC
>Ga0114918_10005973_pt1 | contig 10362 bp, 7 predicted proteins | sample LantaG_FD_87015 | JGI IMG/M metagenome (GOLD analysis project Ga0114918, IMG submission 87015) | Deep subsurface microbial communities from Baltic Sea to uncover new lineages of life (NeLLi) - Landsort_02402 metaG | ecosystem: Environmental > Aquatic > Marine > Oceanic > Sediment | place: Baltic...
GCCCCTGCTGCCGTAAGGTAGTTGTCTACTTCCGCGGGCGCGGTAATTTCGGAGAACTGGTTATCATTGTCATGCGCCGAGCTAAACTCAATGAGCCCCGGGCCGTACGAATCCCACGTGTACTCATCTGCGTAAACGAAGTCACCTGCGTTCGTGTTAAAGTCAAGTACAATACCCGCAGTCATCTGGGACAAATAAGACGGGAGCTGTGAGGCCAACGTCACCGTCGTAGGTGTTCCATTGACCACCGAAAACTCGATAGCGCGGCCACCGAGATTAGCGGGGTCATTGTACTCCCCTGTTCCTTCAAAGGCGCTAACCTGCGGAACCTTGTCCATCTGGTCGTTACCGCCAGATAGCGGGAGTGCCCTAAACTCGAACGTTGTTGGGCCTCCAGCGGGAACTGGATTACTAGTCACTACAAGCGTGAACCTCATGGCGTAATCGTAAGTGTACGCGGAAGTAGTGTTGTGCCCAATCGTAGCTAACGCAACTCCTGGAGGAACCACTGATCCATTACGCCCATCTAGGTGTGCGTTGGTGGCAGCGGGGATCAAAGCATCCACGTCACCTCCAGCGGTGTTTCCTACCAGATCCGTAACAATACGGTAGTCGGTATATTCCTGGTATTTGTTCTGTCCTTCAGTGTCCCCGACAATCCCCATCTGCCGGAGCTCATTGAAGTTCAGGTCATCCAGAATAGAATCCCGGTTTGTGCTTTGGTAGTCGATCAGGTAGGTGGCGTTCTTATCGAACTCCGTTAACTGTATCTCAACCTGATTGTACACAGAAGAACCAGGAGACGACTCACGGAACGCCCACTTATTAGCGGGTACAACTTCCCTGTTTTGCTTGTACAGGAAGGCCAACCCCTGATCGTTCACGGCGGCGAAAGGAAGCGTCGCAATGTACGGCGGCGTGTTCGAGAAGCTCAGCTGCTGGTTCTCAACGTATGACCGGCGATGCGGAAGGTTGGTGACAAGCGCCAACCGGCTACCTCTTCCAACGTAGCAAGGATACCTTGGATTTCCTGGGTCGGTGGTGGGACGGGGGATACGGACGTATCCAACGTAGGTGCCTGGACGAACATATCGGCTATTCGTCAATCTGAAGTCGCCAATCGCCATGATTGCTTCTCCTCAACACTGGTTTATTACGTGGGCGTAAACATCGCCTACTTGCTGTGTGGGGGTATGTAAGAATACCGTTAGGACTTGCTTGTCCATCAGAAGGTAACTATTTTGCTTGCGCAGAATTGATTAAATAAAAAGTGAGTGTTTATTATCCTGAGACTATTTCTACCTGCTTTTCAGTTACCACGGTGTGCGGGGCTTCAGAGGTGCCCTTTGCTACCATGATCTTAAACGTTCCCAGACGCTTAGGAGATATTACGTAATGCGTTTGGGCATCGGTTATTATGGCTACCCGTGAATCGTCACTGTATACACGGATCGGATAAGGCATCTTCGATACCTGGAATATGGAATCGGTGTAGATTCGTATTTTATCGGGAGCTCCAATTACAGGAGCGGCTACGCTAGCAGGAGAATAACGAGGGTCATTCGTGTACTTAATGTAAGCCGAGTTCTCAAACTCAACCAACATGGAAAATGTAAACTGCCACATTTGATCCCTTGGATCTCCGTGACGCGCGGTGTGGCTCTTTGGCCCTACTGTATGCTTTAGGGGAACGCGCACCTCGTAGTAGATGCCCTGTTTGTTCTCAGCAGGACGTAGTACGTAGTTGCACAACCAGCGTTGGTACTGACCAAAAGCAGCAGTGAGAAACGCGGCCAAGTCTTCCACTTGCTGTTCATCGGTAGCAGCACAGGTAATGTCAATGGGGATCTCCACTACGTCCACCACACGGATGACTTGTGTACCGTGTCGGTCGCGCATGTTAACCCCGGCGGCAAACCCGCCTAGAGAAGATGGAACGTAGTTGTACCCTCCATCCTGTATGAACATCTGTGGTGGGAATTCACGCGTACCAGCAAAGTAACGAGAGATCTGAATGTGCCGCTCGTGTGGGCTGTATTTATCCAGTGCCTCGTTCACGTGGTATCCAATGGTGAAGGAGGCAAAGCGGTCGAAGAAATTCCTGAATTGACCGGTAGACTTCATGCAGCCTTCCAGAAACTTCTGGATAGTAATTTTGGTCACCTTTGGATACTGCGTGATGTCGTGACTGTACAAGCCCCCTATGGCAGACTGATCCATCTCGTCGATGGCAATCAGATGCGGGTGCAGTTCTTGTAGGGTATCGGTCATGGGTTACGGCTCAACCGTTGCAGGTACCTTCACGAGACCGAGGTCTTTCATGGTTTTATACGCGTGCGCGTAAAAGTAACCGTATCTACCTTTGAATATCTCCCCAGATTGTGCTTGGTCGTGGTAACGTTGTAGCTTCTTCTTAACCAGCTTTGGGAAAGGGCACATCCAAAAATAGAAGCCCGTAGTGAACTCTTTGGACCTATCGTTAATGTATCCTTCATCTATGGTGTATCCATTCCAGTGGCGTACTGCTAAGGACATGCCGTACATCTGGAGTTCCCAGTGAGCTCGCCAGTATCCGAAAGGAGGGAAGGAAAGGAGCGCAAAAACTGCAAGGAAGGCTACATCCGCCCACCAGGGAAGCCACACAAAGAAGGGCCAGCACAGTAAGGCTGCTGCGACGAGCCACACAGGCGTTCCCTGTAAGTACAACGCTCCGAACAGGAGACGCGTCCACTTCTTAGCCTGAAGCCCGTGCCCAGCTTCATGCCACGTGGCCCGCCAGTTGAGGTACGTTGTCCCCTTTGGCATCGCCACAGTGTACCCTATGGTAGTGAAGTAGTTTTCCATGTAGCTAGGGTTACCGAATACCTTTAAGATAGCGCCGATAGTTTTGTGAAACCAGGAGGTCTCTTTTGATATGACCTTGAACTTTGGGACATACTTCTTGACTGCTTCGACCGTTTTCTCTGAAAGCTCTTGTTCTGAGAGGGACATACCACCTCACCTCTTATGCGCGTAATACGCTGTAATAGAAGGTAACTTTTTCTTTTCACAAATAGGTTGGCCCTCGGGCAGAATAGCCACCCGAGGGCCGGGGAAGGGAGTAAGTGGGCCGTAATGTCTCTACTCGTCGGTGCGGTGGTTCCTACGAGCAGGGACAGCTAGGTGTCCGAAATCAGTAAGTCACCCTTGCTATCATAGCGTAACCTTATTTTTTGTATTTGCGGGGAAGAGAGAAAAGCGTAGCGACGCCGATCGGCTTTGTGGGGGGGCGGGGTGGAAGCGCCGGAAGGCGCCGCTACGCTGAATATTGAAGAGTATCTCTGTTGCTGCTTAACTGCAAGCGTTATATTTACGGTTTGATCTCTCGATCGCGGTACATGCGAGGTAGCATAGCTTCTGGTGTCCAGCTTGCTTTCATATCCTCGACGGGGCCTGTTTGGTATTTGCCTATGGCCGTGTAGTCTCCTCCGGTAGTACTAATCGGGTCTACCTCGAAGAATACGATTTGACCCACGCGTCGCCCCACAACCAAAGGAATCGTGTAGAACCTGGAGTTGTTTGTCACCTCCATCGTCCACCTATTACAATAGCCTACGTCTCCCATTCCAGCGCAGCGCGCCACTTCGATAAAGTTTCTACCGATGCTGGAGCGAGCCTTCATCATAGTCGTGATTCTGTTAGAGGCGCCTCCGATGAACTCGTTGGTATGGCCAAGCACGGCTTCTCCGGGCCTTAGTATGACCACCTTATCATCACGGGAGATCCCGGCAAAGGTTTCTGCAGAGGATATCCTAGGTCCAAATACCGAGAGGGCTACTTGCGCGGTTTCCGCTTTCCACAGCGATGTTACATGCCGTTTGTCGTAAGGGTTGTACAGCGTCTCCCCAATCCTAAACTCAGGTAGGTTCGTGTTTGCCGGAGTGTCTTCCCGCCAAATATATTCGCCTAGCGTAACATCGTAACTGTTCGTACCCAAGTTGTCTGGATTGAAGGGGTCAATAACAATTTCCCCGGCTTCGTAGTACTTTAGGATTTGCTCGCGACTCAGCAGACTCATAGACATCAATTACACCAATCCCGTATCTTGGGTTAGATACGCGGCCTTTCTTATTTATAACGTATCTACCTTTTTTACAGCAGCCGGGTTCAACCAAAGACATTCGGTACGCTTTTGAAAAGTCTTGACAATGCCTGATCCTTGTAACTGGGTATGCTTTGTTCGTGCGGCTGAATTACAGGAACGATAGAACACAATCCGGTGCCACCCATTAGCATCCAGGTCTTCGTACGTTTCGTTTGGGTACCCGGATAATACTACCATACCGCGAACATTCTTGATCACGTCAACTAACTGCTCGTGATTTTCTGTGCTCATCTCGAAGTTGTACCAACCATCGCGACGCGTCTCTTTTGGATAAGGAGGATCCAGATAAAACAAGGTGTCCTCTGCGTCGAAGTGGTCTACTACCTCTTTCCAATTTTTATTCAGAAACGCAACCTTGCGTAGCCGATGGCTAATACGTGGGAGCATTTCGATCACTTGGATATAAGCACTGATTGGTTGCGCCATTCCACGAGCGCTGGTGGTGGTTACAAAACCCCACGAAGACCTGTCTAGCATTCCTCCTAGTGCCTGCCTCGCGTCTGTGAAAAACATCCGCGCTTTTTCTACCGGGTCCTCTTCGGTGGCGCACGCAGCTTTACTGTCCAGCCGCTCTTGACGGCTGTAGGGGGTTAGCGACAGCTTCCACATTAACTGTTCTCGTGCGGTAGGGTCTACGATACAGCGAAATAAACACACGAAGCGTGGGTCCAGGTCGTTGTACACTTCTATTTCTGAGGGTTCTTTAACGAGGAGCAGGTTGGCACCGCCTCCAAACGGTTCTACATACGTACGATGTGCGGGGAAATAGGGGAGGATCTTCTGGCGCAGGACGCCCTTACCTCCGATCATTTTTACGGGGGACCGTAGTACTGTCATCTACTTTTCTTCCGGGAGGGGAATAACGCGTGTAATCAGCGCGCCCTCACGTAACTGCGTTAGGACAGTCTCTTCGTCAGCGATCAAACGCTTTCCGCTTTCAAGTACCACGAAGTTGCTAGCACCTATGGAAAGCGGCCACTCCTCACTCGCGAGTACAGCAGCTTCCCCAAGCTCGCGCCCATTCCCCACCACCGTGATCGTGTTTGCGGGTAATACGTACGCGTTAACTATCACGCGAGCTTTGCTCCTAAATCCCGGGAGCCTCCTCGCTTGAACGTTAGGGCGTGTAATTTTCAGATTTTCCATCGCCACTATGCGTTTGTTATCCTTACTCCCAAACTCTCCATCAAATATTACGACAAGGCGATCTCCTTTACGCATGCCACCCGCGAACACTATTTTGTCAGGCGCTGTTTTAAACGTGTTGAACTGAGTGCGTCGTTGTAGTGGAGGAAATGCCGCGTAGGTAGCATCACTAGCCACTGCAATCATGCAGTCGTGGGTCTCCGTTGCTACCCCCAGGATACGCGCAACACTCTTGTCGAACTTGTCCAGAAATGAGATGGGAATGGATTGCCCAACGTTATCCTCAGATACCACCGAGAATGTTCCCGGAGTGGCTACTAAGTCCACGTAAGGCCACGCCGCTCGGCTCTTGATTGGAAGCTCTGTAAAGCTCTCCACCTTTCCGGCTGCTGTGACGCCTACGTAGTAGGTTGCACACTGTGCTTGTAGGTCAAGGTCATCCTTTCCTCCGCGTAGTTTGGTACCTCGTTTGTCTGCGTATTTCAGCAGCTCCTCTAGTCGTCGTTTTACTACGCCCGTAATGTCCCGTAGATCAAGATCGATTTCTTCGATACGCTTGGAACAGGCAGCAATGTTTTCTTCTAAGAGGGAAACGTTGACCGTTAACAAAGAACGCACTTTAGTCTCAACGACAACCTTGGCTTGCTCCTCGCTGAGCTGCAATACCTCCTGTAACCTTTGGATGAGCGCGCCTTCATTTTTTACTTCCGTAAGTAGGCGCATCACGATAGGAAGCTTTTTTATAGCAGCAGCGCGCGCACAGTCTTTATCTCGGCGTTGTACAACGTCCGTACGTTCTGCTTGGAGCGTGCGGTACTCCACCTTTCCTCTGAAGTTCAAGAATACTTCGAGCATCTCCTTTAGGCCATAAAGCCTCGGCTTCTTATGGCTATCTAATGCGTACAGTTGATACGTAAGCGAGGAACGTAAAAGAGGGAGTACTCTGTCGTTCAAAATCTTGGCGTCACTGAACTCCACCACAATCTTGGTTCCGGCTTCGAGCGATCCCTCATCGTTAGCGGCCGAGTCTAACAGCTTAGCATCGAAGAGCTCTTTGGTTATCTCTTCCAACTTGCTCGCCTTGAACCCTGGGTTGAGCCCCGTTATCACCAGTCGTTGGTTACCCGCTGGAGCATCCTCGAAATGGTAGTCACACGAAAACTGTAAGCGCCCTTGTCCCGTTTCGTATAGGGTACGAAGATCCGCTTTCTTTGAGAGCAAAACACCGCTGCCATAGTCGGGCCCTTTGATGTGCTTGAGTAGGTCATCCGTGGTGCAGTCTGGATTAGTCAGCACCTCTAGTGCCGCGTACAATGATTCTTTGAGGTTATGCGGAGGGATATGGGTTGCAAGTCCCATCGCCACACCCAAGCAGCCATTGACTACCAACAAAGGAGCCCTGATAGGAAGTAGGAAAGGTTCCTCGTGCTCTTCGGTAAACGACTTTACCAAAGGCATCACAGAGATATCATCAAAGATTCTGTCGGCGAATTCGGTAAGCTGCGTCTCCGTGTAACGGTGTGCAGCCGGGCTAGCTTCGATGAGGGAATTTTTGTCCCCAAAGTTTCCGTGCTGCTGTACTAATGGTTGACGGAGCCAGCTCATGGTTACCAGCGCACCATAGATCGCGGTGTCTCCGTGGGGGTGGTAGCGCCCCATCGTGTCCCCGATGACGGTAGCGCACTTCACGGGTACGGCACTGCTGTGTCGTTTTAGTTTATGCAGAGTCCAGAGCAAGCGCCGTTGTACAGGCTTTAGCCCATCCCTAGCGTCTGCTAGAGCGCGATCTTCCACCGTGTACAGACCATACTCACGCAGGTTGTCGATCACAATTCTAGAGGTTAGCTTGCTCTTGTTACGCATCAAGGTCGCCGACTTTCCCATCTGCATGACGTAGAAACTGTTGCGCAACCTTAATCGATAGGTCCTCGATCTTGGGCACCTGTGGTTTGTGTTGCAGCTTGCTATCTTCGTAGAGAAACGCGAGCTGTGCAATGGAGGACTCCTCATACTCCATGAGCTTGTCGTAGCTCCACTCTCCACGCTTAATAGGCATCAGCAGTGTATCCGCGTCGGGGCGCTCTACGTACATCGTGTGGTCAGCCAGAATCTCTTTACACATTTGCAGTAGACGAACCAAGTGAACCGCATGTTTTGTATCGTACCCGTGTCGTTCTTCCGACTCTCTTCGTCGCGGGTTACGCTCTTTCTTCCAAGTCACCCAGCTCTTGTATTCTTTGTTCGCGCGTTGATAAGCACGTTCCTTACGCAGCAACTCCATGAGGTTGTCATCGTACCCTAGGAGCTTTCCGGTTGCTTCCCAAACACGGGTGTCACTATCTTGTTTGCTCAATGCAAGGGCGTGCTCTAAAAATTCTCGAATGCTAACGCGTAAGCCGGTGGCTTCTTCTTTAGGCAGAGCTGACAATTGGCTTTCTATATCGTAGTCATGAAGATGCAGGTTAATTAGTTCGTTAGCGGAGGTGATCAGCTCCGAGGACACTTCTCGCTGTTGTGATAGACCAAAGTCTTCTCGTTCGGGTTTGGCGAGATCACCTTTAAGAAGCCATCCGCGGTGACTACGCATACGCCTTAGCTGACTATGCGCGTAGCCTCTAAAGGTAAAATAGCAGCGCTTGGAAAGAAACAGATGTCTGTTCTCTACCAACGTCTCCCAATGAGGGGTGCTTTGCTTCCAATACTTCTGTGGAACCCACAGCAGTTCAAGTACGTTTGGGTTGTTCTGTGCTGCTAACTGCACAAATTTCTGTAACCCATAAACGCAAACGTCAGCATCTTGTGGTGCGTACTGACTGAACTTACTGTGGAACCCCCACCAATACTTTTCAGGTGGAATACAAACCCCACGGTAGTCGTAGTCCGAGTTTTCATCGGAGGTACCGTACAATCGAGAGCCACTGAGGGTATAAAAGATAGTGTGTTTTTGTAGATCGAAGTCCATGATTAGCGTCCCCATAACCAATGAATAGGTGGTAGCGGATTCAATTTATGTCCAGGTAGGGTGAAGGCTCCCTGGAATACGCCTGAGATTTCTGGTTGAACAGGAAGCATCGCGTCTGCTGCCCATCCAATCATCTGCGCTGTTACCGGTTCTCCTCTAGTTAGTTTGGTTACGAGGATCAATACGTAGACCCAACCTGTATGCCGTTCCCGAGGGCGCACCGCTAACCGGTAGGAGAGCAGGTCTCTTTCTTTGTTGCGTACTCTGCTTGCCTTGAAATCCAAGTTTGCCCCGATGATATCACTGCCGCCATCCCCTACCGTCGGATTCTGGTTTGCAATCCAGCGTGCTTGAACATAACTGTCAGTGCTCCCAAATAGCCACAGGCTTCCGACGTACTGTCCAATCTGTCCAACAAGTTGGTCCTCACTTAGCGTTGCCATCCGGTTATCTCCACGGATGTTTGAGCTACCTCCTATACACGCTGCACGCGCCATGCGGATAATGAGCGGCATCTCATGGGGAGGGATAGTCCAGGGAATAATGTCGTCGGGCATAACAGGCATCAGGTAATCTCCAGCAACTCTTTTCTTGCGTCTCCATCAAGCCCCATGTAGCGCATGACTTCGTCTGCGTCGGGTTGCCCACCCCACGCTACTCTACAGATATCGCGTGTTGCAGGATGCATCGCGCACATGCGCAACCCTTCTGCGGATAACTCCCCGAGCCCCTTAAACCGAGTAATGCGTACTTTGTTTGTGGTAGAAAGCTTCGCCTTTACTTCTTCGATTGTGTTTCCGTACACACGGTCTTTGTTGGAGACCCCCATGAAGAGAGGGCTCTCCGCAATGTACAGCTTTCCCGCTTCTATAAGCTTAGGCATGTACTTCACAAAGAAGGCTAGCAGGAGTGCTTGGATGTGGCGCCCGTCGGCGTCTGCGTCCATCAGTAAGAACACCGCACGATATCTACACTTACTGATATCGAACGTGTTGCCGATGCTCGTACCTATTGCTTGTGTAATGTTGGACAACTCTGCGTTCTTGAGCACGTCGTTAAGCTCACCCTTTTTAGCCGCGTTCATTACTTTGCCACGTAAGGGGAGCACCTCTTGATAATGCTTTCCGTCTTTACGCGATACACGTCCACGCTTCACCGTTCCAAACGCGGAGTCTCCCTCAACAATGAATAGCTCACGCTCGTCTGGGCTGGCATAGGGAGCTTCGCATAGCTTACCCGGTAAGATGCTACGAGCACCTTGCTTAACGTTAATGTCGCGTATTGCCTTTTGCTGTTCACGGAACTTCTTTTTAGAGTCGCGTAACGCGACAGCGTTCTCCAGAATTTCCTTGATTACGCTTTGGTTCGCGGAAGCAAACTTGCGTAACTCATTGTCCACTATTTCGCGTACCTGCTCCTCTACCTCTTTATTCTGTAAGCTACGTTTTGTCTGCCCACGGAATTGAGGTTCCAACACATGCGCGTGAACGACCGCCACTAGGCCATCGCGCAGGTCCTCCCCTCTTAACTTTCCATACTTGTCGTTGGCATGGTCTAGCAGTACGCTATGGATCGCTTTCTTGACCCCGCTTACGTGAGTCCCGTGCTCCGGTGTATGCGTTACGTTAACAAAGGACTTCCAGATTTCACCGTTTGGAGAACTTGTCCACGCAAGCACAACGTCTACGACATCGCTTTCAATAACTAGGGGGTGCGGATGCCGTAGGGCAGCCATCCGTACCGTGTACCACATGTCGAGAAGACCCTCGCGTGCCTCGTACCGCTCAACAGGTTCAGCATCTACTTTATACTCGATGATGATTCCCGGACACAGTAATGAGATTTCGTGGAGGCGCTTGCTTATGCGCTCCGGGTCAAGCTTGACATCTTTGAAGATCGAGAAGTCTGGCTTGAACCTTACTCTCGTCCCAGAGGGCATACTACGCTTAGAGCGGACAACACCAGTAATAGGCTCACCCTTTTCAAACGTCTGCTGGTACACCTTTCCGTTCTGCACGGTCCAGACTGCAAGCTTTTCGGATAGTGCGTTTGTCGCCTTCACGCCGATCCCGTGGAGTCCCGCTACTGCGCTAGTGTAGGCCCCTTGTCC
>Ga0114918_10005974_pt1 | contig 10362 bp, 9 predicted proteins | sample LantaG_FD_87015 | JGI IMG/M metagenome (GOLD analysis project Ga0114918, IMG submission 87015) | Deep subsurface microbial communities from Baltic Sea to uncover new lineages of life (NeLLi) - Landsort_02402 metaG | ecosystem: Environmental > Aquatic > Marine > Oceanic > Sediment | place: Baltic...
AAGCCGGGGATGTTCCCGTCGCCGCTGTTGCCCCAGATGACCAGGTCGGACACGCCGAACTGGTCCTTCACGCCGAGCAGCGGCATCCCCTTGTACTGGCACGCGGCGGTGAGCGAGAGCCCCTCGACCTTGCTCCACTGCCGGTGGGCGTAGGAGTAGACGAGTGCCACGTCGAGGTAGGAGTCCTCGGCGCCGGGGACCGCGACGTGAAGCGTGCGCTCGTCCTCGCCCAGCCACATCACAGCGTTCCGCAGGAGCGACTTCGACAAGAACTTCCAGTCGTCGTTCTGGTCGTTGGTCAGCGGCTCGACGCGCCCACCGTCGAACGAGTAGACGCCATCGATGCCGACGAAGACCAGCGTCTCGTAGACCGGGGTGGTGGCTCGGGGCGCGATGCTGCCGATGCTCATGTGCAGCGCGGTGGGGACCGGGGTGCCATCCGCGAGGGTGGTGATCTGCCACATCGACGTCGGCTTGAAGATGATGAGGCTGTCGGCGAAGTGGACGATGCCAGTGATGGGCTCCTGCGCCGTGCCGATTTCGATGAACTGCAGCGAACTGCTCATCTGCTCCACGATCGCCGAGTCGCTGTAGTAGACGACGTGCGACTCCTCGGGGATGTAGTACCCACGCCCCCGATGGAACTCGATGAACTTCGACGTCGGCGGGGCCTGCATCGTTTCGATGAGCAACTGCCCGTCCGTCGCGGACGACAGGGGTGGCTCGTGGTCGAACGCACGGTCCTCCCACGCGCTGATCTGACGCTGCAAGTAATACTCACCGTCCTGGGCCCGCTTGTAGATGTTGCGGAAGATGACGTCGTCCGATGTAGGTGGCGCCAGCCCGACCAGCGCGATGATGGCACGATCCCCCGCGACGCCAGTGCCTGTGGTCACCGACGCGCCCGCAATGGAGGGTGCCCCCTCCGCACCCGACGAGCTCACGAACGTCGCACGGTACTTATGGGTGTACTCCGTGGCGGTGGCCGTGTCGTCATCGAGCGAGTACGCCGTGGAGTACGGCGACCCGAACCCGTTGTCGGAAATCTTCTGGGCTGTCGGCGGCGCGGGCACCTCAGAAACACCAACAGGCGCGTCGTATACGCCGTTCCACTTCCGGTTCCCGTCCTTGCCGTTGCTGAAGTACAGCCACCCCGCGCGCTGCGTGAAGTACTCCCCGAAGTACGTCTCCGGTGCGACGTAGCGACCCGTCACGATGTCCACAGCGGTCCGCCGGCGGATGTAGCTGACGCGCCCACCGTGGTTCACCACGAGCTCGTTAGGCCCCTTCGGCACCGGGAACGCCGTCATCGCGTTGATGTTGCGCTGCAGGAACGGGTTGGTGCTCCACTCCACGAGCTCGCGCACGCCGCGCGTCTTGCGGAGCCTGCCGGTCGTCAGGAAGGTGCAGCCGTCGATGTCGGACGCCTCGCCGTTCTCGGGCCACACGAAGTCCGTGCGACCCTTGAGCAGATTCGGACTGCGCCGGAACTTCTTGCCGCTGGCGATGCGCGGCATCCTACTGGTTCACCCAGCGACCCCAGCGGCCACTTCCCCGCAGATCCTCGTCGGTCGTCGGAGCACCCCTGCCGATCTGAACCACCGTGCCGGGATCCGCGTTCTGCTCGACCGACATGCTCTGCAGCATCGCCATCGCGCGACCCTCGATGCGAGCCGCCGCACCGTGGTTCTCCTGCTCTCGCATGTAGAGCCTCTGCGCGTAGTCCAACACCACCTGGTGGAACCGAGCCGGCAGCATCGGCACGTCGTTGGCCTTGTAGAGCACCGGCTGCAGCGCGAAGTACGTCAGCGACACGACGTACTCGTCGTCCGGCGGAGGCCAGAAGCGGATCTTCTGGACGTGCCCGTGCTCAGGATGCGCCCCGACGAAGTCCGAGTTCGTGCTGTCGATGCCGAGTTGGATGTCCGTCGCCTCGTTGTTCAACTCCGTCGTCGTCGCCGGGTTCACATCCGTCAGGAACAGCGGGTCGCTGCCGCCCGCCACGCTGCGGTAGACCCGCTTGCCGTAGTCCTGGAGGATCTGCAGCGCGCTGATGTCGATGCGTCCCGTGTCCGCACCGAGCGACCCCGTCGTCACCGAGGCCGGAGCACTCAGCGGCCCAAGCTCGCCGGTCGCCCGGTTCCTGAAGCAGTACCAGAAGGTGTACGTCCCATCAGGCAACGTGCCGCCGCCGTCGTCCGCAACCACAGGGGTCACCCAGGGCGCCGGGATGGGGTTCGCAGCCTCGAGCGCGTAGCACGTCGGGTACGACTCGTTGTCCGCCGCCGACAGCCGCTTCATGCGCTGCGGCAGCAGCGACTGCTGCGGCACCGGGTACTCCCACCCGTTGCCCGTCGCGACGATCGCTTCGATCTCGCTGCAGTCCGGCGGCAGCGGGTAGGTGTCGAAGTACAACTTCCACGCATCCCCGCCAACAGCGGAAGTGGCACCCGTGTACGGAGTCGTCAACGACGCCGTCGTCACCGCGACAGCCGGAGCCGTCACGTCGTAGACGATGCCGTCAGGCGCCAGCAACCTGGCACCCGTCCGCGTCGTGCCGCCAGCCGTCAAACTCGTCACGGCACGGCTGGCGTTCGTGAACACCGCAGTGGTGTCCGACTGCGGCGCGAGCGTCTGGAACTGCAACGTCCGGCGGGCCCATGCCCAGTCCGAACGATGCCCATGCACCATCTGGACGGCGTCGTTGATGAAGCCGTCCAGACGTGCGGTGTTGCCGTCGAATCCAACTCTGCGACCGAGTCGCGACCTGAGCGTTGCGAGGTCCATGTGAGGGCCCTCCTCTCAGGGGGTGACTACTGCTGGAACGCGGCGCGACCGGGGGGCGACTGGATGCCGTAGAGCGTGACGTGGAAGACGGCACCGGAATAGTTGCGGCCCGCACCGGTCAGGCCGAACCGCAGCACCAGCACCTCGTTCTCGCCCATGAAGGCGCTCGTGGGGCTGGCGTTGCCTTCGCTCTCGATCGGCACGGTGAAGGGCACGTTCGCTGCGATGGCGGTCGTCACGTTGTTGAAGCCACCCGCCGACAGGTCGTCCGCGCCGAGGCCGGCGGTGCCGATGTTGCGGACCTGGATGACGGAGCCGAGTGGGTGTGGAGCGAACGCGCCGCTGCTCACGACGCGGCAGAGGACGGGTCGCCACTCGCCGGCCAGCGCGTAGCTGGAGCCGGCGAAGAGGAACTGGTTCGACGCCGCGCCACCACCAGCGGCGACGTTGGGACCGGTGAACGAGATGGACGCCATCGGGGTGAGGCCGACGCCACGGATCTGCTGACCGTGACGGGAGGCGTCCCAGAGGGACTTGTGCCGGAGGCCGGCTGCGGGGGCGGTGTTCGCCATGTCTAATTCTCCTTGGGACGGGGGGTCGCTTTGGACGACCCGCCCCAGCGTCTCCCCCGGATGATTCCGAGGGAGGTGCTGGTTGGGTTGTTGGCTAGATGCGAGGGTTCAGGAGCAGCACGTCGCCGCTCTGGTTCGTCACCCCGGCGGTCAGGTTGGCCGAGCCGCAGTAGATCGCGCGAACGCGAGTCTGCACGTCGAACATCGAGCCCACGTCGGCCCGCAGCGCGTGGTACGCCGCGTGCGCCGACGAGATGTCGGTCCGGTTGTCGTCGTACCCCGCGTCCAACCGAGACACCGTCCGCTGCAGCGAGTTCAGGTGGACCCGCAGCGTGTCGATGTTCTGGTACGCGCGGCTCACCGCCGTCGCGGTGACAGCGTTGGTGATGTTGACCTGACCGCCGAGTCCCGAGGCGCTCGCCGAGCCGAAGATGCTCATCACGACCGAGGACGCCGTCAGCGTGAACGTCGAAGCCGTCTGCGCCAGGCGCGTCCGGTTCCACTTCACGAATCGCTGGTGCCCCGAGACGCACATGAGCTCGTCCCACAGCGAGACGCCGGTAGCCGTGGCTCCTGCGTTCGCTGCGGTGAGTCCGCCCGTGGCGATGAGGGCGCGGACGGCACCGCCGCCGACAGCAGCCGAGCCGCGACTGCCGGCGGTTGCCGGGAGTCCCTGCTCGGACGTGACGACGCCGATGATGCCCATCGCCTGACCGCGATCGTTGTTGTTGAGGTCGGGGGTCTGGACGCGGAAGACGTCCCGTTCCCCGCCGCCGATGACGACGTCTTCCGGCGACTGCACGGGCAGAAGCTGGACGACGGCGCCGTAGGCGTGCGCGGTTCCCGTGCTGATGATCTGGACCTTGCGGGGTCCGTCTGAAGCGATTCCGAGTGCCATGAGATGTTCTCCTTTCGCCGATTAGGCGACGTAGTTGCCGGCGGCGAAGTCGAACGTGCCGTGCTCGCGCAGGTCCGTCCAGGCGAGGATCGCATGGAACTTGCACTTGTTCATCAGGGCCCACTGGTCCGGCGGCATGCGCCACTCGTCCATGTAGAAGTGCGCGTTCTTGTTAATCCAGAGGTTGGTCTTGCCGGTGCTGGTCTTGCCGACCGACTTGCCCTTGACAGGGTCGAGGAACTCCGGCTTGAAGCCGTGACCCGACTCCGACGACGGCATCTTCTTCCCGATGTTCAGGAAGAAGCCCTCACCGCTGTTCGCGGTGATGTTGTAGTCGGCGATGATCTTCGCACCCTTGAACCGCAGGTTGTCGAAGCCGGCGTTGCCCATCGACTCGTCGATGAGAGCGCGCTCCGGCCCGCACCACTCCTCGTAGCCGTCGTAGACGTCCTCGTCCACCAGGCCGAGGTCGGGGCGGGAGCCCCAGCGGCTGCACTGACGGTAGAGCTGCGTCCAGGCGGGGATGCCGTTGGACATGAACCCGCCCGCGATGGACTGGTACTGGTTGAAGTGGTACGTCGCGTTCTTGGCGACGTTGCCGACGCTGATCGGGGTGACCGCCTGGTTGGCAGGGGTGTCGAACTCGAGGGCACCACGAATGCCATCGATGTCGGTGCTCGCGACGCGCGCCGTGTGGAGCTGCGTCTCGATGTAGTTCCGCATCGTGATCGCGAGCTGCTGGAGTTCGACGTCCAGCATGTTGGCGATCTGAGTCGTCGCATCCGCGTTCAGGTCCACCTTGTCGGTGGGCACCACGGACTGGCAGGACACCTGGCCCCACTTGTCGTAGATGAACGGCTTGACGAACTCGGAGTCGGCGCTGTTGAGCACCTGGGTTCCCGAGTAGGTCTGGATGTTGGGGGATTCGTCGTGCGCGAACGGGAGCTCGGCAGCACGCGCCGCACTGAGGTGGATGGCGCCCGTGGCATAAAAATACCAGAGCAGCGGGGACTGATCGAGAATCAGCCAGGTGAGGTCACCCCACGAGTCCTGCCACGCCAGCGTGAAAGCCTTGGTGTAGTCCGTGAGGGTTGTCGAGTAGGGGGCGGACATCAGAGACTCCTGGGGTTAGTCAGGAGACATCGTCTAGCTACAGCGTTTCAGACTACGAGCTTCGCCTTGTTGGCGGGCAGGGAGAAGAAGTGCTTGAGGTAGTCTTCGGTGCTGTCGAAATCGCCTTTGCGCTTCGGAGCGTCCGTCGCTTCCTCTCGCTTGCTGTCGAGAGATGATGCCTCGGTACGGCGTTTGGCTCGGTCCACCGACTGACCCTCACGGACCTGTCGGATGGCACGTTCCCCGAGAAGAGCAATCGCCGCTTTGACGTTGCCTGCCTCGAGGAGTTCGCTGACGATTTCGCCGGGGGACTCCAACTGTTTCAGGATCTCTTGTCGAACCTTGGGGGACTCGAACTCACCTCGGTACTGGCTTCCGCGAAGCTCATCGAAGGCTGCGTTGATGGTTTCGCGCTGCTTGTAGGGCGCGAACCCACCTTCGACACCAGAGAGTCGCCCCTCCAGGGTGTCGATGCGTTCCTGCAATGCCTTCTCGCGCTCCGACACGATGCTCGTGCTCGTCTCGCCCGAAAGCGATTTGACGAGATCGACCATTGCCTCGAAGCCCTCACCACGCTGCACTCGACTGTCGAACCCCTTGCGGAGGTCGCCCAACGCGTCGCCCTTCTCAGGACTCCCGCGCTGGGTGTCGGTGCCGTCAGCCGCCAGTCGCGCTTGCAACTGAACCGCCAACTGCTGGAGGTCGGCCTGCTGCTTCTGAAGGGTTTCACGCATCGTCTTGGCTTCCGCGTCGAACGCCTTACGCGCCTCCGAGTCAGCCATTCGCTTCTGCGTGTAGTCCCTCTGAAGACTCTTCCACCGAGACAGTTCGTCCCCTTCGAGTTCGGTGACATCACCGGTCCAGAAGGTTTCCTCTGCCTTGTCGTCGGCGAGCGCCGATGCCGATTCCGACTCCGTCCCATCGAGTCCAGCATCCAAAGCGTCGAAGTCGGCTGCGCCGGCTCCGTTCTCGGGTGCGGGGGTGTCGATGGCGATGTCGGGACCCGTCATCTCTGCTCGCTAAAGAGCTCACGTTCCTGAAGCTTCTCCCAAGTGAGCTCTTCTAGCTTGGGACGCCTTGTCTTCGGCGTGAACTTCACTCCCAGGCTTCGCGCCTGTTTGCGGAGTCCGTGCCAAGACTCGGCCAGCGTAACAGGGGTATGCGCCTCTGTGTCAACCGGCTTCTTACAATCTTCCGTGGACTGTGAAGCTTTCGCAGCCACCGCGTCCACGCGTTCGCGGAAGATGCGGGCGCGTTCGATGCGGTCGCGCTCCTCCTTCTCCTCCGCTTCGCGCTCCCACCGGGCGCGTGTCGCCTCCTTGCTGCTGCCGTCCTTGAGCATCGAAGTGGGCGTGGCGTGCTTGCCGGACTTGCCGGCGTCGGCGAGCCCGTGCTCCTTCATCAGCGACTTCGCCTCGCTGGTGCTGACGGTCCGTTCGCGTTGCCCTTGGAGGATCTCATCGGGCGCGTTCCCGTAGAAGGTGTACGTCCCGTCGTGGGTCGCCTGCGTCCGCGCGTCCCCCACCATGTCGTGGAAACACGTCCCGTGACGCGTGCAACGCGGGCACTTCAAGTGCGCCCAAATCCCCGCGTTCTCCTTCGCCTCATCCCGCTTCGCACGGAACAACGCGACGGACATGCCGACGTCGAAGGTGAAGGCGTCTCGGCTGCAAGTGAAGCTGTAGAGCGGCACGAGCTACTCCATTCCCGGCATGCCGCCCGCAGCGGCGACCGCCTGGAGTCGGCCCGAGGCGGGTGCGTTGAGGGATTCGCCGCCGGGGCCCGTCGCGGCTCCCGACGCCGTGTCGGCAACAGGAGGTGCGCCCATCGCAGCCCCGGAGCTCGCCACGGCGCCGGACGCCATCGAGGCGAAGCTATCTACCAGAGCGGGGAGGTTCTGGTCCCACACGTCGGCGATCTTCCCGAACACGCTCCCCATCACATCCGGGGGGACACCAGCGATCTGCATCGCCTGCGCCGCCGTGCCGAGGTACTCGAGGAAGCCGATCACCGCCTGGCGCTCGTCCTGCGGCGTGCGAGGACGCGTGCTCCCCGCGTGGACGCCCACGTCGAACTCGCCGCGAATCTCGCTCCGCGTGAACGCGACCGGCATCTCCTCGCCCGTGATGCGGACCCACCGCTCGCTCTCGAAGTACTGCTGCATGATCTGCAACTGCTTCCGCAGCACCCTCTGCAAGAACATCTCGAACGTCTTGAGGTTGTACTGCGAACGCCCCTGCAACACCGAAGCGCGGAACGCCACCTCCGTCGCGCTGCCGGCGCTCGAGCGCCCGCCTTGCACCACCTCGTCGCTGCCGCTGACGCGGCTGACGAGAGCGTTCAGCAGGCCCAACGTGCTGTGGAACTCCTGCGGGAACGCCGGCATCACCAGGTTGGAGACGGCGTTCGCCACACCCATCTTGTCCTTGATGGGCACCATCGTCGGGTACGGTGCCGCGAGCAGCGTCGCCCCGTTGGTGCCGAGTTTGTCGGGGTTGTAGAGGGTCTTGAGATTCATCGCGGCCTTGAGGCCGGCGACACCTTGCTCGACGAGCTCTTGGATCCACTCGGCGATCGGCATGATCTGCGCGGCGAGGGAGAGCCCGAAGAACGCGTCCGGCGTGCGGGCGAACCGGAGGTCCACGACCGGGTAGCCCTCCATGTCCAGCGCGCTGATGTGGTTCTTCAAGACCGTGACGACCTCGCCCTTCCCCTTCGGAGCCTGCTTGCACAGCCAGGTGACGTGCATCTCGCGGACCGTGCGACGTGCCTTCTTGCCCTCGTCCATCACGAGCCGCTTGACGTACTCGACGTGCCACACCTCCCACACCTCGATGTGGCCCGCCTCCGTGCCGCCGCCGCCCCAACGCTGGTAGCGGTGGTTCGACGAGCTGCCCTTGCCATCCGTCGCGATGACCTTGTCGGCCTCGAGGTGGCTGGTGTTCTTGAACTTGTCGCTCCCCTTGACCATGTCGATGGGGAGGAGGTGCCGGAACGAGAACCTCGGCATCTTGCCGATTTCGTCGTACCCCGCCGGGAACGCCACGTTGTACGGACTCCAACGCTTGTACGCCACGCAAGCCATCGGCGTGTCCGGCGTGAGCCCTAGCTCCTCCATCCGATCGCGCAGCGTCTGCGCCTCGGGGTCCTCCACCCAGTCCTCGATGTCGAGGTCGCGGTCGTAGTCCTCGATCGGCACGAACTCCCCGCTCGGCTCGTAGGAGACGCGCCCGAACGCGGCCCCAAAGATGAGGACGTCGTCCAACATCTTGTCCACCTCGACGCGCACGTCCGCCTCGTCCCACTGGTAGGTCAACGCCGCCTCGGTGAGCTTCGCCTGCGTGTCCTGGTCACCTTCCTTCGTGAGCCGCTTCGCCTTGGCGTAGATCGCCGGGTCGCTGTTGAACAAGTAGGGCTTCATGCTCTGGATGACGGACGACACCAGACCGATGCCCTGCTGACCCTCGCTGCGGGCGCTCGGCGGGCCGACCTTGTACGCCTTCACCAGGCGATCCCAGTCGTCGTACATCTTCGACAACACCTCGGCGTCGCTGGTGACGTCGTCGAGGAGCTTTCGGGCTTTCTCGTTCGAGAGAGGAATGGAATCGGGATTGAACTTCGCCATTGGGGAGCGCCTAGTCTGGAATCAGTACGAGGTGAAAGTTGCCCGACATCAGAGGGGAGCCGCCCCCTGAGAGCTTCACCCCGCGCACGTCGATGTCGGTGCCTGCCGCCAGGGGTGGAGCCGACGACCAACCGTTCGACGTGTAGTCAAGGGTGGTAGTCCCGGTCACGGTCAGGGCCCCGGTGAAGCTCTTGAACCCGTCTCCGGCAGGCCGGACCATCAACTGGACGAAGCCGTCCGCGTTCTTGTCCACGCTTGCCACGAAGCTCTGGAGGTACGCGGTGTGGGCCAACGGCACGGTGTACAGGGTGAGTTCCGAACTGTTGATGTCCTTGTCGATGTCAACGACCACGGTGCCGCCGACCGAGATTTGCAGGTCGCCGGTCGTCGTCCCCGCCGTCTTGCGGTACGCGCGATGCAACCGGTTCAACTTGGTGGCGATGTTCACCGGGGTTGTGCCATCGCTGGCGTTGGTTGTGGTCGTACCGGACACCAGCGAGCCGTTGACCCCCAACCCCTCCCACGCGACGACGACGGAGGTGTCGGCTGCGTTGGTTGATGCCAGCGATGCCGTACTGCCGGTGGCGTCGTCCCACGCGGTCCATGAGGCCCAGGGGTACAGACCACCGGTCGTCCACAGCGTCTCGTAAGCCGTCCCAACCGCTGCGTTGTGACCGAACTTCCAGATTTGCAAAGCCGTTGCCGGGAGCTTCGACTCCGTCTCGACCGTGACAGTCGGCGTGACGGTGAGAATCTTGATGCCGTCCACGGTCAACGCCTGCCACAGCGACTTCAGTCGGCCCGCGACGACCTCCAGCGAGGCCGGCTTCCGCCCGCCTGTCGTCTCGTCAACCATCAGACCCACCCTCCGCCGATGGCGCCGCGCGACGATCCGCCCGCTTCGGTCGCCCGCCCGGTGTGGACCTCGACGTCCTCGACTTCCCAGTGCGCGGTCCGGTTGCTGCCGACGTGGTCCTCCGGCACCACGAGCGGCTCGAACCCCGTGTCGGGCTCCTCCCACGCGCGGCGTCCCGACGACTGATCACACACCATCTGAGCTCCGAGCCACGCCATCACGAGGTCGTCCTTCTCTCCCGAGGTCGCACCGACGCGGACGCGCCGGTAGTTCTCGTCGCCCGCGATGATGCCACCTGTGTTCGTCGCGTTCTTCGCGAACTCCACGAACATCCGCATCTCTCGGATGAGTCGGGTGCTTCGGATGATGGGTAGCCGTCGCGCCACGATGTCCTCGCCAACCGCGATCATCATCGGCTTCGTCGCGATGTTCGTCGCCCACCCAAATCGGTTCTAGTCGCTGACCGTCTCGGCTGATTCACGGACGTAGAGGTTCCAGTAGCCCGATGCCA
>Ga0114918_10005975_pt1 | contig 10362 bp, 6 predicted proteins | sample LantaG_FD_87015 | JGI IMG/M metagenome (GOLD analysis project Ga0114918, IMG submission 87015) | Deep subsurface microbial communities from Baltic Sea to uncover new lineages of life (NeLLi) - Landsort_02402 metaG | ecosystem: Environmental > Aquatic > Marine > Oceanic > Sediment | place: Baltic...
AACACGACATCTTGAATAGGTGATGGAGAAACGAGGTCTAAATCAACGACATGAATATTTTCAACTTCGTCTACCTTAACTCCTATATCAACCTCTCTTGTATCCATCTGAGAATAATAATCTCTTTTATAAATATATACTGGTGAAATATTTTGGTCTCCATTTTTCCAGAAAGCTGAATCTATATCCCCATCCTCAACTCCATCTCTCCTCCTGGCATATAAATCAACCGGACCATCTCCAGAAACCATAAAACCATATGTTTTTTTTGGGGATCCCAAACCAAACACTATAGCTCTATCAATCCCGTCATTCTTAGGTGGAGAAAACTGAATTCTTCTCAAATAGTCCTGCTCGTCATTCAACTTAATTACCGAGCCACCAGCGACAGATTCAGTTAACTCAGCCTTACCTATTGCCAATAAGCTTTTCATGGGATATTCAGTAAAATTAAGAGACCCCCTTCTGGTAAATATCTTTTGAATATCTTTATCTTCATAGAATATCCAATCTTCATCTCTTATAGGGTGATACAATGCAGAAACGGACCTTCCTCCCTTTTTTGTACTAACGAAATTCCATTGAGCCCCATCATCTGAGGCTGTACCATCGACCTCTAAACCAAAATACAACCCGTCGCAAATGCCGAATCTAGTATCTGTTGGAATATCTATATTATATGGAGGAGATATGTATTGTCCATCTAAACAAAGAACATTCGATGTAATTGGATATCCAGGACCGGCCGTTGGGTCTAGACCTCCACCACCGGTAATATCGAATATTAGCAATTGATATCCGACATCGTATGGTTCATTAAGAGTAAGGTAAGTAACATCTCCATCTGTTAAACTATCTGACGGGTCTTCCCTTAAAGTAACCACTATTTGATAACCAGCCCCCCCTCTATCAAAGTCTCCTTTCGGAAACGATATAGGATTTTCAACATTGCTATCGACAATAAATTCACTGCCATTATCGTTAACAATCCTCCACCCTTGAAATCTTCGAAAAGCAGTAAAGTGCTCTGGAGCAGAAGGAACCCCCAATTTATACCTATCTATTAAAGAGTAATCGGCATATCGACTTTCAGGCTTTCGATTTAATACACTTGGGTCTCCACTAACATTAAGAGTAACTATATTTTTATTAATTGACTCAACATCGCCCATAAATAACCCATCAGAGTTACCTCCGATTCCGAACTGCATATAGTTCTCGTTAATCATCCAAGCATATTGATTAAAAATAGAATAATCCTGATTTAAATTAGGATCAAACTCAACTCTTCCATCTATACTTACCCTTGAAACATCAATTATATTAAATGTAATATGGTCCATTATCTTGAAAAAAGCATCCCCAACTTTAATCATTTCTCCTCGAAGAGCCGGAGCATGCCAATTGTTACGCCCGTTATAGTACCCTCCCGTACTTATTTCAACCCTTATGTAATCAGTTGATACGGTAGGGCTTTCAAGAATTAGATTATAGTCCGAAAGTAAAGCTTCCTGTCTTTTAGTCCACCTATCCTCACTACCATCAAGAATATCTACACCCTCAAAATAAGTATCTTTATATCTTATATCATCCGAATAGTCTTTGGATTTATCTGAATTACCAAAACCTAAAAACGCCCAAGTTTCTAATGTGGTATCAGACATAGTAGAACCAGAACCGGGCTGAGTGTACTGCATCGTAGTCGTAGTCGTAGTCGTAGTCTCAGTCGTAGTCGTAGTGTCAACATCTTCCCTATCTGCCCATACATAAACCCCCAAAAACTTACCCTCTTGATAGGGAGTATTTTTATCAGTTAAATAAAGATTAAACCCACTACTAATTTGCCTTCCAAGAATATCATTCTCTCTCCCATAGTATGAGTAACCCCCTATAGTTGCCGGATCTTCTAAATCCCATACAGTATCTAATATATATGCATTCCCGGGAGATGGATTTTGACCTTCTCTTGGTGGGGAAACTATTAATTCCCAGTTAGGCTTAATACCAATAATATCTAATAAATAACCATCGGTCTCGTCGCCATTATAAATCCTTACTTGACCCTCAACCTCAACCTCAATACCTAACGGAACATCATTGGAGGTGTCATAATCCAATACCAATATATGCTCTTCTTCATCTGGAGTATCTCCCCCCTCATTACCATCAACTCTATAGCCCCTCAAAAAACCATGATGAAGATACATCCTCTTAAACCTACTGTTCTCAGTTAATTCTATATTACTTGCCGTAAGAACCGAAGACCCAGCCAAGTTCTGAACAACAAGCCTTACATATAACTGTTGCTTAAATTCAGTACCTATACAATACCCCAATCTAGGACCCGGACCTCCCTTATCACTTGGGTGTAGGCTAAACTCACCTATTGAGGTATAGATGTCATCTAATGAAGCAACTAGAGCTAACCCATTTAAAGCTCCTATGAGACTAGTAGCCCCACCAGCCGCGATAAAGGCTGAAAGAGGATCTACGCAGTTATACCACGGAATAATACAATGAGCCAAGACACTCCGTATCCTAAACGAATCCGATGGGGTGTAAACAGTGGGGAATGGGGCGTCAGGAAGACTTATGGATTTGCCATCAACTGAAAAATCAGCATCAGGTTTAATCCAATTATTCCATCCAGCGGGAGGTCTTGTAAGTAAATCAACCATTATTTTATTATACAGTAAACTTGGTGGTGATGATTATTAATGATTACGAGGCGTTTTCTACTTCTACCATGATTCCAATGGCTTTATCCAAGAAGCCCTGCAATCCGGGAGCAAACTTAACAACGACAGTAGCGGAACCACTTCCATTACCCCCACCTTCAGAAGATGTACCAAACATGTCATCCCTCAAGGCAGCCCCTTCGTTGTACCTAGCCTGTTCTGAGGCAGAAGATTCCATTCCAGCCGCTTGCTGAGCACTAGTATGCCCCCTAGCAACTTCAGCAGATTTGGTATCGACATTCTTATTCTTTTTTAACTTCTCAATTGCCGAACTTCTACGTGCATTATATTGGGCATTTCTCTCAGCCATTTCTTTTTCATATCCGCTACCGGCTCCATATCTACCACCTCTAGCCTTAGCATCTTTAGCTTCGTTATTTGCTCTCTCATCCATTGAATCAAGCATTTTTTTCTGCTTAGGGTCAAGATACTTATCTCTTCCTCCACTAGATATCATGTGCCTCATGGTTTCTTCTCTATTACCCAACCCCTTGGCTTTTGATATCTGATCCTCCGACAAACCCAAACCGACACTTTTAAGTCTTTTTAAAGTACTAACATCTTTAGCCCTAGACTTTTTATTAGCATATTCCGTTGCCATCTCTTGAGCTATCTTCTCCTGAGCTTTCCGTACAGTTACCACTTCTGCAATATATCTTTCTTCCTTATTAACTACATTAAGAGCTTTTCTATCAGCCCTCAAGCGTTCATCATTAACTTCATTTTGCTCCTTTAACTTTTTAATCTTAGCATCAATCTGAGCCCTTTCCTCATCTAACCCTAACTGCTTATAATTTAAGGAACCTCTGGCACCCTTGTACCCACCAGCTTTTGCAAACCTTTCCGCGGGATTAATAAAATTGTCAGAAACGTGATCTGCAAAACCTTGCTTGGAACCCGTATCGGAACCAAAATAACCTCCGGCCCCTGCCGCAAATGCCGTTACCGGAGAGAAAACGGTTCCAATCCCCGCCCAAGCCTGTTTCAGTAACCTCCCCCCACGACTATCTTCTTTTCTTCTCCAAGTATCAGAGCTCTCCTTGTCTATCTCCCCTTGACGCCCCATCAGGGTTCTAATCTGCTTATTTATCTCATTTGACTTACCCTCTCCCAAGCCAATACGAGAAGCTATCTTTACTTCTTTTTCAGCTATAGCTCCCAATATTTTTTCCTTTACCTCCGCCGCCCTCTTTTGATATTCAGAAGGAACTCTTTCGGGTGTTGAAGATGGCTTACTTGCCGGTGATTGACTATTTGCAATTCTTTCCCTTAATTCCTCTTCCCTCTTAACCCTCCTTACAACATCGGGGTCGGCTGTCCACTTCCCTCGTGACTTATCGAAAACCTTACCACCGACACTAAAGTGAGATGGCATTTCACCGGGAGCTGGAGTACTCCCCCCATAAGGAGAACCTCCACCACTTGCGTTTGCTGATAGTTGTAAACCAATAGACACCCCATTTTTCATCTTAGAAGCCGTACCTTGTGAGAACTTGCCACCCATTACACCAGGATTGATAGCATCTAAAAAGTTCCTACCGTTACCATTCCTTGACCATTCATTAAGGGCTTCTAGGGTTGCGTCTTTTTGAATCTTTTGTTGTCGTTCCGGACCAATATACTGAGGCTCTTTTCCAGCAGCTACACCACTACCAACCTGAGGTGCCCCTCCTTGACTGGTCGCATCCCCTCTCATAGCAGCTTCAGCTTGAGCTTTAGATTTTTCCCATCCCGGTAATCTCTGACCCCTCTTATTTATCTCATCTTTACTAAGATTCATAAACAAACCAGAGGTAGTGTACCCTCCGGACACCTGACCACCTACTCCCGAGTCCGTCAAAGACCTTTTTTGCAATCCACCAAGAGCCATGGAATTAAGTTTTGCCTCTCCCGTCGTGTCTTTAACGGCATTCATTAGCTGTGTCGTACCCATTTCTTGAGTTCCTATAATTTTTTCGAACTCCCCAGCCCCGACAGACATTTCCCTTATAGCATCCAGATACCCCTCCCTAATATCCTTAGTTAAGTCATAAATCTTCTGTTGCTGCTTCATTGACTTTGCAGATATTTGTTGGTGCTTTTCAGCATAAGCATTAAGATGCATTTGAGCATCTGAAGACAACCCAATCATGTTTGCTACCTCAGATTCAGCCTCAGCTGCATCCTGAGCATTCTGAACTCTACTTATCTGAGCTGCCGTTATACCATGCTCCGTCATCAATCTTTTTTGCATGTCCTTGTCTGTCTTCTCATATGTCTGCATGAATTTATAAGCAAGATTTACCTGCTTCTGCATCATTTCGACGCTGGCTCCCAACCCAAACTGAGCAGACTCCATTAATTGCCTTTGAGTATTCAATCTATCTTCATATGCCGCAGAAGATTTTTCCTGTTGCCTCATTCTTCTCTCGTCAACTTTAAATGCCGATTCAACGATTTCTTTTTCCGCCTGAGCAAGCGTCTTAACGGCTCCATATGCGATTGCCATGCCCGCAAGTATCCCTTCCCTATCTTTACCCATCTTATTAAGATTTTCTTCCTTACTAACGGCATCTCCTAATTGCTCAAGCTGCTGATTCATATCACCTTTTAAGTCTACTTTTATGTCAACCTTAGCTAAAGCCTCCTGCATAGCTTCCATCTGTTGCTGAACAGCCTCTTTTGCCGCAGATCCTGCAATTTTGGAATACGTCACCATATTGCTCAATGCCTTTTCGTTAACCATACCAAATTCTTCAGCGATTGATATCTGGGTATTTAAGGCATCTTTTATCTTGTTAATAACATCCAATTGAGCCCCAACGTTTGCCGCTATTGCTTCGTATTCCCTAGCAAGCTTAGACGCTGGCTCATTCTGGTCCTTAACTGAGGTTAAAATTTCTCCATGTAACCCGGCGGTCTCTTTTGCTGTCAGCTTCCTACCCATCTCCTCTTCTCGTACCTTCTTAGCCTGTTCAAATTGGTTTCTGTATTCAATTCCTATTTGCCCAACCAATCCTTTTCTCTCTTTTTCAACTAAGGATAAGAGTTCAACCTCTTTACGTTGCTTCTCCGCTTCCGCCCTAGACTTTTTCTGCTTTCCTATCAGATATGCAATCCCAACCCCTACTCCAATAACAGCAGTAGCTATAGCAACATATGGATTCAATATTGCAGCAGCATTGAAGCTAATCTGAGCAGCTTTCATCATTTGAAGTCCGACAGTTATTCCTTGAAGAATAGGGATGGCTCCTGCAAGAGCCATAAACGCCCCTCCTACCCCAATAATAAGCCCCTTAAAGTTGCTTAGATTACTAATTAGTTTAGTTGTTGCCTTAGTGACCGCAAGAATAGCCGGTTGCATTGACTGGAATAATTCTAGCCTTGCATTCTCCATCTCTTTTCCCTGCTGAGCGGCGGCTTTTTCCATATCCATTAGCTTAGATGTCGATCCAAGCTTCTCTGTTATCATCTGCAAAGCTATATCTCTTTCTTGAGCAGAAGCTCCAGCAGCCTGTAACCTAAGCTCTGTATTACTCCTAAGCTGCTCTGCCTCTTTCGCTAATTCATCAGAAACCCCACCAGACTCTTGAGCAGCTTTAAGTACCCCACTAACTTTTATAATTTCCTTATATAAAGATGGAATCTTATTCTGAACGCTAACTAATGAACTAGCTCCCTTTTTTTGAGCCTCAAAGCTATAACCGATATTATAACCAATAACCTCTACCGTTTTAGCCATTTCCATCATACTAGGCTTAAGACCCACAAAAGAAGACGATATTGCATTAGCCAGATCAACAAACTGAACCTTAGATAGAGTTGTTTTTTCAGTAACATACTCAATAGCAGCCGCCGCATCCTTAGATCCACTTCCTGCTACCTCCAACCCTCTTTTTAATTCATAAAGAGATTGGTTGTATTGCCTTCCAGTATCAATCACTCCTTTAAAGCTTATCCCCGTAATCCCAAGAGCCCCAGTAAGCTTTCCTATAGTTCCAATAGCACTGGTTATTCCTCCCTTAAGAATCCCCATTCCTGCCGAAGTTTTAGAAAGACCCTTCTGAAATTTACGAAGACCCCCACTTGAACCTTCCAATCCCGCTTTATAATCTTCAATTTCTTCTTTTAATTTTTTAATCCTTTTCTGAGCCTCAGAAAAGTCTTTGTTCGCCCCTACATTGCCTTGACGAACCTTCTGCATCGCATTCACAAGGTCTTCCTGAGTAGATTTCAATTCTTCATTAGCTTCGTCTAAGGCATTAGTTGACGCTTTTGCCACCTTCATTGCATTGGCTAGATTATGCTCCTCTTTGGCTAGCCTCTTGACCGCGGTCTGGGCATCTTTAAGAGCTTCTGAGGAAGCCTCAGTTCCATCCTTAGCCTTTTCTTGAGCGGATATCATTGCCTTTACTGCATCTTTCAACTTGACACTCGACCCAGAAAGCTCTGCTTGGGTCGATGCCGTCTCACGCATAGCATCTCTCATTTGCCCAAGAAGTTTTACCACTTCCACCATTGAATCTTCTGTATCTGACATCTCTATTACCTATTTATTTTTAAAATTATCTTGATTTTTATAAAAAACCTTATATACTGTATTTAAATCAATTCAATAATAAGGAAACAACTATGAAGACTGAACAAAAAATCGTAATGCATATAATCTCCATAAACGCTCTAATGGCTGTTTTCGGATTAATACTTGGTCCAAACCCATTTTCATCTTTATCCACATACTTATCTGTATTCTCCGCATGCCTTTTTGTATCAACTATACTAACTCTTCCTTTATACCCAATAGAACTATCATTAACCTCTATAATGGTAGCAGTAATGCTATTCATTATGGCTATAGGGGTCGAATGTATTCACCCATCCCCTGTCGTCGTAAAAGCAACTCAAGCTGAAATGGGAAACACACCCGAAGCTGAATGGCAATTCGAACTATTCTATGAAAAATATGGCTCCGAAACCTCCAAGGCTTTCTCGTTTACCGGAACTACACCTGAGTCAGATATAGCCCTTAAAAGAAGAATTCAAGAATGGAACAAAAATAATCCTAATTCTCCAATCACTCGCCACTACAAATACCTAACATATATTCCAGAAGAATACTCAAAGAAAAACGGATATCCCCTTACGTTCTCAAGAGGATATTAAACCCCGACCATTCCACTTGATGGTATTTTTAATTTCATCTGTAAAAACATAAAAAACACAACAATCATATAAATATAGTCTGGATTCAAACGAGAATCAGAAGTTATAACCCCGCCAGAGTCTATTCCTTTTTGACTCTCAACTTCATTGTCGTCGGAATTTAGGTAATCCAAAACATTTCTACTATTATCATGAACTTCTTTAAATCTATAAGCATCTTCTGGAGAAATAACCCCAGCATGCTGTAAGAGGTTTATTTCAACTAAATCGTGAAGATAAGAAGCATTTTTCATTTCTGGATACTGAAAAACATAATCTGACATCTGCTTGCTAACCCTAACCTGCTCGTTTGATATTGGGTCTAACTCAACAAACTTACCAAGTCCCATTGGAGGAGAAACGGACAATATACCATCTCTTATTTTTTGAGCTATCTCTGGCAATCCAGCGGATTCACAAGCTGACGAAATTTCATCAGAAAACCTACTGAATAGATAAGTAAAAATATCCCTTCTCTGCTGAGTCTTAGACACTCTACTAGGAATAGTTTTAATATGTTGAGACTCTTCCTGACTCGATGATGTATATTTTTCGTTTATAAGATTAATATCCTGAAATACATCTTCTGGACTTTCTATGTATTGACCTTCAGGAACCTTGAACGATCCTATTACCTTAATAATACTACTAAACCTATCGAGAATGTCTAATCCACTTTCAAGGAATCCATTAAAAATTGTAATGATTGGGATAGTAGATAAATATCTAGGAGAAGACGATACCAAAGTTATGACATTTGATAAACTAGGACTATCACCAGCCTTACTCTTAACGAACGCCAATGTTTCAATGGCATCATAAACGGATGGGTTTTTCAATTGCTCTTTTAGGGGCTTGTTTTTTGTGAGCCAACCCTCCATATTGCCACCCTTAGCTTGAGCAACTTTAATGTACAGCTCCTCCAATAACGGATGCCTAACCTTGCAATAAAGCCCAAGAAGGTCCTTCTCTATCCCACAACGATTTAAATCCGATTTCATAGATTTATATTTCTTATTTTACAGTCAATATTCCTCTAAAATATAAGAGCGGCAACATATATTAATACATTGCCGCCCCTGTTATATTAAAAACTATATGATACCATCGGTACCGATTTTATTCCTAACCTGATTAATGATTGACTTAACAATCTTGGGGTGCAATTTAACCATCCTAGAATGACTAAGGTCTACATCTATTGTCCATTTACGCATAAGACATAGTACTCTTGCAAATTCTAGAGTCAAATAGTCCCGAATGTCAAGATTCTCTAAACCATTAGAGTTTACCTGACCAACCTGAGCTTGTGCAGATATAGCGGAATAGTCACCTTGATCTGGATACTTTAATGTAATGACGAAACTATTTAAATCGTCCCTCTTGGAATCAAATCTATCATCTACATCGGAAACTAACATCTCATCCCCGTCCTTATAATAAGAAACCTCAATGTCAAATGTATCAGACTCGGTTATAAAAATATCCGAAAACGTACTAAGCTTTATCTTCTTCTTTGAGGATTCTTTTGCCTTCATTTCTTCTTTTGCTTTTATATCTTCTTTCTCGGCCTCTTCCATAGCTTCCTTTACGGCTTCATCTACGATATCTTTTTTTTCATTTTCTTGACCGTCACTATCCTGATCCTTATCGTTTTGAGTCTCAACAACCTCAAGTACTACATCTTTATTTTCTTTTACTTCTTCCGTCATCTCATATCTCCTTATTATATTTCCCTAGTAAATCTTCTGGACTGCCCACTTCCAGATGTATGTGCAGACTTAGCTCTTTCTATATTAACCTTTGTCTGTTGAGCAACATTTTTTTGATTTTCTATCAACAAATACATTTGCAAATCCTTATAAGGCATTTCCCTTATTTGATTTGGGGTCCAATGATGCTTATCTATTAATTCCGCTTCCGTTATTTTTCTTCTTACGGCAGGGTCACTCGCTCCGGACCCAAAATGATACATGTGAACCTGCCTTATTATTTTCCCTCTTCTTCCTCACTAATAAAAGAGTACTCATCATAAGCTCTCAATATGGTTTCCGCAATATCTGGTGCCATGTGAGATATTGTGTTTTTATTTACCGGAACCAGATTTCCATCATCATCAATAGCATCCCACAACTTAATTAATTTCAAAAGCCTATTTTCTTTATAAACCTTAACGTTAAATTGAGGTCTTCCAGATGCATCGTCAGTCATCGCATCTTCTTGAAGCTGATTATATAGTCCCCAAGTTAACTCCCTCATTTCAACAGAAACACAACTATATTTGCTCTTATCATCTTCCTCAACAATGGACTTCTTAAACTCATCCTGAGTATAAGTCACAAACCTATACCCCTTCTTAATGTAATACACTTTAATCTTTACCGAATCACCATCTTTAATAAACATACCTTTATCTCCCTTGTAGAATATTCACGTAGGCTCC
>Ga0114918_10005976_pt1 | contig 10360 bp, 10 predicted proteins | sample LantaG_FD_87015 | JGI IMG/M metagenome (GOLD analysis project Ga0114918, IMG submission 87015) | Deep subsurface microbial communities from Baltic Sea to uncover new lineages of life (NeLLi) - Landsort_02402 metaG | ecosystem: Environmental > Aquatic > Marine > Oceanic > Sediment | place...
AACCAATTGAACCAATTGATCCTACTGATCCTACTGGTCCTGATGATCCTGTTGCACCAGTTGGTCCTGTTGGTCCTGTTGGTCCTGATGAACCATCTGGTCCTGTTGAACCTATTAAACCAATTGGTCCTGTTGGTCCTATTGAACCTTGTGGTCCTGTTGGTCCTGATGAACCTCTTGAACCTATTGAACCTTGTGGACCTGTTGGTCCTGTTGAACCTATTGAACCTATTGAACCAATTGGTCCTATTGATCCTGTTGTACCATTCGTTCCTGAACTACCACTTGAACCTGATGTACCATTCGTTCCTGAACTACCACTTGAACCTGATGTACCATTCGTTCCTGAACTACCACTTGAACCTGATGTACCAGACGTACCATTAGTACCTATACCTGATGAACCTGATGAGCCTGACGTACCATTTATTCCGGACGTACCATTAGTACCTGATGTTCCATCGCCACCTGATGTTCCATTCATAGCCATAGTTAACCCGGTAATATAAAAAACTTTACCAGTTTCATCAGTCACTAAATGTCTTATCTCGGCCATTTTATATTTTTTTTCTTACACCGTTGTAGTTGTAGTAGATGTATTATTAATTTCCATCAAACTTAAAGGTACAGGTAACCTTGTTTTTCTATTTGAACCTACAAATATCAACTCGATTGGTGAATAAATAGATAAAACTGGATCTGTTTCAAAATTATATAATTTTAGGATTGCCTCATTATTATCATTTTCATATATTATACCTGTGACATTATTTCTAAAAAATTCATTTAATGTTAACAATTCAGCATATGCTCTAGCGATATATTTTCTCACATTATCTGATTTTTGAATATACCAATCAATGGTTGTATCTTTAGGATAAGATTTATTCATATAAACTTCATATAAAATATTTGAAATGTTTAATAATCCATCTATATTTTGAATTGATATTATTTGTGGTGAAAATTCATTTAATGGATACAAATTGCTCCAATCTGCTGGTTTTTCTATAACTATCTCGTGATCGTTTACACTATAAACTAATGTTTTTTGTGTTAATTGTCCAATACCTGATGCATAAACATAAGTATATGGTTTAAAAATATTTGTTAATCCACTTAAATTTGTTATAATTTTTATTTTACTATTATCTATATACTGATATGTAAAACCTGTTAATAAAATTTCATTAAAAAAAGTAAAACCTGAAGTAAAACCTGTACTATCAATTTCATTTAATCTATCAAATAATTTGTAACTTACATACAAATTATTGCGATATGGTATAAGTGGAGAAAAATTTTTTATGATTATATCATCAAAAAAACTAAACGACAAACCATCATAATCAAAATATTTATTATATGAATATTCTTTAGATCTAATTCTAATAGTTATAAAATCTACAATACCAACAGTATATGTTCTAACACTAAGAGAATAATATTCCATATATGGATTCTTATTTGATAACTTATCTATAACACAATCCCAATCAACTGCGACTTTTAAATTCTCAACATCATAATAAGTATTATCTAAATCAGATAACACAACGTTAGGTATAGTATCTTCAATAATAAAACTATCTACATTATCAACATTTACAGATTTAACAAAAGAAAACATTTCTAAATATGTTGTATCACCACTAAACATTCTAATTTTTAAATAATCGTTAACAATAACATCAAAAAATGGGTTAATGTCAGTATAATATGATGTGACTGTTGATATAAAATTTAAACCTGATGTTGTACCAGTAATAGTCAAATAATAATCATATAAAAAACCTGTTCTAACTGACATATCAACATAAGGTAAAGTAGAACCACTAATTAAATTCATTAATCCAATTGCAACATCACTGTTACTAGTACCACTACTAACATATGTTATACCAGTACCAATTAAATCTAAATTAAAAGAATCATTTATCTGAGATTTATCAATTCTAAATTCATAAATAGTAGAACCACTAATATGTTTTTTTTCAAATATTGCTTCATCTCTTGGTATATATTTATATGGTATAACAGTACCAGAACTATTTGTGGTTATATATGAAGTTAAACCTGAAAATGTTAAACCTGATGTTGTACCAGATCTTATAGAAAACTCATCATCATGATAATTTATAGTAACAAATGTTTCTGGAATTATAGTGTTTGTAATACCTGTCACATAAAGTTCATTATAAGAACCAGAATTGTTTGATATTTGTTTTCTAGCAACATCATAATCAGTAAATATTATTTTTGATGTATTTCCAGTGGAAGTATTATAAAGATTATAATTTATTAAATGTTTAATTATATAAGAATTACCTTCAATAAATCTTTTTGGCTCAAAAATAATAGGAAAATCATACTCTTCTAATGTTCTAGCACTCAAAAAAAATTGTTTATCTGCATTTGTGCCTAATTTAACACAACAACTTAATCTAAATGAATCTTCCCTTGTTGTTAATAAACCAGCATTTTCTAAAAGATAATTGTTTGTTACTTTATAAATATCATTTTCTGTTTCGTTTATTTGATTTTTAAGTAAAACCAAATGTCCAGGTTTCAATTTAATATTATCAATAGGAGCCTTATCCCATTGAACCAAAGTGTTACCAGATTTCAATATTATATTATCAGTAGAAGCAACATCTACAGTTATAATATTCACAAAATTATCAATAATGTCATATTCATTATACATATTAACAATAGAGTATCCATCACCTGTTAAAATATCTTTTTTATAAATATCTTCCAAATTGTTAACATATGTGAAAGTTACACCTGTTAAATATTTATTTAATCTAAAATAAATATCACCGACAGCTATATGTTTATTCTCATCATATAGTTCATCTCTAGGCTGTTGGATATAAGTATCACCACTTAATGTGGTAATTTTAACCCAATCAAATTTTCTAGCCCATCTATTTTTTTGCATATAAACTTTTTATATTTAATCCTATATATAAAAAATATACTCATAGAAAATGAAAACATAAAATGTAATATGGATGAATTTGATAATATTATTGCTCTAAAAAACGGCAAAGAAAAAACAGAAAAATTAACAAAATATTATAAAGAAAATATTAAAATTAACTTATGGTTAAAAAATGAATTTAATAAATCAATAATAAAATTCAAAGATAGAATTGAATATAAAAAATTTAATAAATATCACAGATTAAATGGTCCTGCAATTGATTATAATGATGAAGAGAAAAATAAATATTATTATAGAGGTAAATTGTATGAAAGTAAAAAAGAATGGAAACAAGCGACAATTAAAGAATTACGAAAAATGAAAATAAAAAAATTAAATAAATCAACATTATGACAGAAATATTAATTTTTAATAAAATATTAAATTTTTCAACAATTACAATTGATAACGTTAGTGTTATTATAGATAAATATAAAAAAGAATATTTAGATATTACAGAATATACGGATTTTATTTATTTTTTATTTCATTTACAAATAATGGATATAGATAGTGGAAATTGGGAAACAGGTGAAAAACATTATACTTTAAATCATTATTTTATTGATATTATTAATCTTAAAGTCTATGTTAAAGATATAACAAAACATTTAAAAAATAAATATCCTAATGCTAAATATAAAAAATACACAACTGATGATATTGAAAATATTATAAATATTCTTAGTAGAAAAGAAAAAATTAGAAAAATAAATGCTACTTGCGATATATAATACAATATGGTGAATTATCACACAATTCTAAAACATTTTGATATTTTCTTCTAACAACTTCAGGTAAAGTATTAGATTCGGTTAATGGTATAACTTTTTTCAATAATTTATAATTAATATCATTTGGCTCACCTTTAAATAATACCTTGTCAATTTTATTTGATAAAATAAAATTGACAATATCTTCATTTAACTTTACTTTTTTTGTATAAGTTCGAAAATATATATTATCTTTTAAATTTATTTCCACAAGTATTTTTTTATTAATATATGAAATTTTATAATAAAAGTTTATAATTTAGAATGAAGTTAAAACTTTTATATATATAAGTAAAATTATTTTATCTTAATGGACAATTCAAAATATTTATTTTTCAACAAAGAAGGATATCCTCACAATTTTCAATATAATAATAACTCAGAATCTTGGGAAGGTAAAATAATATTTGATGAAAATTCTGATCAAACATTTAAAACTCAAAGTTTACATTTATTTGAAGAAGTAGAACCTATTAAATATACTCTAAATAGTGATCTTGTTTCTATAAATTATAACAACAATAGTGGATTAACAATTATAGGTGAAACTGATTATAATGGTGAAATTATTACAAATATAGAAAAAGTTAATAATTCTAGTAATTTTTACTCAAAATGGATATATGGTGAAAATTTTCATAAAAAATTTCCAATAGGAACTATAATTAATTTTTCAGGTATAACTGGAACTGGAACATCAGGATTAACAGATTTTAGTAATAATCAATATTTTACAGTACTAACAAATAAAAAACACGCATTTTTAATAATCACAAACACGGATAATAGTGCTTATGATTTTGTTTTTATTTCAGGAACCACTAGTTCTCTAAATATGATATCTATAAACGATTATAATAGAGTATTATCAGGTGATACATTTTTCAATAATATTTATACTGATAAAGTCTTATCTATTATAAATTCCAATTCTAATGATGGTGTTTTTTCAATAATACAAACTGGTATAACACAATCATATATAAATGAAATAAAAATAGATTATATAAAAGATAGATATTTCACATTAAAAATTGACTTATTTACAGAAAGACCAAAATTGTTTCAAGGTGATGTAAAAATAACAGACTTTGAACTTAGTTCGTTAACTGGATATCTAAATATTAATAATAAATATATTAATTTTTTAGAACCAATCATAACATATACAATTGGTGGTGAGAGTTTAATAAAAAAGAATATTATATTTGAAGATATTTATGGTGATGTAATGTTTGATGGTTTTACATTTACTGTAGATTCAGGTTTAACAAATGAAAATATAGGTGATAAACAAATAAATTTTCAAAAATATTCAGATCAATCTAACTCACAATGGAACACTTTACAATTTAGTGGTTCAACTACCTTACAAGTTGGTGATATTATAGAAATTAGTGGAATAACAGGCACGAAATTAATGCATAATAGAAATTTTTATATCAATAATATTATATATAATAGTGATACAGATTTATATATTTTATTTACTAAAGATTATATAATAAATGAAAGTGGTAGTACATATAACATTACAAAAAAATTACAATCACATCAAATAACTAAATTAAAGATTACATCTAGTGGTGATATTACATCTTTTAATAATGTACAATATTCTAATATTTATTGTTATTCAACAGAAAATACTATAAACTACTCACAAATATATATTAGTGGATCAACAGAAAATACTGCTGAATATAATACTATAAACAGATTTATAAATAAATTTAGGAATATCATATACCAATATGGTATAGATATATATCACACAACAAAAAATAATTCTGGTTCCACTGAAGATTATTTAACAGTAGAAGGATTATATGGCACAAACACCAAATATTTTACAGCTTCTGGTTATACAAATAATGTAAAAATATCAGATGATTTTTCATTAAGTTTAAGTGGATTTACAGATAAATATAATATAATAACAGACACAAAATTATATGATGAATACACCAATAGAATAAGTGATAGTTTATATAAAAAAAATGTTCCAACTGAAATAGTTTTTTATCTAAATAATGATAATGATAGATTTGGATTCAAAATGTTGTTAAATGGTAATGAATATTATACAAATTTTACTAGTGATACACAAACAACAATTGATAATTTTATTGAAATATATCAAGACACATTTAATAATAATGGATTTATAATAAATAGTGGATATAGTGCAACTTACACAGGTTATACTGTTAATTTAATTTCTGATGTTGATATATGGGAGTTAGAAATTGTAGTAAATATTTTATCGTCATATTACATTTCAAATTTAGTAAGAAATAGTGCAATATTATTATCAGGTAATGAAATACAAAACAATATATCATCAATAAACTTCTTTAATATTGGATTAACAACTGGTATGATAATAAAAATATCAGGTAGTACATATAATACAAATAATAAAGAATATAATATAATTGGTTTAACAGAAAATAATATGACATTATCATATGAAGGTGTATTTTTTTCTGAAAATAATATTGAGATTAATGGACAAACCAGAGTTTATATAAGAAAACCAAGAAGCGACTATAACAAAGATATTTATATAAAAGTTTATTGGGAAGAACCAATTAGTGATGAAACAGATGAATCAATATTTTTATATGATATAACAGGTGATCAATTGTTACCATATAATAATAATTCAGATTATACCTATAATGGTATTAAACCATTAATAGATCCTTTATTAGAAAATACAGTATTTCTAAATGATACACCTAATAAGGATACTCTAAAAATTAACAATCCAAAATATCAACAAACAATATTTGATGAACTTATATTTAAATTAGATTCAGTCGATTCATCAACATCAAATTGGATTCCTGAACCTATTGAAATATACACTGGTTATAATTCTAAAAATGAAGGTGTAAATAGTAGATTACTTAAAATTGATATGATAGAGAAAAAAGAAAATGTTGATGATTATTTCTCTTTTACTGGTTATACTAACTCTGGTTCATCTATATCTGTAAATAATTTTATTTTTTATGATACAACAATAGAATACATTACATCAGATTTTAATTTTTTAGAATATGGATTTAAAAAAGATCAACTCATAAAATGTGAATTTAAAGATCAAAACACAAATAATCAAAGAATATTTGAAAATACGAACACATATAAAATTTTAAATGTTAATAGAAGAAAAATAATAATTGATTCAGGTTACACATATAAATCCAATACGTTTGATACTGATATAATTATTTCTTCTGGATTTACAAATTTTATTACTACAGGTACAACATTTTTTTATAAAATTGAAGTTCAACCAAGAGAAATACTATATTGTCCAATATATGGACAAACAGAAGTTGAAGATATTAGATATAAAGTAAATCTAAATAATTTAGGTATACAATCAGAAGACGATGTTTATAAAATATTATATCAATCTGATATAGAAGATGATGCTATTGATTATATTTTATTTAATAGAAAAAGAAAAGAAATGTTAACCACATTTAGAGAAATATATGATTATATTGGTTCATATAAATCATTAATTAATGCTATTAATTATTTCGGTTATAATAATTTACAATTAAATGAATATTACAAAAATATAGATTCATCATCACCATTTTTTGATAAAACACACAAGGTTTTAATTCCAGATATATTTGATAATAGTGTAGAAGGTTGGAATGAAATGGATTTTATAGCAGGTAAATATCAAAATGATCTTAAATGGAAAAAAACAAATTTATTTAATTTATCATATGATATAACTGATAATGATGGTAACAACGTTTTAATATACACATTAGATGAAATTCAATATAAATTAACCAAAATGAAAAAATGGTTAAGACAAAATATAATACCAGTTTCAGCAAATCTATTAGATATTACAGGTGTAGCAGATACCAACAACACTTTATATCAAGATTACGATGAATCTAATCAAACTATAAAATCAGTAGTTGAAAGAAAAACAACAGTAGTAAATTTTAATTATACAGCAACATTAAATTTTCAAACTAACTATTTGATTACAGTTAATTTTTATATATTATCAGGCACAACAAATATCAATAATTTTTTATCTGATACAACAGGTGATAGTGAAATTCCAAATAGTTTTTCTGCAAAAATTAAAACTTTTTATTTGTCAGGATGTACTAACAGTGATATTTTAATACCTGTTCAATATTTTAAAATTAATAAAAATGATCTAAAACCATTCACATTCACATTAAATAAAGATGTTGATCCTTATATTTATATAGAAACAACGACATATGATAATGATGGTAATGGATTAGGATTTGTAAATAATAAATTGTTTTATTATGATGAACCTAGAAACTATTGGTTGGTTAATAATAATTTTAATTTAACAGAAATGAAATATTGGCAAACAAGTAATTTTATTAGTAATGAACCTCAAAAATGGGTATTTGAAGATATTGTTAATCAAAGTTCTGTATATAGTATAGAAACTAACACTAAAGTTAACACATTAAATAATACATATTTATCAAAAATAAACACAAAAAATAACTAACTATGGGAAGACTATCAATAATTAATAGATCAACTGCAATTGCAATAATTAATTGTAATGTTACTGGTGTAACTGGTGTGACACTATCTAGTGTTTCTGGATACACTGTTACAACAACAAATGAAACAACAATAACACCAGTTAATTTAGGTGTTTATTCATTTATAGATGAACATGGAAATGTTACACAAATTAAAAAAATAACAAAATATAGATTAAAATATTGTATAGATCCAACATTACCACAAGATGAATTGATAAATTATTGTGTTATTGGTGTGAATGATCCAGATTTTGGTGATTGTTCTGATGGTACAGCATTAGGTATTGGTGATACATTAATGGCATATGCTATTTATGATTAACTTTCAATACTATTGTGAATATATTCTAAATATAAACCATTCATATATTTATCTATATTTTTACAAATAGGTAATTTACCATATATATATTCTTTTTCGTTAATACATCTAAAACCAACATTTTCAATAAAAAACAATCTTAATATATTATCAATTTTAATGCCTTGGTATTGTAACATTATTCTTATTTGATATTCATCATAATTTTCCAATAATAAATTTAAATTTTCTTTATTAATATATTTTTTTTCAGTTAGTTTTAATAAACTATCTTTAATTGAAAAAATCATTTGTCTCTATTATTTTTTATGTTTTTAGATTGTTCAATACAATCAGTTGCAATATCAGTCAAATCACCTTTATCTATTAATTCTTTTAATGTACCATTTATTTCATCCTTAATTAAAAACAACATAATATCTTGAATATAAATAAATGTATCATATTTACCGTATTTATCACCATATATAAATTCATCTAAATCTAAATCATCTATTTCTTCTGTACCATCTTTGAAAATAACATCAACCACCATTAATTGATCATCTTTCATTTTATTATATACTTCATGTTCAGAAATGTTAATACCATCTTTTATTTCTAAAGTTTTAGGATCTAATAAAAATAAAAATAATTCATTTAATTTTATTACAACACCATTATATTTCATATATTTTATTTATTTTTAAGAATCTTATCAACCTAACTTTATCATTACTAAGTTTATTTTTATCTATTATAACATCATTAATAGATAAAAAATCTATACGTTCTTCATTATTTATAAAAAATTCAATAACCTCTACCTTATTTTTTAAATAAACACTCTTTGGTGAACCACATTCTTTAGCGTATATAAGATTAAAACCTTCTTTATCAAAATCAATCATTTATGAAACTCTTTTTTCTTTATATATAAAAAAAAATATAAACAGTTTATGATATTTATTGGTTTAGATGTATCTAAAATTTCAACAGCATTATGTATAGAAAGTAATAACGAAATAAAGTTATATAGTTATACTACAAAGAAAGAAAATAATATATGGATAAAAAATACTAACGATTTTATTAATTATAGAAATATTAAATTTACTTATAATAAAGAAAAAGATTACAGTAAATCAGAATTATTAAAATTAAAGGAATTTGACACTATTACTAATTTAATTATAAATGATATATTTGATAATCTAAATATGCTAGATACTATTAAAATTGGTATCGAAGGATATTCATATAATTCAAAAGGACCAATTTTTGATTTAATTGAATTTACTACTAATCTTAAATATAAACTACTAAATAGATTAAATAATTATTCTACAATTGAAATAATATCACCATTAACACTTAAAACTGAAAGTTGTAAAATGGTATATAAACCAAGAATGGAAACTAAAGGTAAAAGAGTAATAAAAATTATTGAACACTTTGAAAATAATAAAGGAACACAAGCAACCAAATTTGATAAATGGGATATGTTGTATGCTTTTATGGATAGTAATATAAACATGGAAATTAAAGATTGGTGTAAAGATAATATGGAATCAATAGAAAAAAATGTAGATGTTTTTAAACCTTTAGACGACATAATTGATGCAATATTTATCAAAGAATTAATAAAAAAACAGGATATAAGTAATTGATTGATAGTAATTTATGGGGGGAGAATATATAATAT
>Ga0114918_10005977_pt1 | contig 10360 bp, 6 predicted proteins | sample LantaG_FD_87015 | JGI IMG/M metagenome (GOLD analysis project Ga0114918, IMG submission 87015) | Deep subsurface microbial communities from Baltic Sea to uncover new lineages of life (NeLLi) - Landsort_02402 metaG | ecosystem: Environmental > Aquatic > Marine > Oceanic > Sediment | place: Baltic...
GCTCGAGCAGCAGTTGGACACCCGCCGAAATGATCCCCAGCGGATTGCGCACTTCGTGCGCAATACCCCCCGCCATCATCCCTAGCGAGGCCATCTTGGCAGAACGAGCCAGTTGCAGCTCCAGGTGGCGCTGTTCTGACAAGTCACGCCCCACAGCCACGATGCCAAAGACCTTCCCCTCATCATCCCGCATAGAGGAGAAACTCCAGGCAATGGGCACCGGTTGATCACTGACGCCTAACAGACCTATCTCAGCGTGCTGGGCCCCTTCCCCCTGTGCCAGCCGTCGCAGCATCTCGGCCATCACCGGATGCTGTTCGGTAGCACACACGGAGACCAAAGCTTTCCCTTTGGCCTTCTCGAACCTGAGGCCGGACACCATCTCGGCAGCTTGATTCCAGGACAGAATCCGCCCCTGAGGATCCAGGGAGATAACCAGATCGCTGGCACATTCGACGACACCGGCCAAATGGCGTTCGACGCGCCGTACCTCCTCCCCCAATTCCTCCCGTTCGGTGATATCATCCATGAACAGGAGCACGTTCTCCACCGTCTCTCCTACCGCCAGCGGAAAAAGGCGATAGAAATACACACGGCGCGGTAGTCCCGGAGCCCGGTAGGTGACTTTGCTCCCGTCCAGGGGCAGTCCCGTACGGAAAACCTTCTGGACCTCCTGGTCCATCTGAGTGTACCGCACGAACGCTGACGGCAGGATACCCTTGATGGTATGCCCGTAGATATCGCCCTTGGCGAGGCGGCTCTTGTCGATGAAGTTTTTGTTGACCGATAGAACACGCAGCGATCGGTCGATCACGACGAGGGAGCTCGGGATGCAATCCATGAAACTGGCGACATAGCGACTTATGCTGGCGTGCGCCATCTGGCAAGCGACCAATGTTTGCTGCATCTCTGCTCTTTGGGCCACAGCATGCTGGTAGCAGGCACTGAGTTCATCCAAGCTTGTGAGGATTTGTGAGGGCTCATCGGGGGTGACACACGGCGTTTGGGCAATCGCGGCGACACGTTCTCGTATTCCTGCAAGCAGCTGATCCCACGTATCCTCGACCATTTGGCCCCTTCTATATCAGTGTGCTTTTCAGGGAGGTTCGACTGATCCGGGGTCACCGGCACATGCAAAAGACCCCCGACACCGACTGGGCGTCGCGGTCTGAGGTCTAGAGTTGAGCTGTGATACTCACTTCTTGGGCACACATCCAACCGACATCGAAAGCACCCCAGGCTACTTTTTGTTGCGACAGACACCACACCTGGGCGACACAACTTCGATGCAAGTTCGGAGAAACGTGAGGAGCGCAGAAGGTTGGACCTCGCCGCACACCAGAAGAATGATGCTCCTGCCGAACAGAGCTCAACAGGGACAATCATGCCTAACCTTATTATAGATCAGAATACTGCGAAGTCAAATAAGGTTAGTGGACTCGGTTTCAGATTGTGTTGGTGACTGGGCCGATGCCTCACCGACCACCAGATGTAGTGGGCCACCGCTTCTCTAACCTACTAGATGTACGGGTGGGAAGCGAGTGAAGATGCCACCAACACACTTTAGAACCGAGTCTCAGTGTCTGGCTACACATTATTCAAAAACGTGGTACCCTATAGAGGGGATTCCCGTGAATTCCATGGATCCAACAGATCCAAAAATACTCTCAAGGAGACGGACCGTCCACAATGTCTTTAGAACAAAATACCACGCAGGAACACTGGCAGAAACAAGAGATGCAGGCCCCAGATTGGTGGGAACTCCTCGTCGAAGGTGACTATGGAGACTCCCGGCCACTCCGAGGTGAAATCTTCTTGGCAACCATCCTCTCCATCGACGAGCGCGACATCATTGTCGATATCGGCGGTAAACAGGATGGCATTATCCAAGAACGGGATCTAGTGAACGTCCCCCCAGCTTACCTTGAGGGCCTTGAAGTCAAAGGGAGGGTCCCGGTTCGCGTGATCACCTTCAACAGTGAGCAGGGGTCCGTGATCGTCTCGCTTAAGCAGGGCCTTGAACACCAAGATTGGCTCCGCGCAGAAGAGCTGATGGAAAGCGGCGAGGCTGTCAAGGCGGAGATCAACGGCATCAACCGTGGCGGTGTCGTGGCCAACTTTGGTCCCCTCCAGGGCTTCATTCCCAACTCGCACCTGACACGCATCCCGCGAGGGACCAGCGGCGAGCAGCAGCTGAAGATGAAAGAAGCGCTGATCGGCCAAACCGTCAACGTGTTAGTCATTGAAGTTGACGCACGTCGTCGTCGGCTGATCTTGTCCGAGCGACTCGCTGCCGTTCACCAGCGTGCTGAGTTATTAGCCGAGATCCACGAGGGCGCGATCCGGACCGGCGTGGTCAGTAACATCGTCGACTTCGGGGCGTTTATCGACCTGGGCGGCGTAGACGGACTTCTCCACATCTCCGAGATCTCCTGGGATCACGTGGGACACCCGAGCGAAAACCTGAGCATCGGCGATCAGATCGAGGTGTACGTGCTGGATGTTGACCGCGACCGAGAACGTATCGCACTGAGCCGCAAGCGCCTACTGCCCGATCCCTGGAACACAGTGACTGAGAATCTTAAGCCTGGAGATGTCACCGAGGGAACCGTGACTCACACCACGGACTTCGGTGCATTTGTGGACATCGGGAGCGGTGTTGAGGGATTGGCGCACGTCTCTGAGATGCCAAACGGGGAACAGGGCCTTGCAGCCCTGGAGTCCAATGCCGCGGTGAAGGTCAGAATCCTTCACATCGACACGCACCAACGACGTGTCTCGCTGCGCATTGAGGGCGATGACAGTGCTGTAGAGGATGCGGAACCAGACAGTTCACAGGATGAACCCGAAACCGTGGAGTAGGCTAGGCCGTGCAGCGGAGGAAGTTCCCGCACTCATAGTGAGAGCAACCACCTTGTCAGTGCTATCGATCCTGCAAGGCTGCAGGCCCTGATCGGACCGACGCCGTAAGGAGATGGTGTGCGAATGCGCAAGCGGGAACTCGTGCGTGTTCAGGCCCTACGTGCTCACGCATAGATGAAGGCCCGACGATGAAAGAAGCCCAGCTGTGGGAACGACTGGCGGAAGATCGTGTGCGGTGTCATCTGTGTGCGCACCGCTGCACCATCCAACCGGGTGGGCACGGCATCTGCCAGGTCCGGGAGAACCGGAACGGCACACTGATCACGCTGGTCTACGAACAGCTCATTGCGCAGCACGTGGACCCCATTGAAAAAAAGCCCTTGTTCCATTTTCACCCTGGATCAGGGGCTTACTCTGTCGCGACTGCCGGCTGCAACTTCCGCTGTGCCTGGTGCCAGAACCACGACATCTCACAGATGCCACGAGAACAGCACCGGATCCTGGGCCAGACCGTGAGCCCCAAGCAGATCGTTGAGGCTGCACGCGCCTCAGGGTGTCGCAGCATTGCCTACACCTATACCGAACCCACGGTCTTCTTTGAGTACAGCTATGACACAGCGGTATTGGCCCAAGAGGCGCACATCGCCAACGTCTACGTGACCAACGGGTATATGACGGATACTATGTTGGCACAGCTCCACCCATATCTGGATGCCGCCAACGTCGATCTCAAGGCCTTCCGAGATAGCACCTACCGGGAATACATCGGAGCCCGGCTACAGCCGGTCCTCGACACGCTGAAGCTGATGAAACAGCTTGGCATTTGGGTAGAGGTGACCACCCTGCTGATCCCCGATCTAAACGACGATCCACAAGAACTCCGGGACGCGGCTCGGTTTGTCGTCGAGGAGCTCGGTCCGGACACCCCCTGGCACCTAAGTCGTTTCTTTCCAACCTACAAGCTGACTGACGTGCCTCCGACACCGGAAGCGACCGTGACACGCGCGATCGAGATCGGCAAAGCAGCTGGGCTGCACTACGTCTACGGGGGAAACTCGCGTCAGAGCCAGAGCACCACTTGCCACAATTGCGGGGAGATGCTCGTACAGCGGATGGGATATACGATCTTCAAGAATCACGTGACAGCCGAGTCCACATGCCCGGCGTGCGGGACACCGGTAGCCGGATTTGGTATGAACAGCCGCTAGCAGAAGGCCACTCCCCGCCTAACTCCCAGTGGGAACCAACATGGAGACGCCTTGGAGAGGTCGACGAACATCCTCAAACAGGCGCTCGCGCAACTTAGCCCACCCAAGCAACGTAGGTCATATGGAGCACTCCCATTGGATATGCTCCGCGCCGCTCGGCTGGCGGACGCTGACCAGGCGGTGCCGTAGAACACTGTTGATAAGCTATCGCTGATGGAGGCTATGATATGGACTACGGTCGATTGCTGCGCCGCGCATGGGATGTCATCTGGGCGCACAAGTTCCTGATTCTTCTGGGCGTGCTGGTCGCGCTGGTCGGTACCGGTGGCAGCGCTTCGGGGACCGGCTTCCGGTTCGATGGATCCGACTTTGACTTCGATGGCAGAATGCCACGCGATTTCCGTGAGTTCAGGGATTTTCCAAGTGTGCCTGAAATGCCGCAATTCCGCGACAGCCCGCAGAGTTGGGGGATTCCCGTACTCGCCGGCATAGTGGCCATCGTGGCGATCTGCATTGGCGCTGTGCTCGGCCTGGCGCTGTGGGGCGTCTCCACCGTCGCCCGTGGCGGCCTCATCTCGGGTGTCGATACGATCACCGCTGGCGGCACGTCCGGCTTCGGCCAAGCTTTTGGTGCCGGCTGGCGGAGGATCTGGCCGCTTCTGGGGATCGGCATCGTACCTGCGATTCCGGGCTTGCTGATCTTCGTCGCCGGCCTGGGCGTGACGGGTGTTCTGGCCCTTGCCTCACAGGTATTCGGGGGAAACAGTTTCGCCTTGCTGCCCGGCGTGGGCGCAATCCTGATCCCGGTGCTGTGCATCCTCGTCCCGATCGCCCTGGTCCTCAATCTTCTGCGCACCTTTGCTAACCGCGCCTGCATGCTGGAGGATCTGGGCGTCTTCGCCGCCTACAAACGCGGCTGGAATGTGCTGATCGCCAACATCGGCCCGGCGATCGTCCTCTTCGTGATCCAGATCAGCATCAACATCGCCCTGGGCCTGCTCATGCTTCTGCCCGGTCTGCTGATGATGCTGTGCTGCATCCTGTGGCCGGTCCTGATCCTCATCGAGGGCACCAAGGCCGCCTACTTCTCCACACTGTGGACGCTAGCGTGGAAAGAGTGGACGGCGGCCTAGCTCCACAATCGCCCCGTCGTGAAGTAGGCCGCGCTACAGTGGGTTCGGTTCCGAAAGTAGCCGTCTCGGCCCCGCTGGGGCCGGTGTCGACCTCAGCCCAGTTGAGGCCCGAGCCCCTCTTCTGAACGCTCGACACAATGGCGGGTGTGCCGGTATCAGCCCCGACTGCGCGAACCCTGCTGGTTCGCAGGGGGCCGGTGCTTGTGTCGGAGGAGAGAGACCCGCGGCTCTGTGGACCGCGGGCATCTTGCCCGCTCTGCTCTGAAGGCCCCCAGGTGCGCAGCGGCTGTTGCGAGCAGACTGGTGATAACTTGCGCGAAGATGCGGGCAAGATGCAGGGCATCCTGACACCCGCAGTCCCGGCTGGGAGACTGCGCCACTGCTGCGACGGCAGCCCACTGCGATGCGCTCTGCAGGACCAAAGCCTTTCATACTGCCGGAGTGTGGCAACCCAGGCTTTGGTCCCTTCCGTACGCTGCATGTTCGTCCCGCGTGGTGTGCGGCAGCGAACATGACGTCTACTTCGAAAACAGCACAATGTCCGCTGGTGATCGCGCCCCTCTGCGGAACGCTCGACACGAAGACGGGCACGGTGGGACACCGGCCCGAGCAGAACGGGTCCTACATTTTCATGCTTGCGTGGTGTGCGCCAGCACATGGAGCCTACTTCGAAAATAGCTCAATGTCCGCTGGTGATCGCGCCCCTCTGCGGAACGCTCGACACGAAGACGGGCACGGTGGGACACCGGCCCGAGCAGAACGGGCCCTACATTTTCATGCTTGCGTGGTGTGCGTACGCACATGGCGTCTATTTCGAAAATAGCACCTCGGGCCGTCGAGGTGACGGTGAGGCTCCCCCTTTTGGGGGCACATCGTCGTGCCCGGCCATCTGACGTAACTCCCGCACTATCGCACCAGGAGCACAGGAATATCAACCTGCTCCAGGAGCGATACCACCCGACCTTCTTGCAGGAGCGACAGGCTCGCCGGCAACACCACAGTCTGAGCGTGCAGGTCGTAGATCGCATGAATCAGGTTCTGCAACACCGACGTCATCAAGGTATGCTGGTGGCTCATCACCTTCAACTCGGTCAGAGCCCGCTCCAGCAGGTTTCTTCTGGCCTGGAGCAAGAGTTCGGTGTCAGCCACCACCAGCACCTCCAAGGGGCCCCGCGTCTCATCGACCAGCCCCTCGGCAAAGACCAGCGCCTTCTCGGCAGCCTCACTGGCGTCATAGACCACCAAGATGGGAGGCGCCAGCTGCGCCCCAGATTGGAGCACAGCAGTGATACCTGGGGCCTCGGCACTGCAGACGGCACGCGTCGTGGAACCGACCTGCCGCAACTGCGACCAACCCGCCCGGCCCACAATCAGAACATCGGCATCCGCTGCGGCGGATTGGATCTCCGCGCCCACGCTCCCTCGCGTCACCCGAAACGTGCCCCGGATGGATGCTCGCCCGGCAAGCAACCTGAAACTATCCTGGACCTGGCGACTGCGAACTCGAAGTTGGCGCTCTACATCGACCGTGTTGATGTGACGCCGCTGCGCAGAATAGACACCGAACTCCTGGGCATAGGGAAGTCCCGCGATGCGCAGCACGTTGATATCCTCAACGAACAGGCCCAGCAGCTCAGCGTCGAATCGAGCAGCCATCCTCACCGCCGCTTCCATGGCTGCCCGACTGTGAGGTGATGCATCCACCGCAACAACAATGCGCCGGATCGTCACCGGCTTTTTATGTTCGTTCACCGGCATCCTCCCCCGCAGGCTTGCCGAAAGCCTGGAGTCTTTCCGCCATAGCCTTCAAGCGTCTCTGCACCTTGCCATTGATCGTCTCCCCGGGATAGATGCCCTGTGCATCCCGCAGCCCGGCCGGCAAACCGGTCAACGTCTCGATCCCCTGATCGATATGCTCAACAGCGTAGATGTGGAATTCTCCGGCGGTGACGGCGTCCACGACGTCCTGGCGCAGCATAAGGTGTTGGATGTTGGCATGCGGGATCAACACGCCCTGCTCCCCAGTCAGGCCCTGCGCCTTGCACACATCGAAGAATCCCTCAACCTTCTCGTTTACGCCACCGATGGCCTGGACCTCGCCATTCTGGTTGACCGAGCCGGTGACCGCCAACGACTGCTTGATCGGCACCTCGGCAATAGCCGACAACAACGCATAGAGCTCCGCTGACGAGGCGCTGTCGCCATCGACCCCACCGTAGGATTGTTCAAAGACCAGACTCGCGGAGAGGGAGAGCGGCTGCTCTTGTGCATATCTTCCGGTCAAGAACCCGGTCAGAATCATCATGCCCTTGGAGTGAAGTGGGCCCCCGAGTTCGACCTCCCGCTCAATGTCCACCACCTGTCCAGGGCCCAGACTCGTGCGCGCCGTGATGCGCGTGGGTTGCCCAAAAGCGAAATTGCTAAGCGTCAGGACAGAAAGCCCGTTGATCTGTCCGACGATAGCGCCCCCGGTATCGATCAACTTGATCTTGCGCGACATCGCTTCCCGAGAACGCTCGCGGATGCGGCTCATACGCCCGATCTGGGCGTCGATGGCCTGCTGCACATGCTCAAGAGAGACAGCCCCACGACCACCCTCGCGGGCCCAGTAGTCGGCCTCAAGCATCAAATCGGTGATTTCGCGCATGCTCGTCGACAGCTTCTCCGAATCCGCCACCAGGCGGGCGCTCTGCGCCGTTAGCCTCTCGACCGCACTACAGTCAAAGGGCAGCAGCTTCTCACGTCTCGCCAACGTGGCAATCTGCCGCGCATAGAGTACCTGGCTTTCATCATCCCACGCCATCTGATCATCGAAATCGGCCGCCACTTTGAAAAGCTCACCGAACTCGGGATCCAACTCCAAGAGGGGATAATACAGCCGGCGATCACCGATCAGCGCAACCTTTACCGTGAGCGGGATGGGCTCCGGCTCAAGCGAGACGGTACTCATGACGCTCAAGTGCTGTCCCAGAGACTCCATGCGGATCTCGCGGCTTTTCAGCGCGCGCTTCAGGGCCTCCCACGCGTTCCCCTGTGTGAGGAGGCTGCGGACATCGAGGATCAGATACCCGCCGTTCGCCCGGTGCAGTGCACCAGGCTTGATCAATGTAAAATCGGTCATCAGCGCGCCCATCTGAGCGCGGTGCTCCACCCTTCCCAGCAGGTTCTGATACGTGGGGTTGTTCTCATAGATAACGGGCGCGCCGTCCATCTCGGAATGGTCGATCAGGACATTGATGCTGTAACGGCGCAGCGGGTGATTCTGAGACTGCTGCATCGCCAGCACAGACTGCGGGGCGTCCGGCTCCTGCTGCGGGAGGAACTGCGCCGTATTGGCAACCACATCCTCCTGAACTGCATCGAGGTGAGCAATGACTTCTGGTAAGTGCGCGTATGTCTCTCGCAGCTCATCGATCAACGCGCCTACAGCCAAGTCCGCCATCTCGCGGTTCAGCTCGCTCAGCCGCTCGCGCATCCCACGCTGCCATCCAGGCACCTGCCTTAGAACGCGTTGGAGATCTTGTTGTAGACTCTCGATCTTGTCTTCGATCGCCTGCTGCACCTCTGGAGGCAGCTCATGGATCTGTTCGCGCGCCAGCACCTCACCGTCACGCGTAGGCGCTACGGCGATCCCGCTCGGCGTGCGAACCAGCGCCACGTTCTCCCCCTCAGCCCGCTCTTGGAGCTCATCGAACTCCTCAGCCTGGCGTTCACGAAATTCCTCGGTAATCGCGTGACGGCGAGATTGATATTCCTCACTCTCAAAGGCCGCCGAGAGTACCGTTTTTAGTTCCAGAATCAACGCCTCCATATCGCTGTGGAGCACCTTCCCCAAGCCGGGAGGCAGCTGAATCGCCAACGGCTTATGGTCCTGCGCGAAGTTGTGGACGTAACACCAATCCGGAGGGGTTGCCCCCGCCTCTGCCTGGGATTCAAAGAACTGCTGAACCAGGTCACGCTTTTCAAGCCCCGACGGCCCCAGGGCGTAGATATTGAAACCGTTGTTCTTCATACCGGTACCGAACCTGATAGCTTCTACCGCTCGGGCTTGCCCCACGGCTCCGGTGATATCGGCCAGATCATCGGTCGTCTCAAAGCCGATACGCGAAAGATCCGTATGACGGCACAACTGCGCAGGTTCGAGATGCACTGCCGGCTTCAACATAGGAGCGCTCCTCCTTGGGATTTCAAGAACAGACTTCACCTGTCCACGTGATACGATCGAGCAAACGGTAACCAGCGCGCAAAAAGCGGGCGAATTACCGGGATCGACGGATCGTCACAGCAGTCAAAGCAACGGCGTTGGACGAAGTGGCGGATATCGTTGGCCTTCGCACGCAAGCGGCCATGCCCGCCCACCCCCGGCGTGGTGTACGGCGCGCGCAGGGTGCCTCTATCTCAAGATACCACAGAGTAGGAATGATGGGAAACCGGACCCGTTTTCTGGTAGCATGTATGCATACGCGTAGGTACACACGTTAGGTGATAGGTAAGGAAGGTCTGACTATGGCAGAGCACACTCCGCACGGCAAGGGCATCGTGAAGTGGGTCTCTCCTCAATGGCTGATGGACCATCTGCCAGACGAAAGCTTGACGATTCTGGATGCTCAGCCCAACGTCCACGACTACATCATCCAGCATATACCGACAGCGGTCTATTTCAACGAGTTGCTGATCCACGCACCTGTCAATGGCCGCCCTGCACAATATGTGCCGGCAGCGGCTTTCGAGAGCGTCGCCAGACGTGTGGGCATCCGCAGCGATAAACCCGTGGTGGTCTATACCGGCAAGGGGGCCTTCAAAGGTTGGGGTGATGGCCTTGAGCAGTCGGCGGTCGCTTACGCACTGGCGCGCTTTGGACACCCTGCCGTCTACATACTGGATGGGGGTCTCGAGCAGTGGGTGGCCGAGGGCCACCCGGTCTCCAAGGCCTATCCCGATGTCACCGAGTCCGACTTCACAGTCGCGCTCCAGCGCGATCTCTTCCTGACCTACGAGGACTTCAGAACAGTCAGAGATCAAGAGGATCTCATCCTCCTGGACGTCCGCCCACCGGAGCCCTACCAGACCCAGTCGATGTGGCCACTACCGGGGCACATTCCTGGGGCCATCAACATGCCGTGGAACAGCTTCTACCATCCTGAAAACCCGCGCAGC
>Ga0114918_10005978_pt1 | contig 10359 bp, 7 predicted proteins | sample LantaG_FD_87015 | JGI IMG/M metagenome (GOLD analysis project Ga0114918, IMG submission 87015) | Deep subsurface microbial communities from Baltic Sea to uncover new lineages of life (NeLLi) - Landsort_02402 metaG | ecosystem: Environmental > Aquatic > Marine > Oceanic > Sediment | place: Baltic...
TAGATCGTCTCGAGATGGTGAGGAGGAACTTTCAGATCTCCCTGAACCTGAGGAGGTGGTTCCTGATAAGATGTATCTTGGAAACACCGACGATAAGCATTTTTACTTCGAGGCGGAGAAGGAGGGGGATGTAGTAGAGGACTATCGTATCGTAGATCAGGAGGGTGAACTCGTTTACTCGGCGAAGGATGCTGAACTAGAGGTTGATAGTGTGACAGAGTTTTTGCTTACTGCCCTTCCAGAAGTTCAAGTACAGTCTACCACGTGGGATGTGTTCTCCAGATTTGTTATTCCTTACATTGATAAACTCCAGAAGGAATTGGAAGGTGAGGAGATAACACCTGAGGAGTTTGACATGGAGGATGAAGAAGAGGATGAAGAGGAAGAAGATCGTGGTGCACTGGAGAAAAAGAAGGTTGATTTGTCTCCTGTGATTCTGGAAGATGTGGAGTTGCTGAAAGAAGCTTTTGCAAAGGTCGGCTACGTTCCTATTAAGGAAGTAACAGACAAAGGTTATGTCGTTATTACATTGATGGAGGAAGATCCTCCCAGTTCACTCATGCCCTTGGTTGTGAAGGCTGTTGTGGGACCGAAGGATTTTGTAGAGTCCCGAGAGATTTCAGTTCCTCACTACCAGGATATCATAGATGAGGGTAAAACGTACCGCTACAAAGTGGTAAAGGAAAGTGACAACGAACTTACTCTCCAGTTTAAAGGTGTAAAGGAGAATAAGGTTGTAGTGCTTACTAAGAATGCTTTGAAATTGTACCGAGGTAAGAATGAAGCTAGAGTGGCAGAAGACCAGATAGGTATTGTGGCTCTAGATGCTATGCATACTTTCACTGATGAGGAAAAGGATGATCTAAGCCACGAACCAGATATTAGGGTTGATGAGTTTGCTGGTGGTGAGAATTCTATGATTCAACGCCGAATCCAGAAAATCCTTGAAGAAGATATAGAGGATCTAGGAAGTGATGAACTGCAAGAGTTACTTCGAGCCTTTGAAATCATTGAAAATAAAGCAAAAAAGTTTTATGAAGAGATGGGGTTGGGTGTTTACAGTGATTACGTTTATGATATGATTGAGAAGTTTGAAGGTGAGGCAGAGAGAATGGATGATGACGAGGAGGAGCCAACCGAAGGGTTTTATGAGGCCCCTATAGGTGAAGGTAAAAAGGGTAAGATAAATAAACAAGAGAAGGCTCGATTCGGAACAAAACAGAAGAAAGTAAAGAAGGAAAAGAAGTAGTTTTCAATCCTCCTCCACCCTTGTAACCCTAAGGGGCACTATGAGCCCCTCGACGCAGTGCCTGGGCGAGGTAAAGGGCTCCAGGACCTCCTGTTAAATGTAGGCTAATAGTCTAACGCTGTGAAAACCAAAGTCATTAATCACACTAGGAGAATAACGAAATGAAAGGCAAAATTCTACGACGTCAGAGTTTGGTCGAGACGGTGTTTGTGAAGCCTATACTGGTGGAGAGAGATCGCGACCAGCTTCCGTCTAATGTGTTGTGTAGAGGCACTTGGCCAATATGCAACATCGATAAGCTAAACGCCAATAAACGTATGTATGAAAAGCAGGTATGGGAAAATGTACGTGGCGATGCGGCCATTAGTAAAATGATGGAGGACAGAGTTCTCTATGGACAAGGGGAACATCCTGAAGGGTCTGCATCCAATCTTCTCGATACCTCACATATCATTACCAGCATGTTCTACGATATAGTTGAGGATAGTGGAGAGAAGATAAATAAACTCTTCCAGACATTTGAAGTTCTAGATACCCCTGCTGGTAGAATCATTGATTCACTTATCGGAGCAGGATGTAAAGTAGGTTGTAGTACTCGTGCTCAAGGTGATTTGGAAGAGATGACTAACGAGGACACAGGAGATAAGTACTTCCGAGTCATTCCTGAAAACTATGAGTACATCACCACTGACTTCACTGCTACACCTTCTACATTCGGTGTTGCTCCTGTGGAGTTGGAGAGGAAAGTAGTAAATCAGTTGAAGCAGGGACTTTCGGCAACCACTGCAAAAGAGCAAGTATCTAGGCAGTTTGCAATGAATCTTTTGGAATCTATGCACACCGATGAGGCGAAGCATCTTCGTAATGAGATTGAAGAGCAGAAAGAGCAGGAGGTAGTGAAGCTGAGGAAATTGGTTGAGAAGGCAGGAGAGAGGAAAGTGAAAGTGAAAGTGTCGGAAGGCTCCTATCCTTCTGCCAAGAGAGCTTCCATTACAGTTACCCTGAAAGAGCAAGTGGAAGGCGAGATCATTAGTATGAAAGAAGATCTACTCACAGTAGGTCTTGATGACGGAAGTATGGTGACAGTAGGTGATCCATCGTCATTAGTTTATACCGCCGCCCCTGAGCCGATGGTGGTTGACGAAGAACCTCCGATGGAAGACCTAGAGCCTATGGAGGAGATTCCGGCAGAGATGGAGGAGATTCCAGCTGAGGAACCTTTGGAAGAGATTGAACCTGAGGAGATAGAAGAGCCTGAGGAGGACGAAGAGGAAGTAGAAGAGAGTAAACACAAATCTAGACATCCTAGATTAAAGGAGCGAAAACTACTTGAGTATTTTAGTGTGGGCAAGAATGAATTGTTGGATATCTGGAAAGCTAACACCAATAAGGAATCTATCAAAAAGTGGTGGGAAGATGCCTCTGACAAAGATATTGATGCCTTCATAGAAGGAAAGAAAACAGAGATAGAAGAAGGCGAAGGTTATGTGAGACAAATAGATGCCTATGCGGATAGGCATGGGATCATCAAAGATATGGATATGCCAGAAGGTCTGCCCATGTATTGGGTAGAGGAGGCAACACCATGGGCAGAGGCTTATGGAATTGATGTTGGTCGAGGTGGTCCAGTTAAAGCTGCTTTACCTGACTATGGGTACTTCGAAGATCTTGTTGATGAATTGGAAGAGTATGTACATACTTTGGAAATACAAGACAAAGAAGTAGAGGAGTCCAGGATTACAGAAGGTGGTGGTGGTAAGTATGTAGAGATTCTTAATGATATGGTAAGTACCCTTAAAAAGGATCCAGATCAAGACCCAGAAACACTCATTGGGAAATTCTCGAGTAGTTGGGAAATACCTAGAGATACAACCATAGAAATGTATAATCAAGCCAACAGCGAAGATTATTTGGATACCGGGGATGTTTTCCTTGAGTCTAAGTTTTCCGAAGGCTCCGAGCTCACCGATTATGAAGGTGTGAGGTGGACTGTTGAGTCTACTACTACTCGGTATAGAGATGTGAAGGAGTCAGACATCTCTGGTGTAGCAGAGAAGTGTGCTATGCTGGCTGAGGATGCTACGTTTGTGGCTGTCATAAACGAAGAGTATGGCAAGGCTGTGTTGGTATATGATAGTGATAAACTGATGAAGCAAGATTTCAAGGGTAAGAAAGTTGTAGAGAAGAAGAGAAAGAAAGTTGTAGAGAAGAAAGTAGTTAAGAAATCCAAAGTTAAGAAGCTTGTCTTTGAAAGCTTCTTTGATATGGCCGACTTCATTAGTAATGAGTTATCTGGTAAGAGCCCTAATCAGGAACTTTCTAAGGTACTTGGTAATCTCCTTCAGGATGTAGAACTTGCTAAGACTGTTGGATTCAAACCTCTTTACGAATCTAAGAAGACACTTAGTGAGTCTAACAAAAAGGCCATTAATCTTACTGAGCAAGTAGCTTCAACTAAGGCAGAGAACATCATCCTCCAGGAATCCTTGGAGAAAGTAATGAAGGAATTTAAGGAGTATAAGACTACTGCAGAAGACCTTCTGGATGAAGCTTCTAACCAAGACAAAAAGGATGTTCTAGCTCTCACCAATAAACTTGAAAGGTCTGTAGATAAGAATAAGAGGGCCTTTGAAGCTTTGAAAAAGAAGAATAATTTGTATAGAACACTACAGGAGGAGACTAGAAAGCTAGAAGAGAAAGTAGAAAAGACTGTTAAAGAATCACAAACCAAAGAGGTACGAGATTATGTTGGATACCTCATACAAATGTCAGGCGTACATCTTTCCGAAAAAGCCAGAACACTCATAGAAGAGTGTGAGACAAAGAAGGAAGTTGACGAGATTTGGGATGATCTATTGGATGTAGTGAAAACTCATGCACTTCATGAGAAGAAGCTAGAGACGATTAAGATCAACCCTGAATCCGAGGACGTGAATTCTTTGATCGATGAAACAGTCGGAGAGTTAATGGAGAGTATTAGTAAAAGATAATAAATGGAGAATTAGAAGATGCGTAAGAACAAACAACTTGATGCCCTTCGTAAGATGGGTGAGGCTCGGTACCAGTCGTTGAGTGAGGGGCAGGACGATTTGATTCGTACCTGGGCTCCTTATATCAACGCTGCCAATAAGTACATGCAGAAGAATCAGAATCGTGAGTTGCAGATTCATGAGGCTCGTGCAATCGCCCAGTGTTGCATGAATGCTTTGGACAATGCGATCTCTCCGAAGTCTATTCTCGCTGAATCGACAACGGAAGATAACATTGATTTCCTTGGCGTACAGCTTCCGATCATTACGGCAATCTTGCCTTCGTCCGTCTTGAATCAGATTGCTACTATGCAGTCTCTGGAGCGGAGAGTAGCAGCTCTGTTCTATCTGGATGTTAAGTATGGTACGGATAAGGGTGCCATTTCGGATGGGGATACTATGATCTCCTCCCGGACTGGTCACGACCGTACTACCTCTGGTCGTCGGTACGCATGGCAGGGTGTGGATGGTGAGTTCATTACTGGCTCTGCAGCGGTTGCTAGTGGTGCCACTTTGACTCATACGTGTGCTTTTGTCCCTGGTATTCGTTCAGGGAACACGGAGGTTCTTGATGCTGCTGGTACTGTTTTGGCTAATGATGTCACTACAGCCGGTGTGATCACGGGTACGGGTGGTGTTGGTACCATTAACTATACTACTGGTGTAGTTAGCTTCGTGCCTACGGACACTGCGGATTCTGATGGTTTGACTATTAATTATCAGTATCAGTATGATCTGGTGAGGGATTCTGATTGTTGTGAAAATGTAGGTGTCCCGGAAGGTGAGTTGAATCTAGTTCAGGAGCCTGTAACGGCCGAGGACTTCCCGATTCGTACGAAATGGTCCTTGGGTGCTGCCCTGGATGCCATGAAGGCTCACAACCTCAATCTCGAGGATGAAGTAACCAAGTTCTTTGGTGGCGAGATTAACAATTCGGGTCTCGCGTCGCTAGGAATAGCGGCATAGTTAAAGCTACTCAATTGCTGGGACATCCTACCAGGTAATGCTGGGGACAATCAGCAGCTGCTATTGTGGTGTAATGATGCAAACGAAGATTTGTAAGTGTGGTTGTGGAAAACAAATAAAAGGACGTGGTAAGAAATTCTACAACCAGAAACACTATTTGTTTTTTATACAGAAGAATGGTACAGGTAAAAAGTACCTTAGGGTTTTGAGAAAATGTGCTTGTGGTTGTGGTGGCACATTTGTGTGTATATGTACTAGTGCAAAAAGGTACATTAATCACCATAATCCTGTTACCATTTATAAACATCAAAGAAGAGCACTTAGTGAAAGACAAATAGGTGAAGGTAACATAACAAAAAGACCAGAAGTAGCTGAGAAAATATCCAAAGCCTTAAGAGGTAGAAAAGATTCTCCAGAGGTTAGAAGAAGAAAAAGTGAAGGCCACAAAAAGAGCAGAAAGTTTCATACGGCAATGAGAATGAAAATAGGGAAAGGAAATCCCAAAGCTCTTGGAAAGAAGAGGACAAAAGAGTTTTGTGAGAATGTGAGGAAACGTCAATTAGGACAAAAGCATTCTGAATCTCATTGCAAAGCCATTAGTAATGCTCTTTGTGAGTATTTCAATAACATGGAGAATAGGGTAAAAAGAGCTAAGGATATTGCTGCTAGAATTAAACGAAAAGGATATCAATATAAAACTGGTTGTGTTACATTACCACGTCTTGGTATTACACTTAATTACAGATCTTCTTATGAATTGTTAGCATTGTTACTACTTGATTCTAAATACAATGTGATTAGTGTTCTTTCTGAGGTAGTTTACATCCCATATACAGATGATGATGGGAAAGAGAGAATTTACATTCCCGATCTATTAGTTGTAACAGATGAGAAGGATCAAATACTCATCGAAATTAAACCTAAGAGAAAGTATTATTGTGATAACTTTACTCGTAAGGTTGAGGCAGCTTGTAGGTGGTGTGAAGAAAATGATACCACATTTTGTATTTGGAATGAAGATGTATTACATGATAGTAGTTCAACGACTACGTCTCTACAAGTGATTGTAGAGGCTACGGTAGCCTACCAGAACGGTAGAAGGTATAGTCTGAACTCTATGGTAACATGGAGAGACGAGAGGAAACTACTCGTCCGCCCGTCGAAGAGAAGAAATCGACTGGTCTACAAGTAACAGATTGTCAGTTCACCATCGATCAGCGTGGGCTCGACCTAATGGACAACGCGGCTGTGGATGGTGTAGTTGTGGATGGAACCACTCATACTCCTGCCACTGCTGCGACGAATTGGAACGCCCAAATTGGTTCTGGTCAAGAATGGGTTGACATACAAGCCCCTGTATGTGGTAACATGTACAGCAAAGCTGCTTAATTGCTGGGAAGTCTTACCAGGTGAAGCTGGAGATTATCAGCAGCCAGATCCTAGGAAATAAAATGGATACTTATCTAACAAGAAAACTTAGTCATGCTCATAAGTGGCAGAAGAGTCCAATTTGTAAAAAGATCTGCCCACAGTGTGGAAAAGGTTTTGTAGTCAAATCTTATACCAAACAGCAGATTTGTTGTGAGAGAGCTTGTTCTGATAAGTATCGTATTAGAAAGAAACAACATACCTGTCCAGGTTGTGGTAAAGACTTCTTTACCAGGCCTGGAAGTGATCAGAAATTTTGCAGTATTCCATGTTCGGCTAAAAATGCAAGAAAACATAGGGCTCCTTTATCCGAAGAGGTGAAGGATAGAATTTCTAGGAAGCTTTGTAGATTGTATGAGAAAGGTTTATTTAATCCTTTCTGGAATTATAAAACTGGTAGAATGCTACTTAAACGGCATGGGGTAGTTGTTCACTATAGATCCTCATATGAAAAAAAAGCTTTGAGTATGTTGGATAAGTGTGAAGAGGTAACCTCTATACAAGTAGAACCTATTAGGATTCCTTACACAAATCCCGAAGGAAGAATTCGTAGGTATATACCAGATATTGTTGTACAATTACAAAGACGAAAGAAATATGTCATAGAAGTGAAATCTAATTGTTTTGCTTTTAAGTCCTCCAATGTTTGTAAGTATAGGGCAGCATGGAAATATTGTAAAGATAGAGGTATGTTGTTTTTGATGATGACAGAAGATGTTTTATTTCCTAGTGACAATGGTTCAACGACTACGTCCTTACAAGAGATTGTGAGGGCTACGGCAGCCATCCCAGTTAGACGTCTTTGTTATCTGGGACGATGATATAGTCTGAACTTTATGGAAACATAGAGAGACAGGCAGAGATGACCTGTCCGCCTAATCATTTGGTTAGGTCTACAAGTAACAGATTGTTGGAAAAAGATGGAGATCGAGGATCGGTTTGAGGAGATGTCAAATAACATCTTCGACAAGACCTTGCGTGGGACTTGTACGGTTCTGGTGGTTGGCAATAACATCGCTCGGGTCATCCGTCAGTTGCCGAACTTTAAGCCCCAGGGCGAAACGGCCATGCCTACTGGACCGATGGTTATTGGTACTGTTAATGGGCGGACGATCGTACAGAATCCGCTCATGCGAACAAGAACGATTAGTGATGTAGCCTACACTGGGGCGAACCGCTACTTTGGTATGTTCAAGGGCCCGGATCTGCTTCACTCCTCGTTTATCTTTGCTCCGTACATCCCGTTGATTTCCACTCCCACCCTTCAGACGAGTGACTTGTTTGCTCAGAAGGGTTTCTTGAGTGCCGCGGCATTCAAGGTTGTCAATGCTGGATTGTTCAGTGCGGGTACTATCACCAATATCGGAACGTCGGAGTAAATTTGTCCTTCCTTCCTAAACAGCTTAGGGGTCCCAGCGCGGGACCCCTAGGTCTTTTTTATTCACCTGGAAAAGAGAGGTAGTTAAAATGGCAGTAGAGAAGAAAATCATCTCGTTAGTTAATGGACATCTCCATACAGGTCTAGCTTCCTTTGGTTTGTCTATAGGAATGAAATGTAAGGCAAACTTCAAAACAGAAGCACAGTTCAGAAGCTTTATAGATAATGGAACACTGGTGGAAAATGTTGGTCAGAGCACAGCATATCTTAATGTACAACCAGCTGTGTTGCCTGAATCAATGAAGACTGAGCCAGTGAAGGTGGAAGAAATTGATGTGGTTCCTGATCCTGTGGTTATTGATGACGGATCAGAGAAGGACCCTGAGAATTTGAATGAAGATGAGGGTGGGGATGAAGATGAGAACGAAGAGGAGGTTGAGGTAGAAGGCGAGGATGAGAAGGAGCCTATTCGCCGTAGGGGTAAGAAAGCAACCAAGAAGAAAGTGAAGAAAAAGAAAACCAAAAAGAAAGCTAAGAAAACACCACAGAGACTAGTGTGTAGTGATTGTGGTGAAGACACGGTAGAAATTAAATCTGATAAGGAAGGTCAACATAAATTCCAATGTCCGATTTGTGAATCCATTCAATATCTACCTTAATTTTGAGAGTGTGAGATGAGCCTCATTCTAAATTCTACCACTGGATTCACTAGTAAAAATTTAACATCCTCTGTACAAGTGATGTCCTATTCTCCTGCAGCGGAGTATACTCTTGGGGCTAGGGTAGATCTTGGTAAGGTAGGAGGCTATCTCAACTCTGCTGCAGCCACTTTTACATTTGTAGCCAAGATAGATGGAGTAATCACTTATTCTGAGACTGCTTCTAAAGCCTTAGGTCAAACTTCTCTCTCTTATAACTTTGATAGGATTATCTTAGTTCAATCAGGAGAAGTTCTTACCTTAGAAGTGTTAAGTAGTAATGCTGCTGATCTCTCTATATATGGTGATGTATACATCATAGGTCATCGAAGTAGTGGAGGTGTGCTAGCAACTACTGAACGATCTGATATGGTTGATTGGATAAAGAATGAGTTTGCTCCTCGTACAATGGCTGTTAGTGATTCTGTGATTAATCAGCAGCTTGATAATGCCATTCGATACTTCAACACCTACTCCGGCTATAAAATCTCACAGACTGTTGATTGGGTTGGTGGGGATGGTAGAATACAAGTATCGGAGGAATTCAAACAAGTAGTGGATGTGATCCCTGGACAAGCTACTACATGGTTGCTTAAGGATCATCCCATGCTTTCTCTCCTGGGTATTTCCGTACTGGATAATGTGACTTCTGATTTGATTCTGATGACGGAGTCCTTTAAAATGTATAGAACATACATGGGGGCGGATTTTAATTGGCATTGGGAGAAGTCAGAAGATCCCACAGTAGGTGGATATCTATATGTCAAGAGACCTCCTGCTGGTACGTCAACTCTTACATTGGTGGGTACGAAACGAATACGTCCAAGTGAGTCCATCACACAAGAGTTTCTTCAGGATTGGATTCTACGATATGCCAAAGCTTTGACAATGATTATTGAAGGTCAAGCAATAAGGATTGGTAAAGCCATAGGGATATCACAAGATGGAGATGACTTTGTTAGGGAAGGACGAGAAGATGCAACAAAATTGAAAGATGAGTTGAAGCGTAACGGCATGTGGGTTTTGCTAGTGAAGAGAAGGTAAACAAGCCTTATTATCCTAGGAGATTAGGGGTGTGGGGTTTGGACTCAGTTCATCAACCACCCCCTAGTTTCCGTTTTAAAGGATATAACACTTATGAGTACGGGAAGCTTTATTTCTTTTTTACGAGAATCTGTATTCCTTGGAGAAGGTGTTAAAGATATTAAACAAAGATATCTTGACACAGGTAAAGTAGAAGAGGATCTCTTCAATACTTTTTTTGAGGGAGATCCAACTCCAACTAAAAAATACCTTGAATGGATGATTAAACAACATCTTAATGGTTATGAAAGAACTAATCATATTGTTGATGTTGTTAAGTTGTTTGACAGGAGTGTTGAAAGAAAGAAAATCAAACAGTCTGATATCAATAGGTATAAATCTGTTGATGAGGTTGAAGAAGCTCTTGAAAAGATATCAGATGTTCAAACTAGATCTGAGGTAGAAGTAGAAGTTAAGAAAGACGCTGAGAAAGTTTATGAGGGAGATGGGCTTTTGATAGTCTCACCAGAAACTCATGCTGCTTCATGTTATTATGGTGCTGGTACAAAATGGTGCACTGCTGGAAGA
>Ga0114918_10005979_pt1 | contig 10358 bp, 9 predicted proteins | sample LantaG_FD_87015 | JGI IMG/M metagenome (GOLD analysis project Ga0114918, IMG submission 87015) | Deep subsurface microbial communities from Baltic Sea to uncover new lineages of life (NeLLi) - Landsort_02402 metaG | ecosystem: Environmental > Aquatic > Marine > Oceanic > Sediment | place: Baltic...
GCGAATGCGCAGTTTTTTCTCGACACAATTGGCTAGTTTTTGCTTTTGCTTTTGGCGTGCACGCCAAAAAGTGCCTCCCGTCTTCTTTTCGAGCTCGGAGCCCCTGTCGTTCAAGGGAGAGAGTGAGAACTCTAAGAGATCGCAATGTCTCCGAAGAGGAGGGAGCAGCTCCGAGAGCGTGACTGCGTGTGTTCTCTCACGAAGGTGAAAAACAAGAGAGAGTGGAGGGCATTGGTTTGTCGACAGCGGTCGAAGGGGGAAAAAAAAAACTAGATTCGACTCCACAGTCTCACTTCATGTTTGAAGACCAAAACGAGCTCCGAAAAATGACGCACTCGCGCGTCGCTCAAGGCATCGTCAGTGCTTTCTGTCACCGCAGCAGCGGGAGAGAAGCAGCAACGAGCACCAGCTGCTGCTACAGCAGTGGAAGCATCAGCAGCAACTGCAGGAGCAGCGGGAGAGCAAGCCTCGAACGTCGATGCACGTTGACTGTGTCGACGGCAATGCCTTCGTCGACATCTTCATCTTCTTCGCGGCTCGACCGCGTCCCATGGAGACCTGTCTTCAGTTCTTTCGCTTCGATGAGTACTCTATCAACCTATCACTCTGCTAGTCGAAAAAAAATGACAACATTGAGAACGGAAAAGTCGATTTGCGCGACAAGCGACCGAGGCTTCTTCTCTTCCTCCTCGTCGCCGTCGACCTCTTCCTCGACCTCTTCGACCGGCGCCGAAGAAGAAACCGCCGACCACCACCTCGACGAGGCCTCGTTCCACGCCGCCGCCGACGACACGCTGCACGACCTCGTCGACGCCCTCGAGAGCTGGGTCGACTGCGAGGTAGAGGGCGACGAGGCAGACGTCGAGTACAGCGTGCGTCTTTTTTTGATATTTCGTTTTTTTTTTCTTTTTCATCGTCATCCTCTCCCTCCCTCTGCCCCTTTTTAGCTCACCCGTTCGTCTCCACACTCGGAAAACCCCTCGCGCCGGATTCGCAGTCGGGAGTCCTGACCCTCCGGCTCGGGGAAGGGAAGGGGACCTACGTCATCAACAAGCAGGCCCCAAACCGCCAGCTGTGGCTGTCGTCGCCTGTCGGCGGCCCCGTGCGGTACGACCTGGTTCCTTCCTCTTCGAGCAGCGCTCCTGCTTCTTCGTCCGGTTCGGTTTCATCCCCTTCCAGGTGGATTTATCACCGCGACGGGCACGAGATGAGAGACAGGCTGCGGGAAGAGCTCGCGGGTCTCTTTGGAAAGGCGCCGAAGGGACTTTAGAGAAAGAAGAAGAAGAGGAGAGAGGTGATAAAAAAACTGTAGCAAAAAAAACCCAACTCTCATTTTCTTTGTCCTGTCTTCTTCAAAACACGCCATGCCCCGCTTCAAGGCTCCCTCCTCGAGCGACGGCAGCAGCAGCTCCGGATGCAGCTGCAGCAGTGAGAGCGAGCCTGAAGCATCAGCGGCGGCAGCGGCGGTGGAGAAGAAGCCGGCTTCCCCTCCTCGGCGGGAGAGGCCGAAGCAGGCAGCAGCAGCAACGGCGGCGGCGGCGGCGGCGGCGGCAGGTCCCGCCCGACCTCCTGCGGCGACGCCGCCGAAGCACCCTCCCGCCCCTTCCCCTCCCTCTCCCCCTCCCCCTCCGGCCTCCTCCTCGCATGAGCGCGGCATGAGCGCGAACGAGTTTCGAGACGCTCTCCACGCGCGCGTTATCCGTTCCGGGATGCTCGACGACGTCAAGGTACAAGAGGGAGAAAAAGAAAAAGAGAGGGGGAGAAGGATGAGAGACGAGGGGAGTTACGAAAACAAAACGGCGGCGGAAGGGGAAGACTGATCACCCCGCCTCTTTTTTTTCGCTTCTTCCTCGTCTTCCTCGTCCACTCCTCTCTTCTCCACCCAGGCCCGGATGCGCGCGGCCCTGATCTACCACCTCGCCTCCGACGCTTCGTCCGGAGGGAGGGGGTCGACGGTCTCGGCGGCGCTGCTGGCGGGCAGAGGCAGCGCTCCCTCGACCTCCTCTTCCTCCACCTCCTCTTTCCCGTCGTCGTCGTCTCTTTACTCCCGCGCCGCGGACGCCATGGTCGCTCAGCACCTCCGCGCCACGGGCAGGCAGCTATCCCTGTCCGTCTTCGTGCCTGAGGCGGGGATGAGCTCGCGAGAGGGGACGGAGGGCCTGTTCCTCTTCTCCTCGGAGCCCGGAGGAGGAGGAGAGGGAGCGGCGGCGGCGTTTGACGAGCTCGCCGCGCTATGCCGGCTCGGCTCGATTCCTTCCTCTGTCTCCTCTTCTTCTTCTTCTCCTACTTCGGCTTGGCCGAAGCTCTCGAGGGCGATCGCGAGAAGCAGGAGGGGCAACGACGGCAGCGGCAGCAGCATCAGCAGCAGCAGCTTCGCCCGAGAGCTCCTGGAGGCACTCGCCTCGACCTCCGAGGGGGGGGCGGAAGAGAGGGAGAGAGACGCACCTCCTCGGGCGAGGGCGACGGCCGCTGCCGCCGACAACGAGAGCGGCGGAGACGGAGACTCGCTCCCGTCCGCGCTCCTCCTCCGGCAGCTCGAGGAGGCCCGGGAGTTTTCGGCGCAGTCCCGGGTCCGCGAGCTGCGCTGGAAGGAGGCCGCTCTCGCCGCGGAGGTGGCGCTCGACGAGGCGCTGGAGGCGGCGGCAGCGGCCGCGGGGAGGGCGAGGAGGGCGTCGGCGAGAGGGGGGGGAGGCCGGGAGGAGCGAGAGTGAGAGAGAGAACAGCGAAACAAAAAAAAGCACGCATGCGAAAGGTGAAACTTCGCCGCGAGGGGAAGACGGTGCCCCTCCCAGCCGTTCGAGTCGACGAAGCTTGAGAAGGAGGGAGGAAGAGGACGGAGCCAACGAGAAACGAAGAAAGAAGAAAGAGAGAGGAGAGGCGACACGGCCCTTCCCCACAACTATTCAATCGCCTTCTTCCTCAAACCCTCTTCCTCTCTTCCTCTTCTTCAAGGTGAGTTCAACGCTTTCTCTTTTCCTGTTATCCGATTGACTTTTTTTCCATCTTTTAGGGTGTGGCTCTCGTGCCTGAAGTCGTTCACGGAGGGTGCGGCGGGGCGGGGCCGCGAGCGGCGGCGGGCTTTGAGGGTTTTTTTTTCCGCGTTCCGGAATCAGCACCATTGAACGTTCGGCTGGCGGCTGCGAGAAAGCAGAAGGAGGCCCCTTTTGTTTTCCATGAAGAACCCGCACTCCCCCTCTTTTTTCTCCACACAGATGCCGGTGTACTGTGATGAAATATCTAAAGGCGCGAATTAGAGAGAGTTGGGCGAGGGTGCGAGCGGCGAGGTCGGGACGAATTCGGAGGCCGATCTTCTCTTCGCCTAGATCGATGCGATGAAGCGCTCACCTTCCCATTCCCTTCGCGTCCCCCCCCTCTCTTGACGCGCTTCCAGCTCCTTCAATTCCAGCACAATGAAGTTCTTCGCGCTCATCGTCCTCGTCCTCGCCATGTTCGCGGCCTTGGCACAGGTAAGGAAAGGGCGTTTGGGAGTTTTTTTTAGTTATCTTTCTCTCTGAAGTGACGCGCGGGCTCCTAGCGGGCGTCGGCAGGGAGGTTACGCGAGCAGCGGCTCTCGAGTATCTGGCCTCGTCGGCTCTCTTGGTCCCCCTGACCCTCTCTCTCCCTCTTTCTCGAAGCTTTTTTTTTCAACTTTGAAAAACCCGAAGGTTCTCTCTCTTTCCCTCTCCTCTTTCTCACCACTACCTCTCAAACTTCAACAACCAAAAACAGAACGTCGCCGCCGGCAAGGGCCATGGTGCCGCCGGCGAGGCCGCGACCACCTATGTCGCTGCCCCGGTCACCTACGTCGCTGCACCGGTCAAGCCGCCCAAGGTGCAAGGCCCCGAAGCAGGTCGTCTACGGTGAGTTTTTGACTTTTTTTTCTGTCGGCTAGTTTTTTTCATCGGAAGGAGCTCTGCCCGCTCACTTGCTCTCTTCCTCTCTCTCCTTTCTGCAAAAACAAACACTGAACAGTCTCCGAGGCCGGCGAGGCCGGCGCCTTCTACGGCAAGGCCGCGAAGGGCCCCAAGTTCGCCAACTGAGCCCAGGTTCCGTCGGAAAGAACGCGCAGCTTTTAACTTTATTTCCTTTTGATTTTCTTCCCAAAGATGATTTTAGCAGATAAGACGCTCGCTGCAAGGTCCGCGCAAACTTTTGCGGGTTGCCGGCGCGAAGTGCAAAACAAAACGCGATTCGAGAGAAGAGCACGCAAGGGAAGACTGAGAATGAGGGAGGAAGGAACGAGAGCAGACGAGACAAGAGGTCGAACTCTCACTTCCCCACCTGCTCTTTCTTTCCTTCTCCCACTTATTTCCACGTCGTTCTTTTAAAAAAATTTAACGAGGGTGGTGCCGTTGGTTGGCAAGAGAGAGGGAGCGAGAGAGAGAGAGCGAAAATTGTGTTTTTCCCTTTTTTCTTTCGTTTTTTTTTCTTTGCAAACTAAAAAGCTCGCAAGAGAAAGGCTCCTAACCCCCCTCTTTCTTTCTTAACACGAAAAAGGCTCCCTCGCCTCTCTCTCTCTCTCTTAAACGCCCCGCACGTGCGCCCTCAGCGCTCTCTCGAGCCTCGCCGCGAGCAGGGAGCGCTGCGCCGCGAGCTCCCGCTGCGATTCGAGGCAGGCTCGCAGCTCGCGGGCTGCGGAGGGAAGAGGGAAGAGGTTCTCTTTTGCGGGTGCCGGGGCCGGCGCCGGACTTGGAGCAGCGGCGCGCGGCTCTTTTTTCTCTTTCTCTTTGGCCGCGCGAGCGGCCGCTTTGTACCGCTCGGCGCGGGCCCTCTGGCGCGCGGCCTCCTGAGAGCAGCCGCAGCAGCAAGAGCTGGTGCTGCATCCCGAGGGAGAAGGAGCAGGAGAAAGAGTGTGAGTGAGGGAGCTTGGAGAAGGAGAAGAAGAAGAAGAAGAAGAAGAGGAAGAAGAGGAAGAAGAGGAAGAAGAGGAGGAAGAAGAAGAAGATGAAGAAGATGAAGAAGAAGAGGGAGGAGCGACGGCAGCTGCGACGGAGAGGGCAGCCGCGGCCGCGGCGGCGTTTGCGTTTGCGCTCGCGCCCGCTTTTGCGCTCGCTGCTGTCGCTCCCTCGACCCTCTTCGCTTCCTCCGCCGCGGCTGCCCTCTCCGCCGCGGCTGCCCTCTCCGCCGCCGCCCTCTCCCTCTCCAGTGCCCTCTCCGCCGACCGCCTCCCCTCCTCGGCCGCCTCGGCCGCGGCGGCGGCCCGGCGGAACCGCGCCCGCCAGCGCGCGGCCCCTGCCTCGGCGAGGGCCGCCCGCGCAGAGGCCCTCGCCGCCGCGGCGGACGCCGCTGCGGCCTGTGCGCAGCGGACGCGAAGCAGGTCGTGGATGCTGGTGCCGTCGACGGTCTCGTTGGCGCCGGAGAGCGGGGAGGAGGAGGAGGAGGAAGGTGACGACCCGAGGCCGTCGTCGCTGGTGTCGCCGCCGCTGCTGCCGCCGCCGCCGGCGTCGCGGGCTTCGACGGAAGACGCGTCGTCGCCTCCGCCGCGGCTCCGAGAGGAAAAGGAAGGGGAGCGAGCCCCCCTGCCTCGACCGAGCCAGGCCAGAGAGGGAGAAGACGCAGAGGAGGAAGACGACACAGAAGCGTCGTTGCTGCTGCGGCGGCGGAAGCCGCGGCGGGTGCCGCCGCCGCCGCCGCGGCGGTCAACGAGCCGCGATGGACTGCCGAGGCCGCTTCTTTTGGGGTTCGCGGTGGTTTCTTCCGCGCTGCCTTCTCCAGCAGCAGCAGCAGCTCCCGCTGCTCCTGCTCCAGAGGTCTTGCTGCTCTCTTTCGAAAGTTTCATCTTTAGTAAGATGCGCGAAGGGGGTTGGACAAAGCCAGGGAGGGGAACGAAAAGAAAAAGAGAAACGAGAAAGGTTTTTCGAGGTGTGGAAGATGAAGCATTTCTCGTTCGATTTTTTGTTTTACATTTTTTCCTTCTCTCTTTCTCTCTTTCCTTCCTCACACCTCGTCCCACACGCTCCCGCTCCATCCCGCGCCCACCAGCACGCCGATCGCCTGCCCCAGAACGCTCACGGGAGCATTAGAGGCCGCGCAGGCCTCCATGTCCCCGGAGAAGGCCGCTGCGTAGCTGTCGGTGCGGCGGGCGACCAGGGCTGCCCTCGCCGACGCCGCTGCCGACGTCGCCGCTGCCGCTGCCGCCGCAACTTCAGCGGCAGCGGCAGCGGCGGCAACTTCTTCTTCTTCTTCTTCTTCTTCTTCGGCAGCAGGGGGCTCCTCTTCCGGCTCCTCCTTCTGAGCCCTCGTGCCAGGAGATGAGGCGGCGCCCTTTTTCTTCCGAGCAGCAGTCTGAGGCCTCTCTTCTTCGGGAGGCTCGAAGACGGGCGGCGGAGGGAGAGGAAGGGTTCGCAGCTGCCGAGGCGACGGCGGCCTTTTGCGAGCAGAAGCTAGCCGTTCCGATTTCGCATCGCTGGCTCCTCCTCTTCCTGCTGCTGCTCCGCTCGAGCCTTCCGCCTGCTGCTGCTGCCTCTGCTCCTCTCGAAGCCTGCGAGAGAGCTCGGCGAGCGAGTTGGCTTCGCGGTTCTTTTCAAAGGGCATTGAGGAGACAGAGAGACCGTGCCTTGGTTTTTGAAAGGAAAATCGCAAGTGAGATTCCAGACATTTTTTCGCCGAAAGTTTCGGCCCGAAACGTTCGAGGCATTCGATAAAGACCGACGATGAGGCTATCTCTCACCCCGCGTCGCCCTCTCCCCTCCCCTTCTCCGCTCGTGTCTAGCCGATATCGCCCCCTGAGGCCTCTGCCAACCGCTCCTAGGAGCGAGGGGGGACCGAGAGGAGGCCAGGAGAGGCCAGAGCGAGGAGGAGGAGGAGGAGGAGCAGATGGAGGCGATGAACTTCGAGAAACCGGCCGAGACGGCCCCCGCACTTGGACCGACGCGCAGGCCGCTGACGCCGCCTTCGGCTGGTCAGACGAGGCCAGCAGGGCGCTCCTGGCTTCCACGCCGCCCAGCGCGAGAATCGTCGACCTTCCGCTGGCAGCCATCAGGAGGCCGCTGGCCGGCTCGCGCGCCGACGACGAGCTCAAGGTCGAGGCCCTCGCTTCCTCCATTTCGGAGCACGGGCTTCGCGAGCCCATTGATGTCTTGGAGTGCCCTCCGGGCTCCGGAAGGTACTTTGGGTTCTCGGGCTGCCACAGGTTCGCTGCCACGAGGAAGCTGGGCGAGGAGACAATTCGGTGCCGGGTTCGAGGGGTCAGCGAGGCGACGCTGCGGATGCACCTGGCGTGACGTCGAGGCGCTCGGGAGGTGCGCGGAGAAGACGACGGCCTTCCTCGGCCTCGCTCGCGTGCTCCCGAGCAGCACGACCTGCCGGGCGACGAATATCTTTGATCTTTCTCCTTCGTTTCCCTCCCTCCCTCCCTCCCTCCCTCCGCTCGCCCTCTCTTCAGAGAGCGGCGGCGCACGTTGTAATCATAAAAGGACCAAGTAGTTGCGGGGGACATCATCGAAGAAACTCTACAAACAAAAAAAACAGAAAGAAAGAAAAAAGTTTCTCTCTCTCTTCCAAAAATCAAAATTTAAAACAAAAGAAGGGGAAAACCTTGACGATCTTTTTCTACCCTGACTTTGACTTCGACCCGAGCTTCATGTTCCACCCGTCTCCCTCGCTCCCTCGCTCGATGTTTCCCTGAGAGTAGTTTTTTTTTGAATAGAAAGAAGAAAGAGAGTGAGAGTTTCAAACCTCGACCTCGAGAAAAAACCCGAAACTTGTTTTTTTTTTTTTAACTCCGCACCAGGTCCAAAGTTGCGCTCGTCTGTTTCAGCCCAGCCCCTCCCGCCATGCCGCTCCCGCCCGTCGCGTCGTCGAGCCCGCCCTCCCCCTTGGGCCCGCCCTGCGCGCATGCGGGCCCCAGCTGCCCGTCGCGCCACTCGTACAAGACCATCCCCACGGGACCCTCGAGGCACCCCTCCTTGGTCAGGTCCTCGAGGAACGCGACGATGTCCTCGCGCGTGTTGTGCCTGCCGAGGGAAACGTTCGAGTCGTACCGCTCCCAGAAGTGGAAGACGTTGGGCTCGTAGGAGTCCCTGCCGTAGGAGAACTCGATGACGCCGAGCCTGGTGGCCGCCGCGGCGGTCGCGGGCGTGGCCTGAGGGCCCGAGAGGCCGACTGCGGCGACGAGCCGGGCGCACGCCTCGTCAACGAGCGACTCCTTGCCCGGCGTCGCGATCAGCGTCTTGGAGCACACGATGTGCTTCTCGTTCTTGCGCTTCACTGCGTGGGTCACGATCGAAACGTTGCGTGTGCTCACGTGCTTGGCGGATCGCAGGTGGGGCAGGGAGGAGCGGGGCGAGGAGGGGCCGATCTGCGACGACGTCGACGATGCCGACGTCGAAGGCAAGGAAGCGGCGATGAAAGCATCGGCTCCCCGAGAAGGAGCTCCTCTGCTGCTGCAGCGACGCGTTCTCGACGCTGCTGCGGCAGCAGCACGCGATGCGCCACAGCTTCCCTGAACTCCGCTGACTGCGCGCATTTGAAAGTTCAATAATGCAAGAAGAGAGAAAAAGAGAGAGAGGGAGAGAGGTGTGAATCGAAGAGATAAGCCGCCGACGCCCGCCGGCGTCAAAAACAAGCCGCGACCTCTTTCAGCTCTCTTGACCAGAAGAAACAAGAGAGAGCGGGAAACCATGCCGAGCCGAGCAGCGAGCGCGCCGTCCCCCCCTCCGAGAGAGGCGGCGGCTCAGCCGAGGAGCTCAGCAGCATCTTTTACCGCGAAGCCGCCGCCTCAGCAGCAAGGGATAGACGGCACTGCGGGGTGAGAGAGCGCCTTTTTCCCCCCTCCGCCTTCTCTCCCCCCCTTTCGTTGCTAAAAAAAGAGGGGAGAAAAGAGGGACACCAACCAGCTTCTGAACGAGACCCTTTTCTCTCCCTCCCCCCTCAATCTTCTCTCCCCCACCCTCAACCGACGTGCCTTCCTCGAGCAGCCCTCCCCTGAGCTCAGAACCAAATCACGAAGCGAATCCCCGGGCAGCAGCAGCTGTTGCTTCCGCCCCCGCCGCCACCGCCGCCGCCGCCGCCGCCGCCGCCGCCGGGGCAGCCGCGAGAGCCGCCGAGGCGGCCGAGGCCCGAGCGCTCTCCTCCGACCGCGCGGCGCGCCTCCTGCGCTCCGGGCTGGCTGCCTCCGCCTCCCGCGTCGCGGCGCTCGAGGTCGAGGTCTCGTCGCTCAAAAGAAAGGCCGCGGAAGACGCCGAGGCGGCCCTGAGAACGAGGGCCGCGGAGGAGCTCAGCGCGGGGGAGCGCGAGCGTGGCGCCGCGGCGGCGCTCGCGGTCGAGAGGGGCAGGGTCGAGGCTCTGAGCTCCCCGCTCGTGGCCGCGTGGGCGGCGACCGCGCTCGCGAGCGCTTCGGTTTCCGCTGCTGCTGTTCCTTCTTCGAGCGAGGGTGCTTCCGGGAGCGGCAAAAGATGCGGGGGCGGCGAAAAGAACAAAATCGACAACGCTGGAGAAGCAAGAGAAGAGCTCGCAATCCTTAAACCTAGGTTTGCGTTGAACATCTCAGGTGCATCAGATTCGACTCTCGCGTATCCCTCGGTGTCGACCACGACCTCTGCGTCTCCCCCTTCTTCTCCCCCTCACATCAAAGCAGCAGCAGCACAGACGAAAACGGCGACGACAAAGTCCCCCGCGGCGCTCGCCGCGGCCTCGCTGCTCTCGCTCTCGCTCGACGCCCGCGCGGAGGGAGCGCTCGCTCGGCTGTCGGCCGACGCGGCCGCCGCCCGCGAGGGCGAGCGCCGGGCGAGGGCCGAGGCCGCGGCCGCGGGAGCGCTGCGGGCCGCGGCGGAGGCGACGTGCAAGGGGATGGCAGGGAAGTTTGCGGCGGCGGTAAGCGGAGACAAAAGGGGGGAAAGGATCGGAGCAAGGGGAGGGACGCTCGGGAGAAGAGGTCGAGCTCACACACCCGCACACAAAAAAAATCCGGAAAAAACAAAAAAACTTCGAAACCCCAGTTCCGGAGAGCCGCCGAGGCCGAGGCAGAGCTGCCCAGGCTCCGCGCCTCCCTCGCCGCCTCCGAGGAGGCGCACCGGAGGCAGCTCGCGAAAGCCTCGGCCCGCATCGCCGCCGTCACCGAGAGGGCCGGCGCGGAGCTGCGGGCGAGCAGGCGCAGGCTCCGCGCCGCGAGGAGGGAGGCCGCGGGGGCGAGGGAGGAGGCGAGGGAGGCCGGGAGGGCGCGGAGGGAGGCCGGAGCCGTGGTGCTCGCCGCCCTGCGGGACGTGCGGAGCATGGGGGGAGCGGCGGGCGCGGAGGAGGGAGGAGCGACGGAAGAGGCGAGAGGAGCTGGAGCTGGAGCAGGAGCAGGAGCAGGAGCGGGAGCAGGAGCAGGAGCAGGAGCAGGAGCAGGAGCAGGAGCAGGAGCAGGAGCAGGAGCA
>Ga0114918_10005981_pt1 | contig 10357 bp, 20 predicted proteins | sample LantaG_FD_87015 | JGI IMG/M metagenome (GOLD analysis project Ga0114918, IMG submission 87015) | Deep subsurface microbial communities from Baltic Sea to uncover new lineages of life (NeLLi) - Landsort_02402 metaG | ecosystem: Environmental > Aquatic > Marine > Oceanic > Sediment | place...
GGATTTTTAAATTTCATTGCTTTTCTCCTTGTTTTAGATAATTTATTTTACATTATCAATATACATTTTCTTTTGGACCGTGGCTGTCGGGTGGCGCATATCGATCGATCTCCCATCGATGTGGAAAGTTGTTATTTCAAAATGAAATCCATCTTGTTTAACCAAGACAACACCAAAGTCAGCGCCAATCAGCTCAGACCCAGGAAACAGACTCATTACCTGTTTAGATCCCAGTTCTGTGGCGATGTCAATATCTTTCAGCGGAAGACCAAGTAAAGAATCTCGACATGCCCCGCCCACGAAAAAGGCTTTACCTTGGCCAATTCGTTCGACGACTTTGTATGCTGCTTTGTAGAGTGGGGAAGATTCGTCGAACATAAGACTCTCCTATCGCGTGATAGTTAATAATAGAATAAAAGAGAGAATTGCTCTTAAGGCAGTTATTGTGAGACGTGAACCGGCAGATTCTTTTTGTCGATCACTTTGTAAATGCGATCTTTGTCGTTGGTGTCGACGTTGAGGCAGTATTCCGCCTTGCGAACTTTGACTTTCTTGTTGCCGAATTCTGACATGAATTCCTGGGCAATTTCGTCAACTTGGTCACTTGCAATTTTGATCAAGAACATGAGAACTCTCCTTAGAACATGATGAGTTGCTGTCCGGCGTTACGATCAGCCATAATAGCTATGCGTTGGAGTCTCGCTTTAGCTAATCGTTGCAATATCAGTTTCGTCTCGGCGTTTTTCTTCTGAATGGCTGAGGGGTCGTAGTTTTCGGGTTCATACAAACCCAGATGAAAGAGGCATATCTTGCAAGTTACGCGTTCTTCTTCCTTAGTCAAGGTTACTTGGTGACCATGATTCGTAACGCACAGGGTTTTGTTGTCGCCGGGATTATAATGGACTTTTTTTGCACGGGAAAGTTTCATGATTTTACCTCTCTCGTTGACGTTAGAGTATTATCTCACGAGTGAGCAAGTTGCTTGTTGTGCAATTCTTATCTTTTAGACATGAAAATACCTAAACACATGCCAAAATGAAACAAAATGAACGTTATCGTGATTGGCCAAAGTAAAGCAGCCAAAAAACAACCAAGTATGTGACCAGATCTGATGATGAGAGAAAATACGAGAAAAAACGACAAGAAAAAAATCCAATAAATGAACATTAAATCTATCATGATCTTTTTCCTCGTTTCACCGTATTTTACTCGAAGATTCCTAGCATGTTTTTAGTTTCAAGTGATATATGTGTCACGTCTCACAAGAAAGTCTCTTAGAACTCATCTATGTGAGTCTAATATATGTTTTTCTTCATATGTTTGTTCGTTGTTTAGGAACGGAATGGGTTGCATGGAAATGTGAGGAGATAAAACGGCTATTTGATTATCAACAATGACAAATGTTCCATTGCGAATCCAATAAACTTTTCCGTTGATTTTTGTGAACGGAGAATATAACATGATTATTCCTCGTCGTCAATTTCCGTGATTTGGAATCTTTTTGGACGTATCATCTTATCAGTCATGATCTCGATGAAACTCTCAAGACGAAAGTTGGTCAAGGTTTCAGATCCGCTTTCGGGATAACACGGCCAAGAGACACCAACTTGAACCACGAGTTCTTTCTTCATATCTTTCGTTTCTTCAAGAATGATTCTTGAAATGACTCTGTTCTTGATTTCCTTGGTAGGAATATGAAACGGAACAGTGATCTTGGACATGACATATCTCCTCTTGTTGCTTGATATATCCTAATTTAACGAGATTGTTCCGCGCATTTTGCAGGATATTTTTGAACGTTGCATATTTGCGCGTTCGAGAAGAATTGTATTATATAATACGCAGAGACTTGAGGCGAGGAAGTAGGAGATAATGAAAGAAGAGAGGACGACCGTCGCCGCCCTCTCGCTTATAATCTTCTTTAATATACTTTTTAGGATTAGCATATCGGTCTAGACATTCGGTTATTAGGTCTAAGCGATCTACTACTAATTGAATAAACCAATTGTTTATTCATTTATAATGAGTCGACTTCTTCTTTTTCTTTCAGTTTCATCATATCTACAAAGTTTTCAAATTGATATTCTAATATGATTGCACATTCACCGTGACTAACCTTATGGGCTTGCATCATCATTGAATCAATATTGTATTTCTTTAAGGTTGGTAGTTTTTTTCCATCTTCGTCTTCATCCATCCAATAAGCAACTAAATCCCGCTCTTTTTTTCCGAGAGCCATCAACCAATCGTCACTGTCTTTCCATATGCTGCCGACCATTAATCGATCAATAATTTCACCGTTACCATATGCTTTGTCCAACAATTTTTTTAAATCTTTAAATTCAGATTTGATTTGTGTTCCAAAAGAATTGGTTTGAATCACTTTACCGATACCTTTTATCCCACATAAACCTGTTTTTGGATGAAATATTAGTTTGTAACTTTCAAAACCATTGTGTGGTTTTGGCACTGTTTTTACTGTATACATGTTTTTAACACCTTTTACCGGCGTTAAATCTTTAAACTCTGAAACTTTCATACCCATCTTTAAACCGAATGGACCAACTTTCTTCACTTTCTTTTCGATCTTAACTTCGTTTTTCATTTCTACTGAATCAGCTGCCATAACTGCTGAATTAAAACCAAATAGTACTAATATTGCCAATACGATTACCTTTTTCATTATTTCTCTCCATTTTTGATTTTTGTTTCCAAATCTGGCGGTCAACTGTTTCTTATTGTCGTTTCCATAATCAATTCATAATTGGGCGGCGGGGAGTCTTGCTAAACATCTATATATCTCCCCGCCGCCACCGTTCGCGGCAATGCCGCGTTCTTCCGCGGTTATGGGACTCTAGCGCCGAGCCCGGCGCTAGTTGATTTTAGTCCCGTCCGCCTCGTTGCCACTTCCTCATCTTACTATTCACCAGGAAAACGCTTGTCATGCAGGAATTTCCACCGGTCCTTGCACGATCTTGAACGTTTGACTCCGAACTGTTACCGCCGTCAGATGATCAACCCGGAACTCGCGATGAATGATCTGATTGTCAACTTCTTGCCGGGAACTATTTCCGCTTGCTCTCCAGAATTCCGCGGCCGGCTTATCGATCTCGTTCGCATCTTCTCCGGGCCCATCGACATACTTCGGGGTTTTCGCGGATTGAACTTTCATCGTCACGTACAGAAAACCATTATGGGTGACGAATGGGGTGAACGGTACGCGAATTCCCCAGGTTCTTGGCTCGGCTTGAAAAGAAGCTTCTTTTCCTTCTCTCTCTCGTTGACGATTGACAGCGTCCTCGTAGCGATAATTGATCATCCCGTTCGTGCGGGATTGTTTGAACACTTCCGTCGCGCCTTCTTGTTTATACCACGCGACTTTCAATTTCGACCGTTGATCTGTGGTGCTGTGCAACGTCAAAGCGGTCGCGCCGTGACGTTCGATCAACATGTTAACGAATTCCTGTGCGCTCATTTCCGGCATTTGTTTTCACCTCTCGCTCAAGATGATTCATTATTACTTCACTTTTCTTATTGCTTTTTTGTCAGTCTTCGAGTCCGTCGAGCAGTTCCTGAGACGCTTCGTCCTCTTCCTTTACGTTGAAATGCTCAAGGAAAAATGACCGTGGATATTCCTTTTCGTCGGAAAAGTCAGGTTGAACATCTTCTCCGTCACGATACATGTCGGAGTTCAAATCCCAATCTTGTTCCTGCAAAATCGCCGCAAATGTATCTGTTGATATTTCAGACACGAGCATAATTAAACCTTTCTGTGCAAGATGATTCATTATTACTTTATTTTTCTTGTTGCTTTTTTTGCAGCTCGATCCAGTCATAGATGCGTCTAGCCACCTTTTCGGGACTGGAAGTGTATTTCCTGAACTTGCCCAACCTGTTCATGCTTGTTTGGGCAGTTACTTTGTCGCCTGGTTCGTAATACCGCTTCCTCTTTTCCGGGAAAATCATAATCAAAAAACTTCTGCCGTTCTCGAAAATCCCGTTTTTCCACTGATCAGGAGTGTCAAGCGATCCTCGAATCGTAATCGAAGAACACAAATTGTCACTCGCTTGAACCTTGACAAAAGGCAAAATCGAAAGCGTTTTCTCGATCTGTTCCGCGTCGGATGCCATTTTGGCTAGTTTACCATTTACATCTGGACGATCAACGTCTTGCACGATCATGATTTATGCCTCTCTTGGTTCGAATGTTTCCCGTTTAATTTCATACGGAATTTCAATATTCAAATCTCGAACACGAATGGTTCCTTTTTTATCGCAAAATGCTATTTGGCTTGGTTCATGTAACCACACATTTATCGAAAAGAAATATTCGTCTTCGTCGTCGAACCAGCACATGCATTTGGGTGCGAGATTGAGTTTCACTTCCAATCGCTCGATGAAATTCGTTCTGCGATCATCGGGTTCGCGAAACGTGTCATAAAACTTTTCGAAAGAACGATCATCCACGAGAACGGTGTAATTGGTATATCCCGTGGAGGGTTCATATTCAGAATCCAAAACAACGCAACGAATATCGTTGTCGTTCAAATTCTTTTGAACTTTTTCTTTGGTCGTTTCTATGTCGGCGATAATGAATGCTTTATGTGGCATGTTTCTGCTCCCAACGAATTCTGAATCTCATTGCGTTCATTTTAATCCAGTCATTCACGTCGCCTTTTCCACAAGCAATGAATCTGAGAATGAGAAATCGTTGAACCTTGTTATATGCTCTGAGTTCGTCTTGACTCATGGTCATGCCTTCCGTGGCGTGATACAGTATTATCTCACCACTTCAACACACGCTAAACATGCAGCAATAACAAAAGAACTGAAAATTTGCGCATTTAAAAAGAAAAGTATGATACAATACGCAGAGTAGTAAGTAAAAAAGGAGAAAGAAAAAGTAAAATGCGAGTGGAGCAAAAGTTCAGGCAGCTCAGGAAAAGAAAAAAGCTGCGACAGAATCGCAACTTATGGATCTCAAGTATTTCAGGAATTGTGTTTGGTTATTGTTTATTTGCGATATGTTCAGTAAGTGTAGGAACTAACTTCGAGGCGGCTTCATATAATTCCTGATCCTTTTTCACGATCGCTCGTATCCGACTACCTATACTAAATACATACACGCACGTGTAGATGGTCACTAGTAAAGCAATAGACAAAGTAATCCAATTTATAGAATACGGAAAGGTGCCCATTAATACCAGATACATAGAGGCGATAAAAGCGAAGGAAGCGTGAACGATATCTGTGCAAATTCTAACTGCTTCATGAACGATAAAACATTTAAGGTTACGTTTAAACGTCTTGAGGACCAGATCCTCCATTACTATAAAAAAGATCAAGGGCGATCCGATGACGAGAACGATGTAGTTCGTAGTATATCCAATGTATCCAATGACACCGAGCAAGAAGATAATACTGAAAATTGAAATCTTTTTCATTTCATGTTCCTTCGAAGTGTTTAATTCATGAAGTCTTTAAAGTATTCCAAAACATAAACCTTGGGCATCAACCAGGCTTGAAGAGATGAATCAATCGAGTCACATGCGGTGATGAAAAAGATGATTCCAAAAATAACGGAAATGATCATGGCACTGAAATATAGCGTTTCTTGGTCGGGTCTAACGTTTTGGGTCTTTTCCGCGCAATGCATGTATGTTTTATAGCACACGAAAACGATTACTATGGAAAGAAAGATCCATAAGGTATGATTGATACGGGCATAGAGAATGAGTTGATTGACGACATCAGGAGCTTGATCACTGATGAAGTTTTCAGTTCCTTCCATCCAGGCAATCACTTTTTGCGCTATTTGATTCACATTTTCCATAATTGTTTCCTCCCGTGTGGGTGGGTCTGACAGGTCCGACGCGGCTGAAGCAGGCTTGAGACATGCTTCAGGTATCTGACACGTGGTTCAATGCGCCTGAAGCACCTTTCAAATCCTAATGAAGATGAATGTCGTAACCTCGACCTTTATAATGTTTGGCTAGTTCTCCAAGAGCGGCAACGATCTGTCGCCACTTTGATTTTTCTTCTGCGTCAATATCTGAAGATTCGAGATTATCCATCGCGTTATAGAGATGAAGTCTCATGTCTTCTTCAAAACGATGACGATCTTTCACGTTCTTCCAAGCAGGATGAAACCACTCAGGAATCTCGTTCATATCATGAGATGGTTTTGTTGGGTCTTGAGCAGTCATATTCATTCCTCCATAATTCAATATAGCATGACTCTTTCGAATGCTTACTTGCGTGTTTTATTCGTTTTCGTTTTTGATTTGAGTAATTGCGATTGCTCCTATAATTACTCCTACAACTGCTGCAGCTCTTGTGCAGATTAAACACGCAAGACCTTGTTGATCTTCAGGTAAATCCTGGATCCTAAAATTTTGAATCATGTAACTATCGGGTAAATAAGAAGTGATAATACCCATAATACCGCAGACTAAGAGTGTCCAAAATTTATAATTCATTATTCTTTGACCTTTCCACGACAAGCTTTTTTCTCAGTTTCCCGTTTTTTGTTGGGGATGACGATAGGAGCTCTTCCTCCGCGCAGCTTGACAGGAACCCGCTCGTTAAGCTCATTCATGGCTTTAACGAATTGATTGTCTGTCATTGTTTTTCTTATCTTCTTAGCCATGACGCTCTCTCCCCGTGTGATAATGAATTATTATATAAGGGGGAGTGACGCAAATTGTCAGGATATCAATCATCAATCAGATTGCATTGAATTTTCCAATCATGATTGATGGTGATTTTCATGATGAACTGAGAAATGACAAAAGCGAAGTAAGAAAGAAGAACAACGAAAATGATAGGCCACAAGAAGAATGACCTGATTCCGATGCTCCAATTTTTCCAAGACCAACAGCGATATCTTTGGTCCCAAGATATATATATGGCCCAAAGTAGTGTTACGGTGACGACTATTTGTAAAATCAAATATGACGTGAACCAGTCGCTCTGAGAAATTGCGAGTAAATCAATAGTCATGTTAATTCACCTTTTCCATGAAGTCGTCTTCAGATATAATAGCGATGCCCAACTGTCTCGCTTTACGATGTTTCGTGGAAGAGATTGGGCCAGAAGGATTGATTCCGGTCGCGAGAACCAGAAAGTTGGTGTCTTGATTGACGGCGTTTTGGACGTTTACTCCGGCAGATTTGGCCATGGCCATCAAATCTTTGCGAGGAAGAGCCATCGCTCCAGTGAAAACCACGTTTTTGTTTTTGAGCTCGGATTCAACCTCGACCTGAGGCTCGATCCAACGAACCGTGAGCCACATACTTTTGTGATACCCGATTTTCTCGATCTCAGCACGACAAGCTCCGATCTTGTCGTATCCGGGGGTGTTGTAACAAGTATTCATGATGGTGTATCGAGGTTTGATGATGAAACCGGGAGAACATGGACACATCATACAGCCGGCTTTCTGACTCCAACTAACCTTGACCAGATTTGTGTCGACGTTAAAGTCATCGCGCAGCATTTTTTCCACGACCGGTTTCCATTCTGTGTAAGGGCGATTGCGCCGGTTGAGCAGGTTTTCAAGAACGGAGTAGTTTTCTGTGGAAACATAGACATGGGGAAGATCAGGATCCATCGTTCCACCATTTCCTTCGCGGGGCGGTGAAAGTGTGAGTTTTTCCCAAGACATGATTTGCTCTCCTCGTGTGATGAATTATTATCTCATAAGAATGAGCAGTGCTAGAATGCAGCTTAGTTGTCATAATTATTTCTTGACGAAAAAGCGACATAAATACATGACCCAAGAATAAAAGCGGCGTAACAAATAAGAACACATATTTCGAATTTAGACATTTCGTTATTCCTTGTGGTGCCGGGACCGGGAATCGAACCCGGACGGGAGTTACCTCCCGAGGGATTTTCTTACCAACTACAGTTTTCACTGCCAGCAATTGCTGTTTGTGGTCTGGACTTTCTCTTAGCCATCTCAGGCTCGCCGCGTAAAGTCTCTGCACTCACTCTTACGAGTTAGCTCAGGATTGCCATCAGCATTATCTGTTAAGGTTTCCCTGAATTAGCGGCGTCCACTTCGCAAATTGTATTCTCTACGAAGGCTCAATTTATGTTGAAGTCCCTTGCGTCTGCCAATTCCGCCATCCCGGCATGAATGTTAAGCGCTCGAAAAGTAGAAGTTTGAGCGTGACAATTAGGACAAATCATTTCAAGATTCTTTAATTGATGATCTGTTCTATTTCCGTTGAGATGATGTAATTCCATATTCAAAGGTTGATTTTGCCATTCTCTTAATCCACATTTCTCACACTTGTTTTCTTTTACCCCTTCCTTAATCAAACGCTTCTTTAATTTGAATGTTTGATAAGATGGATGTTGACCATCGAGAATTTCAGATAAAGGAATCTTACCATTCTCTTTAGGTTTTGCTATTCCTTTTCCTCCCTGGTTAGGTTCATAACAATCAAGCTCTTGAGCTACTCTCTTGAGCGTGTTGAAATGTAGTCCTAACGTAGATGCAGCAACAGACATCGTGGGAGAGTTCTTACATGTTTCAACGAATGTTGCTTCACTAATGTTTCGTTTTTCAAACCAGTTATTTGTCATCATGTCTGTATATATACAGACGCTGAGGAAAATTATCCGATTTGTTTACCCTGTTTGTTCATCAACAGGAAGCATTTCTGGATTGACAATGTTCTCGTATGGAAAAGTTTCAAAACATTCTCTCTTCAAACAAAGAGTGCGGAACATGAGATCTTCGTTTGTTATCCATAAACAAAGCTCTTTGTTTTTTAATATGTCATGACAGCAACGACATCTTTGTCGATCGTGATGTCCTTTTTCACCGCCATATTGAGTTTCTCTTATTTCAGCGACGAATTCTTGTTCGCGCGGATCAGATATGATTTCATCGAAGCGACACAATCGTGTTGGCGGACCGTTTTTTCTTACGAGGTATTCGCCGTCTTTACAAATCCATATTCGAATACGTGGTTTGTTTTCGCCGGGATATGGGTTATAAATATGCCCGAAACGAGGAGGGATAATTCTGGCTTGTTTCCCGTTAACAATTACTGGTTGACACCATCTATACATTGTATTTCTCCTTTGACCAATGATGATTTTGCCACTTAAGTTCTCAAAAAATAGATGGAGCGGACGGTCAGGGCTGCCCATTGTGTCGAGAACCAACACTCCATCTATATTTATGGCAAGGGTGGGAGGATTTGAACCCCCGAATACCGGCACCAAAAGCCGGGGCCTTAAACCACTTGGCTACACCCCTACTTGTTTTCTTGTTCACTCGCTGAGTTTCAAGCGAGACTCTTCCACGTCAAAACAATTACCTTCTTGATCTTCGACCGTGATCAACCAGACTCCATCTTCATCCGGTTTTTTAGCCACAGTCGTTCCGACGAATTCGTTGTTCCAAATATCGTCTTCGAGAGGTTCGGGAACGATAACTGAATCTCCCATGACGATCAGATCTTTGGGCGTCATTTGATCTATACAATTTTCGATAACGTTCAGTTTACCGTTTATCGCCTCGAGAAACAAAATTCCATTCGCCATGTGATTGGTCAATTCACGAATGACTTCCGCTCCTTCGCTGCGATCCATGGTAAGAGAATCAGAGAATTTATCAGCGAATTGGTTATACCATTCCGGAGTGCGTTGACCTTTGGGCAAATTTGGATCAAAAGACATGTTTGTCTCCTCGTTGAAGATGTTATATTATCTCATAAGAGATAATAGTGCTCACCTGTCAGGTTTTAAAATGGCGCGCCGAGCAGGATTCGAACCTGCGACCCTCGCTTTAGAAGAGCGATGCTGCTATCCAGCTGAGCTATCAGCGCACATATTTTACAAACTCCTGTAGTCAACGAAAACGCTCTGATCGGTCGCGGTGTTGAGAATCATGATCGCTTCCATACCGCAAGGCTCTTCGTAAACCTTGATCTTGCCCTCGTCGAACAGACGCCGGTTTTGAGCGGACTCGAAAAATTCCAGTCCTTCCAAGGTGCTTTCAGCCTCTTCTTTGGACTGCAATGATCCCGTGTTGGTAAACTGAAAATCCAACTTAACTTCGTCGGAATTATTTTTTTCCGTTTCCTTTTGAGCGCGGGTTTGTACTGTATATGCTCTTCTAACAGCTCTCATTGGCATATCTTTTTCTCCTAAAATAGTTTCATAATCACCTGGTTTAGAATGATTAAGTAAACCCATGGTTTTATCCTACCTTAGCCACGGCCACTGCTTCTTCCTTAGTCTTGAGAGGAGCTCGCAGAATCGTGGCGAAATTGACAGTGATATATGCTTGTTCCCAAGTCAAATCAAATCGTAATCCAGTATCCTTGGTATCAAC
>Ga0114918_10005983_pt1 | contig 10357 bp, 7 predicted proteins | sample LantaG_FD_87015 | JGI IMG/M metagenome (GOLD analysis project Ga0114918, IMG submission 87015) | Deep subsurface microbial communities from Baltic Sea to uncover new lineages of life (NeLLi) - Landsort_02402 metaG | ecosystem: Environmental > Aquatic > Marine > Oceanic > Sediment | place: Baltic...
CTCTCTCTCTCTCTCTCTCTCTCGCTCTCTCTCTCTCTCTCGCTCTCTCTCTCTCTCTCTCTCTCTCTCTTTCACGCCGCGGCGGCGGCGCAGAGCCTCCCCGAGTCAAAGGCCTGCGGCCTGCCCCTCATGGCGACCCTGAGCTGCTCCACGTACCTCGGGAGCACCGCCGCGGCGCGGCGCAGGGCCGCGAGGTCGGCGCGCGTCGGGACCGGGTTGTTGCCGCTGCTGCCGCTGCTGCTGCTGCTGCTGCTGCCTGGAGAGGAGCAGCGGCGAGAAGAAGGAGGAGACGAGGAGGTCATCGTCGGGTCTTCCCTTCCCCCTCCCCCCTGCTCCTCCGCTCCGTCGCTCGTCACGGGCAGCGCCCGCAGCCTGGCCAGCAGCGGCACCAGCGTCCTGCGGCGCAGGGCCGCGATCCGCGTCGCGGCGTGAGGGTCCTGCCCTGCCCTCGGGGAAGGAGCGGAAGAGGAGGAGGGAAGGACGAAAGAGCGGGAAGGAGAAGAAGGAGGAGCAGAAGAAGAGGGAGAGGAGGAGCCCGAAACTGCTGCTCCCTCCTCCGCGGCCGAAGCAGCAGCGGCGATCTCCGCGCAGAGGGCCTCGAGACGCACCACTTCGGGAAGGAGGGTCGCCGCGAGCCTGCGCTGGAGCCTCCAGTAGCGCTCGACCTGCTCGGCGGGCAGCGGCGCCGAGGGCGGCGGGGGGAGGTTGATGTTGTTGTTGATGGCGCGGAGTGGAGAGCGCGGAGGCATGCCGCCGCCGACGCCGCTGCTGAGCGCAAAGGACGCTCTCCGCGAGTTGGATCCGACGCTTCTGCCGTTGCTCCGAGGAGAAGGCGACAGGATCGACGGGACAGCAGTCGACACCGGCTGCTGCTGCTGCTCTCGTGGCGGGCCTGGCTGCGGGGCCAAGTGGCCGGCATCGACGACGACGACGATCGTCGTCGAAGGTGACGTCGATGGTGCTTCCATCGAACCGCGCCCGCCTTTCCCGCCTCGCTGGGCCCTCGAGGTCCAGCCTCCGACCACGACCGATGCGAGGGACCTCAGGAGGTCCATCCTGGAGAAGAGAGAGAGAGGCGACGGCGCTCTGCTGCGGGTAGGGGGAGGGGCAGAGAGCGAAACGCCTGCAACTGTTTCAGCTGTTTTTTTTCGAAAAATGAAAAAAAAAATCGAAGAACCGAAGGTCGGTTCCCACTCTTTCTCCTCGTTTCTCTTCTGGGCAAACTCTCTCTTTCTCGATCTCTCTCTCTCTCTCTCTCTCTCTCTCTCTCTCTTCTCCCGCACTGCATGAAGGATAAAAAAAGGCAACCGCCTGCCTCGAGCTTCCTCCATGACTCGGCCAACTCCGTGAGTGGGGCTTTGGAAAGAGGAAAGAACGCCGAGCGCGAGAGAATTGCCCTCCCCCGACGACGACACAAGCGGCGACGACGACGAAGATGCATCGTCGCCGTCGTCGCCATTTTCCTCCAAGATCGCACCTTCTTCCTCCCGCCGTCTCCCAGTGCATCGATCCTCGCAATTCTCGTGCACAGGGTTCGTCGCTGATGTCGATGCGTGATCCCAACGGTCGAAACGGCAATCGGAGAGCCAGACCCTGTACTAATCCCGTGCACGCCCCAATTATTCTTCATCGCAACGAATTATCTCTCCTCGACCTCGGACCTCAACCTCGACCTCCTCGGACCTCAAAACCTTCTCAACCTCCTCAACCTCTCTCTCTCTCTCTCTCTCTCTCACTCCAACCTTCCCTCCCCCTCTCAGGGCCTGGACCAGGAGCTCGACGAGCTCCCGCGAGTGCGCGTCATCAAGTCCGCCCTCAAGGGCTCCAGCTCGGTCTCCAACGCCTACATCATAAACACGGGCAGCAGGGGCGGCGCGGGCGTGCTGCGGGGGAAGACGACGCCGCGGTGGGGGGGGAGCTTAAACGGCGGCGGCGGCTCTCTCGTCCGCGGGACCTGCAGCGTGGGCTCGGCGACGGCGGCGGGGAGGAGGTGGGGCGAGAACGACGACGAGGGGTTGATGAAACTGAGGCCCAGCGCGTCCCCCAGGGGCAGCAGCTACGACGGCGGCGACGGCGGCAGCGACAACGACGGCAGCAGGAGGAGCAGCAGCAGCAGCGGCAGCAGCAGCAGAAAGCCAGCAGCAGCAGCAGCAGCAGCAGCAGCAGCAGCAGCAGCAGCAGCTCGAGCAGCGGCGTTGCCGAAAAGCCTCTCTCCTTCGCCCTCTCCTCCGACGACGACGGCAGCGGCCGCTGCTGCTTCCGCTGCTACTTCCGCCGCCATCGCTTCCACGATCGCAGGCAAGGTCGCCCGCAGGCAGCGCGCCGCCGCCGTGGCTACCCTGCGGGCCCTCCTGGAGTCCAGCTCGGGCTTCCCTTCCTCGGCCTCGGCGCTCTCGCTCTCGACGACCGCGGCCGTCCCGACCTTCGCGGTCTCGTGCCGCGAGTGCTCGCGCGCGGTGGCGGGAGCGCTGCGGGCCGCGGGCGTGGAGCGCTTCGAGGTCTTCCCGACGGGCGGCGGCGTCGCCGAGGAGGAGGCGCTCGCGGCGGCCCTGTCCGCGGTCGTGAGCGGGGTCAAGGTGGGAAAAGAGGGAGAAGAGGGAGCAGAAAACGGGAGAGAAAAAGAAAACGAAGAGCAGCAGCTCGAAGGCGGCGACGACGACGACGACGACGGCGGCGAGAAGGCCGACGACGACCTCGGCGCGAGGCTCGTGCTCTCTGTCTGCCACAGGGAGTGCCGCCACGCCTCGAAGGCAGTCGACTCGTGGGTCGCCGCCGGAGGAAGGCTCCTGGAGCCGCCGCCTCCGAGGAAAGACAGGCTGAACAAGAGGCGCGGCAATAGTAGCGGCGGCGAGACCCTCCCAAACTGCGGCCTCTCGGCCTTCAAGGCGCTCGGCGCCGTGCTCGTCTCCGTCTGGGACTTCCTCGTGGACACCCCTCCGACCGAGGAGGAGCGGGCCAGGGACCGGCAGAGGAGGCACGAGAAGAGGGTCGCCGAGGCCTCGCGGCGAGGGGAAGGGTCGACGACCGCGGTGCTGGTCTCGCACCGGGGGAGCGTCTCGGGCGGAGGCAGCAGGCCCTCGTCGCCGCTGCCCGGCTGCGGCGGAAGCGCTGCTGCTGCTGCTCATTCCTCGACCTCGACCTCTTCCTCAACGGACTGCTGCGCCAAGGGGGTCGAGTCGGGAGCCAAGACCCGCCCGCTCAAGCACGACGTTGACGGAGCTCCGGTCTCCCTGCAGACGGCCGTGGACGCGTTCGCGGTGGAGAGGGCCGAGGAGGAATGGGTGAGCGTGCGGAAGGCGATGGCGGCACGCGCGGCGGCGGCGGCGGCCGCGGCGGCGACGGCGCTCGCGGCGCGCCGGTCGTCTTCAAATGGCAACGGCGGCAACCACCACCACACTTCCTCCTCGTCCTCTTCGCCGCGGACCTCCGTCGACGCCGCCGAACCGGCCCCGACGTCGTTTCAGCCCGCCCTGCACGAGTTCGCGCCGCCGGAGCTGTCGCGGGAGGCAAGGGCGACGGCGGTGAAGAACGCACTGAAAGGGGTGAAAATCGGAGGAGAGAGCGAGGAGAAGAAGAAGAAAGACGACAGCGGCGAGGAGGTCGAAGAAAGAAGCGAAACCGAAAGCAGCGTCGCTCCTTCTCTCGCGGTCGCCGCCGCCGTGGCGGAGGAAGGCGCGCGCCTCTCCGCCGCGGCCCTGCTCAAGGCCCTGTGCCGCGCCGTCGGGGGCCAGCTGGCCTCCTCGGTGGTGGTCGCTGCCTTGAGGCTCGAAGGGCAACTCACAGAAGACGACGGCGAGAGCGACGGCGAAGAAGAAGAGAAAGAGGAAAAGAAAGAAAAGAAAGAAGGATCCACTGATGCTGCTGCCGTCGAGACCTTCGAAAGGGGGCTCGAGGGCAGCGCTCGAGGAGGGGTCCTGGGCGGGAACGGCGGAGGCGGGATGAGGCTCCTGGTGCGAGTCCTCACGGGCAGCAGCCGCAACCTCTCCGCGAAAGCAGGAGCAGGAAAAGAGAACGACGACGGCGACGATAATAAGAATGACAGCAACACTGCGGCGACGACCTCGAAGGAGAATATGAAGAAGGAGGAAAAGAAGAAGCCGCGATCCCCTCCCCTCCCGGTGCCCCGCTCGTTCGCGGTGCTGCGCAGAGGGTGGTGCGAGGTCGACGGCGTGCGAAGGTGCTACTATTTTGAGAGCTGAAGCACCAAAAAAGAAAATGTAAAAAATAAAAAAAAACTTGAGAAGTCTTGAAGATAGAAAATTCATTTTCCTCGACCTTTTTGAGCGAGAGAGAAGCATCATCGTCGAAATCTCTCTCTCTCTTTCTCGCTCGATGTCGCCCACCTCCGAGGGCGCTTCACCGCCTCCGCCGCAGCTGCAGCAAGCCTCCGGGAGCGCTCGAGCCACGGACGAAGTCCCGGAGGTTCCAGAAGAGGTACGAGAGATGGGGAGAGAAAGAGAGACAAATGGCCTTTTCGATCGATCTTTGCTCTCTCACCCTCTTTCAACAACAAAAAAAAAAAAAACTTCTAGTCCCTCTCCGCCGCGTCGGAGCTCCTAGCCGGGATCACCGACGCCGCCTCCAAGCTCTCCCTGGCTCTGCACTCTCTCAGCGCGGCCCTGGGCTCCGCCGTCTCCCGCTCCGCGGCGTCCACGGTCGAGCACGCCGAGCTGCTCGAGGCTTCGGCCTCGAAGGCGGCCGACTCGGCCTCTCTGGCCGCCCAAGAACAACTCAAGCTTGCCGAGCGCGGCCGGGCGCTGGCGGAGGAGCTGTCCGGGGCGCGGGATCTGGCCGAGGGCGTGGCCAGGGTGAAGGCGAGGCTGGCGGAGCTGGAGGCGGTCGCCGAGAGGGTTCTGGCGATCGGGAAAGGAGGCGGAGGCGGCGGGGGGGAAGGGAAGAAAAAGGCGAAGAAATGAAAAAAAAATGTTTTTTGTTGAGAGAGAGAGAGAATGAAGAGGGCTGTGGCTGCTTTCTCTCTCTCTCTCTCTCGCTTGTAACACCAAGTCAAGTCCCGCAATGTGCCAATTGAGTGTATTGTTGTTGTTCCATTTATTGTTGCAAAAAAGATAAAAAGGAAAAACGGAAAGAAGGAGAAACTAAGAAAACAAAAAACTCTCTCTCTCAAGTGAAAAAAACGAGGGAAAAAACTCTCTCTCCCCGAAAAACAACGCCAGAAACTCTCTCTCTCTCTCTCAAGTGTGATTTTGTATTCAATTTTGTTTGTTTTTGCGTTCGCTAGATTCTGTTGTTGGACCGCGTGCGCGCACGAGAAGCAAAAGGTGGGTGGGTGGGTGGGTGGGGGGAAGAATTCGTAAAGTTTTCATACTGATTTTTTTCGTTTCCTTTTTTTCTCTCTCTCTCTCTGTTTCGTTTTTCTTTCATCACCAGACGTCCTTCTGCAGCCTCCCGCTCTCGGCCATCTCCTTGAGCACCGCGTCTCCGACGCTCCCGCCTCCGAGAGCGTCCCTCAGAGTCGCGTGCACGTCTCTCGCCATCGCCTTGGCGTCGCCGCAGATGTAAACCGAGGCCTTCTCCACAGTAATCAGCCTCGCGATCTCAGTCGCTTCCTTGGCAAGCAGGTGCTGCACGTAGACCTTTTCGGTCCCTTCCTGCCTCGAGAAGGCGACGCGCAGGCGGGTCAGCGCGCCGCTCTGCTCGAAGAGCTCGAGCTCCTCGCGGTAGATGAAGTCGTGGTCCGGGGACCGGCACCCGAAAAAGAGGTGCGCCTCTCCCAGAGAGGGACTGCTGTTGCTATCGCTCGTCATCTTCTTCAGGAGCGCCGCGCGCTCCTACAGGAACCCGCGGAAGGGCGCCAGGCCCGTGCCCGGCCCGACCATGACGATCGGCCTCGACGCGTCGCTGGGAAGCCTGAAGGTGGATTTCCTCAAAAAGAAGGCCACCTCGTCCCCGTCCTTCAAGGCTCTCAGCCCCGAGCTCGCGGGGCCCTCGTGGCTCCTGCCCGTCGCCGTCGTCTCCCTGACCAGCGCCGCGGTAATGGACACGCGGCGGTGCGAAGGAACGGCAGACGAGGAAGAAGAAGAAGAAGTAGAGGCATCACTGCTAACGTCCTTGGGGGAAGAAGAGATCGAGTAGAACCTGACTGCGAGTCTCGGCGCGACGGCGCCGCCGAGCAGCGCGCCCAAGGGCAGGCTCTTGGCGGTCTTGGGGAACTCGCGGAGCAGCTCGAGCGCGCAGCGGGAGTGCGCGTGCCACTTCTTGTAGGCCGCCATGCCCGCCGGGGTCGGGGCCAGCAGCTCGGAGAGCTTGGCGAGCTCCTCGGAGTTTGCCGATGCTGAGGAGGCAAAGGCGGCAAAGGCGGCGACGCCGGCCTTGGGCACGGGGCCCAGCACGTCGGCGAAGCGCGCGATCGCGTCGGAGACGGAGCAGGGCGAGGCCTCGCAGGGTGAGCGGGAGAGGTCGGAGGAGGAAGAACTCGAAGAAGGGATCGAGATCTCGACCATGGCCTTGGGGTCGAGCCCCAGCGCGCGCGCGACCTCCGCCGCGACGGCGGCCGGGATCGACGGCAGCACGCCGATGTGGTCTCCGGCCTCGTAGGTCAGCTCTCCTCCTCCTCCTCCTCCCCCGATGTCGAGCTCGACGTGCGTGCAGCTGCGCTCCGAGAGATTCGAGTGGAGCTCCCGGACGGCCACGACGCGGGCGAGGGCAGGAGAGTGAGGCCCCGCTCCCGTGCCGGTGGAGGCGACGACGGGCGCGGGCTTCTTGGCCTTGGAAGGGAGCACGGCGTAGCAGGGGACGCTCGCAGCCGCGGGGATGATGGAAGCGGGAACAGCAGCAGCAGCGGAGGGCGTGACGGGAGCGGAAGCACCGCCTGCTGCTTCAACTTCCTCCTTCTTGAAGCCGAGCAGCGGCGAGCCCGCGAGCGACGCCAGCAGCTCGCCCTTCCACTCGTCGAAATCGCCCTCGATGTCGTCGTCGTCGTCGCCGTCTCCGCGGCGGACGACGGGCGTGGCCCCCAGGGAGGTCATCGCGCGGTGGACGCGCTTGCCCACGGCGCAAAAGTGCTCGTACTGCTTGTTTCCCAGACCGAAGACGCCGAACGAGACCTCCGACAGAGGGAGCTTTTTCTTCTCTCCTCCCTCGGTCGTCGCGGCATTCGCGTTCCTCTCTGCCTCGCCCGCGGCTTTCAGGAGCCAGTTGTACAGGTCCGCGGCGTTGTCCGTGGGCTCGCCGTCGCCGTAGGTCGCGACCAGGAACAGCACCAGCCCCTGGGCCGCGAGGCGCTTCGAGGCGTCAAACTCCTCGCAGTCGACGACGTCGACGTCGACCTGCGGCGATCCGCCCTCGGCGCCGCCGTTGGAGATCGCGAGCAGCTCGGCCTTGAGCTGCTTGGCGAAGCGCTCGGCGGTGCCCGTCTGGGTGCCGAACAGCAGCGTCACCTGCGGCCTCGACGATGAGCCTCCGCCCTTGGCGGCGTTGGCAGCGGCGGCGGCGGCGTTGGCACCGTCGCCAGAGGTCGCGTCAACCCTGAGGCCTCCTTTCGTCTGCTGCTTCCCGTTTGCAGCCAGCAGCAGGGACTTGCCCCCGGCTGCCCTGCGGACCAGCACGGCCGCGACGGCGAGGAGGAGGAGGGCGCCGGCGAGGACGCTTGCTAAGGGGAGCTCCATTTCTTTTTTTAGAAGAAAAAAAGGAGAAAGGAGGAGGTCGGGGTTGAAGAGAAGAAGAGAAGAAAGAAAGAAAGAAAGAAAGAAGAGAAGAAGAAGAGATGAAGAGACAAAGAGCGCGGCGAAAGGGGTCGCTGCGGGGAAATGTCGAAACTTCTTCTTGCTCTCTCTTTTTTTCCGGAAAGATTCAAGGGCGGACTTTCTTCCTTCCTATGTCGTTTCTGAGTTCACTTCCAAGCTCAGGCTCGAGGTTCGTGCTGTTAGCGAGTCACGGAGCGGGGAGAAGAGCAGGAGAAGGGTGACAGCAAGCGCGGGGCAACCTCGATGGAGAGAGGAGGAGACGCGTGTCGCTGCGACGGGTCGCTGCTTCGATTTGCGAGAGCGGCGAGACGAGCTCGATGTGGAAGGAGAGAGAGAGAGAGAGGGCGTTTGCTCTCTTGCCTTCCGCTTGCGCGCTCGTGGAGAGCTTGCCGGCAGCGTTATAGAGAGAGAGGAAGTCAAGCGCCTCTGCTTCGTCCTCTCCCGGTGAAGGAAAAGAGGCGCGAGAGAGAGGGAGGAGAGGGGCCGTGGAGAGAAGTAGAGCAAGGGGAACAAATCGAAAAGTGAGGGGCGAGCGGCGGCGGCGGCGGTCGAGGAAAAAAAAAAAAAAGGAAAAAAAGGAAATTATTTTTAAAACCCCTCGTCGCGAGGTCGACCTCGAGACCTCGAGACCTCGACCTCTCCGCTTTCGCGTCTGGTGTGTTGTTGTTCCGTTTTTTTTTTTGCAAAACCTCTCTCTCTCTCTCGTTATTCCCTCTCGTCTCTCTCTCTCTATTTATCATTTCTTTTGGAATCTCTTCACCGTGGAGAAAGAGGAAAGGGGGGGGAGGAAGAAAAGAGAGAGAGAGAGAGAGAGAGAGAGCCTTTTTCTTTTCTTCTCCGTCTTCCGACCCCCTTCTCTCTCTTCTCTCTCTTCTCTCTTCTCTCTCTCCACTTCCCCACCTCTTCATCCAAACATCTTCATCAAAGCCTCAGAATCGCCCCCCCGGCGCTCGGCCTCGTCGCGAATACGCACTCATCCAGGTCCAGGTCGCTCGAGATGACGCCCGCAGCCTTTTTGGGCTCGTAGTAGTCCTTTTTCAAACCTTCCACAAACGCCGCGGCGGCGCCGGCCTCTACTAGGGAAACGGTGCAGCCGCCCCACCCGGCTCCGGTAAGCCGGGCCCCGAGCGCGCCATGTTTTTTAGCAGAGGCGACCAGCTCCTCGAGCTCCGGGCAGGAGCACTGGTAGAGGTCGCGGCAGGAGGCGTGCGAGGCGTCCATCAGCTCGCCCAGGCGCGAAAGCAGGGCCGCTTCGCCGGCTTCTTCGTCAGTGCCTTTGCCGCCGCCTTCGCCGCCACTGCCGACGCTCTCGGAGCACGCTGCGGCAAAGGCGCGCACCCTCGCCGCCTCGGAGAAGACGTGCACCGCCCTGTCCCTCAGCTTCAGCCCGCCGACGGAGGGTGCCACCTTGAGGGCGCGGAGCTGCGCGGCGGAGGCGGCGCAGATCTCCTCGGGGGCGATGCCGCCGATGGCCTCGGCCGCCTCGGCCGACGACAGGCCCGAGGCTCGCTTGGCCAGGAACTGCTCCGCCGCGGCGACTCCCGCGTCACGGACCCTTTTCGGCCCACCGAACTTCTCCGCCGCCAGCGGCTCCACCTGCTTCAGCGTCGTCCTCTCGATCGCTCTGGCAGGTTCCAGGCCCAGGGAGACCCCCAGCGCCGCGGCGGCGAGCCGGCACTCGACGACGCGGAGGTTGTAGCGCGCGTCGGCCGTCTCGGCCTTCTTCGAGACCGCCAGCGAGTTGGCGATGACGAAGGCGGCCCCCGAGGGGAGGGCGACGTCCTCGACGCGGACCGGGTCGAAGTGGACGAGCTTCGCTTTGCCGGATTGGCCCTGAGGAGTTGTTGCGGTGGGGTGGGAGGTGGAGAAGAAAGAAAGAGAGAAAAAGAGAGAGAAAGAGGGTGAGAGTTTGAGAGAGAGAGAGAGACGACGAAAGAAGAAAAGAAAAGAAGAAAAAACGCGAATTCCAAAAAAAAAAACTCCTTTCTCGTACCATGACCGACGCCGCCTGGTCCATCCCGCCGGACTCGGTGCCGACGTACCTGAGAGAGGGAGAGGAAAGAGAGAGAGAGAAGAAAGAAAAAGAGCGAGTGAGTTTTTTTACCATCGTTTTTCTTCGTCGAAAGACCCCTCTCGAGATTTTCGAGGGGGGGGAAACTAGAACAAAATCTTCTTCCTTACCTCTCGCAGCTCGCAGCGAAGGTCGCCACCTCCCCCTGCGTCGCCGCCGTGTCCAGCCCGTGAGCAGCCAGCACGGCCAGCGCGGAGGCGCAGACGAGAGCCGCGGAGGAGGACAGACCGGAGCCCAAGGGCACGGTGCCGTGGACCAGGACCTCGAGCGAGCACGGCTGCGGGATCAAAGCTTCGTCGCCCTTCGACTTCAAAAACTCAAAGACGCCCTTGTAGCCGCAGACGAAGTAGTTTCCCCACGAGTGGTGGTCGGTGTCGACGGGCGTGTCCGGATTGACGTCGAAGTCGAGGTCCTGGGAGGGTGGGTTGGGGGGGGCGTTGGTGGGAGGAGGAGAGGGGGAGGGGGAGAGGAGAAGAAGAAGTGAATGACGGTGAGTTTTTGAAAGAGAAAGAAGAAAGAAAGAAAGAAAGAAAGAAAGAAAGAAAGAAAGAAAGAAAGAAAGAAAGAAAGAAAGAAAGAAAGA
>Ga0114918_10005984_pt1 | contig 10356 bp, 9 predicted proteins | sample LantaG_FD_87015 | JGI IMG/M metagenome (GOLD analysis project Ga0114918, IMG submission 87015) | Deep subsurface microbial communities from Baltic Sea to uncover new lineages of life (NeLLi) - Landsort_02402 metaG | ecosystem: Environmental > Aquatic > Marine > Oceanic > Sediment | place: Baltic...
ACCGAGGGGATGTCGTTTTTGGCATGGCCGGCCGCGAACAGCATTCCCGGCACCGCCAGCACGTGCTCCACCCCCTGGGCGCGCAGGTTGTCGAGGCCATCGCGCAGGATCGGCCGGGCGAATTCCAGATAGCCGTAGTCGACAGGCACGCCCGGCAAGCGCTCACGCAGCCCCTCGGCCAGCTGGGCGAATTCGGCCACGGCCAGGCGGTTGCGGCTGCCGTGGCCGCAGACCATCACGCCGAGCTTGCCGTGGGGGCCAAGGGCCGTGAGCGGTTGCACGAAAGAAGAAACCATGGGCCATCCTGCCTCCAGCGACCCTATCGCTCTCCCCTGGCGCAGCCCAGAAGCCTGGATGGGCAGCGATCGGCAGGCTGACTCACTGGGCTGTCAACCTTGCGCAAGATACTGTTACATTGCTTCAAGTTTGCTTCACGATCCATGACCACCACCACCAGCTCCCCCTCCTCTGCCGCGGCTGCCGCAGGCCAGTCCTGGTACGAGAACGCCTCTGCCGCCCAGATTCATGAGGAGCAGCTGCGCCGCGTTGAGCTGTTCAACGGCCGTGCCGCCATGCTCGGTTTTGTGATTGGCGTGCTCACCGAAGCCCTCACCGGCCAGGGAATCATCCACCAGATCGGCCTGGGCACCCTTTTCTTCCAGGGTTGAGCTTCGGTCTCTGGCGGTTGAACCGAGCCACTGATCAGCGCCCCTGAGCCGAGCAGCTGATGACCCGGGTGTCTCAGGGGCCCACTCTGAGGAGACTTCCAGGTGCTGGGTCCGCCAGCACGCCTCAACTATGGAGCCTTCCTTGGTCGCCATCGACTCCATCGATCCCCTCATTCGCAGTGCTGTCCGCAGCCAACCGCCGGCCTGGGGCCAGGGAGTTCGTCTGGGCCTCTGGCAGGGAGCAGGGGCGGCCGGTACCCCCGAGGCCCTGGTCGAGAACCTCGAGCGCCTCGAATCCGTGGCTGCCTGCGCCGCCAGCCATCAGGTGCAGCTCCTGGCCTTCCCAGAGCTTTATCTCTCCGGCTATGCCCTCGGCGCCGAGGCGGCCTGGCGGCTGGCAGAAGCGCCCAACGGTCCCAGCCTTGAGCGGGTGGCGGCCACGGCCCGCCGCCATGGTCTGGCCATCGCCTGCCCCTATCCGGAGCGGGCTGTGGTGGCGGGCCGTGAGTGCCTCTATGACGCCATCGCCCTGTTCGATCAGGGCGGACAGCTGCTGCGCAATTACCGCAAGACCCACCTGTGGGGCCCCGATGAAGCCCTGCTCTGGACGGCCGGTTACAGGGAAGCCGAGGAGGGACCGGCCTACACGGTGCAAGAGGTGAACGGTTTTCCCCTGGGCCTGCTCAATTGCTACGAAGGCGAATTCCCTGAACTCACCCGCTTGCTGGTGCTGGCCGGGGCCCGGCTGGTGCTGATTCTCACCGCTGCCGATGCCTGGATGCTGCTCTCCGATGGGCGCCGCACCGACCGCCCCTACCCGGATGTGTCGCGCACCCTGCTGCCGGCCCATGCCTTCTCGAACCAGTGCTTCGTGGCCTATGCCAACCGCTGCGGCGAGGAGAGCGTGGACGGACAGGTCAGGGGGGCCTATCTGGGGAACAGCGTGGTGGCGGCCCCCGATGGCACGCTGCTGCTGGCGGCCAGCGATGAACCCACCCTGCTGATCGCCGATTGCCGCCCGGGCGATTACGGCCCCAGCCATCCCGAGGGCACCACCTACCTCTCCGACCGTCGCACCGACCTCTATGGAGCCCTGGCCCAGCCTCAGGCGCTGTAGGCCTTGCGCGCTGGAATCGGGTAGGGAATGCGGCGATGTCGCATGCGCCGCCACACCCTCATGAACGAGCGGATCACCAGCTCCAGTTCGCCGCGGCTGATGCCGCTGTCGCGCAGCTGACCATCCAGCCGGCGGGCATCGATCAGGCGTCGCACCATCGCCGCGGCCTCCTGTTCCGAGGTGCCTGGCGGCAGTGAGCGCAGGGCCGCTTCGCAACCATCGGCCAGCATCAGGATGCCCGTTTCCCGGCTCTGGGGGGTGGGGCCGCGGTAACGAAAAGCGGATTCTGGGGTGGAGGGATCGCGCTCGCGCGCCTGGTGGAAGAAGTACCCCATCCGCAGGGTGCCCTGGTGCTCGGGAATGAAGTCTTCGAGGGGGCGGGGCAGGCGGTACTTGCGGGCCAGCTTGAGACCCTCATCCACGTGGGCCTGCAACACCTTGGCGCTGCCGAAGGGATCATTGAGCTCGTCGTGGGGATTGGGCCCCTCGGACTGGTTCTCGATGAACCACTGGGGCGCATGCAGCTTGCCCACATCGTGGTACAGCGAGCCCGTGCGGATCAGGTCCACGTCGGCGCCGATGGCTCGCGCTCCCTCCTCCGCCAGGCCACAGATCATCAGCGTGTGCTCGAAGGTGCCTGGCGCTTCTGTGGACAGCCGGCGCAGCAGCGGTCGCTCCAGGTCGGCCATCTCCAGCAGGCGGGCTCGGGTCAGCAGCCCGAAGAAACTCTCCACCAGGGGTCCGAGCAGCAGGCCCCCCATCAGCAGGCCCCCCATCAGCAGCGCCTCGGCGGCCAGTTCGGTGCCGCTGGGGGGCACCCGGGTGCGCCCATGCCAGAGGGCCACGCTCTGGAGCACCAGCCACTGCAGCACCAGGGCGCCGATCGGCAGCACGATCGCCAGTTGCACCAGCTGGGCCCGGCTGCGCTGGCGTCCGGCCAGCACCGCCGCCGCCACTGCCACAAAGGCAGCCACCAGCAGACGCACTTCGCTGAAATCATCCAACGGCTGAGGCCAGAGCAGGCTGGCCACCGCCAGCCAGCCCAGGCCGGCCGGTGTTCCCAGGGCCTGGGCCAGCAGCAGGGTGGGGGGCACCAGCAGAGCCAGGGGGCTGGCGGCATTGCCCAGCCAGAGCTTGAAGCCCTGCACCACCGCCAGCATCGCCAGGGCCAGCAGGGCATGGCGGGGCTCCAGGCTGCAGCGCCAGCGCCGCAGGATCAGCACCATCACCATGCAGCCGGCCATGGCTTCGAGGAAATAGCCCAGCCAGGCCCAGAGCAGAGGCCGGCGGTTGACCATGCCGAAGTAATCGAGCACGTCGTAGGCCTGGGGACTGATCGGTTCGCCCCGGCGGGCGATCAGATCCCCCTGCTTGACCACGATCCGGGGAATGCCCTGCTGGTTGAGCAGCTCCTCGATCAGCTGCTTGCTCATCAGCGGATCGGTGCGCAGGTTGGTGCGCCCCTGCAGGTTCGTCGCCAGCAGGCGTCCGCCCAGGCTCAGACCCGGTTCCTCCAGCGGTGAGAGCTGGAGACGGGCGGCCCGCTCCAGCTGACGCTTGGCCAGGTTGCCCACAATTCCCTGGCTGAGCATGCGCTGCTGGGCCTTGCGCAGGGACAGCTTCCAGCTGTTGAGGTCCTTGGCCTCGCGCCCCACCAGCCAGGCCTGCTCCTGGGGGCTCAAGTTGAGCGGTCCCACCCGGGTCTGGCTGCTGCGCGACACCTGATCCAGTTCCTGCAGCTGCCGCTCCAGCCGCTCCTGCAGCATCTGGTTGGCCTCCAGATCCACCACCTGCACATGGGTGCGGGTGCCCAGCTGGGAGCGCCGCTGCTCCAGGGCTTCGGTGTTGATCACCGTGGCGTCTGCCGGGGCACTGACGCTCATCGGCGCGGCGATGCCCGGCCGGAGGCTGGGCTCCACCAGCCAGGGCCAGCTGGAGATCACGGCCACCAGGGTGCACGCCAGCAGGATCCCCGCCCAGTCAAGACGCCTCCAGGGGCAGAGGGCCTGGCCTGGACGTTCCTGCCGCAGCAGTCGCCGCCAGAGGTTGTTGAGGCGGCCCCGTCGAAGCACCATTGCCGTCGCTTGAGACCCAACGCTAGCCAGGGCGCCTGCACCCGCTCCGCTGCATGCTGGAGCTGACCGCGAGCAAGAACCGATGGCCCTTCGTCTCGACGGCCGCCAACTGGCGGCGGAGCTGGAGAATCGCCTGCGCTCCGTCATCAGCGAGCGGCTGGAGCGGGCCGCCCGCCCGCCCGGCCTGGCGGTGTTGCGGGTGGGCGATGACCCTGCCAGTGGCGTCTATGTGGCCAACAAGGCCAAGGCCTGTGCCCGGGTGGGCATCCACAGCCTGGTGAGGCACCTCGGCGCCGCCACCCCTCCGGCGCAGCTGCTGACGGCGATCGCGGCGCTCAACGCGGACCCGGCGGTGGATGGAATCCTGCTGCAGCTGCCCCTGCCAGCCGGGCTGGACGAATCTCCTCTGCTGGCGGCGATCGATCCGGCCAAGGACGCCGATGGCCTGCACACCCTCAACCTCGGCCGGCTGCTCAAGGGCGAGCCGGGGCCCCGCAGCTGCACGCCGGCCGGGGTGATGGCCCTGCTGGCCCGCCATGGCATCGACCCCGCCGGCCGGCGGGCGGTGGTGGTGGGCCGCAGCATCCTCGTGGGCCAGCCGATGGCCCTGATGCTGCAGGCCGCCGATGCCACCGTGAGCGTGGCCCATTCCCGCACCCGGGAGCTGGCGGCACTCACCCGCCAGGCGGAGATCCTGGTGGTGGCGGCCGGCCGGCCACGCCTGCTGGGCGCCGAGCACATCAGCCCCGGAGCGGTGGTGGTGGACGTGGGCATTCACCGTCTGGAGGGCGGCCTCTGTGGTGATGTGCGCTTTGAGGAGGTGGAGCCGCTGGCCAGCGCCATCACACCGGTGCCCGGTGGTGTGGGCCCGATGACGGTGACGATGCTGTTGGTGAACACCGTGGTGAGCTGGTGGAAGCGGACGGAGGGGGGCGATCCAGGGCCGCTCTGCCAGGACCATCCATTGGCTGATCTGTTGCCTTGAGCCACCGCTGGGCCGATGGCCTGAGAGAATCCCCGCCAGCGCGCTGGTACCCATGGCCGTGGCGGTGAGCACGGAATTTGATTTCGCCGCCTACCTGGAGTCGGCTCGGGCGCAGGTGGAGCTGGCGCTTGAGGCCTCTCTGGGCCCAGAGCGGCCCGAATCGCTGCGCGAGGCCATGCGCTACTCGCTGCTGGCGGGCGGGAAGCGCCTGCGGCCGATTCTCTGCCTGGCGGCCTGTGAGCTGGCCGGCGGGGAGGTGGCCCTGGCCCTGCCCACGGCGGTGGCGCTGGAGATGGTCCACACGATGTCGTTGATCCACGATGATCTCCCCGCCATGGACAACGACGACCTGCGTCGCGGCCGCCCCACGAACCACAAGGTCTACGGCGATGCCCAGGCGATCCTGGCCGGTGATGCCCTGTTGACCAGGGCCTTTGAGATGGTGGCCCTGCGCAGTCCCGGCGTGCCGGCAGAGCGTCTGCTGCAGGTGGTCGGTGAGCTGTCCCTCGCCGCCGGAGCACCGGGGCTGGTGGGTGGTCAGGTGGTCGACCTGGAATCGGAGGGCAAGGACGTGGACCTCGCCACCCTCGAGTACATCCACCTGCACAAGACGGGTGCCCTGCTGCAGGCCTGCGTGCTCACCGGCGCCATGATCGCCGGCGCTCCTGAACCTCTGCTGGAGGGCCTGCGCACCTACTCCCGCGGCATCGGCCTGGCCTTTCAGATCATCGACGACATCCTCGATGTGACTGCCAGCAGCGAGGTGCTGGGCAAGACCGCCGGCAAGGATCTCACCGCCGACAAGACCACCTACCCCAAATTGCTGGGCCTGGAGGCCTCCAGGCAGCGGGCCGATGCCCTGGTGGCGGAGGCCAAGGCCGCCCTCCAGCCCTGGCAGGCCAGCGCCCAGCCCCTGTTGGCCCTGGCCGACTACATCACCAGCCGCGACCGATGATCGGTAGCTCTCTCTTGGATGGCCCCCTGATTCAGTTGCTCGATAACGGTGTGCTGGCCTGGTCCCTGATCGCCTGCGGTCTGGCCCAGCTGGGCAAGTTGCTGGTGGAACTGGTGGAGCATGGCCGCTGGCGGCCGGCGGTGCTGTTCGAAACCAGTGGCATGCCCTCCAGCCACTCCGCCCTCGTCACCGGTGCCTGCGCCGGCATCGGCTGGGAGCTGGGCTTGGCCGATCCCCTCTTCGCCTTCGCCTGCACCATCGCCTTCATCGTGATGTACGACGCCAGCGGTGTGCGCCGGGCCGCGGGCCTGCAGGCCGCCCGCCTCAATGCCCTGCCCACCACGCTCTGGACCACCGAGCCCTCTGCGCAAACCACGCCCCCCCAGCCAACGACTGCGGTGGCGCCGCTGGATCGTCTCAAGGAAAGTCTTGGCCACACCCGCGCTGAGGTGCTGGCCGGCAGCCTGCTGGGCCCAGCGATCGCCCTCACCGGGCTGGCGCTGGCTGGCTCACCACTGCAGATCGCCCAGGGGTGGGGTTGGCTGCCCCTGGCCTGAACGACAGCCCTCCCGCTGGCCACCAGGAGCTCACCCCCTGCCAGGGCCTCGCCGTGGAGGCCTTCAGCCAATGGCTGGCGCGGCCCGCCCGGGACGAACCCTTCGTGCTCAGTGGCTACGCCGGCACGGGCAAGACCTTCCTCTCGATGGTCTTTCTGGCTGCGGCCGAAGCCAGGGGCCTCTGCTGGACGGCGGTGGCGCCCACCCACAAGGCCGTCGGGGTGCTGCGGGGCTATCTGGAGCTGGCGGGTCTGCGCCCCACCTGGCACCCCTCCACCCTGCATCGGCTGTTGCGGCTGAAGCTGCGCCGCCAGGGGGGGCGTGAGGTCTGCGAGGAGACCGACCAGACCGCCCTGGCCCTGGAGCACCTCGGACTGGTGCTGATCGATGAGGCCTCGATGGTGGATGGCAGCCTGCTGCGTTTCAGCCTGCAGGGGGCCCACCCCTACGGCACCCGGCTGGTGTTCGTGGGCGATCCCGCCCAGTTGCCACCCGTGGGGGAAGCCAGCAGTCCGGTGTTCGCGTTGCAGCGGGCGGCTGGCGCTGAACTCACAGAGGTGGTGCGCCACCAGGGCCCCGTGCTGCGGCTGGCCACCGCTCTGCGCGAAGAACAACTTCCCTGCCGTCTGCCGCCGGTGGGGCCCCAGCGGCAGACGGCCCAGGGGGATGTGGCCGTGCTGGAGCGCAGCGCCTGGCTGGCGGCCGCCCAGGCGGCCCTGCGCCGGGCCGCCGCCAGCGACGACCCCGACCAGGCACGCATCCTCTGCTACACCAACCGCTCCCTGGAGCAACTGGTGCCCCTGGCCCGCCGCGCCATCCACGGCGCCATGGCCGATCAGCTGCCGGTGCTGCCCGGCGAGGTGCTGCTCAGCCGCATGGCAGTGATGGCGCCCGCCTGCCGCCAGGGGGCCGAGGGCGGCGAGGAGCCGGACATGGTGCTGGCCTCGAACCGGGAGCTGCTGGTGCGGGATGTGACCCCGGAGCGCTGCGATCTGGCCGAATTCGGCGTCGCTGAGGCGTCTGTGATCGACACCCAGCTGGTGGAGGTGGCCTTCGGCGAGACCCCCCTGAGCCTGCGGCTGCTGCCGCCGGTGGGCACCGCCGCGCGGCAGCAGCTGGAGGCGGTGCTGGCCTCGTTGCGCAGCCAGGCCCGGGAGGCGGGCCAGGACAAGGGCCGCTCCCTCTGGCGTCGTTACTTCCTGGTGCGTGATGCCTTCGCGTCCCTGGGGCCGGCCGCGGTGCTCACCGTGCATCGCTCCCAGGGGAGCGGCTTCGGGGAGGTGTTCATCGCTGCCGATGTCTTCTGGCCCTCCGACCTGCGGCTGCGCCGCCAGCTGGTCTATGTGGCCGTGACCAGGGCCCGGCGCGGGGTGTGGCTGGCCGGTGGTCCCGGCGACGCCACGGATCGCCGTCGCTGGCAGGAGGCCCTGGCCGAGGGGCCGGCGGTCACCTAGGCCAGCTGCAGACCCTCGATGCCCTGCCAGGCCAGGTAGGCGGCCAGGGCCAGGCTGATGCTGCCCATCACCAGCTCGCCATTGGCGTAGAGGCTCTGCTTGCCCCGCTGCAGCAGCGGCAGCATCCGCTCGCGGCCCAGGGCCATCCCCAGCACGGGCAGCAGCAGCAGCAGGCTGGCCGCCAGGGTGAAAAAGCCGGCCAGCAGCACCTCCTGACCGCGGCCCAGGCCTGCAGCCAGCAGAGCCGACGCGCCCTTGGCCAGCAGCACCAGGTCGTCGGGGCTGATCAGCTCGATCGCCACACTCACGCCGATCAGCAGGGGCAGGGGCAGGGTGCAGAAGCGATCCAGCTGGCGAATCCAGCCGGCGGGTTCCTCGCCTCCGGCCTTGGTGGGCAGCAGATCCCTGATCCCCAGGGCCAGCAGAGCCCCGGCGCCGATCAGATCCAGGCCGGTGCGGTGGTCGCTGCCCTGCTCCATGGTCAGCAGCAGACCATGGCCCACGGTCAGCAGCAGGGTGATCACTGTGGCGATGGTCAGGATCCAGCTCAGCAGGAACAGCCCGCCCCGGCGCAGGGGGTCGGGCCCCAGCAGCAGCAGCAGCAGCAGGCCAATGTGGATCGGGCTGAGGCTGATGCCGCTGCCGTAGGCGAGCAGCTCGGCCCAGAGCGTGGCATCGGTCATGGGGCGGGGGCGCTGCAAGAAACGTTCCAGCGCAGGATGACGGGTTCCTCCCACTCCCGGCCGAGCACGCTCAAGGATCGGGCCGTGGCGCCATGGCGCAGCAGCCACAATTCAGCGCTGGCTGGCGACTCGATGTTCAGTGGCGCACCTCAAACCAGTCTTGACCGGCCAGCGGAATCACGCTCGCGTTGACGCTGCTCACCTGGGCGGCGGCTGGGCCGGATTCACACCAGATCCTCAGCTGCTCCAGCACCTGGCTGCACCCTTCCGCCTCCAGTTCCACCCAGCCGTCGGGGCGGTTCCTGACCCAGCCCCCCAGGCCAAGGGCCTGGGCCCGTTGACAGCAGGCCTGGCGGTAGCCCACCCCCTGGACCCGGCCACTCACGATCAGGCGCCAACGCTCCACGGAGGCGTTGCCCCCCCGTTGCCCCCGGCTGCCGTCGCCAGCGCCAGGGGACTCGCCCGGGTGGCCGCGTCGCGCAGCCGCCGGCAGATCGCCGAACATCCAGCCCAGTGGAGGTGGAGCCAGCTGGCGTGAAGCGTCGGTGTCGTCCATCCTTCCTGCCGCGGTGCCCAACCCCAGCCTTCAAGCTGCCACAGCCGTTCGCTGCCGTCCACCACGGCGTCGATCAGCTCCCAGCGATGAAACTCATGGCCGCTCAGCGGCTCACCCCGGCGGGTCACCAGGCCGTCGCCCAGGGGGGTGGCCTGGCGGTAGCCCAGTTGCAGGGAGCCGCGTCGGGCGCTGAACGGCAGCAGGCCGGCCATGGCATGGGCTTCACCCTGGGGGTCCTCCAGCTGCTGGCCCAGCAGCAGCAGGCCGCCGCACTCGGCATAGATGGGCAGGCCGGCGGCGGCGGCGCGCCTGAGCTCCCCCTGGCTGCGCTGGCTGGCGGCCAGCTCGGCGGCGTGCAGCTCCGGGTAGCCCCCCGGCAGAATCACCCCGCGGCAGCCCTGGGGGAGGGGCTGATCCGCCAGGGGCTGCCAGGGAACGGGAGTCACCCCCAGGGCCGTGAGCAGCTCCGTGGCTTCCGGATAGCGGAAGTGAAAGGCGGCGTCGCTGGCGATTGCCACCGGCAGCTCTGCGCCGCTCTTGACGTCCACGGCTGACGGTGCCGCCGCGGAGCGCTCCAGGCACCAGCGGATGGGATCGCGGGCGCTGCCCTCGCCGCTGCTCAGGGCTGGCGGCGGCGCCAGCAGGGGCAGCAGCCGCTCCAGGTCCAGATGGCGCTCCGCCAGGGCCGCCCACTCGCCGCTTCTGGCCTGGAAGTCCTGCAGTTCATCGGGAGGCAGCAGCCCCAGATGGCGCGAGGGCAGGCTCAGGTCGGGGTGGCGGGGCAGGGCCCCCAGCAGGGGCATGGCGATCGAGGCGAGGGCCTCGCTGAGCAGGGCCCGATGGCGCTCGGTGCTCACACCGTTGAGCACCACTCCGGCCAGCTCCAGCCCCGGCTGGTGATCGCGGAAGCCCCGCACCAGGGCGGCCAGGGAGCCCGCCTGGCGGCTGGCTTCCACCACCAGCACCACCGGCAGCCCCAGCAGGCTGGCCACCTCGGCGGAACTGCCCTCGGCGCTGGGTCCGCGGCCGTCAAAGAGACCCATCACCCCCTCCACCAGGCAGTGGTCGGCCTGATGGCCCCACCAGTGGAAGGCCCGCTCCAGCCACTCCTGCCCGCAGAGCAGGCGGTCGAGGTTGCGGCAGGGACGGCCGCTCACCCGCCCCAGCAGCTGGGGGTCGAGGTAGTCGGGCCCCACCTTGAAGACCTGAACACTGGCCCCGCCTCGGCGCAGCAGGGCGCTGAGGGAAAGGCTCAGAAGAGTCTTGCCGCTGCCGCTGCAGGGGGCGGCGATCAGGCAGGCCATGG
>Ga0114918_10005986_pt1 | contig 10354 bp, 16 predicted proteins | sample LantaG_FD_87015 | JGI IMG/M metagenome (GOLD analysis project Ga0114918, IMG submission 87015) | Deep subsurface microbial communities from Baltic Sea to uncover new lineages of life (NeLLi) - Landsort_02402 metaG | ecosystem: Environmental > Aquatic > Marine > Oceanic > Sediment | place...
GATTATGAGTATTTATCGAAAGACTTTAAAATTGCAGTTTATGCGTCAGGGATAATTTTGGGACTATTGCCAATATTTGTTGCAGGTGCTTATCATGCAATATTCTATTTGATGATTGCGCCATATATAATAAACTGTTATTCTGATTTTGAAAAACTATTGAGATTGATGAAAAATGAAAAAAATTGAAACTATTGATGAAAAAATGAAAAAAATTAAACAAAGCTCAAATTTTTTTGGAGTTTTAAGTGTGGTGTATTTTGTTAATATGTTTGTGTGTTCAGGATTTTGTTTGACTTATTTTAAAAACGAATTGTATTCTTTTTCTCTTTTTTGGAGATTGTGTGCTTTTGCCTGTGGTGTGTTTTCAATACTATGTTTGATATTTGTTTTAGCTTTTGCAATGAAACACAATTTTTTAAGGATTGAAAAGACTTTACAAAATACCTATATTGTAAAGAAAAAAAGCAAAAAAGTACTTGAATAAGTACTTTTTAAGTACTTTTCAAAGTAATAAATTTTACAAAACGCTTACAAATAGTAAAGTATATAAATAAGTTTCTACTATTACTACTTATAGAAAGGTGGTTTAAATGATGTGTAAAAAATGTAATAATGAAATGATTTTTGAAGATGATAGTTTTACACATGAGTTCGGAATAGAAATTAATAAATATTATATTTGTGAAAATTGTGATTATGCGGAAAATGAAGAAGGAGAAGAGGTTTAAATGAAGAAAAGCACAATAAATAATTTTTGTGATTTGTTAATATTTTTAATAGTTTTTCCTGTGGTTATGGGTTTTGGTTTAATTTTTGCAAATGAAGAAACAATAAATTTTATTAATTTTATATTATATAATTGGAAAAAAGAAAAATTAAAAAGAAATAATAATGGAGTAAAAAAATGACTCAAGACAATCAAAATATTATAAATTATTGCTTTATTATTTTATTTTTGTTATTATTTACATTTGTTTTGGTTTTAAATTATGAACATGAGAAAGAAGAAACAAAGGAGATTAATACTTCTTTAGACATTTGCAGTATAAAAATGGGTTTAAAAGAGCCACAAAATAATATAGTTTATACAATATTTGAAACGAAAACAGGAGACACGATACAAAATGACAAATAATCTGACAATTATTGAAGAAAATGCAATCCAATCAGTACCTTTTGAAGAAACAATAAAGGATGATGTTCCTGACTATCTTGCAAGAGAGGAAGTGCATGAGATTTTATCTTCTGTTGATAAAAGCAAAATTAAAGAATTTATATTTATAAATTTCTTATGGAACACAGGGACTAGGATAACTGAGGCAATAAGTGTAAAAAAAGGAAATATTGATTTCAATACAAAAAACATAAAAGTTTTATGGTTGAAAAGAAGAAAATTAATGACAAGAACTCTACCAATAAATGATAAATTCATGTATTTACTTGCAACTTATACAGGTGGGATGAATAAAGATGAACTGTTGTTTGATTTTACAAGACAAAGAGCATGTCAAATATTGAATAAATATGATAAAATACTAAATAAACACATCCACCCTCATTTATTCAGACATTCTTTTGCAGTAAATTATCTTAAACAAACTGATGACATTGTTGGACTAATGAAACTTCTAGGTCATGCAAACATTAGAAATACAATGATTTATGCAAGGATTGTAAATTCTGACATAAGAGAAAAACTCAATAAAATTGAGTTTTAGTTTTCTTCTCCCCATATTTTCATTATTATTGCACCAATCCATAAAACAATAGGTATTGCAATGATCTCCCATTCAATCAAATGTACATAAGCGAGCAAAATACTAGAAATCATTGTAACTGATGATGAAACAAGAAAAGCAACTTTCGTGTCGTATCTTTTTGACGCAATTAATGTAATGACAAACAATTCTACTATTAAAAGAACAATAAATAATCCATTGGTCCATGAATTTATCGCAGTTAGCCAATCAATTATGTTTGTTCCGTTTTCTATTAGTGTTTCATTATACATTGTTTGATCCTCACAATTTATTATTATCTTTCAAGATTGCAGACAATATGATTGATATAAATATTATTATCAAAACAATTGCAGACATTGCAACTTTAAAGATTGCAGGGAGTTTCAAATATTTAACTCCTGCGTTTATTATCGAATCCATTAAATCGAAACTTTGCGCAGTTATCTTAAGAGCGCTATATCCATCAGACAATAAACCTCCTAAAATATCAAGTGCGCCTGTTTTTTCTTTTAAATTATCGACTTTGTCTTGAATTTGTTCTGTTTGTGTGTTAATACTATCTAATTTATTAAAAATCTCAAGATTTGTCTCGTCAATTTCTGATCCATAGTTTGAGTTTAAATCTGCAATCCATGAGCCAAGAACAGTCACAAAAAGTCCGACAAGTACAATTGCAATCAATAAATTTGAAATTTTCATCCTTTATTCCCCACAACATAAGCCAATATAATAAAAACAACTTGTAATGATATTATAACGCCAATCCCCATATCTATCGCACCGATAAATTTACCAAGAAATAAAGGCATTGGAATCAAAACAAGTGCAACAACAGGACTCCATATTCCGATCATTGCAAAAGTTATAATAAGAATAAATACAAGTAAAAGTCCCATATCTCCAAAACTATTTGTTCCTGTATAACTTTGAAAATATGATCCTCTAAAACTTTCTTGAGTTTCAAAATAAATATATGCGTCTGCTCTGTATGTTGTAAAATTTAAAGGAGTTATTCCGATTAAAATTGTACCTGATGATGATGAAATGCAAGTATAATTTTGTATTATATCTCCTGTGACTGATGTTTTATATACATAAAGACAGGCTTGTGTCATTATATTGTTTGAATCTGTAAAAGTATATCTGAAATTGTTTGTATCGTTATTAAAAGTTAAATCATCTGTGACATCTTGCTCATTATGAAAATTGACTGCAACTTCTTCCCCAAGTTGAACAGGTATTGTCAAACTTGTTTTTGTGATATATGTCGGACTTGTTATTTTAACAACTTCATGCAGAGAATTTTCTATAATAAACTGATAAAATTCTGTATTAAGTACAATGTTTGATGTTGTTTCTCCCTCGAAATTAGTTTGAAGTATCTCAATTGTCTCATAAGAATTTGTATCAATATTATATTTTAATACTTTGACAAAATAATCCTCAAGAGGATTGTCGCTTTGATCAACGATTTTGATTGTGACTTGACTATCAATTGATGATGAATTTAACAAATATAAAGTCAATTTATTTGTTGTTCTGTTTATTAATTGAAAATAATATAATCTTTGTTGATACCCTGTTGCTTGATACCTGATTGTGTATGCGTCAGGAGTAATAAGATCAATATATGAATATCCTGTCATTGTACTATAATTTTGTGCAAAATAATCCCCTATTAATTCATAATTTACAGTAGTATAATTTATTATTATGTTTGTTTCTTCATCTTTAAATGTAAAATTTATAGAGTTTGTTGTATATACTATAAAATTATAATTCTGTGTTGATACATTTGTTGTCAAGTTTATTTGTGATTCTGCAAACAATGGATAACTAAAATTATAAGATTCGGTTTTATTCCAATTATAAATATAAATTCCATGACCATTTGCTTTAAACGATCCTTGACTGTATGTGATTGTAAAATTTGAGATATTTGTTCCATTTAGTGCATTTGCAGTAAAATATATCGTTTGTCCTATTATTTTTGATATGTTTTGTTCTTTTGTTTTATTAATTGTTGTATTTGTCGCTATTAATTGCGCAATAATACTGTCAGAAAGAGAAAAATTTTGATAATATAAAAAATCTATATTTTCTTGTGTTTTATTTCCATTAACAAACCAAGTTATATTGTAAAACTCTGCATTTGATAAATTTATAGTTGTGTTTAAATTTTGATCGATGTTAATTATTTGAGGCGTTATATTAAATAAATTAATAGTAATTGGATTATAAATCTCATATTGTAATCCTAAACCTGAATTATTTAAAGCTACAATTTCATTTACACCTAAACTTCTGTTCCAAAATGAAACTTCATCTAAATAAACAACTAAATTACCAGCGCCTTGCCCACCCCCAAAAGTCCAATTCCCATCAACATTTGCTATTGTTCCACTACAAGTATTAGAATTAGCAACATTAACACCATTTTTATATGTAGAAATCAAACTACCATTTCTTACTACACTATAAAAATTATATTCTGTTTGACTTGCTACACCCATAGATAAAGCACTCGCACAAGCCCAATCATTAGCCCCTAAATCAGCATATACTACATAATTACCACTATCTTTAAACCCTATAAAAAAACCAAATGATGTGTCACTACTTGCTATTACTGCTCCTGCAGTGTCCCCTGTGTCTTTTGCCCAAAAAGTAATTGTGAAATTAGACGCACCTATATTCATAGACGCGTAATCATCTGTATCAACTTTACCACCATTTAAATAAATACCAGCGTTAATAATACCACTAACATTTGTTAAAGTTCCACTATCAGTTCCGTTTGCATTACCCAAAGCATCATAAGTATTATTATCAAACTTATAATATGAAATTAAATCATCATTTAAACTTGGATAATCTTGCCAAGTTGCAGAAAAAGCAAAACTACTCAAAACAAACATAAAAATAATAAAAATAATTGCTTTTTTCATTGTCCGAATCTCCATTTTCCGAAAAGTGCAAGTCCAATGCTTAAAACTATTGCAATTATAAACTCAACAAGGTGTGTTGCTGTGTAATATGTGATTGGAAATGATGTTGTATATGACGCAAACGCAACATCTGTCATTGTTTCTTCAAATATGTTTGACAACATCCCTGCTCCAATTATTAAAAATATTGATAATAAAACAGTAAAAATCCAAAAAATAGGATGTGCGTCAATAAAAAATGACGCAATCATGACTGTTGCCCATAAAACAATTATTACGACTGCATAAAGTCCATCAAACAAACTTGGATATTCTGCAACTTTCTCAGTCATTAAATCTTTTGACATATCTGAGAGATCTTCTTCGCTTTGCATTTCATCATTTATCTCATTAAACAATGAAAATCCATATATTAAAATTAATGCAAAAACAAATAAAACTACGAGTACTAGAGATCCGTCAAGAATCATGTTTCCTTTTTTATTATTTCTTAATTTAGATTTTAAAATTGAAACTCGCATTTTGTCTCTCCACAATTTTATTTGAATCTTTTTTTATATTTTTAGCAATTTTCCTACTATATTCGATTATTGAACATCCATGTTCTGAGGCATTAGACTTAAAAGTATTTCTAAACTCAGGATCGACCCACATTGGAACTCTATTGTTTGACTTTCTTAATATCATTTCATTTCCTCTTTTTAATCCAATTCTTTTTCTCTGCAAATGGTCTGAATACTCCCTCCCATGTAAAATAAATCACAAACCAAACAATGATTACTATTAATGTACGATTATATATTTTTAAAAATCCAATTCCTGTCATACCGTTTCCAATGGCAGTAATTGCAGGAATTATCTTTAAAATAAATAATGTTAATAGTATTAATCCAAATTTTAAAATTACATGAGTTGCGTCTAAATTAAACGCTATAAATATCAAAAATGCGCATATTGCAATTACTCCCAATAATAATAAATAGTTTGATTCATAATCTTGATTTTCTTGTATTATTTCAAAATTAGAAAAAACAAAACCTGCTCCTTTCGTTCCATTACAATTTAAATACCAAGAATACTCTCCAATTGTGTTAAAAAGTGATTTATTTACATCAATATAAAAATCAGTTGATTTAAATTTTAAATTATCCTCAAATATTTCTGTTGATTTTTGATTGTATAAGTGAAATTCGCATGATGTACTTATATTTGAAACAAGAAACCCTGTTTTATTCATTATGTGATATGAAAAATTTATGTCTTCATTTGCTTTATACATTTGATTTAATGGATACATGAATTGTAGTTGAGATTCTCCGTTTGATGTAACTGTGATTTTATCTGAAAAAACAAAACTAGAAAAAAGAAAAATTAAAAAAATAAATAATATTGATATTTTAATGTTTTTCATCATTTATTCCTCTATTGTGGCGCAGGTTTATTGAAAGTATTGTTTCCTTGAATAACATCAGGCAATATTTCTTGTTTTATAACTTGAATATCATTTTTCATGTTGTTTAATTCTTGAATTATCAATAAATCAGTTTCTTTTGATTGAATTATTGTTGATCCCATATCTAGCAATGGTTTTGCCATATCGGCATAAAACATCATTAAACAAATAACTATCATTGTTAATGCTACCATTGGCGCAAGTTTTTCGATTGTATCAAATAATCCTTTCTTTTTTCGTTTTTGTGCGTTTATTGTTTGATTTACTAAAATTGACCTTTGTTTTGTTGTTAAAGGTTGGAATTGTTTTGTTTTTGCAGTATAAGAGACAAATTCTATCTCTCCGTTTGGATACAATTCTGCCTCAACAAACTTTTTTCCTAATGGTGTTGGATCGAAAGCAAATTGATGTTTGTCTGAAATTGGTGCAAACATCTTTGGTTTTTGAAACATTATTCCCTCGACTCCATCTTTATTTTTAGCAAACCTCCATTTTGTTTGATGTATAATTGTTCTGTCGTTATTTACAATTTCCCTCAATATTGCAGGATGTGTGAAACTTGTGTGTTTAACGAAAAAAAACACAATTCCTCCAAAAACTGCAATCAATAAAATTGTTAATATTACATTATATGCTGGTCCTATCATGCCTTGTAAAACACTTTCCCATGCCATTTTATTTTCCTCCGAAAATCTTAAATCCTTTTGTTGCAGTTGTATTGCTCTCAATATGTCGCATTGTATTTGTATATCCGTCTCTTTCTTTATTATCAATTACTCTTGACATAAAAGGTCTAATCAACGCCATCGTAAAGTTTATTATTGATTCAATATCATCATCTTTTATGTCCCATTCGCAACAATTAGTGACGATTGCGCTTAATAATGAAATATTGATTTCTTCTATATATTGCTCATATTCTTCGTGATCGAAATTTCCTTGAACTGTTTGAGAATTTACAACGCATGAAATCATATTCATGATTGATTGTATTCCCTCGTCATTTGCTTTTGGTGTTCCTGTTTCTTGATTTATTCCGACAATATTTCCGTCTTTTTCTTGATATACTATCCTAGCTCCTTTTAAAAAAATCTCAATTTTTTCAAGTACTTTCTCCGTATCGAGTCTTAATTGAATTATTGTTGCATTATGGAACGCATAATTTGAACTTTGTGTCACATCTTGTCCTTGTGTTTCGCTTGTCATTTATTTCCTCTTTTATTTTCTTTTCTTTGTTGGTTTTATTATAGAGTGACTTGATTGTGAAAACGATCCTGAAACTGTAAATTTATCAATTTCAATCTTTTTTCCTGTTGAATTTGCTTTATTTCTTGCAAATGCTTTTGCGTCACTTAAATTTTGAAATTCTTTTTTTCCTGTATCTCCATAAAGTGCAACATAATTATATCTTGATGGTTTCTTTGATCTTACTTGTCCAAAACCTGATGGACTAAAACCTCCTGATCCTAATCCAAACCCTCCTGATCCTAATCCAAACCCTCCTGATCCAAAGATTGATTGACTTGGAGGATTGACTTTCGCTCTTAATGTTTGAACTCTATTTCTTAAATTAGATATTTTCTCTCTTTCTTTTAAAATACTTTCTTGTTTTTTAAGTCTTGAATACTCCATTTCGTCTCTTTCCATTGCTCTTTTTTGTTGTTTCTCTTGAAATTCATTAAATTTTGATTTTGTTCTTTCAATTCCTGTGTTGATTTGTTGAATCCCTGATCCTAATTTTTTAAAAAAACTCATATTCTCTCCTCCTTTTTTTTGATTTTGATTGTATTATTGGTCTTATTCCAAGTCCTGATGTTTCTCCTGACTTGCTTGATTTACCCATTATATTAAAAACTTGAGAATATGTTGTCGGAGTATATTTTTTAGGTTGCTTTAAACTTACTCTGTTATTTCTTTTAAATGTTGGTGTGCTTGTTTTCTGAGAAATTTGAAACTTAGGAAATCCAAGACTTAATGATGGTGCAAAATAATTTGGTGTTGGTCTAGGATAACTCATTTTTAATTGTTGAGATTGTTTTGTGTCTTGCAATTGTCTAATATCAAACGATAATACTTGTGCCTGATCTTGTTTTGAGATTTGACTTGGTGGGTTTATTTTAGGTTTTATTCTTGTATCTATTGAAATATCGCTAGTTTGAATAACTTCTGCATTTGGATTTATTTTAAATGTTGAAGAATCTTTCTGAATTTGTGATAAATCTGTTGCAGGTGCATTTATTAAAATACCTGTTTGTTTTTTTGGAAGTATTTCAGTTTGAGTTGCAGTTGCTTTGTTTGTAGTATTCTTTAAATTCAAATTAGGTATTGCAAAAGGTGTTGATTGTCTGCTTAATGTTGCTTTGACTGCTTGTTCTGCGCTAAATTCTGAGCCTGTTTTAAAAGAACTTATGAAACTTGATTTTAATTGTTGAGATTGAGTTGTGAGTCCTGTTCCTCCTGCTCCTCCTGATGTTGTCGATTGAATATTCCCTGCTTGTGTTCCTTTTGAAAATCTATTTTTAACAACTTTAAAAATATCTTTTATCTTTGCTCCTATTCCTACATTTAAATTTATATTGAAATCTCCAATTTTTCCAATTTGTTTTGAGGCTTGCAAATTAGTAAATTGATTATTGATTTTAGATCCTGACTGTTTTAATATTGTTGTTTTTGAGATTGATGTTTCTCCTTTTGTGATTGTGTTTGTTAATTCTCCAAAAGATTTTTTTCCTGTTTGTGCAACATTAAAAGATTTTGATCCTTGATCTGTTATTTTAGAAATTCCTCTTATATCTGTTTTGATTGTTCTTTTTCCAATCTGCAAAGTCCTTTCTCCTTTTGATATTATGCTTGATCCTTGCGTGTTTAAATTTAAGATTTCTTTAGATTGAAAAGGAATATTTTTTGTTTTTAATAATCCTTTTACTTTGACAACTCCCTCTGCTCCTGCAAACGCTTTGGTCTCACTTGCTCCACTAACTCCGACTGAGGCAGTTGCTTTGACTTTATTGAATTGCGCTAATTTTCCAAGTTTATTAAATGTGAATAGTTCTGCTCCTGTCTTTGCTAATGATCCAATTGGATCGTATTTAAAATCAGTAACCAAAGGATCAACAATTGAGGCTTTTGGATTTTTTACAATTGCTAAAATCCCAAGTCCTAAACTTTTTAATTTTCTTGTTTTCTCTGATGAGTTTGCAATTAAAAACCCTCCGATACCTTTTCCTAGAGAATACAATCCCTCTCCTGCTTGTGCGACTCCTTGCGCTCCTGCAAGAGCAAGTGATCCTGTTCCTGATGTTATTCTTGAAAATTGATTTTTATTAAATTGAGAATCATAATATAATCTATCTCTTAAATCTGCAATATATTCGCTTGGTTTTGATGGTTGTGTTGTTTCTGAGAATGTTCCTGATTTAAGATCTTGTTCTACTTTTATTGTTTCTGCGCTTTGTTTCGGTTTTGTTTCTATGATTTGAACTTCTTGAATCGGTTTAAATATTTCTTTTTGTGTTCTTCCACTTCTTCTTTTTTTATTATTGACAATAGTTTCAACAACATCCGTTCTTGTTGTGACTTCTCCTGTTCTATCATCTGTTTTTGTAACTGTAACAATAGCCATAATCATATATTATTTATTTTGAAGTTTAAAAATACGCTTGTAATATATTATAAGTTATTATAAGTTTTGGATATAAATAAATGTTATTTATGCAATGTGATATAAAATAAATAATCAAGTATATTCTTGTCATAAAAATATGACGGAGGAATACTTATGCAAGATTATGAAGAAAACAAAGAAGTAGCAGAGTTTCAAATTGGAGACATGCTTGGGATTGGTATAACATTTATCATCCTTGTGATAGCAATCGCTTTCGGTTTGGATCTAGTTGAAGATACAAAAGAAGACATGACTGTTAATGGTTACGCTTATAACGCAACTATTGATGGAGAGAAAGCAATTTCCAAATTTACAGGAAAACTTGGAATGATTGCAGGAGCAGTTGTTGTCGCTATCGTTATCGGTGTCCTTGTAAGATACCTGTACAATGCAGGTCAAACTAGATAGGTCCTAAACAGACCTTTCTAGTTTTCATTTAAGAAGATTAATTAGGAAGACTAAAAAATGAAAGACGAAAACAATGAAGTTGCAGAGTTTAAGATTGGAGATTTGCTAGGGATAGCAATAACATTTATTATCCTAA
>Ga0114918_10005988_pt1 | contig 10352 bp, 31 predicted proteins | sample LantaG_FD_87015 | JGI IMG/M metagenome (GOLD analysis project Ga0114918, IMG submission 87015) | Deep subsurface microbial communities from Baltic Sea to uncover new lineages of life (NeLLi) - Landsort_02402 metaG | ecosystem: Environmental > Aquatic > Marine > Oceanic > Sediment | place...
CCACTACAAGTTCAACAATAACCTTGCATTTCATTTCTTCACCTCGCTTGATATTATTTTAACTGTTTCTGGTTCTATTTCTTCTATTGGTATTCCTTGGTAATTCGTCATTCTTTTTCCTCCCAAACATATCTACCTTTACAAAATATACAATAAAGTTCTTCATCTAACATTGGGTGGTCTTCACATTTTGGACATAAATATCTAGTCATTTTACTGCCTCCATCATTTCGTTTACCTGTTCTTTTATTGTTTTCATTTTATTTTGTTGTTAGTATAAAGGTTGCGAAGTTATGGGCTTCGCAACCTGTGAGGCTATGGTGTATGAAAGAAGTTTCAAGAACTGCTCCTCAAGAACCACAATATTTTTCCTCATTTTTCTTGAGCATGATTTTTAAATCCATTTTCCTATTTTTTGTAGCTCTTTAACATATTCTTTATTTGGGAATACATTAAATTGTTTTTTATAAGCATAACATCTCTTGCATAGATGAATTTTATTTATCCAAGCAGAGCTGTTTGTTTTACAACCACAATTACCACATTTTGAAATTGATTTATTTGTCATTAACTAATGCACTCGCTATTAAAACCAATGCCTTGTTTAATTCCTGTAATTGATGTAATAATTCAACTCTAAATCTTCCATTGTTTTGTAACATTTCTATTTCCATTAGAACTTGATTTCTTACTAAATCTTCTGATTCGTCTTCTGATTCGTCAGCTTGTTTCTCAACAGGATTTTTGGCTTTTACAGGTTTAACTTCCTCAACTTCCTCAACTTCCTCAACTTCATCAAGGTCTAACCCTTCGATTTCCTTTGGAGATTCCTTCTTTATAGGTTCAGGCTGTTGGGAGGTCTGATTCTGTTTTAATTTCAATTTTTCCACTAATTCCTTTAATGTCTCTGCCATGTTTATTTTTACCTCCTTGCGTCTCTATTAATATTTGGTCGTAAATCCATAATGTTTCGTTAATCTGTTTTTGAGGTAATGTTCTAACCATTAAAAGTTTTTTTGCTCCATACCAACCGATTCCTTTTTGCATACAATCTAAACACCAAAGAACAGTTTTTTCAGGATATGGTTTTCTAAATATTTTATGCCTCATATAATATTTGAAACTTTTTGTATAGGCATTGTGGAAAGCCTTTATTACAAAAAATCCAATTATTCCAAAGAGGCTTCCAATTATAACAAGTTTTGCAATAGGCAATATAAATAAGTCTAAAATTTCCATTTTAACTATGCAGGAATCAAACATGATTGCCCTCCTGACCAATTTCCTGTTGAACGCATATAATTCTCTCCAAAGACCCTTAAAAGCAGTTTTGAGGTGTCTGCTTGGATAGATGCAACCTCCGTAAACTTATCTAATAGCTTTGCAAACTGAAAGAACATTACAACCATACAAACTGATATTACTAAAAATACCATAATTAACATTACAGTAGTTCCCCATTTTTCCCAAAATGTTTTGTCCAATAATCTTTGTTCTAATAATCTTTCTGTTGCTAGTCTTTGTAAACGCATATCTTCTTGAACAAAATGAATACCCATATCTTTTGAAATTTTATTCAATTCGTCCATTTGGAAATTAATCCATTCTCCATCTTCTCTGATATAATACCAAAATTCTCTTGGTGCTGTTTGAATTTTACCAACAGGCAACCACTTGATAACTTTTATTTTATTTAATCCACTTGATGCTACTCTCCATAATTTGTCTCCTGCCATACCAAAAGGAACTTCTTTTGCTGTGTAAATTGCTACTCTCGTTGGAACATTACCAATTAATCTGAAAACATGAATTTTAATCCAATATTGTTTTTTTACTGCAAACCAATAAACTAAAACTCCACCTAGACATAAAATTATGACAGCTATAAAAAATACTAAAAGAATTGTTGCAAAAGAACCTAATCCCATTAATCCACCACTTTGAGTAATTGCTCCTAAAGGATTTATGTCAGCAAAAGATGGCATTAAATTATTACCTCTTTATCTTCAAAACCACAACTTCTGCAAATCCAAACATGGTCTTTAATTCTTAAATAACCAAAAGCAGAATCACATTTTTTACACCTTAATCTTTCCTCTTTTAGTTCTTTATTTTCGTCCATTTTAATTTACTACACACACACTATTTATAAACTTTTCTTTTAATTCCTCTTTTGTCATTTTTTTTCTTTGTCTTTTTGTATCTCTTAATATTTTTGAACATTGTGGAGAGCAAGTTTTAACATTTGATGGTCTAACCCCACAACCTCGTTTATGGTTTGTTCCACCTTTTTTTAATCTTGAATAAAGTTTTCCACACATGACACAATAGGCTTCATCTTCTATTCTTTTCATTTTTTTAATTCCTTATATTTGTTTTTCCAAGTTTCTCGTGATTTTTCTAAATCTTCAATTCTCATAACTAACTTAAAATAAATTTTCATTAGTTCGTCAAATGCGTTTACACCAAAGGCTTCTTTGATTTTGTTTAGTTCTTTTATAACTTCTTTTGTTATATCACCGTTTACCATTATCTTAATAGACCCCAAATAAAAGAACCTATTGAATATGCACTCCAAATAAGTGAAGCAAATACTATTATCTTTTCAAAAGGAGTAGAGAAAATCCAATCCCACTTAAATATTTTTTCTGCTGTTTCTCTTAACTGAACACCCATTGGCTTATTCATGCTTTCTTGCAATGACTTCATTCCTAAAGGGTTTAATGGGGTTACTTCTGTCATTGACCCCACCTACAATAATATCTTCCTAAAAAATCTTGATAAATATAACAATTTCCATTTGGAGTTTGACCAACTATTTCTGTATATTTATCTCCATCAGTATATTCAATATTTGGAACAATTTTTATTGAACCTAATTCAATAAGACTTAATATTTGATTTTGGTTTAGTTCCTGTGGGGATGGAGTTTTAAAATCTTTAAAACTATCTATATAATTTACTAATCCAATTAAAGTTACAAATATTATAATCGTTGTTATTATTATTATTTTATCTCTGTCCATTATTTATTCTCCCTATGAATTTCTTTTCTTACTTGTAAAATTTTTGCAACAATATAACCCAAAACAAATCCTACTAAAACTTTAACCAAATCAATTATTTGTTCTGAATAATTATTAAAAAAAACTACAATTCCTGCATCACTCATATTAATCCTCCTGCTCTTTCTTTAACTACAATTTTATTACAAAAATCACAACACAAGCCTTCTCCTAATGGTTGTGCATTATGACCAAATCCCTCAATAACCTCTCCACAAATAACACACTTCTTTCTAATATATCTTTTTATTATTGGTTCTTCCATTAAAAAATTCCTCCAAATAATCCACCTATCCATAATCCTAAAAAGAAAGGAATAAAAGGAATTTCCTCAAGGTCTGTATATTTTTTAATTAGATAAATATAAAATAACTGACATACTGCAAAAATTCCAACAAGAGTAAGCATTATAACAACATTTGGAACAAAGAATCCTATCATAATCATAACCTTAATATCTGCTGTTCCAAATTCGATTTCCTCTGCTTCTGAAAATTCCCATAATAAATAACCGAATAACCCAAAAATAAATGCCCATTGGAAATTTTCAAATTTAACAAAAGCTAAAAGAATAATTGTAGCTGTTAGTAATATTGAAGGAATACTTTTTGTCTTAATATCTAAAATTGAAAAAATAATTAATAGCAATGTAAAAACGATTAAAATAATTTCCATTTTATTTTCTATTTAATATGGCTTCTATTCTTGATTGTAATTCTATTCCATATTCCTCTAATTTATCATTATACTTTCTAACATTTGCATCGTGGTCTCTTATTTTTTCGTTCATCATATCAATTTCTGCTGTTCCCATATCAAAACTTGTATCGTCATAAGGAACATCTGTATAAAAATATTTATCATAATATCTTGATGCACTTTCAAAGTGCTCACAGGCTTCATATAAATTAAGTGCAATTTCTGAATTTAAATCTAAAACTTCAACATAAATATCTACTAATTTATCATCAAACTCTTTTGCTTTTAATTCTGCTTTTATTTTTTTATAATCTTGACTTTCTTCTGAAAAATAATCTCTTGCTAATCTGCAACTACTTTCTACTTGTTTATAATTTTCGTCTTCATAATAAAAACTTGCTTCATCGTAAAAACTAATTCCTTTTTGAGAAGCTAAAGAAGTTTCTTTCATATCAATATCTGCTTTCATTAAAGAAGCTAATAAATAATTTTCATCTGAATAATCATTTTGGCTTATTGAAAGTGTATAGAATCCAAAAATAACTAAAACAATAACCAAAGATACTGAAATCCCTCTCCAAAGCATATCTTCCATTATTTTTTGCCTCCTTTCTTTTTCGGCTTGTCTAATAATTCTAATAAAGTTTCAAACATAAGAAATTTGTGTTTTCTAATTAGTCTATCACGAATTTGGTCTAAATTTCTTAATCTCATTTCATATTTCATTGAAATAACTCCACTTAATGCCCAAAAAAATGCTATTATTAATAGAAAAAAACTATCTGCTAAATGGTTGGTCAATAATGACCCAACTAGAAACATATTTGCTATTAAAATTTGTAGTTGTGAGTTTTTCATAGAATTAACACACACACACTATTTATAAACTTTTTCATTTTGATGGAATTAAAGGACAAAATTGTTCCTCACACCTCTTTCGCTTTAATCTATTATGGGGAGCATGAACTCTATCAGGATTTCCAATATGGGAACAAAACAGTCCTTTTCCAATCTGCATACAATATTTACAGAACTCAATTTCGTCAATTTTTTTTGTTTTTTCTTGTTTTTTTGTCATTTTATTGATTCTCCATTGGAAATTGAGGTGTTTTTTATATACTTTTAAGTTTTTTTATGTGTTAAGTCCATGGTGTCAATAGTTTCCATACTAGGTTCGCTCAGAACCCCTATGGAGAATCTAGTAGTAAACCCCTTGACACTATTGACAACCCTTGACACAGATTGATTAATCATTTCCATTTTAATCCTACCCATGCGTTCCAACGACCACCATTTTCATTTATTTTTTTTTGTGTTTCAATCCCCATTTCCTTCATTTTAATTCCAATAGCAGTATCTGATAATTCTCTAAATTTATTTTCCTTACACCAATCTTTTAATTTATCTGAAAACTCAAATTTCCATATAAATCCATCATAATCTTCAATAATATTTTCTTTAAAGAATTTTTCTAGTGGATTACTCTTATCTTCATATCTTCTCATCTTATCATTAATATTACCTTCATTATCAAAAGACCTTTTTTCCAGTAAATCTCTTAAAATATTTATACTTTTTAATGATAACTTTTCATATTCTTCTTTAGGTATATCATCTAAAATATCTTTTTTTTCATCAAACTGATTTGGAAAGTCTATAATAAGCCACCTCCTATAAAATCCTATTGTTTTGTCAGTAGTTGTTGGTAGGTTGTTTGTAGCTATTATAATTTTTGCATAATTTAGTTCTTCAAATGGATTTTTATTTTTATATTCAAAACCAATTAAATCTCCACCTGTTAATTTTTTCAGTAAAGAAGTTTTACTCATTTCGTTAAAGTTTGTTTCACCCATTTGACAAACTAATTTCTTATGCAATCTTGTAACCTCAAACTTTGAAGATAATAGAATATCTAATTCAGTTGCACAACAATTATTATTACCAATAAACTTTCTTAATAAATTCAAGAAACAACTTTTTCCATTCATGCCACCACCAATAAAACAAAATAATCTATGGATAGGATAATCTGGTAATAACGAGTAAGCTAAAATTTGATATAATTTTTTAACATGATTTTTTCCAACCCATTCTTCAAAAATTTTATCCATAGTTGGAGTTTCACTTGACCTTTCTAAATCTAATGTATGTGGTATAGGGTTTGTAATAAAGTATTCTGATGTTGCATCAAATTCATCACCTGTTATAACATCAACAATTATATCTTTAAATTGAATCCATGTTTTTGGAACTTCTTTTGGTTTTCTTTTTCTAGAAATTTGTCTTATTGCTTCTTTTATTTCTGATTTTTCTTTCGAGTTTATTGTGTCAGCAGTAGATAGTTTTGAAACAAAATTTAAAATTCCTGTTTCATCAATTATCTTCCATCTAAATTCATCATCATCCCAAAACCACCAATTTTTATTTTCATCAAAATAAATTGGTTGTTCATCTAATAATTGATTTGCTAAATCTTCTTTTGAATAAAAAGACCTGATTATTCTTTCTGCATTTTCTGAAATTTTAATGTTTTCCAAATCAACAGCTTTTTTTAATTTTTCTTGTGCCTTTAATTCCTGTTTATAAGTTTTATATTTTGGACAACTTTTACATTTTAATGGTATTCCATATTTCTTTTGGAAATTAATTAACTCTCCACAACTGAAAGGAAAATCTTTATTGTGGTTTGAATCAATACTTTTCAACCAATTAGTAAGTTCATTATTAGAACCATGCTGAATCTTATAATATTGTTCCTCTAATAATTTTCTATCTGCTTTTTTAGAAATATAAATTGACATATTTCTACTAATTACTTTATGTCTTTCCCCCTTTGGAATTTCATGAGTAAGGCAGTAGTCCATAAAATAACAATCTGATTTTACATTAATATCTTGTTCAATAATTGGGTTTGAATATTTATTTTCTATTTTTAAATTTAAAATATATTCTCTAAACTTTTCATCTTCATTATTATTAGGATTATTTACAAGATAACTCTCAACAATATTTTCTTTGTCTGAAATATTTAATGTTCCACCTATTCTTGCAATTCTTGATGGATTATATACAGTTACATCAATATCTACTCCTCCTCTTTCGTAAATCTTTTTTGTTGTTAATCCAAATTGTTTTATTTTTTCTCTATTCTCCTCATTATTTTCTATTGGAGCAGTATGATGTATAATCCAATACCCTCTACCTGAACACATAATCAATGGTTCACAATAACCTGCCTTAATTGAATCCTCTTTTATTTGTTCGGCAATTTCTTTCGCAACAATAAGTTTATCAGGGTTATTATGAGAATCAATATCATGTCCTACATTTGTTATAAATTCTACATCGTCATCCTTATCTCCCAGAGGTTTTCTTTCATTTATTCCTGCATATAGATTATATTCACCATCATATTTTCTAATAAGGTGCATTATTTGTTCAAAATTATTACACCACTCCTGTATTGGTTTTTTATCTCCATCTTTCCACGCAGGTTTAATAAATCTTAATTCTGTCTGGTTCTTGTGTCCAAGAAAATCAAAGTATTTTTTAATATCTCCCTCTTTCATTTTAAACCTTAATCTCTTTAAAGAAATCTCCTATTTTATTTATTGATGAAATATCTAATTTTTCACTCCAAATATTTGAACCTGTAAATGTATATTTTATATCGTGGTCACCATTATGAACTTTGCATTTACGACAATGATAATTGCCTAAATTAGAACAGAAAAAATACGAATTACAATCGCTACAAATCCCAATATAAACATCTTTATCTAATTCAACTTCAAAATCATCTTTCTTATCATAGCCACCATAATTAATATGATAAAAATATATTGCCTCAATATCAGATATTAACAATAATTCTGTGCTATTATCCTTACAAAAAGTTTTAGAAATTTTAACATTATTTTCTCCAATAACTCCCTTTGCCTCAATCCATGTATCTAATTCTGTTAAATAAAAATCAGGTTTATAGTGGATTCCACTTGATAATAAAAAAACTTTTGGTTCATAGCTCCATTTTAGATTCATCTTATCTAACATAAATGCAATTCTTGTTTCTAATTTACTCCTCATTTGTATTCCCTTATATATTGTTGGAATACTAAACTTATTTGTATCACCGACACTCATTTTAATATAACACCTCAACTCTTAATATTTCAGTATCATTAAAATCCATCTCTTTCCCATCAATTTCTAAAATATACCAACAGAATTGCTTTGGACTTTCGTCTATATCTTTTAATGTTCCAAAATATTTTCGTCCATTCTTTAATTCTATACAGACCCTTTCACCTAATTTTTTGTTTTTTGTTCGTTCCATTTTGTTCGTTCCATTTTAGTTAGATTAATAATAAACTCCTTTTGCTTTTAAATTTTCTTGACTATTTTTGGGTAACAACTTCCCCTCCCTAATGTCTTTTAAACATTCAACACAAACACCATCAATTATGTGGCTATGCCATTTTTTACAATATCTACAAACACAAGCATACATATCATTCATCATCTGCAATCCTCTTTAAAAATTTATACATTTTATACTCTCTATATATTGCAAAAAGAACAAGGCATATACCAACTAATGTAAAAATCAACCAAGCTACTGTTGTGTCTTGCATTTTTTATCACCTAGTTTAATTTTTTTCAAATATTGTTTCTTATCGACAATTTCCCTTTTTCTAGTAATTAAGTCAATTCCATACTTTTTTAGTTCTGTCATAATAGCAGGTAGTATTTCCTCAACTGAATTAAAAGTAGTTGGGTCAGCCTCACATCTGATTCCTCTTGCTTTATTGGTCTTAATGTAAATTTTGCCATTTACCCATGCTAATTTGGGATTATCTAGTTCGTTGGCATGGAATAGCACCTTTAGTATAATACTCTTGTCTCCATGCTTGTAATCGCCTCTACGAGCTATTGTGGTGTCGGTTGTTGGTTTCATATTAGTTTTTATTTGTCACTATTAGTTTATTTTTGTCTTTTTCTACTTTAAAGAATTTTTTTAATACTCTTTCTGCATTAATTAAATTTTTTACTGCTATCTTTGTATCAAAATCTTTTCCCATAGTTCTATTGCAATAACTTACTTTGACATCTCCTGAATAAGTTTTTGTAACTTCCAATCCACCTGAAAAACAATCAAATATTCTGCCTTTATAATTATGACCAACTTCTAGTCCTTGTTTTTTTAATATTGCTCTTACTCTTTGATGTGTTGCATTGTATTTTACCATTATTGTTTCTCTCCCAAAAATTCATCAAAGCACACACCTGAACAAATCCCTGAAATTAATTGCTCCCTCTCATCTGCTGTTGCATTTGGGAACATATCTTGAATTGATAAATCACCATTTCTTTTTAGAACTGGCTTGTATTTCTTTTTGCAACATGGACAGATAATTAATCCATTTTCGTCAGGAGTTATCATTTTGAATATAATAAGGGAGGCTAATAAAAGCCTATTCCCCTCTTTTTTAATTTATTCGCATATCCTAAATCAAGATATTTCCTACGAAATAAATTTCTTAAAGAATTAATTAGATTTCTCATTTCATGCTCCTAATCTTTTCAGGATTTAAGACAATTTCTACATCGGTTAGAACTTTCAATAAGACATTAAAGTCAATATTGTATTTCTTTGCGATTACAGAAATCTCTCCTAGAGTTATCTTTTCAATTCCTCGCTTTTTATTTAATTTTTTTGTTTCCATTTTTTTAATTCTTCTTTTGTGTTGAAGTATGTAATATTTTTTGTTTTCATATTTATTACTTTATATCTTAATATTTTTCCTTTATCAAAATATCTTATTAAATAACTTGAGTTATTTTTTAATTTGTTTTCTATTTGTTTTATTGTTGTCATTTGCTTTCCTCCTTAGATTTAATTCTAGCTATGAACTTTTCAGTATCACGCTTTCCAACTACTACACCATAGTCAATTAACACTCTTAAGTGTTCAAACAAACTTTCTTGTGTTTCGACACTCATTTGCTTTCCTCCAGAATCATTTTGCAAACTCCTCAACTCTAAAACTTTCTTTGCTCCAACAATCCTCACAGATTTCAAATCCACTTGGAGTTTCCCTGCATAAAGCTGTCTTATCACATTTTTTACATTCTGTCTTTCTTGGTTCTCCCATTTGTATATTCATTCTGAATCCTCCACAGGTTTATAGGATAAATTAGGACACTCGCAAAGGTTCATATCTTTGTCACATTCAGGACAAATATTCCACTCCCATCTTGGAGGTTCACCTATATCATTTACATACTGACCCATTGTGCTTTTATCTTTTATCATTTTATTATTTCCTGTCTTTATAGACATAAAACAGAAGTTAAGTCTATTTAAATACTTTTCGGTTTTTGGCTTTATCTCTCTTTTTCCAGTCTAAATAAGTAATATCACGAAAACCGTCTCTCCTTTCAATCCAATCGTCGTATTCTGTCGTCGGTTCAAAGGCACTTTCTTTAATTTCGTCAAATTTCATTTGAGGTTTTAGAATTTTTGGTGTATATCTACCACTATGTTTTTTGTCCTTTTTTGATTTTGCTCTTTTCATTTTTAAAAAAA
>Ga0114918_10005989_pt1 | contig 10350 bp, 9 predicted proteins | sample LantaG_FD_87015 | JGI IMG/M metagenome (GOLD analysis project Ga0114918, IMG submission 87015) | Deep subsurface microbial communities from Baltic Sea to uncover new lineages of life (NeLLi) - Landsort_02402 metaG | ecosystem: Environmental > Aquatic > Marine > Oceanic > Sediment | place: Baltic...
TGCTGGTGTTGCTGCTGGCTCTGGCGTTTCTCTTGCTGGCCTTGGCGGTGTTGCTGCTGGCCTCGGCTTAGGCGGCTGGCCCAGAATCTGCTCCATCTTCTCGTCTCGCAGTTTCCTTAGTTCCTCCGTCAAATCGCTCTCTCGCAGCATAAATTCTATATAGTACTCGCCGCCATCCATCGGAATACTTATCTTGCCGACATAATCCCCCCCGGCCCTTACTATCTTACCACTTTCAGAAGGCCGCCGGGACATTCTTGTTGCTCTGGGAGCAGCCCGTTTCTTTGGTCCTACTACCACTATTCTATTGTCATCGACATTTATACTATACTCCCCGTCCACCATACTTATTACATTCCGCAAAGCTTGCCCGAGCTTTGTATTCTGCATACCAACGCCTATAACCCCGTCTGGCCACTCGGGGTCACGCTTATCCCAGTACAGTTCCATACCGGTCCAGTTCGCAAGTCGCTGAATCACCACAGCCGCGTCATCCTCCATCGAAATATCAACTATCTGCTCAAGTTTCGCTTTCCTAAAATCGCCCTCGCCCACAATATGAATTTCTGGAATCTGATTGAGAAAATCCACACCTGAAAGGTACCACGCCCAATTTCTTCTACTCAGAAGTTGAGCCACTGTCAAAGGTGCAGATAACTTGTACAACTCTTTCGTCACCTTTTCCGTCACCACTTTACCGTCACGTTCCTCGGTTTTTTCGGCAACCGTTCGCACGACCTTCTCTCTTTCCCGAAGGACCCTTAACTTATTATTCAGTTCCTTGTGCAAATCAATCGGCAAAACGAGAACCTCTTGCCCCAGCGCCTCATTTATGGAACTTTGCGGCTCCTCGTTCCAATATACTTCGATGGGCTTAGTGTAAATGTCCCTCAGTAATTCGAGTTGCTTGGTTGTAGGTCTGCCGAGGATATGCTCCAGTTCCGGACGGGGATATATCGTAATCTGCTCCTCCCCCACCGCATACCGCATAAAAAAAGCGTTCAGCATCTCGGTTAAGCTCTCTGCCAAAGGCCCCTGCAGCATCACTGAAAGCCTCGTTGCCGCTCCCTGCGGCAGCTTCCACGCCGCCTCATCAGACAAAACAATTTCCAACCCCGCCTTTTCTCCGATTTTTTCCAGCGCCTCAACGATAGTAACGTCCTTCAATTGGATTTTGACCTCTTTGCTGAGCTTGGCCTGCAGCTCAAGCTTGTCCGCCTGCACGAAACCCCCAAAAACACCGACCAAAACCAACACAACCACCATTTTTCTCAAACTCATCGCGTTCATTTTTGCCTCCTTAATCTCAAAATTATTCTTAGAACAAACGAATCAAATCTTTCAAATACTCATTTGCGCCATTATCCGCCAGCGCCGGCTCAGGCATACGAATTATTATCCACGCCGCCTGACTCCCGTTCTCTTTTCTTTCTCCATTCCGGTCGATTATCTCAACATCAGCTTTCGCTATCCCCGTCCTGGCGTACCCAATATCCACCAATACCTGCGACCTGCCGCTTCTGCTGATAATCTCAACCGAGGCCGACCCTTTCGTTTCAACAAACTTAACCACCGCCCGCTGGCCGTCTTTAAACTGCAAATCCATCGGCTTTTCCATCCTGACCATCACCGCGATAAACACGACCGCCGCCGCGGCCGCAACCCCCGCACCTATCTTAAATACAGTCGCGTATCTTCGCCCAGAAGTCTTGCTTGGCTGCGCCTCATCCAGCCGAGCCGATATCGCCCCGTTCAATTTACCCCAGTCAACCTTCGCCAACTGCTCGTTGGCATTTTCTTCAAAAAGCAAATCTATTCTTTCTTTTTTGTTTTCCATTTTGTCATTCCCGCTACACTTTGTCATTCCCGCTCCACCTTGTCATTCCCGCTCCACTTTGTCATTCCCGCCCCACCTTGTCATTCCCGCGAAAGCGGGAATCCACTTCTTCTTTTTTCTTTTATAAGTACTCTTTCAGCAATCTCTTCAACTTCTGCCTGCCTTCGAACACATACCACCCAACAGCCGCAGCCGAACAGCCCATAATCTCAGCAGCTTCTCTCTGTGACAAACCTTCCAACCCAAAGAGCGATATCGCCTTCGCTTCTTTCTTTGACAGCTTCCCCATCGCAGCCTTTATCGTTTCTTTCAATTCCTCCCCGACGGCCTTGTCCACAAGCGAAACCGCCTTCTTGTCCTCATAGCAGTCAGCAACTTTTATTCTCTCTGCTCGGTGCTTGGCCGCCCTTCGCTGACTAATCGCCGCGTTGGTAACAATCCGCAGCAGCCAGACCTCAAACCGCCCCGGCTCTTTTAACTTGTCAATTCCCAGATACGCTTTAACAAACGCATTCTGTACAGCCTCAGCCGCATCATTTGCGTCACCCAGCATCCTCACAGCCACCCGCATCGCCCGACGCTGATACAATCGCACAAGCTCATCAAACGCACCTCTACCGCCCGCCTGGCTTGCCTCAACCAGTCGTTCAATATCACTGTTGTTCGCTTTGCGACTCTCGTTCACAAGAACGTCCTCATCCTTATAGACGCACTAACTCTGCCCCGCGTTAGTAACTTTCCATAAAAAATCCCACCGGCGACTCCTCCCAGGATATTCTCAACCAGAACCGCCGACTTTGTCAAACCAAAATTGACACCGCTGCGTGCCCCTTCTTGCACCAGCGAATAAAACCGGCAATAACCGTCCCGACCGCCGCCGAATAGTGCTCTGTCGCAGACCAATTGATGGGTGTCATTGCGAGCGAAGCGAAGCAATCTCAATCGTTCGTAAAGCAGATTACCACGTCCGCCTTCGGCGGGCTCGCAATGACAACTCCTCAAATCAAAAGCGACAGAGCAATAGTCTTCAATCCCCCTCAATTCCCTGTAATTTTCTTTAATTTTTTCATAACATTCTTGCATAATTGCCCTCTTAATATAATATAAGGACTTCAGTCTGAGGTCTGTAGAAAACGAATTTATTGGTACTTTTAAGGAGGCAAGAAAATGGCCAGGTCAAGATGTTCGAGAATTATTGTTGCGGCAACATTATTAGTTTCGTTCACTGTTACTAATGTATGGGCACAAATCACAGCAAAATCACTGAGTGACGAATTACTCAGGATTGTACCCGCCGAGAGTTTGTTCTGTGTACGCATCAACAATTTCGACTACACGCTCAGCCAGATAGACCAGTTTCTGGCCGGCGTCTCGCCTGTGCCTATGGGGACCTCGATGATGGTGCGGATGCAGCTGGCGCAGTTGTTCGGCAGCCCACAGCTGCAGGGCATCAATATGGGAGGAAGTTTCGCAATCTTCGCAGCGGCAGCACCCGGCGGCTCAATACAACCGGATATGCTCTCGATACTTGTCCCCGTCACCGATTACAAACAGTTCGTCAGCGGCAATGCCAACGTCGGCGAACCTGATGAAAAAGGTGTCTCCAAAATCACAGGCGTAGGCGGACTGGTTATCCAGCTCGGCAATTTCGCATTGCTCAAACCGCCTTCGCCGCAAAGTTATGACAAGCTGGTTAAGATGGCAACGACGATTTCAGAGCCCAAACCTGCCGGCCTCGCAACTGCACTCGACACCGCAGAAGCCAAACAGGCGGTTGAGCAGCCAATCTGGGCCTATGGAAACATCCAGCAGGTATCAAAAAACTTCGGCCCCCTGCTCTTTGCCAAGATTGAAGAGATGAAAAAGATGATTCAAGACGTCGAGGCCAACGCCCCAGGTTCACAACCCAGGAATATGCAGCAGATAATGGATATCTATATCAAACTCCTTGAGACGCTAATGAAGGAAACAAAGTCTTTGACCATAGCCATCAACCCAAAGCCCGACGTCCTCAATATCACCGAGACCATAACTGCCTTGCCCGGAACGGATATGGCAAATATGTTTGTCGGCGACACATCCACACGCAAAGAGAACAAACTGCTCGGCTACCTCGAAGACGGTGCGATGATGAATTTCGCAGCCAAAATAAACGCTCCTTGCTACAAGAAGTTCTATGACAAGTTCTTTGATTTGTTTGCACCAATCTTTGGCGACACTATAACCGCCGAACAGATAGCGAAAATGAAGACCCTTACGGCAGATGCAATTGATTCTCTCGCCGGCCCCATAGCGTTTTCGTTTTCAACCGACGCCAAATACAAGCCGCCCTTCGCAGTTAAATATGTCCTCGAAGTCAAGGACGCTGATAAATTCAACAGGGTCATCCAGGAAAATATGCAGATGTGGGACGAACAAGCCTTTGCCGGCTTCTACAAGAGTATGGGAATGGAAGTTGCCGGCACGATAAAACGCGGGGCGGACAGTTACAAGGGGGTTTCGATAGATTCAGCGAACCTCGTTATGAAATCAACCGACCCCAATTCGCCACAGGGGCTGATGATAGCTGCAATGTATAGCGAAGGACTTGAATACAGATGGGCAATGGTTGACGGATTATGTGTTTTTGCTGTTGGTGGTGACGCAGATTCAGCCATACGCGCCCTTATCGACCAGGTCAAAGCCGGTGGACCAAAGCAATTGGGCAGCGAGATGAAAGCTGCCCTGGCCCTGTTGCCCGGTGCAGACAAAGCCGACGTTATGGGAACGTTCAATTATGTGCGTATGCTCAAAATGCTCCCGGCTATGATGGGCGCTATGATGCCCGTCCCGATGCCCGAGATAGATATCCCGACAAAAAGCAACTTTGCTTTTGCCGGCAGTGTTGGCAGCGGCAAGCTGACCTTCGACATCGCCATCCCGAAACAGCACTTGGCCGAAATGACGGCCGCATTCCAGATGATGATGCAGCACCAGATGCAGCAGCAAATGAAGATGCAGCCAACGCCAATGCCGGTACAACCAATAATGCCGGAGGGCACATGGACCTGCCCAATGCATCCGCATATCCGAGCGAGGCAAAAGGGTAAGTGCCCTGTATGCTCGATGGATTTTGTACCGGTTAGCTCACCGAAAAAGTGATTGACCATCGAGTATCAAGAATCGAGCATCCGCCCAACCGGGTGACACTTTTTTACAGCGCTAATTGCCGGCAAAGCTGCCGGTCTCCCAATCATCCCGCCCTCTCTACCTCATCAAGCAGTTGCCGCATCGACTCAAGATATTTAGCCAGTGCCTTTCTACCTGCTGTCGTCAGCCGATAAGTTGTCTTGGGCCGCCGGCCCACAAAACCTTTCTTGCTCGCGATATACTTGTTCTCCTCGAGTTTGGCCAGATGCATCCCTATGCTCCCATCCGTCGCCCGCAGCCGTTTCTTTAGCGTCGTAAAATCAAGCTCCTTCTCTATCTGCAGCGCCGTCATCACCCCGAGCCGCATCGGCCCGTGAACCGCCGTGTCCAGACCATTGAAATCAATCGGTGACATTCTTCTCCCCGCTCGACCAGAGCTGATAAGCCATTACTCCCCCCGTGGCAAAACCGGCTATTGCCCACGCTGCCCCGAGCATTATACTGGGCTCAATCTTAAAAATCGGAATCAATATCCCGCAGACCATCATCGAAATCGCAAAACCCACTCCCTGAAAGTTGCCGAATCCCGAAAGCGATTGTAATGCCACAATACCGCCGACTATCAGTAAGACTGCGCCGTGACGCACCTCCTCAGGCCAATCAAGCTTTACCGACCAGACCAGATACCCTATCAGCAGGATTGCGATAACACAGTCTTCCGCTATTCGTTGACTCTTTCTTCGAGGGTCGCGAACTGGTTCCTTTCTAAAGTACCTGGCCAATATCACAATGGTTACAAAAAAACACATTCCGCCCGTCAGCGGCAGAACCACTAACCATCTCCGACCCGAAGAAAAGAACCTGTACGCCAGAAACACGCCCAGAGCAATCGCTACCAATGGCAGTATCATTGTCGGCTTCCTTGTTGAGACATTCCTTCGTCGGTCATTTCTTAGCTTTGCAACGGAAATTATGATAGACCCAAACAAAACAAGGACAAACATCTGCTTGCCATACGCAAAATATGGCATCCAAGCTAACGCAATACCAAGGCAACCAACAACGATGCTCTGCCATACATCATGCCATCCGAACGTCGGCTCAAGACCCACGACTTGTTTCATAACATCCAAATCTTGCTTGACCCGCTCAACATCGTTCACACTCATTTTAGAAACCTCCAAAAAACTCAAACAACCATTATATTTGCTCAAAAACTTAGATTACTCTGAAGTTTAGAGTATTCCTGCGCGAAAGGCAAGACCTTTTTCTAAATTTTTTGATTTTTTCTCAACGCATATCACGCACTCAAGCCAATTAGTTGTAACCGACTGGCCAAAATCCCACTCAAGAGGAATTGTCTGCGTTTTTGATTGTTTCCTGCACTTGGATGTGTTATATTCACCAAATTGCTGTGAAAGGCTTCTAAAACGAATAAGTCCCGGTAACTGAAGAGCTTACAAATGGCGACAGAAGTAAGACTGCCGCAGCTTGGCCAAACAATGGAAGAGGGAACCATTGTTGACTATATGGTCAAGGTCGGCGACAAGGTCAAAAAGGGCGACTGTATTTTTGAGGTCGAGACCGACAAAGCAACTCTCGAAGTCGAATCACCCGCCGCTGGCTTCGTAAAGCACATCCTTGCTGACATCGGTCAGACACTGCTGGTTGGCGACGCCGTACTTATCCTCGGCGATGAGGACGAAGAAGTGCCGCAGAGTTTTATCGACTCCGTCAGACCTGTACCCATCACACCGGCCCCCGCCCCCGAAACAGAACCCGCAGCCGAAGTCTCCCTCGCGGAACCGGCCGAAACCGAGCAGCCAGCGCTACCCCCCGCAGAAGTTAAACTCGGGGCCGTCATACCTTTCACGCAAAAGCAGAAAATAACCGCGAAAAAAATGCTCCAGTCAAAGCGCGAAATACCCGCCTTCTATCTAAACGTGAAAGCTGATGTCACCGACCTCGTCAAACTCCGGACAAAGATGAACAAAACCAGTAGCCTGAAGGTCTCCTACAATGATTTCATTATGCGGGCGGTCGCAACGGCTCTGGACAAGTTTCCAACTATGACTGGCCAAGTGGTCGGTGACGCTATCAAGTTGGCTGATAGTATCGATATTGGCCTTGCAATTGCTGTGCCGGATGGCGTGGTTGCGCCGATTGTCAGGGACGTCAACAAAAAAGATGTCATCCAAATCGCGCGCGACACCAAGGACTTGATTGAAAAGGCTCGCGACAATAAGCTGACACTTACCGACCTGGAAGGTGGCTGCATTACCATAAGCAACCTCGGCGCCTTCGGAATAGAATCCAATATTGCGATTGTAGTGCCCGGCCAATGCAGTATCCTCGGCGTCGGGCGGATAACAGAGACCTGCGCGCCGGAGAACGCCAATATTACAGTGAGAAAGTTAATGAGTTTGACACTCTCGGTGGACCACAAAGTCACCGGCGGCGCATACGCAGCCCAGTTCCTGAACTTAATAAGAAAACTGCTCGAAGACACATCCAGCTTCGTATAGAAGCGCCGGATTTAGAGCTTATCCGAATAACCGGGTCGTTATGAGGCCGAGCGAAAAGTTCGAGGCCAAGGCGGTAGGCCAAAAATGCTCGGAGGCGTGGTTTTCTCCACGTTGAGAACATTTTTAGCCGACAACGCAGGCATCGGGCTTCCCTTGGGGATAGAGCGGGTTATTTGGATAGGCTCTTAGTTCTAACTGCTGACCAAACAGTGCCCAAACGCTTATTGGGTACTGCTTTTTTTATGCTTTCCATAACCCGGAACAAGGCCAAAATGCCTCTCATTTTATGTTGTTATTAGGTCTTTTTATCGGCTGGTCCTATAAAAAGATAAAGTTTTTCTTTCTTTCTTGCCGAAAATAATAAGGGATATCTTGCTGTTTTTCAGTATTGAAAAGGGCATTATAGAATAAAGTGGGGTTTTTCAGGGCCGGAGAGAAACTATGAGAACCATAGCGGTTGTTAATCAAAAGGGTGGGTGTGGCAAGACAACGGTTGCCATAAATCTCGCAAGTGCGCTCGCTGAAGCTAACCAGAGGACGTTGCTGGTCGATATGGACCCGCAGTCCCACTGCGCGGTCGGCTTAGCCGTGCCCGAAGAGCAGATCGAACAAAGCGTCTACGATGTCCTCATAAGCAAAAGCAGAAACGAGCCCATAAAGCTCACTGAAATACTCTGGCAGATTGGCAACAGATTAGAGTTGGCCCCTGCCAGCATAGACCTGTCTGCCTTCGAGCAGCAAATGGCCGGTATCGCTGACCGGGAATGCTGCCTCAAAAATATCCTCACTGAAGTGAAAAACGAATATGATTATGCAATAGTCGATTGTCCCCCGGCTGTCGGACTGCTCACCTTCAATGCACTAAGGGCTGCCACCGACGTTATTGTCCCCGTCGAAACCGGCTATTTTGCTCTCCACGGACTGAGCAGACAGCTTGATACCCTGAGCATCCTGAGCAAACGCTGCAACCAGGACGTAAATGTCAGAGTCCTCGCCAGTATGTATGACATAAGGACCAAGATGGCACGCGAAATCCTCGCCGAACTGCGAAAACACTTCTCAGACAGAATGTTCAACGCCATTGTTAACTTCAATACAAAGCTCAAGGAAGCAGCCAGTTTTGGTCAGCCTATCAACGAATATGACCCAGCCAGCAAAGGCCAGTTGAATTTCCGCACACTGGCCGAAGAAGTCTTGGGATTCCAGGCCACGCAGCAGCGACACGATTTTGTCAACTCTCTCGCCAATCAGCTCGAATCCATTAGTGTCTCCGCCGATGAGCTGCTCAAAACCGCAAATGTACCCATAAAAAGAGCCCCGCTGGCGCCAAGAGCCGAGGTCTCTCATCCTGCAGAAGAGCCCATACCCGAAACCCCCGAAAAACCAAAGCTGGCCGATGCCGACGCCAGGCTTTCCGACTATTACGGCGTCAATCAGGTGGACGACGCTGTGATATTCGTAACGCTGTACCCGCGTGCCAATAGTGTCCAGCTCGCTGGCGACTTTAATAATTGGCAGCCACAAAAGACACCGCTGCAAAAGGTGGGCGAAAGCGGCGTCTGGCAGACCAGGCTAAAACTCCCGGCCGGCAGATACCGCTACCGCCTCGTTGTCGACGGCCAGTGGCAGCAGGACCCATACAACGAAACGACCGAACAAAATCCGTTCGGTGATTTTAACTCGGTCGTTGAAGTAAAATAAAGCCGGCTCATTGCAAACACACCAAAAAACTTAGGTCCCCTCCGCGAAAAAACTTTTTTTTATTCGCTGTTCCCGTCCGTAAGGTTATAATTTCCACTGCATAAACGAGAGCTATCGGGAGATAGTTAAGTTTACCGGCCAGATGAGAATGGATGCTCGCAGCGCAGTACAACGGATTGTTGTAATTCTTCTTATCACAGGGGGGGCGTGTGGTGGTACCGTTTTGGCCGGTTCAGTCCACGTTTACAGCGGCGACTTCGACCTGCCAATCCCCGCCGACACGGACAGCAGTCAGGGCTGGATGGCCGATGCAGTCATAGAAATTCCCGACCACTTTACTATTGATGACCTTGACGTCAGCATCACCGTGACACACACCTGCGTATTCGATTTGCAGATTTTCATCCAGAGCCCCGATGGAACAACGCTTTGCCTCAATGAGTACAGTATCTATGAGTATTTTGAGGGTGAAAATTACACCCAAACCGTATTTAACGATGAAGCCGAGCTCCCAATCGAACAGGGTCAGCCTCCTTTTACCGGCGAATTCAAACCCAGAACGCCCAACCTGCTGGAAGTCTTTGATGGCCAGGACTCTTTCGGCTCTTGGCGCCTCCGGATTTACGATGTGTGGGACGCCGACACCGGCACCTTAAATCACTTTGAGCTTATAATTACAACTCCCGAACCGACCACTGCCGTACTCTTGCTCCTCGGTATAGCCCTGCTCCGCTTAAAAAGGCACCGCGGCAGACCGTTGTCACCTCATATTTAGCCCCCCCTGTCCCTGCAATTCTTAGGCAGGGGGTCCTCCGGGCGTGGTTCATTTTCATAATCCTTTGTTGAATAGAAGTTTAATTTCATTTTGGCTTTTCGGAAATAGGTTCGACAAGCTCACTACAGGTTGGGTTTGAATTGGGTTTGTTTTGCATGATCGTTCATTGTTCATTGTTCGTTGTTCGTTGTTATAATCCTTTGTAACTACACACTTTGCATCAATTTTACCCTCTGGCAAATTGGGTTTGATTGGATTCGTATTGGGTTTGATTGGGTTTGTTTTCACCAAGTTTCCAATTGGATTTATTTTCATAATCCGCTGTTATTAAAGATGTTACGTTCATTTGAGCATCCATGAAATTGGCTTTGTTTTGCATAAAA
>Ga0114918_10005990_pt1 | contig 10350 bp, 10 predicted proteins | sample LantaG_FD_87015 | JGI IMG/M metagenome (GOLD analysis project Ga0114918, IMG submission 87015) | Deep subsurface microbial communities from Baltic Sea to uncover new lineages of life (NeLLi) - Landsort_02402 metaG | ecosystem: Environmental > Aquatic > Marine > Oceanic > Sediment | place...
CTCCTCCTCCTCCTCCTCCTCCTTCCTCCTCCTCCTCCTCCTCCTCCTCCCCTCGAATCACCTCGAGCAACGCGTACATGCTCCTCTACCGCCGAGTCGGCACCGAGGGCGGTCCCCCCGCCGAGGGGGGCGGCTCCGACGGGGAGGTGCCGCTTCCCGAAGACCTGCGGCAGTGGCTGCGCGACGACGAGGCCGCGGCGCGCTCGAGGGCGGCGGCCGAGGCCGAGGCCGCCGCGGCGGCGCGCGTTGTGACCGAGCACCGCCGCGCCGCCGTCCGCAGGTGCCTCGAGGCAGCCTCCGTCGGGGACCCGATCCCGGAGGACGCGCGATGGGTCCCGGCGGGGTGGTTCGCCGCGTGGTGCGGCGCCAACGTCCCCGCCGCGGAGGGGAAGAGGAAAGGCGGGGAGAAGAAGAGAGGCGGCGGCCCCGTCGTCGCCGCCGCCGCGGGAGCGGGAGCGGCAGCGGGGGCGGCAGCCCTCGAGAACGAGGAGCACCAGGACCCGGACTCCCTGCCTCCCTTCCTGCCCTGCGACGTCGCCGACGCCGAGGGTGGCGGCGTCCTCTGCTGCTGCTCCCCCGCCCGCGGCGTCGACCCGCTGCGTCTGGGAAAGCTGAAGCTGATCAGCGCCGCGGCGTGGGACGAGATCAAGTCCGACGTCGGCGGCTGCGTCGACTCCTCTCGCTCCTCGACGTCTCCTCCCCGCTCCGCTCCCCCCTCGCTGCCTCCGCTCGCCGGCGACCTGTGCCGAGCGTGCTCCAGGCGCGCCCTCGAGCTGTCCGCCGCGGCCGCCGCGAGGGCCGTGGCCGCCGCCGCCGCCGTGGGCGCCGTCGAGGAGGCAGGCGGCCTCGACAGGGCGCCGCGCGCGGGGGACAGGTGGGTCTCGCGGCGGTGGTGCGCCTCGTGGCTGGCCTCCAGGGCCCGGGCCGCCGCCGCCGCCGCTCCTGCCGCCTCTGCCGCGGCCAGGCGGGCGAGACCCCCGGCCGCCGCCGCCTCGGCGGCGGCGGAGCTTCTCGACGCGGCGGGGCCGACCGCGGCCATCACCTGCCGCCACGGCCGCCTGCTGCCGGGGAGGAGCTGTGTCGGCGTGGCGCGCCGGTCGGCGGTGCCGGAGGCCGTCTTCGAGCTGATGCTGTCTGACTACCGAGAGCGCTGGGGCCACCTCAGGAAGAATAAGGAGGAGGAAGAGGAAGGAGGAGGAGGAGGAGGAGGAGGAGAAGGCGAGAAAGAAGGGAAGAAGAAGGGGGAGGAGAAGAAGAAGAACACGCGGAGGAGCGTCGTCGACTGCTGCGCCAACGGCGTCGTCGAGATCCTCGAGGATGATTCCGAAGAAAACGACAGAGGCGTCATCCTCAGCAGCGGCGAAGATGACGACGGCGACGACGGCTCCGACGACGGCGATGCCGATTCCTGTCGCGTCGCGGCCTCGACCACCGTGTCCTGCTTCCTGTTCAACGGCAGCGGAGAAGACGACGGCGGCGACGGCGGGTGCGAGGAGTGCGCCTCGGCGGCCGCGGGCGGCGCCGCCGCGGCCGCCGCGGCCAAGTCCCGCGCCGAGCGCGAGCGCCTCGCCGCGCCCTCGCTCGCGCCTCCTCCGGGGACCTCCGCGGCCAGCGCCGCCATGCCCTCCTCGAGAATGCGGCTCGCGGAGAGCGGCGGTGGCAGCGGCGAGGCGATAGCGCTGCTCCCGCGGGAGTGGCTGCGGCAGTGGCGGGCCTTTGCGTCCCTCGCGACGAGGCGGGGAAGCTCGGGCGCAGACGCCTTCGGCGGCGGCATCGCGCCGCTTCCGCCGCCGTCGCTCGCGGAGGCCATCCGAGAGCTTTGCTGCTCGTGCCATCCCTTCGCTCCCCACGGCCCCAGGCTCGCAGCGCCGCCGCCGGGGCTGGAGCAGCGGCGCGGCAAGTGGGTGGTCGTTCCGGCCCCTCCTTCGTCGGCCGCTGGCGCTGCTTCCGCCGCCGATGCCGCCATCGCCGCCGCCGCCGCCGCCGCGGGAGCGGCAGAGGCAGGGGCGGGAGGAGGAGGCCTCGCCGCGTCCCCCCTCCCGCTCCCCCTCTGCAGCCCCTGGGAGGTCGTCCCGGCGGACGCGGCGGCGGCCCTGGCCTCCCTCTACGGCTCCCCGGACCTTCCCACCGTCCGCTTCCGCCCCGTCGTCGGCAGCAGCCCTCCCTCGACGGCGGCGGCGGCGGCGGCGCGGGGAGCTGCTGCTGCTGCCCCCGCGGCTGCGGCTGCGGCGGCGGCGGCGGAGCTCGTGCCCTCGCCGCCCGTCTGCGCCGAGGCCGTCACCGCCAGCGCCGCAGCAGCCCTCGACGCGGCGCTGAGCTACCGCGAGGGCACGCTCCAGCTCGAGGTGTGCAGGGCCGAAGACGTCGCGCCCGGCGGCCCTCGCTCGAATTCTTCATCGGCGGCTGCGGCGGGGGCGCCGAGGCTGGCCGCGGTCGGCCAGCGCGCCCGCCGCGGCCGCGCCGCCGTCGAGGCCTCGGCCGCCGACTCGCTGTGGACCGTCAAGCTCCGAGCGTTCGAGCACCTGGGCGTGCACCCGAAGAACGCCGACGTGTACGCCCTGCGGCGGCGGCGGAGGAGGGAGGAGAAGAGGAGCGAGAGAAGCAGCGCCTCGCCCGAGAGAGCCGCCGCCTCCGCCTCCGCCGCTGCCTCCGAGGCGGGGGCGAAAGAGGCCGCTGGCGGCGAAAAAGGAGGCGACAGAGGCTCCTCCTTGCTCCCGCCGGCGCTCGTCGCCACCGCGGCCTTCGCCGCGGTCTCCAAGAGCGGTGGCGCCGCCGACTTCGCCTGGGAGCTCCTCGAGAACGATAACGCGACGCTGCGCGAGCTGCGGGTGCCCGACGGTGCCTTGCTGCGCGTCGTGGACGCCGGACGCGTCGACGCGGCCGACCTCAGCTTCGTCTGCGGCAACGGCGGAAACTCCGCCGCCGCCGGCAACGGCAGGAGAAAGGGGCGCGCGGCGCCCCCCGAGCGCGGGTTTGCTGGGACTGTCCTGTTTGGAGGCGGCGGCGACGGGAAAGCTGCTGCTGCTCCGGCAGCGGGAGGAGGCGAGGCGAAGAAGCAAAAGAAGGAAGAAGAGGCGGAGGAAGCGGGAGGGAACAAGGAGGAGGAGGGAGAAAGGATGGAGGTCGAGGGGAAACCTTAGATGTTTTTTTTGTTTTTGTTTTTGTTTTTTCTTCGAGAGGTCTTTCCTCCCTTACTCGCGCCCTCTCCGCGGCCCTTTTTCGAAACTTGCCCGCACTGTACGTTTCCACTTGTACTTTTTGATCTGATATGCCTTTCTTCTCTTTCTTACGCAAAAAAATGTTTTTCTTTTCTGGACTTGCAACAAAACTGAACGAAAAAATAGAAGAGAGAAAATCAAACCAATGCTGCTGACGCAGCAGCTCCTGCTGCTGCTGCTGATGCTCCGAGCCCCACCGGCTCCAGCGGCATCGGCCCCAGCGCCGCCCCGCGCCTCTGGTGCTCGTTCCTCAGCTGTCCGCACGCCGCGGACGCGTCGCTTCCCCTGGAGCCCCGCACGGAAGCCGGGACGCCCGCCGCGGTGAGCGCCGCTTCAAACGCCGCCGCGGCCGCCCTCGGCGGCGCCGCGAACGGGGAGAGGTCTCCGATGGGGTTGAACGGGATCAGGTTGACGTGTGACCGCAGGTCGTACCGCTTCAGCAGCCGCGCCAGCTGCGCCGCGTGCGCCTGCGAGTCGTTGACGCCAGAGAGCAGGGCGTACTCGAACGTGACCCTCCTCCCCCCCGAGGCCTCGAAGTAGGCCTGGCAGTCGCTGAGGAGCGCGTCCAGGGGGTACGCCTTGGCGCTCGGCACGAGCTTCTCGCGCAGCTCCTGCGTCGGGGCGTGCAGGGAGACGGCGAGCGTGAACTGCAGGTTCTCCGCCGCCAGGCGCGTCGCGATGGTGTTGGGCACGCCGACCGTCGACAGCGTCAGCCTGCGCGCGCCGATGCCGAGCCTGCCGTTGATCTCGCGCAGGGCGGGCAGCACGGCCCTGAGGTTGAGCGCCGGCTCGCCCATGCCCATGAACACGACGTTGGACACCCGCGTCGGGATCGGCCGCCTTGCCGAGGTCGGGGCGCCCCCGGCGCCCTCCTCCTTCGCGGCCGCGGCGCGCCGCTCGAATGCGCCCCGCACAGCGATGACCTGCCCGACGATCTCGGCCGTCGTCAGGTTCCGCGCGTACCCGCCCTTCCCCGTCGCGCAGAAGCTGCAGCGCATGGGGCACCCGACCTGGCTCGAGACGCAGACGGTGAGCCTCACGCCGTCGCGGGAGGGGATGCCCACGGCCTCGACGACGTGGCCGTCGTGGAGCCTCAGGAGGAGCTTCTGCGTTCCGTCGGCCGAGAGCGCCGACGAGTGCACCGGCGCCCTCCCGACGTCGAAGCCCTCCTCCGAGAGCTTGGCCCTTCAGCCGGGCGGGATGCCCCTGATCTCGGCTATCGTAGCGGCGCCCTTGGTGATGGAGTCGAAGACCTGGGTGCCCCTGTAGGCTGACTCGCCGTGGGAGACCGCCAGGGCCTTGAGCTCGTCGGCCGACATCGAGAGCAGCAAGGGAGGCGGCGCGGGGGCGGGGGCCGCCGCCGGGGCCTCGCTCGCAGAGGAGGAGGAGGCTCGGGGCTCGGGGACGGCGACGGACGCCGCGGAGGCGGCCCTGACGGCCTCCTCGTCCTCCCTGGTCCAGGCGGGCTCGAACTGGCCGAGGCCGGCGCGGGCGGCGGCCGCGTCGGAGGCTGCTGAAGGCAAAGAGGAGGCGGCCGAGGTTGCAAAGCGCAAGCCGCGGCCGCCGCCGCTGGAGGCGATGCCGTCGACCATGCCGCCCCCACGCCTATCTCCGCTTCCGCCGCCCCGCCGCCTGTCAGCGCCGGCGAAAGAAGACTCGGGGCGAGTTCCCCTGTGTGTCGGAGAGGCAGAGGAAGGGTAGGAAGGAGAGGGAGCCCGCGACGACGATTGCATCGGAGGAGGAGGAGGAGCGCCGACAGCATGCCTCCCGCCGCCTGCGCCGCCGAACTTGCCCCGGCCCGCGCTGCCGCCTCCTCTCGTCGTCGCCGCCTCCGCTCCAGTCGCCGCAGCAGCCGCGCCAGAGAGCGAAGCCCTCATGCCTGCTCCTCTCGAGCTGGCGAGGAGGCGCATCAGAGCGGGGAGCAGCGTGTCGAACGGGAGGTTTACTATCGAATGAGGGGGGAATTGAAGCGAAAGAGCGCCAAGACGGAAAAAAAAGAGTGTCGTCATTTTCTCGTCTTTGCCCGACGACGCTCGTCTCCGAGCCTTTCTCAGAGGGCGTTGAAAAGAAGAAAACACAAAAAGAAAAAACCCTTTCCCGGCTTTGCTTCTTTTCCGAGATGGCCGGCCTCGAAGCCCTGCTCTTTAATGCCCAGGACGGGTACCTGGGTAAGACAGAGCGGAAGAAAGAGCGAGAGAGAAGAGAAGAGAGAAGGAGAAAGATGCCTCGAGTTTCTTTCTTTGTTGCCTCTTTCTCGACACCATTCGACGCTCAACGTTCCTTTCCCTCCTTCCCCAAACAACAGAGGCCGTCGTCCGCGGCCACAAGGCAGGACTGCTGAGGCAGAACGACTACCACAATCTGTTCCAGTGCGAGACGCTCGATGACCTGAAGCTGAACTTGGTGAGAAGGAGAAGAGGAAAAGAGGACGAGGAGAACTTGCGTTTTTTCGACCGACGATCGGGATGCCTTTCTCGCTTCCTTGACCTTGACCTCGACCTCGACCTCTCTCTTCACCCCCTCTCTCCCCCCCTCTCTCCCCCCCTCTCTCTCACACACGCACGCGCGCACACACAAAACGCACACACACAAACTCAAAACTCAAAAAACAGTCCTCCACCGACTATGGCCCTTACCTCGCCAACGTCTCCGGCGCGCTGACCCCGGCCCTGCTTGTTGAGCGCGCGACCGCGAAGCTCGTCGACGACTGGGACGCGATGCGGTCTGCCGCCTCGAGCAAGCTCGCAAAGTTCATGGACCTGTGCGTCGTCGGCCACATGATCGACAACGTCGTGCTCGTGGTCTCGGGCTCGCTGCGGGACCGCGACGTGCAGGAGCTGCTCGACAAGTGCCACCCGCTCGGGAGGTTCGAGGGCCTCGCGGCGCTCGCCGTCGCGAGCTCGATGCGGGAGCTGTACCGGCTCGTGCTCGTGGACACACCGCTCGCGCCCTACTTCGCCGAGGAGCTCACTGCAGGTAAAGAAAAGGGGGAAGAAGGGAATCGATATATCTAGAGAGAAAGAGCGAGAGAGCATGCGGGGAGAGGAATGAGAGAGAGAGAGAGAGAGAGAGAGAGAGGGAGAGATTCCAGCGCTCTTCGAAAAACACTCAAAAACACTCAAAAAAACGAAAAAACTATCTAGATGACCTCGACGAGATGAACGTCGAGGTCATGCGCAACACCCTCTACAAGGCCTATCTCGACGACTTCGCGGCCTTCTGCTCGAATCTGGGAGGCACCACGGCCGAGCTGATGGCGGACCTCTTGGCCTTCGACGCCGACCGCCGCGCGCTCAACGTCACGCTCAACTCGATAGGGACGGAGCTCACGCGCGACGACAGGAGGAGGCTGTACTCGAGCGTGGGGCTGCTGCACCCGCACGGGCACGCGGAACTCGCGGGGGCGGACGACTTTGACGCGGTGAGGGCGGCCGCGGAGCGGTGCCCGCCGTACCGCGAGGTGTTTGCGCGCCTGGCGGGGGCCGCTTCTTCGGCGGCAGGGTCCGGGGCGGGAGGAGGGGCGGGGAGCTCCGGCGGAGGAGGGGGCGGCGGCGGCGAGCCGGCGGCGCTCGACCGCGTCCTCTTCGAGGAGGAGGCCCGCCGCTGCTCGCTGACCTTCGAGCGCCAGTTCCACTACGCCGTGTTCTTCGCCTACTTGCGCCTCAGCGAGCAGGAGGCGCGCAACCTGATGTGGGTGTCCGAGTGCATCGCCCAAGACGTGAAGCACCGCGCGCCCGACGGGGTCGTCGCGCCGTTTGCGATCTGAGTTGATTGTCTCTTGCTGATTTTGTTTCCTTTACAGTTATCCTCTCTTGTCATTTATATTAAGATGCGCGTTCTTCGACGGAGCGTTCTGGTGGTGGTTGCGGCGTCGAGGTGGGGACCGATTTTCTTTCTCATTATCGCGTGGACCCCCCTCTCCTCTCGTCATCCAAGGGAGCCGAGAGAACCCCTCTCTTCCGCTCCCTCTTCTTCTTCGCTTCCTCGCGCTCTCCCACTCACTCCGCTCGACCTTTTATCAAAATCTGCCGTATCCCTGTCTCTCTCTCTCATCACAGAAAAAAAGGGAACAACGAAACGAAACGAACCGTAACGAAAATAATTCCATTATCTCTCCTCCTCCGAAAAAGTTGAAGAATAATCAAAAACTCTTCAAGCCTTGACAGCCTCCCCCTTCTTCACCGCGAGAAGGTCCGCCAGAGATTCCGTGTAGTAGTTGGGGTGGATCGTGTTCTCCGGCGCCAAGAGCGCCTGCTCGGTCGTCACGCCGGAGAGCACCAGCATCGTGGCCAAACCCCCGTGCGATCCGAAGAGGATGTCGGTGTCGAGCCGGTCGCCGACCATGCAGATCTGCGACCGCTTCAGGTTGAATTTCTTGGCGATGTCGGCCAGCATGAACTCAGCGGGCTTGCCTACGACGGTGGGCTCCTGGCGCGTGGCGCCCTTGATGGCGCCGACCATGGAGCCGTTGCCGGCCCACTCCTGGGCGTCTGTTGAACAGGACGAAGTTTTTCGTTTTGTTAAAATTTGGAGAGTTTTGTTTTTTTGAGGTGAGTTTTTCCGAGTTTTTTTCCACCTTCAAAAAAAAAAACTCTCCCCAGAATCCAACTCTTTTACCAGTAAGGTGCGTCCTCGCGTCCGTGTTGGTCGCGATGAAGTGGCACCCGGGATTCTCCGAGATGCACAGCGTCGCGTACTGGATCTTGTAGTAGTTGAGATTGCGGTCGAACCCGACCACGACGGCGCCGACGTCGTCGTCATGCGGCAGTGCGTACCCGGGCTTCAGCTCGACCTTCTTGTCCTTGTCCGCAGTGCCCCCCGAGTGCCTGATGCCCTTGAGGTCGAGCTCCTCGCCGATGCCGTCCTCGCCAATCACATAGACCTTCTTGTCCTTCGGGAAGTCGATGGACTCCAAGTACGCCGCGGCGGCGTAGGAAGAGGAGTAGATCTCCTCTGCTTTAACAGAAAGGCCGAGGCTCGTGAACTTTGACAGGTAGCCGGCGCGCGACTTGGTCGAGTTGTTGGTGACGAAGACGAGCCGCTTGCCCAGCGAGCGGAGGAAGTCGAGGGTCTCAGGGACGCCGTCGATGACCGAGTCTCCGCGCCAGATGACGCCTGGGGAAGAAGTTTTGTTTTGTTTTCTCGGGTTTTCTCGAAGGTGAGGTTGAAAGAGCAAAAGAAAGAGCGCGGCGGGAAAAAATGACCTCTCCTTTCCTCTCTCAAAACTGAAAACCCAAAAATATCTCTTCTCACCATCGCAGTCGAAGATGAAGGCGTCTACCGAGTCGATGAGCTTCTTGCGGTCGTCGACCGAGGCGCGTCGGACTGTATTTTGTTGTTGTTGTTTTGTTGTTGTTGTTTGGTGGAGGTCGAGGGTGAGAGAGAAGGTCAGAGAAAAACCTTAACGGACGTTGCTACTACGAAGTCGAACAAGCATCATTTCATCGCAAGCCTCCCAAGGAGCAAGCTGAAAGCCTCAGTCAAACACGAATTATGGAGAACATAGATCTCGATCTACTCTTGCGCTCTCACCGTTGGCAGACATGGCGCTGACGCGGACGGAGAGGGAGCGGGAGGCGCGAGCGGGTCGAGAAGTCTTGATGAGCGTCGATTTCACCGGCGCTGCGACGCTGCAGTGGATCGGGGACGCGACGGCGGGCAGGGAGGAGCGACGAGCTGCGGCCGAGGACGAGGAGGCTGCTGCGACACGGGACTGCTGGGCGAGTCCACGCATGACACAATCAGGAGAGGGAGAATGTGAGAAAGAAGAGCCTCGAGGGGGGGGGAGGAGGGGGAGAGGGGAAGAAGGAAGCGACGAGTGATTGTTGGAGAAGTGCTTTGAGAGACGAAAAAACGAAATCAAAAATACCTTTTTCTTCTCAAGTTACAAATCCCTCCTTTCCCTCACGCCCGGTCGTACGAGCTCGCGTCGCTCTCCGGCAGCACGGACCCCTCGGGTGGGTCCCTGAACGCCCCGCCGTGGAGGTAGGAGCGCAGCCTCGCCGCCGCCGGCCGGGCGGCGTCCGCTGCCGCGGCGTCGGCAGCGGCGCCCGCGGCGGCGTTCGCGCCTCCTCCGTCTCGCTTCCTCGACTCGAGCCCCGGCAGGAAAAACTCGTCGAGCGCCGCCAGAAGCTTCAGGAACTGCCTCCCGTACGCTCTGTACAGCGCGTGCCCTCCTGCGTCCAAGAAGCCGTCGAGGACGACCGCGACGAGGCGGTTCGCGGGGAGCGCGTTGAGCGCCGACGCCGCAAACGCCCACCCCCGTGCGCGCGCCGCCGCTGCCTGCTGCCCCCCGCGCCACCTCCCGGCGTCCGCAGCCGCCACGAGCGCCCCCAGGAACAGCGCGTACCCGCGCAGCCTCGCCGCGAAGTCGTCCGTGGACTCGAGACCGCCTTTGCCGTCGTTACTCTCGCGGTAGCCGAGCTTTGCGTGGTGTCCCTCGGCGCCGCCGCGGACCCAGGAGGGCACCGCGAGCGGGCTCGCGGCGTGGAGCCTCCCCGACACCACCTCGAGCAGCAGCCCGCCTCCCTCCCCCCCTCCGTCGACGGAGGAGCAGACCGCGGCAACGACCTGCGCGAGAGGGAAGGCGAAGGCCGGAGACAGCGCCACCTGGCACTCGCACTGCGCGACGACGCGGGCCGCAAAGGCCAGGAAGCCGTACGCCCGCTCCCCCGCCTCGCCGGGGCCCGGCGCGCCCAGCAGCTGCGACAGCTGGCGCGCCTTGGCGTCGACCTGCGAGGAGGTGGCCGAGATCTGCTGGACCGCCAGGGTGATCGCCCTGTCGGCGGCGCGGCGCCTCGCGCGCGCCGCCGCGGACGCGTCGGCGACGAAGGGCGCCGCAGCGGCGCGGGCCGCGGCGAGGGAGGCGGCGGCCCTCGCGGCCCAGGCCGCCGCCGAGGCCGAGGCGACGACGGCGGGGCGCGGGAGGAGGGCGGCGGACGCCTTGGCTTCTGCTGCTGCCGCTAACGCTCCCGCCCTCGCTTTCTCCGTCTCCGCTGCTGCTGCGGCGTCGGTGGCTTTCTTCGCCTCTTCGCCCTCTCTCGCTCGCTGCTGCTCCCGCTCCCGCTCCCGCTTCCTCCGCTCTTCCTCCTCCGCCTCCTGCCTCTCCTTCTCTTCCTGCGCTGCTCGGCGC
>Ga0114918_10005991_pt1 | contig 10349 bp, 9 predicted proteins | sample LantaG_FD_87015 | JGI IMG/M metagenome (GOLD analysis project Ga0114918, IMG submission 87015) | Deep subsurface microbial communities from Baltic Sea to uncover new lineages of life (NeLLi) - Landsort_02402 metaG | ecosystem: Environmental > Aquatic > Marine > Oceanic > Sediment | place: Baltic...
CCGCAGCACTTCAGGCCGTTATCATCCAGGAGTTTCTTGAGTTCCTGCGCCGTCTTGCCGTGGTAGCCTGCGAACTCGACGGCCTCATAGCCCATCTTGCCGACGGCCTCGATGGTGGCCGCGAGGTTTTTGCCGCAATCGCCGCGCACCGAGTACAGTTGCAGGCCGATGGGGATGCGTTTCCTGGCGGGCGGCTCCCCCGCGCCGACCGGTTTAAGGCCCGTCAGGAAGAAGGCGGCCGCACTGCCTGTACCCGCACGCAGAAAGTCGCGCCTCGAGACGGCACCAAACGAGCAAAGATTCATCGCTTGCTCCTTCACATGGCAGACACCACCGCCGGGTCCGCTCGCCTAGTCGAGTCGCCTGTGGCGACAAGCTCTACCCTACGTTCCCGCTCGAATCCGGTCAACATGAATCGGACCAGATTGTTTTCTTGACAGGGGGTTGGGGACCGTCATAATCCGCGCGGTCGGCATGGGGTCAGGGACACAAGGGTTCGGCAGGGCTGGCCCGCAAGAGGAGGCGCAAGAGCCATGGCCAAAATGTCAATGAGCGTACGAATCCGGCTGAGCACCATGATGTTCCTTCAGTACATGTTGATCGCGGTCTGGTTCGTGCAACTGACCGCGTACGTGAAGAAACTGGGGATGGGCGGGCTGGAGATGGCCCTGATCGGCAGTTCGATGGCGCTGGGCTGCCTGGCGTCGCCGCTGATCGGTATGTTTGCCGACCGCAACTTCGCGTCGCAGAAGATGCTGGCGGCGCTGAACCTGGCCACCTGCGTGCTGCTCCTGCTGTCGACGCAGGTCACGGCGCCGTTCCCGTTGTTCCTGCTGTTGCTGGCGGCGATGCTGTGCTACATGCCCACATGGGGCCTGACCAGTTCCATCGCGATGAGCCACAGCCCGTCCGAGAAGTTCCCTCAGATCCGGGTGTTCGGTTCGATCGGATGGGTGGCGGCGGGTCTGTTCAGCATCGTGGCCCAGAAAGTGTGGGGCGCCGTGATCGACGGGACGGCGATCCCGCTGTACTGCGGGGCGGGCGTGGCGCTGGCCGGAGGCGTTTTCGCCCTGCTCCTGCCCCATACGCCGCCGCCGGCCAAGGGCCAGAAGACCTCGATTGTCGACGTGATGGGCCTGCGGTCCCTGGCGCTCATGAAGGACTGGCACTTCGCGATCCTGGTTCTGGGGTACCTGATTGCCACCATTCCGTTCTCGGCGCACTGGACCTACGGGGCGGCCTTCCTGGAGGCCAAGGCCTTCAAGTATCTGACCGTGACCATGAACTGGGGCCAGTTCGTGGAGATGTTCCTGATGCTGCTCGTGCCGGTGGCCATCGCCCGGGTCGGCCTGAAGTGGACTATGGTCGTCGGCTTGCTCGCCCTGCTCGTCCGCTACGGCGCCTATGCCCTGGGCAACAACTACAGCGTGGACGCGCTGTACTACACGGCCATCCTGGTGCACGGCGTCATCTTCGGGTTCTTCTACGTGGGGGCGCAGATCTACGTGGACCGCAAGGCGCCCAAGGAGATGAAGGCCCAGGCCCAGGGCCTCTTGTTCCTGATCTTCGGCGTCGGTCTCTTGGTGGGGAACTTCGTGAACGGCTGGCTTATCGCGGCCAACACCGTGACCGAAGGCGCCGAGAAGATTATCAACTGGCAGCCAATGTGGCTGATCAGCACGGTTATCTCGGCCGTCCTGCTGGTGCTGTTCGCGCTGCTGTTCCGCGACCCGGTGGCCGCCAAGGGCGCCGAAGGGCCCAAGGTCGAGGAAGAAGAGGTCGAGAGGACGCCCGGCCCGACGCCGCCGGCCGGAAACTGACCCGTTCGCCGTAGCCTCGGCGAAGGCGGTCCCGGCCGTGTGAGAAAGCGCGGTGGGTCTCCTGACCCACCGCGCCCGTCGGCACTCCCGGTATAATCCGGCCGTAGGGAAATAGCGCCTGTCCCCCTTTCCCAAGTCGTATCGGAATGTATTGGCAAATGCCGGATTCGTTGTGTATAATTCCGGGGCACATGCGCGGAACGTCCTAGGTGGCACATGGGATATTACGCACCCTCCTTTGGTGGACTTGACCAGGGCTGGTATTTCAAGACAACAGACCAACGTTACGCCGAGGAACGCGACCGTTGTCTGGAATGGTGGAACGCCGAATGTGACGAAGTGGTTGAAGACTATCTGCGCCGCCATGGCATGTTTCTGAGCGCCTTCGAGAAAAGCATCAAGGATGATATTCGTGCTCGCATAGGCGAGAACTTCAAGTTCCCACGCTACTTTGGATACTTCATTATCTCCCGCGTTCTCGAAACCCCGCACTTGGCTAGGCTCTACCGAGAGGACTATGAGAGCCGGTCGGGGCGCACCATCATCTGCTCGGTATGCAATAACCGCCAGAGCTACGACGATATTCATCCCTCCCTCATCCGTCGAACGCAGAGGGTTCTCCCGCTATGCAACAAATGTTGGTTCTGGATAGCAGAGTTCACCCCGCTACAAGGCCTTGGCCACGTACCTGAGGACTTTAAAGAGCGGGTGCGCCGTTTGATATCCCAGCAAACATGTCCAATATGTCGTAGAAAGTTCGCCTGGCTCAGCAAGGAGGTTCGCTATACCTTTGAGGTCCCCTTTCTTCCATCTAGGCACATCGAAATTTGCCCGCGATGCGTTGAGAGAGCGATCTTGGGGAACCCTGGGGCTGGGGAATCCACAAGCCAACTAGAAAAGTTCAAGAGAATTGCAGATTTACTGGGAGCGGTACCTCATAAGACAGGTTTTGTATACGACCAAGCCGAGACACTCGAGATCGCCATCGAGGTCACTAAGTTGATGCATCAGATACCTTCGTTTCAGGCGCTCGCGAAACAACACGGTTCCTGGTTCAAACTCTTGGTTGCATCGGGCGTCTTGCCGAAGGGCACCCGACCGACCACTTACGGTACAATGGTCATAGCGCGCGATGGGCATGAGTGCCTCAGCCTTGCTGAAAAGACCATTGATGATTTGCTTTTCGAGCACTGTATCCCACACGAGAAAGAGCCACGCTACCCAGGTGCAGAGTACAGGGCTGACTGGAAACTCATCGTCGGAGGGGCTGATGTTTTTGTCGAATTGTTCGGTCTCGACGGCGAGCGGAATTATACCAAACGAAAGCGAGACAAACTGGCATACGCAAAGCAAGCAGGAATGACCATTGTTGCACTTGAACGCAACGACCTCGTGAACCTCAAGCATGCCTTTCAGAAAAAGATACTTGTGCTTTTCCCGGACACCAGATTGGAAGATGGCCCCTAACACGGGGGATAATCGGGGGACGCGATACTTATTTCCGGCCCCGGGGCTTGCGGCTCTTGCGGCGCTTGCCGCGCGTCAGGTCCACCATCCGGCCGTTCTTGATGACCCAGACGGGCGTTCTGGAATGACGAATGACGAAACCCGAAGGACAAATCAACCGGCAAACAGCAAACGACAAACAACAATGACCAATACGCGGCGGAGCCGCGTCAGTGAAAATTGCAGTTTGTCGTTTGTCGTTTGATTCGTCATTCGGATTTTCGATGTTCCCGCAATCCGTTTGACCTTGCCTCGCGAGGCCGCTAGACTGCCTGATTGACGAATTGCGAGCGGAGAAACCTCATGGCGGACGAACTCGCGTACGTGATGATCACCCCCTACAGCCTCCACAAGAGCCGGACGGGCGGCATCATCGGGCGGCTCGTGAGCCTCGCGAAACTCGACCTCGTCGGCATCCACGTGGTCGCCCCGAGCGACGCCTGGGTGGACGAGTACCTGGAACTCCTGAAGAAAAGCGACCTCGGGAACCCCGTCCGCGAGGCCTTCATCCAGTACGTGGATGAGAACCTCCGCCGCCGCAACCTCCAGGGCCTCTCGAACCGGTGCCTGGTCCTCCTCTTCCGCGGCGAGAACGCCCTCAATCACCTCGTGGACGACGTCGTGGGAAAGGCCAGCCCCAAGGTGACCGGCCACACCGTCCGCGGAACCTACGGCGACTTCCAGAACGGGCCGGACGGCCAGGTCCGCTACTTCGAGCCGGCCGTCATCTGCGGCCCGGACCCCGAAACGGTCCGCGAAGAGTTGGCGTTCTTCGCCCGCGGGGCGGTGACGGACGGCGGCGTGGTCGAATCGGCCGTCGCGTTTCCTCCCGACGCGAAGAACGTCCAGACGGAACTTGTGATCCTGAAGCCGGAAAACTTCGAGAAGCGCTCCCGCCGGCCCGGCAACATCATCGACGTCTTCTCGCGGACCGGCCTCTACATCGTGGGGGCGAAACTGCTCTCCATGTCCTCGGCCCAGGGCGAGGCGTTTTACGGGCCCCTCTTGGACCAGTTCCGCGAGAAACTCCAGTTCCTCATCGAGCGGACGATGCGCGAGCGGCTCCAGGGCGCCTTCGACTTCGCCCTGCCGGACGAGTTCTATAAGACCGCCAACCGCATGCTCGCCGACTCCAACGCGCGGGCCGAGTTCGCCAGGATCGTCCAGTACATGACGGGCGTGGACCCGCGCAAGGTGCACAGCGAGGCGGAGCGGAAGCGGCCAGGCCCCGGCCGGTGCCTCGCGCTCTTGTACCGCGGCGAGGATGCCATCGCCAAGATCCGCTACTGGCTCGGCGCGACGAACCCCGACCAGGCGGAGTCGGGCACGGTGCGGAGCGACTTCGGGCGGGACCTCATGCGCAACGCCGCCCACGCCTCCGACTCCCCCGAAAACGCCGAACGAGAACGCAAGATCATCGGCCTGTGGGAAACCGAGGCGGAGCCCGACTTCAAACGCGTCATCGAAACGTTCCTCGCGGAACGAAAATCCGAATGACGAAGCACGAATGGCGAATAAATTCCGAATGACGAAATCCGAAGCGCAGGGACGCGCGCTGTCGGGTGCGCGAAGGTGTTGCGCGGGGTTCGTCATTCGGATTTCGGATTTGATTCGTCATTCGAACTTCGTCATTCGTCATTAACGCGGCGTCCTTGTAGGGCGCCGCGCGCCGGGGGCTCTGGTAGACGCCCGAGGCCGGCCCCGGCGCGCCGGGGTTCACGCCCGAGGAGCGGGCCCTCCTCCTTGACTCCTAGCCGCCCGCCGCTATGATGGGCGTCCGCGCCGGGTGAGCGTGACCGGCGGCTTCCGCCGCCGGCTCGAAAGGCCCGCGTCGTTCGAGCCGCGACCGGAAGGCCGCGGTTATGCACGAGGCGCGCGGTACGCCCCTTGGCGAAGAAGCGTAGCATGAGCGACACGGTCCAGGAACCCGAATACACGATCCCGGTGGCATCGCGGCTGAAGCGGCTGCCGCCGTACCTCTTCGGCCGCATCAACGCCACGAAACTGAAGAAACGCCAGCAGGGCGTGGACATCATCGACCTCGGGATGGGGAACCCCTCGGACCCAACCCCGAAGCCGATCGTCGACAAACTCTGCGAGGCGGCCTCCGACGCCCGCAACCAGCGCTACAGCCTCTCGATCGGCGTCCAGAACCTGCGGCGCGAGGTCGCCCAGCGATACGCCAGCCAGAGGAACGTCGAACTGGACCCGACGAACGAAGTGGTCGCCTGCCTGGGGTCCAAGGAAGGCTTCAGCCACATGTGCCTGGGGCTTCTGGACGCCGGCGACACGGCCATCGTCCCGGACCCGGCGTTTCCGATCCACGTGTACGGCGTGGTGCTGGCCGACGCGAACGTCATCAGCGTCCGGCTGGGCAACGACGACGAGTTTCTCAAGCGCGTCGCCTACGTCGTCGAACATATGTACCCGCGGCCGAAGATCCTCATCCTCAACTATCCGCACAATCCGACGAGCCTGGTCGTCGAGGACGTGCGGTTCTTCGAGGAAGTGGTCGCGATGGCCAAGCGGTTCGGCTTTCTCGTCATCCACGACTTCGCGTACGGCGAGACGTGCTTCGACGGATACCGGGCGCCCTCGTTCCTCGAAGCCAAGGGCGCCAAGGACGTCGGCGTCGAGTTCACCACCATGTCGAAGCCCTACAACATGGCCGGCTGGCGGATCGGATTCTGCGCCGGCAACGCCGAGATGCTCGGCGCGCTGGCGAAGGTCAAGGGGTACTACGACTACGGCATCTTCCAGGCCATCCAGATCGCCTCGATCGTAGCCCTGAGGCACTGCGACGCGGACGTTCTGCACCAGGCCCGCGTCTATCAGAAGCGCCGCGACGTCCTCGTGGAAGGCCTGCACCGCATCGGGTGGACCGAGGTCGAATCGCCCAAGGCGGGCATGTTCGTCTGGGCCAAGGTGCCCGACAAGGTGCTCGCCAGCCGCGGAACCATCGATTTCGCGGTGGACCTGATGGAGAAGGCGAACGTGGCGGTCTCCCCCGGCCGGGCGTTCGGCCCGAACGGCGAGGGGTTCCTGAGGCTGGCGCTGGTGGAGAACGAGCAGCGTCTGACCCAGGCGGTCCGCCAGATCGGCCGCGCGCTGAAGGCCTAGCCGTGCCGACGAGAGAACAAGCAAACTGTTGTCTGGCACACGCCGGGGAGCCTTGGTATATTGCACCACATCCATCCGGCTGGCTGTTCAAGGAGCCACAGATGATAGACAACAAATCTATCTTGCGGCAGCGATTTCTCGAGCAGTTGGTTCGTTGGTTGCGCCAGCAGAGGTTTAAGGAGCCCGATTTCCGGAGAATGGCAAGTACTGGCGAAGTTGCGGGCCACTCGCAGAAGTATGCCGTGTTCGAGTTTTCAAGACGCCACAAGGCATACATGGGTTTCCTGAAGGACGATGAAAGCAAAATGAAGCCCGAGAGGGATGTCTTCAGATCATGGGTGACAGCCTTGCACAAATCGCGGTTCACCAAACCCGAGGTTATCATCGAGAAGTGCCTGCCGTTCATGCCTGCGGGAGAACGGTGTGCTCCGATTGAATACAAAGGCTGCAACGTGGTCCGCGTCCAGATGGCATGGGGCACTGGCGGCCAGTACGAGAGGCTCGGATTCCCGTCCGTAAGAGATTGCCTCTTCACGTTTGTCCGTCACGCACTGCGGTATTCCTTCGAGATCCTGAAGCAGCAAGAAACTGCTTTGACGGACTTGAGGTTGTGACGCGAGGAAACCAGGAGAGCACGTTCGCCAACGGTGACGTGTCCCTGGCAAAAGGGGGAACATATGCTGACCACAGGATGCACGCACTGCGGCCACAAATTGGCCTATGACGAGCGACATGCCGGCAAAACCGCGAAGTGTCCCAAGTGCGGGGAGCGTGTGCTGCTCTCGGGGCCGACTGGTGTACTAAGCCCTGCGGATGTCGGGGAAAGAGGGGCGGCTCCCACTGAGGACGAAGGGATGCACCTGAAGATTCTCGGCATCTTCTGCGCCGCCCTTCTGTGTTTGGGGCTGGTTGTCACTCTCATCTATTGAGTTACTCGGGACACTTGGGAGCAGGAAAGCAAACAGCGGGTCATAGCTAAACTTGGGCAAGCGGAAAGGACCCAGGAGACGGACGCGCTGACCGCCTTCCAGGTTTACGACAAAGTCCTGCGCGAATCAGCCAGCCACAAAGTGAAAGATATCGACCTAAGAGTTAAGTTGGACGCGGCCAAGGCTGCAAGGGACAGGCTCAAGAAACTCCTGGACGAGAGGCAACAAATAGAGGCGAGAAAAGAGGCTGACCGCAAACGCGAGGAGGAGGCTCTCCGGGCGCTTGTCTCAAAGTGGAGGAACGTCCCCAAGGCCGGTCGAGACGCATACAACTCCGTCAAGAGAATCCAAGCCAGAATCGAGATTGGCGTCAACCAAGCCCAGTATGCGGAAGTCGTGGGGCAGGTGTGGGCAGAGGTGAAAGGCTTTGTTGATTCCCCTGGAGGGAAGGAGTTCGGGGAGTTAACCTATGTGCTCCTGATGGTGATGGAAGAGTACAGGAGCGCGGCTAAGTTTTTCCACGAGGAATTAATTGTGCAGACTTCTTGGCATGCTGCTTCCGTGATTCTCCAGGATGCTGACGAGCTAATGAGCACTGATCTGAACGAAAAGGTCTTGGCACAACGAGTTTCTTGCATCAGAAGTCAGATGGAAAGCAAGGCCAAGCGGGAACCTTCGCGGCGTGAACGTGTTAACGCGACAGAATCCGAGTAACACCGTATGATTGGCAGTTCCGGTGGCAGTTCCGGGGATCATACTTATCTCCGGCGACAGGTTCGAGCCGCGGCATCCCGTCTGCCGATAGGAAGATATCGGCAGTTGCCGGCGGTTCGGAAAGGGATATAATGTCTGGTGAAAGGAGTGTTAACGGATGGCTTTCGATCGCATTACCTGTGACCCGGCGCAGTTGAATGGGCAGCCGTGCATCCGGAATCTGCGCCTGACGGTACGCCGCGTAGTGGAAGCCGTGGCCCTCTACGCCGACCGCGAGGAATTGCGGCGTGAGTATCCGGAACTCCAGGAGGAGGACATCCGGCAGGCGCTGGCGTACGCGGCCGCGATGCTCGACGACAAGTCCCTTCCGTTGGCGCCCGCGCGATGAGACTGCTTCTGGACCAAGGCCTGCCCCGGTCGAGCGCCGTGATGCTCTGTGGCGCGGGCGTGGATGCGCTCCACGCGGGCGAGTGTGGTCTGGCGACCGCATCCGATGAGGCCCTCCTCAAGACCGCTCGTGAGCAGGGTCGCGCTGTCATCACGCTGGACGCGGACTTTCACGCACTTCTGGCTCTGGGCGGCGCTTCGGGTCCCTCCGTGATCCGGATACGCATTGAGGGGCTTCGCGCCGAGGCGTTGGTGAATCTGGTGCGGACGGTTCTGGACCGTTGCGGCGAGGACCTCGCCAAGGGGGCTGTGGTGTCGGTGACGCAGCGCCAGATTCGAGTGCATCGGCTTCCCGTCGGCGGCGGGCGCCCCTGAAGCACTATCCTCTGCCGGCGGCCTGAAGGCGTACTGCGTCAGTTACCGGGGGTGGCCTCCCCGGCAGGTGTGGCACGGCCGGCCTTGCCCGGCCGTGCTTCCCCCTATCACTGACGCATTACCTGAAGGCGTGACTTATCGTTTACAGACCTTCCCTCCTATGCTAAGATACGCAACCCTTTTGGACTCAGCGAGGCGAGGCGTGGGCAAAGCAACGTTTCCGGGCGGGGTGCATCCGCCGGCCGACAAGCGGACGGCCGACAAAGCCATCGAGACGCTTCCGGCGCCGGAGCGGCTCGTGGTGCCGATGGCCCAGAACCTCGGCGCGCCCGCCAAGCCCGTCGTCCAGAAGGGCGACGCGGTGAAGCGCGGCCGGCGGATCGGCGAAGCGGACGGTTTCATCTCCGCCTCCGTCCACGCCCCGACCTCTGGAACCGTCACGGGCATCGAATCGGTCATCGACGCCGCCACCGGCCGGACGGTCCAGGCCGTCGCCATCGAACCCGACGGGCTGGACGCCTGGGCCGAGGGGTGCGACGAGCCGCGCGACTGGCTCGGCCTGTCGGCCGACGAACTTCGCCAGGCGGTGGCTGAGGGCGGCATCGTCGGCATGGGCGGCGCGACGTTCCCCACGCACGTCAAACTCGCCCCGCCGAAGGGCAAGACGGTCGACACAATCCTCATCAACGGGGCCGAGTGCGAGCCTCTCCTCACCTGCGACCACCGGCTGATGCTCGAGCGGCCCGGCGACATTCTGACGGGCATGCGGATCTGCATGGCGGCGACGGGCGCGTCGCGGGGCATTATCGGCATCGAAGACAACAAACCCGACGTCGCCGAGTCCATGCAGTCGGCCGTCCGTGGTTTCGACGCCGGACGCGTCCAGGTCCTCCGCACGAAATACCCGCAGGGGGCCGAGAAGCAACTCATCCTGGCCTGCCTGGGGCGCGAGGTTCCGACGGGCGGCCTGCCGGCCGACGTCGGCGTTGTGGTGCAGAACGTCGCCACGGCCGCGGCCATCGCCGACGCCGTCACCCGCCGCCGGCCCCTGACGGAGCGGGCCCTCACGGTCGCGGGCGACGCGGCGCGGCGGCCGGGGAACTTCCTCGCGCGGATCGGGACGCCCCTCGGGGCGCTTCTGGCGCGCGCCGAGGTGGCCGACGGCTTCGAGTCGCTCATCCTCGGCGGGCCGATGATGGGCAAGGCCCAGTTCACCACCGACCTTTACGTGACGAAGGGGACGAGCGGCGTCCTGGCGTTCCGCCGGGCGGCCGTGTACGAGCACGACCCCTGCATCCGCTGCGGGGCGTGCGTCCGGCACTGCCCGTCGTACCTGAATCCGAGCCACCTCTCGATCCTCGGCGAAGCGTTCCTCGACGGGAACCTCGAAGCCGCCGAAGAAGCCATGAACGCGGGTCTCATGGACTGCATCCTGTGCGGGGCGTGCGTGCGGCACTGCCCGTCGTACCTCCAGCCGAGCCGACTGTCGATCCTCGGC
>Ga0114918_10005992_pt1 | contig 10349 bp, 6 predicted proteins | sample LantaG_FD_87015 | JGI IMG/M metagenome (GOLD analysis project Ga0114918, IMG submission 87015) | Deep subsurface microbial communities from Baltic Sea to uncover new lineages of life (NeLLi) - Landsort_02402 metaG | ecosystem: Environmental > Aquatic > Marine > Oceanic > Sediment | place: Baltic...
CCTCCTCCTCCTCCTCCTCCTTCTCCTCCTCCTCCCGCGTTCGCCGTCGCCGTCGCTGTGGCGGCGGAGGAGGAGCAGAAGAGGGCCTCGCGGTCGACGAGCACGCAGGCGCCGTCGCGCGCCGCGGCGGCCGCGGCCAAGGCGACGGCGAGAGAAGAGTTGGTGTCGTTTCCTCCTCCGCTCCCACCTCCCCTTCCTCCCCCTCCGACCGGGACCTGCGTCGCCGGGACCTTCGCGGAGGCCGCTGCGTGGATGAGCGGCAAGAAACCCGCAGCCTCGGTCAGCACCAGCACGCGGGCCGAGGCCGAGAGCGCGACCTCGGCGCGCAGCGCGTCGCGCAGCGCGGCGGAGAGCGGGTGGAGCGGCGGCACCGAGGGCCGGCCCCCGCTCGCCGCCGCCCTACCCGCCCCCCCCCCCGACGCAGCGGCCTCCTCGGTCGAGATCGCGTCCACGCCCCTCCCCAGCATGCGCCGCAGCGCCGGGACGGCCCTCAGGCACCCCTCGAGGCGGATCGAGGCCGCGGCGACGCCGTAGCGCGCCGCGTCGCAGGCGAGGCGGCGCGCCATCGCCGCCGCGGCGAGCGCGTGCGACACTCCCGCGCGGCGCGCGGCCGGGTCACGCGAGGCCGAGGCCGCCGCAGAGGTGGCAGAGGCGTGGTCGAGGAGCGATAAACTGCTGGTGGCGTTTCCCGCCTCCTTCTGGGCCAGGAGCGCGGAGACCGAGCTCGCGCCGGCGCCGGCCGCCGCCGCCGCCGAAGCCGCCGCCGCCGCCGCCGCGGCGCTCAGGCAGGAGGCCTCGTCTCCGGCAAGGGCGCGGAGCACGCGGGCGACGGAGGCCGGCAGAGCCACGCAGACGACATCCGGAGGCGGCCGAGGGAGAGGGAGAGGAGGGGCAGCGAGGGGCCGCGCGGGAGAAGCAGCCGCGCCCTCCGCCGCGGCGGCGGCGGCGGCGGCCGCACACGCCGTCCGGGCGAAGAACTCGACGTCCCCCTTGGCCGTCGCCGGCGGGGGCCTGCTCGCGCGAGGCGAGCCCGCCGTCCAGCGAGGGGCGGCAGCGACGCGCGGCATGATGTGGCGCTGCGGCTGCTCCTTCCGGGCTCCGTCGTCGGCGGCGAAGATGCCCGTCGCTGCCTTCCAGCCGCCCTTCTGCGGCAGAGGCGGCGGCGGCGGCGATGGCAGCGAGAGCGGAATGGCGCGGCGAGCGGCAGCGGCAACAGCTGCAGCGGGAGGAGGGGAAGGAGACTTGGCGAGATCTTCCAAGAGATGCATCCCGCTTCCACTCATCTTCCTCCCTCCCGCTGCTTCCGCGCGCGCAGCCGCAGGAGCTCCAGGCACGGATGAAGCACCACAAGCAGCGGCGGGAACGGGAACGGCGGCGGCCACCTTCCGCGGCCTCGAGAGCCCCCTCGCGAGGGCCCCCGGCGCGGCGACGTCCCAGCGCAGCCGCAGCTCGAGCTTGGCCAGCGTCGCCCTCGAGGGGCGCAGGGCGTCGAACAGGGCGGAGACGCCGAGGAGGCTGTGCTTCAGGCGCTGCTGCTGCTGCTGCTGATCCGGATGCTGCTGCAGTGCGGATGGAGGCAGCGGCGGGAGCAGGAGCGCCGCCCCGGGGCCCCCTCGGAGCTCCTCCGTCGCGAGCATTGCGAGCGTCGGCGCGCCCGGGGGCAAGAGGCAGAAGTTGAAGCGCCTCCTCCCTCGGTCTTCTTCTTCTCCTGCTGCTCCCTCGAGGGGCATCGCGGGCGCCAGCAGGGACGTCAGCACGGGCTCGAGGACCCCCCCGAGGGAGCTCCTGCGCATCCTCTCGCGAGAGGCGGCGTTGCCGGGCGGGACCAGGGCGGGGGACTCGAGGGAGAGGAGTACGGCGGCGGCGGCGGCGGAATATGAGGAAGAAGAAGAGGGAGCTCCGCCGTCGCCGTGGCCGTACTCGGCCGCGGCGACGTCGACGAGCGCCGGCTTGGGCCGCGTAGGGAGAGGGGACGTCCAGAGAATCGCAGAGCGGGCGATCGAAGCGAAAAAGGGCTCTTTGGGGGCCGCGCAAGGTGGCGGAACGGCCGGGAGCAGCAGGAGCAGCGCCGGGATCGCGCCGCTGCCCGAGCCGCCGCCGCCGCCCTCGCCGCCGCCACCGACGTCGTCGGGGTTCCTCTTCTTCTTCTTCGCTTCCTCGCCGAGGACGGCCTCCTCGAGGAGCAGGGCCTCGACTCGGGGGCCTTCTCCGTCGTTTCCTTTGTCGTCTTCTCCCTCTTGGAGCGCGCTCGGAGGAGCTGGAGCAGGGGGCGAGGGCAGGAGGGCGAGGTCGACGAAGAAGGAGCGGCACGCCTCGCCCTCGTAGGCGTCGTTCTCCTCTTCCTCTCTTTCCTTTTTCTTCTTCCGCAGAGCGGAAACCGTCGGCAGCCCGAGCTCCAGCTTCGTCTCCCTCTTCAGCTCTCCCGAAAAAAGAACGCTTGGCAGAGCCTTGGGCCTCAATCGGCTCGCCAGGCCACGCGTGTCAAAGGCCGGGCAGCGCGGAGGCTGTTTTTTGTTATTTGGGGGAGTGGAGAGAGAGCGAGAGGTGAAAGAAAAGAACAGGAGAAAAAAAACGGTGGGAAAACTATCCCTCCCTCTTCTTTCCCGCCTCGGACGCACCTTTTCCGCTTTCTCGACCCTTACTTCGGCCTCCAAGACCGAAAGAGATCCCTCATCGCGAGCCAGGTCGAGCGGCGAGGGGCGAGGGAGCGAAAGAGAGCAAGAGCAAGAGCAAGAGCAAGAAGAAGAAGCCGAAGTCGACGACGGTGACAGCGGCGAAATAGCAACCACGCGCCCGTAGTTGTCTTCCTTTTCGTCTTTTGGAAAGTTGAGTCCGCGGAGCAGAGCAAGAGAGTCTGTCGAGGGCAGCGCGGAACATTCCGAGGCGGGGAGGGAAGAAAGTGATGAGGGAGGCGCGGAGGAGGAGGGAAGCAGCGAGAGCAGCGAGAGCAGCGCCTTGTTCACTGCTCCTCCGTTTCCGGATCCCCCCTCGTCGCCGCTCGGGCGCAGCACGCGCCTCGCGTAGGCGTCCCCGGCGGCCCTGGATGCGGCAGCGAGGGCATCCGAGACCGTGGGCCCCGGGAAGGGGGCGTGCGAAAAGGAAAAGTTCATTTCAAAAAGGTCTGCGAGAGAGTGAAGAAAAAAGAGGATTTTTCATCGTTTTTTCTTTTCGTTTTTTTGTTTGCTTTTTTTACACCGGAGTCCCGAGGCCCCAGAGCGCGACCGACCCGTCCCTGCCGCCGCTCGCCAGGAGCTCCCCCGAGGCGTCCAACGTCAGGGCGGCTATTGGCGCGACGTGATGCTCGAGCTCCCCGAGAGGCTCGAGGAAAAGAGGAGAAGGAGAGGGAGAGGGAGGAGGCAGAGTTTTGCCGTTTCCGCCTTTGTTTTCCTCTTCTTCGCTCTCTTCGGCTTCTCGGAGGGCGAGGAGGCGGATCGTCCCGTCCCACCCCCCCGCGACGACCAGCGTCCCTTCGTCTTCCGACTTTTGCAGCACCGCCAGGGCACCGACGCCGCGGGATGGGAGCTTTGCCGCCGGGCCCGGGCGCAGGGAAACAGAAGAAGAGGAAGAAGAAGAAGTCGAGATTTCGACGAGGTAAGAGGCGAGGACGGAGTCGGCCCCTCCCGAGAAGAACCGCAGGGACCTCTTTCCGGCTGCGGAATCTTGAGTCACTGTCCCGACGACGGCGGTGACGGCGTCGAAGTGGATGCGCAGGGACGACAGCGCGCGAGGAGGAGGGTGGGCGGCGGCGACCGCTGCCGTCGTCCCTGTCGTCGTCGTCGTCGTCGTCGCGCGAGCGCCGTCGTCGTCGCGGTCGCCGCCGTCCCTCTTCCCTTCGCCCTTCGCTCCTCCGAGGCACCTCCACAGGACGACGCTCCCGTCCTCGTACCCGACGAGGGCGTGCAGGGCATCGGAACCTCCTGCGAAGAACAGCGAGACCGCCATCGCCATCCCCCGAGAGGGAGGCGGCCTCGGCTGCTGCTGCTGCTGCTGCTCTCGCCCCGCCCCTCCTGCCCCTCCCTCGGCGCCGCTGCTGGCTGCTGCCGCCGCCGCGGCCTCCGAGAGCTCGCAGAGCAGCTCCGCTCGCCTCGCGTCGAAGACACGCACGCTCGCAGAGTCCTCGCTCGCCACGGCGGCGAGGAGCGTGCCGCCTCCCGCCGACTCGACGGCGGAGAGCACGCAAAACCCTCTGGAGCCCGTCGCGACCATCGTGAGAGAGCGTGGAGGAGACGCCGGCGCCGCCGCGTCGGCGTCCACGACTTCCCTCCCGCTCTCGCTCAGCCTCCACAGCTTGAGGGTCCCCTCTCTCCCCTGCGACAGGAGCTCCCTCCTTCTCGCCGAAGAGGAAGAAGAAGAAGAAGTACAAGAAGAACGAGAAGGGAGGAACAAGCCAAGGACGCCCCCCTCGGCAGGGTGGAGCCTGAGAGTAAAAATAGTCCTCCTGTCCTCGACGTCCCAGATCCGCAGATCCCCCTCGGAGTCCCCCGAGTAGAGCAGGGAGCCGCAGGGGCTCAGCACGGCGGCCTGGACGTCGCCGCCGTGGGCGCGGAGGGCGCAGAGGGGCGGCGGCGGCGGCGGTGGAGGCGGCGGAGAAGAGAGGCGGAGCCGGTCCAGAGCAGCGGTCTCGTCGTCGCTGCTGCCGCCGCTTCCTCTGCTCTCTGATGACATCGCGGCGAGCAGCTCTGCCCCTTTGCTCCCTGAGAGAGAGAGAAAGAATGACACAACAACACAAACCGGTGCGTTAAACAGGGTGCGCAGAGCCGTGCATGTCGTTGAAAGAGAGGGCTAGTAAAGGAGACGATTTCGAATCGATGATTCGTTCAAACAGTGAGCGAAATGTTTTACGGAGAACTCTCGAACGAGGTGCTCACTTTTGTTGTCTTTAGGGACTCTCTTTGCGTTCCTCTCTCTCTCTCGGTCTCTCTACGTATCCAGAGGGAAGGAGCGCAGAGCAGGCCAGGGCGGCTCCCTCTCTCGCCTGAGATCCGCGCTTGCCTGGAAGAGAAGAGGAAGAGAAGAAGACGGGAGGAGGACCGATGGCGTCAACTTCAGAGGAAGAAATGTCGGTCGACGGCGGCTCATCTTCTGCCGAAGAAGAAGATGAAATCTCGAGCGGGGGCTCCCCCACGCCCCCACCGAGGCAGCTCCCTTCGCGAGCCACGCGAGGGCTTCGCATGACCCAGGTGAGAGCGAGCGAGATTGGCTGAGAGAGCAGAGAACGCGTGTGAGAGAGCAGAGAACAAGTACGAGCAAACAACAATCGGCGTCGACGGCGACGAACCGACTCTCAACCTCATCAAAAAAAAACGAAACTCCTCAACCACTTTCTTCGCCTCCCACAGGCCCTGCAAGACGCCGACTCGGGCGACGAGGACTTTTGGAACCAGGACTTTTTCGCCGAGGACGCCGGCGACGCGGAGTACTCGACCGAGTCGGCCCCCTCGGACGACGACGAGGCGGGCTCCGACTTCTCCGAGTCCGAAGAGGAGGAGGACGAGAGCGCGGCGGCAGACGAGGAGGACGAGGAAGGAGGGCGGCGCGGCGGCGGCGCCAAGAAGAAGGCGCCGCTCAGGCCTCCGGGGCATTACGATGCGGCGGCCGCAGCAGCAGCGGGTCCCTCCTCCTCGGCCCTGCCTCCGATGGCGATGTCAGCCGCCGCCCGCGCGAAGGAGCAAAGCAGAGAAGCCGCCGCCGAGCTCAGGGCCGGGGCCAAGGCCGCCGCGGCCGAGGCGAGGGCGCAGCGCGCGGCGGCGGCGGCCGCGATGCCTCCCCCTGCCGTGCGCGCCTCGACTGCCGCGAGGACCGCGGCGGTCGCCGAGGCGCGCGCGAGGGAGGCCGCCGCCGCCGCCGCCAGCAGGAAAAAGTCACCGACGGCGGGCGCGGGCGCCGGAGCGGGCGCGGGCGGCGAGCAAGGGCAGCATGGGCCGCAGGGGCAGGCCCGCAGGCTCTCGCAGCACGAGATGCTCGCTGAGGCCGCGGCGACCGAGGTGGCCAACCTCGCGGACCTCGACGTGCTGCTGGCGCAGGAGGAGGAGGTGAAAAGGAAGGCGCACGCCGCGGCGAGGGCGGCCTACCGGGGCCCGAGGCTGCGGACGGTGTCGCGGATCGTCGACGGGCGCGAACAGGTGATTGCCTTTTTTTTCCTGCTTCTCTCCCTTCCCTCTTTCTCTTTCTCCCTTTCCCCCCTCTTTCTTTTTCTCTGGCTCGAGATGCACAAACAAACAACTTGATAGTAGATCCTGAGGCGGGGGAAGGACCTTTTCTTCTCCCGCGGTGCCGATCCAAACCAAAACAGCGGACCGAGTTTCGAAAGAACCTCGGGTTGCCTGAAGCCTTCGTTTTTTTCTTTTCCGTTAAATCGCGTTCCAACCACCAGCTCCATTTCTAATCTATACCCGACACGTGGATGCAGGCAAGCGAGACGCGAAGAATCATTGAGGACCCTCTTTAGAAGAGTGAGCGGAACGGCGGGGGGGGGGATCCCGCTTTGCCTCCCTGGGGGACGGGGAGAGGCGGGCGCCGGGCCTTTTCAGGCGGAGTCTGCCTTTTCCCCCCCTTCAGGGGAGCTCCGAAATGGGCCCTCCCTATTCCAAACCCTGTTCCTCCCCTCCTCTTCGATCATTTTTTTATTTTTGCTTGTCGAGGCCCAGCAAGTGCTCGAGAGGTTCGGACGGGTCCGACATCACTTTTTCTTTTTCCGAGAAGGAAAAAAAGATCACACTCACTTTTGTCTTTCTTCGAAAAACTTCAAAACAAAAAAACACTCTTCTCAGACGGTCGTCGCCGCTTTGGACATGCCTCTCCCCGAGGACTACATCCGCCGCCTCGCCCCGCCGCCGCGGAGCGATTCCTCCGTCAAGTGCGTGGTGACGGGCGAGCCCGCCAAGTACCGGGACCCGGTGACGGGCGCCCCCTACGCGACGGTGGAGGCGTTCAAGGCGCTGCGGGCGCGGGGCGTTGTTGGTTCGGCGGCGGCGGCGGTGCAAGCGCTGAAAGCGGCAAGCGTCGCTGCTGCAGGTGAGTTTTTTTCTTCCTCCTTTCTTTCCTTCCAAAAAACGCGGTCCTTGTGTACGGAAGCGCCGGGCTTTTTCTACTCATGATCTTCCCGCGCGAGGTTTCACGACCTCTTCTTTCCGAATGGCGGACACGCAAGAGCGAGGAAACTTTTTTTCGGGAGGCACTGGCAGCCGACGCCGGCGACGGCCGAGGCCCGGGGGCGAGGGTTTCCAGTTTTTCCCCCGACGCAGACCGGCCCTCTTATTTTTCAAAAACGCCAAAAACCTCTCTCGAACCAGTGACGCGCCCCCCCCCCCCGGCGCAGGCGCAGGCTCCCCCGGCCGCCGCCCCGGTCCCGCCGTCGCGGCACTGCGACCCCAACGGCAGCGACGACGGAGGCGCCGCCCTCGCGGCCGCGGGCTTTGCCGCGCTGGCGCCGCCCTCGTCGGCGGCTCCCTTTGCTGCTGCCCCCGCTGCTGCTCCCTCTTGTGCCGGGGCATTCGGCGCGCGCTCCCCTCTCTGGGCGGCCCCCCCGAGGGGGAAGCGGTCGAGCCAGCAGCAGGCGCCGAAGAAGCCGAACCAGAATCCGCACGCGCCGGCGGCGTGGGCCCGGGCGGCGGAGCGGGTCCTCGGCAACGGGGGAGGCGGAGCCTCTTCTGCTCCCGCCGCTACCGATCCCGCAGCAGCTCCGGTTCCGGAAAACACCGACAATGCCATCGACGGCACCGTTCCAGCGACGGTGGCGTTCCCCAGTTTATCCTGACGGGAAGTGAAGAAAGAAGGGGTCGAAAATGTAAAACAAAACGCACCAAAAACGAACGCAGGCACCACACTTTTGAGGAGAGAAAAAACTAGTCTCGCCGTTTTTTCTCGTCTTTGAAGAATCGCACGCTGCTTTGAGAGCGTCGAGAAGGCTAAGAGCGCGATTACCATGACCACGGAGCTCGCCGCAGGGGCAGAGGCTGCCGCGCGAATCGTTGGTGCCCATGCGCCACCGCCTGAGGCGGCGGCCGATGCCAATCTAGCCACTTATTCCGCCGCCGCCAACGCCGCTCCTCGACCCGATTCCGAGCTAGCTCCTGCTGGCGCCGCGGCTCATGTTGTCGCCGAGCCCGTAGCCGCAGCAGCAGCAGAGGAGAAGTCGGCGCAAGCAGGAGAGAAAGGCGCCAGTGGCGTCGATGGCGCCGGCATTGCCGCCGACGCTCCTCCGGCCGACCCCAGCGTCGACGACGCCTCTGCGGCGGGCCCCAAGCGCGCCAAGAAGAAGTTCGCCCTCTTCGTCGCGTACGTCGGCGCGGGCTTCTCGGGAATGCAGTACAACAAGGACCAGGAGACCATCGAGGGCACGCTTCGAGACGCGCTCGTCTCCGCGGGGCTGATCTCGGAGGCCAACGCCGACGCGTTTTCGAAGGTCGCGTGGTCGCGGGCCGCCAGGACCGACAAGGGCGTCTCCGCCGTCGGGCAGGTCGTCGCGGCGCGGCTGCTGGTGCCCGCGGACGACGAAGGGGGCGAGACGGCCATCGCCGCGCTCGCCAACGCGCAGCTCCCGGCCGCGATCCGAGTGCTCGGCGCGTCAAAGGTCCGCAACGGCTTCGACGCGCGCAAGTCGTGCGACAGGCGGCGGTACGAATACGTCCTTCCGGAGTTCGCGTTCGACCCCGCGGTGTGCTGCGCGAGGGCCGATGAGAGGGCGAAGAAGTCAAAGGGAGGAGAAGGAGAGGGGGAGAAGGAAGGCGGAGGGGAGGAGGAGGAGGAGGCTCCAGAGGCCGAGAAGGAAGTGCCGGCGGAAACGGCGGCAGCGGAAACGGCGGCGGCGGCAGAAACGACGCCGGCCAAAGAAGAAGAGGAAAAGGCCCTTGAGCAGCAGCAACAGCAAGCGAAGGCCCCGTTCGTCTTCGACGACGCCGCCAGAGACAAGTTGAACTCTATCCTGGCCCAGTACGAGGGGACGCACAAGTGAGTTTTTTGTTTCGAGGGAGGGAGAGAGAGAGCAGGAACGTCGAAGCGAGAAGATTTTTGCATTCGCCTCACTCACGAGAACGGGAAACTTCAAACAAATCAAAAACCTTAAAAAAAAAAAAAAGCTTCCACAACTTCACCGTCCGCGTCCCTCACACCGACCCGTCCGCGACCCGTTACATCGTTTCATTCAAGTGCGACGGCGTCTCCGTGCTCCCCGACGGCGAGCGCTGGGTCAGGCTGGTCGTGTACGGGCAGTCGTTCATTCTGCACCAGATCCGCAAGATGGTGGGCACGGCGCTCGCGGTCTTCCGCGGCGCCGCGCCCGAGGACGCGATCGCCTCGGCGCTGCGCAGGGAGGGCGACGTCGCCACTCCCATGGCGCCCGAGCTGGGGCTTTTCCTGGCCGAGACGGTCTACAGCCACTACAACGCGACGTGGGCCGGGGACAACGGCAGGGACGACGACGACGACGACGATGATGACGACGAGGACGAGGAGGAGGGTGGAGAAGGCGACGGCGTCAAAAATGGCCAAGGCGACAAAAAAGATGGCGACGACGCGTCGAATAAGATCGACCCCGCCCTCCGGCAGCAGCACCGGGAGTACATGGAGCAGCAGGCCAGGCAGAAACAGAAGCTGAAGAAGAAGCGGGAGTGCCTGAGCCTGGGCGCCTGGGGCGACGCCGCGGAAAAGTTCAAGGTGAGAGAACTTTTTTTTTTCGGTCGGTTTTTTCCTTCGCCGTCTCCTCTTCTTTTCTCACTCGCTCTCTCCCTTTCTCTCTTTCTCTCCCTCTTCTTTCTCTCTCTTCCTCTCTCCCCTTTTCCTCGTTCAGCTCGAGTTCGTCTACCCGCACATCGCCCGCGTCGACGCCGAGCGCAGGACCAACGAGGAGTGGCTCCGCTCGCTCAACGACCGCAACTTCCACTTCTCGAGCTGGAGCAGCGCGGGACGCCGGGGCCCCCACCCCGGCGGGAAGGGGAAGCGGAAGGCCCAGATGGTCGGCGCGGTAATCGAGGGCGGGGGCCCCGGAGAAAAGGGGGGCCAGAGGCAGCAGCGCGTCGGCGGCGGCGGCGGCGGCGGCGGGGACAGGGCGCAGCGCAGCGGCGGGAGAGGAAGAGGAGGAGGAGGCGCGGGAGGAAGAGGAGGAGGAGGCGCGGGAGGAAGAGGAGGAGGCTTCAACAAACAACCCGCTGCTGCTGCTGCTTCCGCTGCCCCCCCGCCTGCTCGCGCGCCAACGGGGTACGACGATGCCTCTATGGCGGCAGAGTGGTCCGACTGAAACAAAGAAACAGGAGAGAGAGAGAGAGAGAGAGAGGGAGAGAGAGAGAGAGAGAGAGAGAGAGAGAGAGAGAGAGAGAGAGAGAGAGAGAGAGAGAGAGAGAGAGAGAGAGAGA
>Ga0114918_10005993_pt1 | contig 10349 bp, 9 predicted proteins | sample LantaG_FD_87015 | JGI IMG/M metagenome (GOLD analysis project Ga0114918, IMG submission 87015) | Deep subsurface microbial communities from Baltic Sea to uncover new lineages of life (NeLLi) - Landsort_02402 metaG | ecosystem: Environmental > Aquatic > Marine > Oceanic > Sediment | place: Baltic...
ATCATGGGAGGGTAAGCATAGAAGCTTATTCATCTGATTTTTATAATGATGCTGTTATATCGTTGCAATTTCTTAAACGTTTCTTTTAACTCAAGTATAAAGTAATTAACTTTAAGGAAAAAGTTCCAATAGAAATTGCAGTTATTGAGCCGCATAAAACTCCAGACTCCTGTCTGGAGATGTAGCGGCAGCCCGAAGGGCTCAAGCTCGTTTTTCGCTTGTAGACAAAAGATGCCCCCAGCTCCTGCTGGGGGAGTTTCACTATAATTAACCATTTGCTTCAACGGGTAGTTGTTGAAGCTATAAAAAAAATTAAAGGAGTAATGTTTATGAAAATCGCAATTGCTGGTGAAGTATGTTCCTTCCCGTTGATGAAGGAAGTTAAAAAGCATTTAATTTCTAAGGGTTATGAAGTGCTTGATTTGGGTATGACTGATGAAAAAGAACCTATGGTATTCTATGAAACAGCGCCAAAGGTAGCCCGGGCAATACAGAATGGAGAAGCAGAACGCGGAATTTTAATGTGTGGAACAGGTATGGGAGTTTGTATCTGTGCAAATAAATTCAAAGGCATCTATGCTGGCTGGCCGAATCCGCGACTACAGCTGAACTGCATTATGTTATTAACAGAGCCAATGTCTTGTGTATGGGCAAATGGATTGTTGGAGAAAAAGTGGCAATGGACATAGTAGACAGATGGCTTAGTGCAGAGATCGGTCAAGGTTTTAATAAAGAGAGGAAAAGAGTTCAGGCAGAGGGGTTTAAGAAAATTCAATGTATTGAGGATAAAAATTTCAAATAAGAATTACAATTTAACCTGTTTATAAATACATAGCAACTATTTATTATTTGTAGATGCAGGAGGAAGGGAGGTGATTTTATAACAGATAGAATTTGATGAGATTGTGTTAATATTAAGGAAATCAAATTAAAAGGAGGAAAAAAATGAAAAAATTATTTTTATTGATTCTTGTGGGGCTGGTATTTGCTGGAATGTCTATGTCGGTCCTGGCTGCTGAAGTTACTTCTAATGAATTAGAAATCTTTAGTTGGTGGACTGTTGGTGGTGAAGCAACTGGTCTTAAAGCATTATTTGATGAATTTCATGGAAAATATCCAGATGTAGAAATAATTAATGCTGCTGTTGGTACTGGGGCAGGTAGTACTGCCAAAGCAGTCCTGGTTTCGAGGATGTTGGGGGGAGACCCACCGGATGCTTTCCAGGTACATGGGGGGCAGGAACTTATCGACACTTGGGTAGAGATAGGTAAAATGGTACCAGTTACCAGTATTTATGAAAGTGAAGGCTGGAACGAAGTAATGCCTGAAGGAATTAGAAATCTTGTAGCATATGATGGCGAGTATTGGGCTGTTCCTGTTGGTATTCACCGTGGTAATGTTCTCTGGTTTAATAAAGATGTTTTCGCCAAGTATAGCCTGGATATTCCTGTTACTTTCGAAGATTTCTTTGAAGTGGCTGGGGTTTTAGAGAAAAATGGTCTTATACCATTGGCTCTGGGTTCAATCAAAGGATATGAACTTGGTCATACTTTTGAAACTGTCCTGCTTGGAACATTGGGAGCAGAGGGATACCGGGGATTATGGACTGGAGAAACAAGTTGGTCTGATCCAGGAGTTGCTAAGGCTCTGGAAACTTTCAAGAAAATGCTTGGTTATGCTAATGAAGACCACTCAGCTTTAAGTTGGGATGCAGCAATGGAATATGTTATAGCTGGAAAAGCAGCTATGTTAATTCAGGGTGATTGGGTTGATGGATGGATTAAGGCTAAAAATCTTACTGACTTTAACTATGGCCAGGCAACCGCACCTGGAACCAACGGATCATTTATAGCTATAAATGATACCTTTGGCATTCCTAAAAACGCTCCTCATCAGGATGCAGCAATGGAATTTTTACGTGTCGTTGGTTCCAAAGAAGCCCAGGAAAAATTTGCTCCACTTAAAGGATGTATTCCTGTCAGAACAGATGCAGATACAACCAAATTTAATGACTATCAAAAATGGTCTTTTAATGATTGGACAGATAACGAAATAGTAGCCAGTTGTGTTCATGGTTCTGCCGCAAAAGAGAGTTGGGCAACAGAATATAAAGATACAATTAATCTATTTGCCGCTGATTTGGATGTAGTAGCAACCCAGAAAGCACTTGTTTCAATTGCTGAAGAGGCACTGGCTGAGTAAGCAGTTGGCTTTTTAAGTAACGGGGTGTTTTCAGCTCTTTTGCGACCTCTATTATCGCTTCTGCAAACGCTAGCCCTGCTACATTAAATAGCCCGACCGGGCGAGGAATTCCTCGCCCGGTTTTAAAGGTAGGAGTTTGAATGCAAAGAACCTTGATTCTCAAAACGAAAATAGAGAAAGACCGCAACTTTCTTTCCAGACTTACAAACGAACATGACGGATTGTGGGCTATTGTAACTGTAATACCATCAATTATTGCTATTGCTGTTTTTGTCTATAGCTTTATTATCTGGAATGGATATGTTTCTTTGAGTAAATGGAAAGGAATTATACCTAATTATGCCTGGCGAGGCATACAAAATTATATTAAACTCTTCAACACCCAGCGATTTCAAATTGACTTGAGGAATATGTTAGTATTTTCCGTTGTGTTCATAGGAGGATGTCTTGTTATTGGCTTATTCCTGAGTATTTTGCTTGATCAGAATGTCCGGGGGGAGACTTTTTTCCGGGGTGTGTTTTTATTTCCTATGGCTGTAGCCTTAGTTGTTACAGGTGTTGTATGGGGCTGGCTTTTAAGCCCAGGAAATCAAATAGCCGGTTACATAGGTGTTAATCAGTTATTTGAATGGCTTAATCTAGATTTTTTAATTAATGGGTGGTACACCGATAGAACATTTGGAATTGTTGCTGTTGCTATAGCAGCTATCTGGCAGATGTCTGGTTATGTAATGGTTATGTATTTAACGGCAATTAGAGGGATTTCTATTTCCATTCGTGATGCAGCCCATATAGATGGAGCCAATGTATTTCAATTATATAGATATATTATTATGCCAAATCTCAAAGCAATAACACTAGGGATAGTCATTATTTTGGGACATATTTCGCTGAAGGTATTTGACCTTGTTGCAGCCATGACTGGACCGGGCAAAGGATTTGCAACTGATGTTCCGGCATTTTTTATGTGGGATACCACCTTTAGAGGCAATAATTTCAATACCGGTGCAGCTATAGGTATTATTCTTTTGATACTTATTTCCTTTCTGGTTGTCCCATATCTAATACATCTGCGAAGGAGTGAATAAGTAGTGAAAAACGAGGGACTATTCGCTGCTAAGATAAAAAAGATAAGGATGTCCAGAATAATTATATATGGGATATTAATATTTTTTTCAATTATATACCTGATTCCTATATATATCCTTTTTACTACTTCTGTAAAGTCCTTTAAAGAAGTAAGCCTTTCACGGATGTGGTATTTTCCGATGGAGTTTACTTTAGAAAACTTTAAACTGGTCTGGGTCGGTAGTGTTGAACAGGGATTTAATGGACTGGGCAGGATGTTTATGAATAGTATTTATGTGGTAATCCCTGCCACCTTAATTTCTACATCGGTTGGTTCATTAAACGGATATGTTTTTTCCAAGTGGAAATTTAAATATTCTAACGTGATCTTCTCTCTATTTCTATTTGGAATGTTTATTCCTTATCAAAGTATACTGATACCTCTTGTCGAAACTATGAGACGGATAGGCTTATATGGTTCATTATCAGGCTTAATTTTGGCCCAGATAATCTATGGTATTCCCATTACAACCTTAATTTTTAGGAATTATTATGCGACCATCCCAACTGAATTAATAGAATCAGCCCGAATGGATGGAGCTAACTTTTTTAATATATACCGACATATATTTTTACCTCTTTCGATTCCGGCTTCAGCAGTTGTTGTCATCTGGCAGTTTACCTCAATCTGGAATAGTTATTTATTCCCGGTAGTTCTAACAACGAGTCCCAAGGTACAGCCTATTACTGTGGGATTGGTTAATTTTGCGGGTAGTTATTTTATTAAATGGAATATTCAAATGGCAGGAGCGGTGATAACGGCTCTGCCAGCATTAATAATCTTTTTATTACTGGGCAAACTCTTTATTCGTGGTATGATGGCTGGAGCCATAAAAGGATAGAGATAATTACTACGATGCAACCTATTTAAATATAAATGGAGGGAAAGATAATGAGTATTAAGACGGAACTAAGTGTAGGATTTGTTAGCCTGGCAAGACAGGGTTTTGACATGGATTATGCGAAAATGGCAGCAGAGAAATCATTCCAGCAGATAAAAAAGTTTGCTAAAGTAGTAGCACACGAAGGATATCTGGTTGGAGACAATAAAGGTACCCAGATGGCTCTGGAGCTATTTAAGAGAGAAAAAACGGATCTGCTGGTTATTCAATGTGGTACTTTTACATCTGCTGAAATAGTCCTGGACTGGGTAAGTCAATTAGGGATACCTGTTGTTATTTGGGCAATTAAGGAGCCTGACTTTGAGGGTAAACTAAAGTTGAATTCCCTGGTATGTGCTAATGCAATTACCAGTGCTCTTTATAAAATGGATGCAAAATTTAAATTCTTCTACGAAGATTACAAAGATGAACAATTTTATAAGAGGCTGGCAAGGTATTTGAATGTAGTAAAAGTAAAAAACAAACTAAAAAAAACCCGGATAGGTCTGGTAGGTGCTCGTTCAAACGGTTTTCAGGATGTTACAGTCGACGAACTTAGCCTACTTAAAAAGATAGGACCAAGGGTGCATTTCATCTCTATTGCTGAGGTATTTGAACGGGCTAAGAAAATAAAAAGTCAGATAACCAAAGGGATAGCTGAAGAAATGCGCGGCAAGGGTAAACTTAAAAATATAGGCCAGGGTGAACTGGTTAAAAGTGCAGAGGTTTATCAGGCCTTGAAAGAACTTGCTAGCGAAAATAATCTTGACGCTTTAGCGGTGCGCTGTTTACCAGAATTTGCTCAACTGTATGGTACTGTTATCTGTGGATGTCTATCATTTCTAATAGATGATGGTATTATTGCAGCCTGCGAGGCAGATGTTCCCGGGGCTATTTCCATGTTAATTCAAAAATACCTTTCTGATGGGAATTCCCCATTCCTGGCCGATCTTATCGAAGTTGATAATGATAAAAACACAGGTCTTTTCTGGCATTGTGGTGTTGCTCCCTGTTCGCTGGCCCGAAATGGTGAGGTAGAGCTTTCCAGGCATTTTGTACGGGATCTGGGTGTTACTGTTAACTTCTCCTTAAAACCAGGGCGAATTACTCTGGCCAGATTGGATAGTGTGGGAACAGACTACCGGATGCTTATAGCCAGTGGAGAATCGACAGGAGAAACCATTCCTATGAAGGGGACATCAATGAATGTAGTCTTTGACCAGGATAGCTCTGACTTACTCGATATTATTATCAATAAGGGATTTCCACATCATTTCAGTATTGTCTATGGAGATTTAAAAGAAGACCTTATTGACTTATGTAACCTTCTTGAGATTGAATCTGTTGAGGCTTCAAAATAATTCTCTATCTGGTTGTAATGAAATAGAAATTAGGAGGAGTAGTATGTCACTAGTTAATTTAAATCAATTATTTGAAGAAAAGAAAGAAAAGCAGGGCATCGGGCTATTTAATGTAGCAGGGCTAGAGTTTGCAGAAGCGATTATAGAGGTAGCAGAAGAGCTGAAAACCCCCGTAATATTAGGTCTGCCGGAACGTTTTTTTCAGTTCTTCCAACTCGAGACTGTTACCCATATGTGTGTTGATATGGCTGAACGGGCCAGTGTTGCGGTAGTAGTCCATATCGATCACGGGAAAAGTTTTGACTGTCTTTTAAAATCGCTCAGAAATGGTGTATCATCAGTTATGTTTGATGGCTCTACCTTGCCTTATGAAGATAATGTCAAAAAGACAGCAGAAATAGTCCGGATAGCCCATAGTATGGGAGCTACTGTTGAAGGAGAGCTTGGTTACGTAGGTCGTGGGGATGATTTTAACCTTGGCGATACCTCGTTTTATACAAAACCAGAACAGGCTGCTGATTTCGTAGAGCGTACCGGAGTTGATGCCCTGGCAATAGCAGTAGGTAGTGCCCATGGTGTCTATAAAACTAAACCCAGTATTGACTTTGAGCGGATTAAAACTATCAAAAAAAAGGTAAACAGTGCACTGGTACTTCATGGTGGCTCAGGATTAAGCGATGAAGACTTCAAGAAGGCAATTGCCTGTGGTATCGATAAAGTGAATATATTTACCCAACTCTCACTATCAACAATGGAAAGAGCGACCAGAGCCATACCCGAATGCCCTGGATGGATTGAAGTTACCAGAGAATTACGACAGGTTATAGCTGATGGAGTTAGAAGGTATATGACAGTTTTTAATAATGCATAAGATTTTCAGACTATAATTAAGGACCCTCTGAAAAGGAGTTATAGGAGATGTCAGAAAAGCACTTCCTTTTAGGTATAGATGTAGGAACAACTAATTGTAAAGCTCTGCTTTTTGATGAAAAGGGGACTACTGTAGCCTCTGCCAGGGTAAAAACAATAACCCATAATGATAAAGGGCAGTATTGTTACCTCCCCGACGAACTATGGGGGATAATAATCAAAGTAATATCTGAGGTCTTAAAAGTAGTAGAACCTTCAAACATATCAGGTGTTTGTATAACCAGTATGGCTGAGTCGGGGTTGCCCCTTGATAAAGAAAACAATCCAACCCATCATATTATACCCTATTTTGATGAGAACTCATCACCTCAGGCAGCTCGGCTTGAGGAGCTCTTTGGTCGAAAGAAATTGTTTGAACTAACCGGGTTAAATGTAAGCCCAATCTTCTCTTTAGCCAAGATTTTATGGATAAGGGATAATTACCCTGAAGCTTTTTCAAGGACTCGAAAATGGCTCTGTATCCCTGATTACGTAAACTATAAATTGACCGGCAAGATGGTAACAGACTATTCTATTGCTTCACGAACTATGGTCTTTGATGTTTTTAAGCGTAGTTGGTCAACCGAGATACTGGAAACAGTTGGTTTAAATACGGATCTCTTCCCTCCGGTTGTCCCTGGCGGAAGTTTAATAGGGGGAGTAACCCGTGAGGCTGCTGGTCTTACGGGACTCTGTGAAGGGATACCGGTTATTGTCGGAGGGCATGACCACTACTGTGGCTCTCTCGGTGCGGGACTATTATTGGGAAATCGACTGATAGATTCTTCAGGTAGTGCTGAAAGCCTGCATGGTTTGCTGGGGGAAGAAGTAGAGAACATTGAAGATTTTACTGGCTTTTCTGTGGGGATTTATGTTGATGGTAAATCTTATTATGCCGGCGGTGGGTTTAATTGTTCGGGAGTATCTGTTGACTGGATTATTGAACGCTGCGCTTCATTAAAAGATTGGGTATCTACTCAAAGAGAAAGAGAGGACTTATCTTATGAGGAGAAAGATGAGATAATGAATCAGTCTTACCAGAGACCAGCGGGAGCGAATGGTCTTCTTTATCTTCCTCACCTTCGTGGGAGTGGATTTCCGGACTGGAACATTAGTTCCCGAGGAGCTTTTGTGGGGTTAAGGTCCTCCCACCGTTCTCCTGATATGGTTCGGGCAGTGGTAGAAGGAGTCTGTTTTGAATTAAAGGCAATATTAGACCGCTTAAGAAAACTTATTAAGCACGATATTACCCAAATAACTACTATCGGCGGTGGGGCACGTAATCAACCCTGGTTGCAGCTAAAGGCTGATATAACCGGGTTGCCCATTGAAGTACCGGCAGTTAAAGAAGCAGCTGCCCTAGGAGCAGCTTTGCTGGCAGGGGTGGGCACAGGAATATATACCGATTTATATGAAGCAACAAAAAAGACTTATCAAGTAGACAAACGGTTTATACCCAATCAGGAAAATTGCGAAAAATATGATAGATTATTTTCTATAAACCGAAAATTATATCCTGTTTTAAAAGAAATAAATCGGGACTTAACCTATTTTAAAGAGGACTGAGTGATTTAGCTTTAGATTTAAAAATTATTATCACCGAATAGCTTAAAGCGTATTGTTATACGAGGGGTGACAGGATTTGTTTTCCATGTTTACAGGTTCCGCCGCGACAACCCATATAAAGATGATTCTATTTGAGTTAAATTATACTGATTGTTTTGGAGGTAAAAAATGGATGAAGTTATTAATGTAGGATTAATAGGTTATGGTATGTCAGGTCAGATATTTCATGCCCCCATAATCAATTCCGTTTCGGGGTTTAAACTTGTGAAAGTAGTAGAACGTCATAGTGAAAAATCCAAGGAAAGGTGTCCGTGGGTTGAAATTGTAAGAGATACAGATGAAATCTTTAATGACAAAAACATCGAACTTGTTGTAGTTGCGGTGCCTAACAAGCTTCACTTGGAGCTTGCACAAAAAGCACTTGATTCAGGGAAGCACGTAATAGTAGAAAAGCCATTTACAATAACTTCTGATGAAGCCCAAAAATTAATTGATCTTGCTCAAAAACAGGACAGGATACTTAGCGTCTATCAGAATAGGAGGTTCGATGGCGACTTTAAAACTGTTAAAAAGGTCATTAATAGTAATATACTTGGGAGACTTGTGGAATATGAAGCGCATTATGATAGATATAAAAACATTTTAAGACCCAGTGCATGGAAGGAAAGCGACGAATTAGGCATGGGAATATTGTATGATTTGGGTTCACACCTTATCGACCAGGCACAGGTATTATTCGGATTGCCTAAAAGCATAATAGCTGACACAAGGGTTCAGAGAGATTTAGGGAGAAATGTTGACAGCTTCGAAATTATTATGGATTATGATAAATTAAAAACGACACTGAAAGCCGGTATGGTTGTGAGAGAACCAAGTCCACATTATATAGTTCATGGTACGTCAGGCTCATTTATAAAGTATGGTACGGATCCACAGGAAGAAGCTCTTCAGAGGGGTTTATCACCTGTAAACAGTATGGACTGGGGAATAGAACCTGAAAGCCAGTGGGGTCTTCTAAATACTAATATAAGCGGAATACATTTCAAAGGGAAAATAGAAACCTGCAGAGGAGATTACACTGTTTATTATGAAAATATTTATAATGCAATTGTGAAAGGTGAAGAATTACTGGTAAAACCTGAAGAGGGAAGAAATACCATACGCATAATAGAGCTTGCAATGCAGAGTGTTAAGGAGAAGAGGATGGTGGAGTTTACGCTGTAGTAATTTGAAATCTGTGCACCTATGGTCAATAAAAATTAAAAGTAAATCAGAGATATAATGGAAATGACCTATTTTAGTTTAGATTGGATGTTAATAGGGGATAATATAGTCCTATAGTGTTTATGATAAATGTCAATGGACTTATAATATATGACGATACCCACCCGGAAGATACACAGCGCAAAGTTTTTAGAAGAAATTTGATTACTTATATATTTAAAGATTAATGAATATTAATAATTTTGCCACAAGGAGAGATCAGCAATGCCAACATATGAACTTATTACAAAAGAGGAACTGGGAAAAGGGAGTACTATATCACTTCAGATATTAGATAGTGAATATGATGTATATCATGAAATGGCAAGGATTATGTTTGATAAGATTAGGGATAATAATGCAAAAGGTAAAAACACAGTTCTTATATGTCCCGTTGGACCTATAGGTCAATATAAAAGGTTTGCCAGTATGGTAAATAAATATAGGCTAAGCCTAAAAAACGTTTATATATTCAATATGGATGAATACCTTGATAATAACAAACAGTTAATATCCATAAATCACCCGTTGAGTTTCTCGAGTGCAATGGAGAGAGAATTATATAGCAAGGTTGATGACAAGTTGAATGTACCGATTGAAAATAGATTTTTTCCACAACCCGGTAAAGAAGAATTAATATGGGACAAAATGTGTACGCTTGGTGGAGTTGATTTGTGTCTTGGAGGAATTGGAATAAATGGGCATGTAGCATTTAATGAACCTCCGGAGCCAGATGAAAAAATTTCTGATGAGGAGTTTAAAAATCTTTCCACAAGAATTTTAAAAATATCAAGGGAAACAAAGACTGTTAATGCAATAATGGCTGCAGGAGGATATATTGATATAATACCGGATTGGTGCATTACCCTGGGTATGAATGAAATACTAAACTCAAAAAAAATAGTGATTGGTATGTTCAGGGATTGGCAGAAAGGTATAATCCGTAAAATACTTCATGGCCCAGTCACAATGAGTGTACCTGCATCATTTCTGCAACTGCATACTGATGCAAAGATTATAATGACTGTGAATGTTGCAG
>Ga0114918_10005994_pt1 | contig 10346 bp, 12 predicted proteins | sample LantaG_FD_87015 | JGI IMG/M metagenome (GOLD analysis project Ga0114918, IMG submission 87015) | Deep subsurface microbial communities from Baltic Sea to uncover new lineages of life (NeLLi) - Landsort_02402 metaG | ecosystem: Environmental > Aquatic > Marine > Oceanic > Sediment | place...
GGGCGGCGCAAAATACACCGGCGAACGCTGCATCATTGATGGCAACCTCGTCTCCGCCCAGGGCAAAAAAGACCTCGCCCTGTTGCTAAGGGCCTTTATGAAGATGCTAAACGACTCAAAAGACAAATAACTTTACACCGAACCACGTGCGGGGTCATTCCTGCGAAAGCAGGAATCCACACCCTATACGCTCCACGCCATACGCTAAACCCTATTCTCGCGGCAATCTCGTTTTTTGTCATTCCGCACTTGATGCGGAATCCAAAAATATTTAGCCCCGCAATTTATTGCGGGGTCTCTTCTCGTTTACCCGTCGCCGCCACGGCGACGCTTTACGCAATACCCGATACGCACCACGCGATACGCATATGTCATTCCGAGCCCGCCTTTGGCGGGCCGAGGAATCTGTTAAGAATCGTCATTGCGAGCCCCTTAGGGGCGCGGCAATCTCCCGTTTTTCATTCTGTGCTCGCAGAGTCCTCTCCCTTGCGCCGCGACCCCTCTTCACCAGGGGACTTATCTTGCATTTCCTGGCGCCTTTCCTCAATCCGTTTCACGACGTCCTTGCCTACCTCCATAATCTCCGCCGCCGCCTTCACATCCTCGCCCACATACATCCGAAGTCCCACCACTAACGGCTCCAATATCTCCGCACTTGGTGAATCTTTAAGAATGTTAAGCGCCTCACGACCATAACCCCCCGCGGCTAGCCAAACGAATAAATCGGTTGTACCATTGACATCTCCTTTCACCACCTCGGTCTTTTCCAGACACTGTCTCAATAGCTCCAGCGCCTCCTCAGGGCGTCCCACCTTCTCCCATAGCAGAATAATAAGACTTCTCAAAGGCAGATTACTCTTACGCTCAAGCTCTATTGCCTTGCGATACATCTTCTCGGCTTCATTGTAGCGCTGAAAATGCTGTTCAAGGAGTTGCCCCAGTAGGAACCATCCCCAACCTTGCTTCGGCTCCAATTCGATAATCTTCCCGTATGCTTTCTCCGCCTTTTCATACCGGCTCAGTCTAAATTGCAAAATCTGGCCAAGTAGGGCCCATCCCAAACCATTTTCTGGTTCCAATTCCGTCACTTTGCGATACGCTTGTTCAGCTTCGTCGTAGCGATCGAGGCGGTCTTGTAGAAGATCGCCTAACTTAATCCAAACCGCAATCTCTTTCGGATCCAACTCAATGGCTTTCCGGTACGCCCTTTCGGCCTCCTCGTACCGATCCAGCTTTTCGTGCAAAAGCGATCCTAGATCTGCCCAAGCCGGGGCGTATTCCCTGTCAATCTGGATTGCCCTTCGGAAAGCTTTCTCAGCCTCCTCATAGTGCTGAAAATTCCGTTCCAGAAACTCCCCGAAGTATGTCCATCCAGTTGCCACGTCTGGTCCCAGTTCCAGCGCCTTTCTATACGCCTTTTCAGCTTCGCTATAACGCTTGAGTGACTCGTGAAGCGCACCAAGTTCAATCCATCCTACAGGCCACTTAGGTTGTAGCCGTGTAGCCTCCCGAAGTGCTTTTTCAGCCTCTTCGTAACGCTCAAGCTTCTTATGAAGCAGCGAACCAAGCTTTACCCATGTCCAGGCCTCTTCGCGATCAAGCTCTATTGCCTTCTGATAAGCCTTCTCGGCCTCATCGTACCGGTCAAGCTTTTCGTGCAAAAGTGATCCCAGATATGCCCAAGCTGGGGCGTACTCCCCATCTATCTGGATTCCCTTTCGCAAAGCTTTCTCCGCTTCATCGTACCTATCAAAATTCTCGTAGAGAAGCTGACCCAATTGTACCCAGATAAAAACCTCTCCCTCTTCCACCGCAATTGCTTTTCGATAAGCTTCCTCAGCTTTTTCATAGCAGCGAAGATTCTCCTGATAGAGACAACCAAGCAATGCCCAACCAAAATTACGTTCGGGCATCAAACCAGTAACCTTCCTATAAGCTTCTTCTGCCTCCGCATAGCGATGGAGTGCCTCCAAAACTATACCCAGCCTCACCCACAGCCCGGCGTGTTGCGGACCAATGTCTAAAGCTCTTCGATAAACACTTTCGGCTTCTTTGAGCTTTCCCCTTTCCTCTAGCGCCTCCCCTTGTTCTAATAACTCTTGAACTTGAACCAGAATCCCTTCCAGTTCCTCTGGTCTTTCAACTTCGATGAAGCGTCTCAGTGAAGCTGGCGTATCCGGCATCTTGAAGAAATCGCGAGGAACCGCTTCAATCAGCTCCTCGCGTAACGACTCGACAGATGTGCTTTCGAGAATAGCCTCGCAAGCCCAGAAATGCTCTCGACGAAGTTCAGGTTCCAACATGCACGCCTCCTCCGCAATTCGCTGGGCGAATGTCACCAATTCTTCTTCCCCATAGAAGTTCACCATAAATCTCACAAGTCCCCTTAAGCGTCTCGATGGTGCCCCGCGACGACGCATCAAATAGTAAATGTTGTACATCCGCTCGGAAACCTGATAGAGCTTTGTCCGCCGCTCCCCGTTCGCCTCAACCACCATCCCCCGCTCGATTAGTCTTCGCAAAAGGGAACTGGCCTTGTTCACGTTGAGTCGCGCAGAATCTGCAACCCTCCGCGCCGGCGCCGGATCCCACAACTCCGCCAAAGCTAAATATACCTTGCGCTCTACCGCAGGCAGGCTATCCAAATGACTCTTAAAATACTCTGTATTGTCATCCACTAATTGCATCAAGTCGTCCATCAGCTCTTTCAAAGACATCCGCGCTGCGAACGTCGAAATGATAGCAAGTAACCGAGGATTGCCACCGGTGAGAATCTGTAAAGGCCGAACACGCTCGTCGCTCGCCTTCTTCCTGCTGACCGAAGCCCAAAGCTTTCCACACTCCTCATCATCAAGAGGTTTAAGCTCGTACAACTTAAACAACTCAAACATAGCCTTGTCGGCGCTCTCTATGCCTTTAAATTTACTGGTTGCTGTCGCCAAAAGCATTACCCTCGGCTCATGAAGGAGAATATGTCGCAGCTTCCACGCGTCACTGTCGCTTATCTGCTCACCAAGAAGCATATTGAAGTTCTCCACCACCAGCAGAACACGCTTGCCCTCCAAATCGGCAAAGTCCATAAGCTGCGCCAGTGCCCGCTCCCGCAGCCGTTCCTCGTCCGTCTCATCTCTTAACTCCTCATATGTCTTCCTCCACCGTTCGTCTCCCTCCTTGTGGGCCAAATGAAACAATGCCTCCAGCCAGAACTCGCCCGGCGTGCTCACTTGATAGCTCTCCTCCCCAAAAACCAGCGGATACCATCTCCCCCACAAATCCTCCTGTGCTCGAATTTCTTCCACTACTCGCAGCACTAACATCGTCTTTCCTATACCACGTGGGCCTATCACGATAATGTGCTGATTCGACTGCCCCACGTTCTCCCGTACCACCTGCACAATCAAATCAAGCTCCGCATGCCGAACCACAAAGCTCCGTATAAGTTCCTCCGGCGGCAAGAACGCCGGATTGTATTTCTTTATTCGATTAGCCATACCTCACGCTCCTCTCTTCAAAACTGGAACAAAGAAAGCCCCATGTCGGTTCTTCCACCAGTCCTGCAGAAGCTTCGAAACAAATACGTAGCCCTTTTCAGTTCTCTTCAGATACCCGTCGTGTTCCAGTACCCAAATTACTTCTTTCTGCGCTTCACCAATATCACCTTCCTCCAGCGTGTATTCCTTCTGCAATCCTGCGATCGCTTCCTTCGTCAAGCAACCTGTCACCGCTGCCTCCGTCAGCATATCAATCGCCATCGTAAACAGCTCTTTGCCCAAGACCATCTCCAGACGTTCCTCGTAGTGCGTCAGCTCCGGATGACCTCGCACACCCAGCATCTCTTTCTCATACACCTCGCCGACTTCGCCTACCAGGCACTCCATCTTCCCTTTTCTTTTGCATCGGTCATATATATGAGAGAAAAACATCTGAACGTGATGAGGAATGCAGCATCCGAGTCTCTTAACCATTTCCTTCGGGACACCATCTTGCAATGCCACACTATATTCATTCGCTAAGGCGCTTATGCAGCCCTTCGCCGTTTCCTCGTCCCACGGCTTCAGCTCAAGGGGAAGGAAATGATTTATCGTAGCGCTCAGCCTTGCTTGTCGAAGAATCGGCTCCAATCCAATACTGCCTGAAATAATAGTCCGCACCTTCCCTTGATGCTCGATAGTATTCTTTCGCAGCCACGATAAAAACTCATCCGCCCTTGCCCTCCGCTCCGGCGTGATTCTGAAGTCCTCATCTTTCAGCATGTAGTTCAGCATAATAGGTACCTCATCGAACATCAGAACCACCGGTTTTTCTGCGTTCGCCAAAATACCGAAAATCTGGTCACCTTTATCCCTCCAGTTGCCGCCTGTAAGCCCTGCTCTTAGAGTAACACCCAGGTCTCCGACGCCAACTTTTTCAATCGAGTCCGTGACTTTCTCTAAAATATTGGCGAACAATTCCCTCGTTTTGTCCCAAAGTGGTTTGTATTCATGAATCGCCAAACTTAAATCAGCGATAGCCTGCGGACTGCTTCGCGCCGCTTGCAGGTCCACAAATAAACATATATAACGCTCTTTCAATCGATCATGTAGTTCAGCTAATACGCTTGTCTTGCCGATACGCCTTTGCGCAACCAACAGTATGTTTGCTCCCTCGTCAATCTTGTTTGTAAGTAATTCAAGGTCTGTCTCCCTGTCCCAAAACTACTCTCCCGTTACGACCTTGCCCACCGCTTGTTTCAGCCTGTCTTTCATTTTATAACTCCTTATATCGATTACTTATTCCAACAACCGCGTTGGCAACACTTTTGTTGCCAACAAATCTGTTGTAATTATCGCTCATATAGGCCACCTCGTCAAGGCCTTTTTTTGAAAAATCTGAAAAAAATGACAAAACATTCCCTCCGCCAGCGCGCACATTTGCGCAAGGGGGTAGCAAAAACGTGCTCAAAAACGACTCATTTCTGCGCACTTTTGCTCAAAAGGTGCGTACTTTTGCTTCATTTTGTTCAACTTTTGTTCATTTTTGTCCAACTTTTCACGGCAACTTGCGCAAATGGTTCGAAAACCTGCGCGTTTGTGCGCGCTTTTTTGCACCCAAACCCCACTAATCACCCAAAAACCCACATTCACCCCAAAATCAGAACTCCAAAAAACCACAAATTTCACCCCAAATTCACCCAGCCGAAAAATTCCCTTGCTCAAATTCGGCGCAGATTTCCGATATTATATTTGATGGAAGTTCTTACTGTAGAAACAAAACAATGCCCGTTCTGCGGCGAGGCAATCCGCACGCGGGCAATCAAGTGCAGATTCTGCGCCGAATTCCTTAATACCGATGAAGCCAAAGCCTTGGAGGCCAATTCGCAACCCAACGGCGACGCAGCCCAAGCAGATAATATCCTCTTCAAGGGCAGACCGTCTCTCTGGGCTATGACACCGGCGGTAATAAAAGGGCTGTTCTTTATCGCCGTCGCAGTGTTCTTACTGAAATTACCTCTCGAAAGTATCGCCGGCAGCATCTTGAAACTGGAACTTACTGACAGCCAGGCTAACGTGATTGCCGAATACAGGGTTATTGCGGGAGCTGGGCTTATCATACTTGTTTCGCTTATACTTCTGCTCAAAGTGTTCCGGCTGAAAATGACCCGCTACGTGGTATCGCCTGACCGCATTGAGTGGAGCAGGGGAATTCTTGACAGAAAGGTTGATAATTTAGATATGTTCCGGGTGATTGACCTGAAAATGCGCAAAAGCCTGCTCGACTGTATTGTCGGCGTCGGCACGGTAGGGCTAATAACGACTGACAAAACCGACCCGCAGTTTACCTTCGAAAAGATTCATCGTTCCCGAAAACTCTACGATATCATCAAGAAGGCAAGTCTCGACGCAGACAAACGAAGCAGCGTCGTACATCTTGAATAATTGATTATTTGATTATGAACTACGAACTATGAACTGTCTTGCTGATATTGAAACACCTGACCTATCGGCACATCGAAGGCCTTTGCTATTCTAAACGCCAGCGTCAGCGAAGGTGCGTATTTGCCGGCCTCGATGGCGAGGATTGTCTGGCGCGTCACGCCCGCGGCATCGGCTAACTGCTGCTGCGTCATTTCACCATTGTCAAAACGCAGTCGACGAATGTTGTTTTTGACTTCATTGTTTGCCATCATTACCTCCCCGGCCGTACTGAACTAAAACCGCTACAGACCAAACCAGCATAACAATCAGAAGTACACCCAGATTGATTATTGGAAGCAGCCAGACGGCAATTGTGCCTTTCTCTCCGACAATAAATCGAGGAATTATACTTGCAGCGAACAGCAGAATCCAAACCGAAAAGAAGCTGACTATGACCGCACGTTTCTTGATGAGGTTATCGCGTTCGTCTGAGTCAACCTCAGCGGCGCTTTGCTTTCTTTGCAGAAAAATAAATGATGTCCCCATAAAAAGACAGAAGAAGGCTACTAACGGCCACCAGCGACCAAAGCCCTCTGGTAGCCTGCGAAAAATGAGAATTTCGATAATTAAGTAGATGCTGAGCGCGATGCACAGCAGTGCGCTCGCCAGATTAAACCATGCGGTTTTCTGCGTTTTATTCATTGTCTTTGTCCCTCCAGCCGTACTGAACTAAAACCGCCACCGAGTACACTAATAAAGCAACGTAAAAAATAAAAAAGTTGATAAGTGTCAATTCCCAAACGGCTATTGTCCCTGAAATTCCAACAATAAATCTCAGTATAAGACAGGTTAAAGCAAGCAGTACCCCAACGGAAATGAAGGAAACCACTATCGCTCTTGTTTGAATTAATTTATCACGTTCGTCGGTTTCAACCTCTATGGGGCTCTGTTTTTTACAAATGAAAATAACTGATGCTACACCAAGGCCGAAAAGAAGTGTGGCCCCCAACAAATTCACAGAGAGGAACATCTTTTTTAAAATGGCAATTTCTATAAACAGGAAAAGACAAAGTAAAAGAAAAACTAATGTGACAACCAAACCACACCACGCTGACTTTTGTGTTTTATTCATTGTGTTTGTCCCTCCAGCCATACTGGACCAGAATCGCCACGGAAGTAACAAAAAATGCACTAAGAGCAGCCCCTCCAAATATGTTTGGAAGCCAGCTAACTGATATTGATGCTTTCGGTCCAAGAACAGAAAACGGAATCATACAGGCCGCCCCCACAAATAGGTACGATGCAGCGAAACCAGCCAAGGCGGCGTTTCTTTTGATGAGCCTGTCACGCTCATCAAAGGTAACTTTACCTTTATCTTTCTTGATGATTAGGGGCGAAAAACCTCCAAGGCCGGCGATACCCATAAAGCCGAAACCTGCAAGCGCCTTCGGCATTCCAACTTTAGCGTACAATATCGCAACAGCGATTCCGCTTACAATGAAAGCGAATAATATTGTGATGACCAATGACCAGGCAATTTTCTGTGCTCTATTCATAATATTCCTCCTTTTCTCAACGGCGATTTACGGTTTCTTATGTAAGCTATATCGTACATAATGTAAAGGATTCTTTACTCGATGTCAAGTAAAATTTACATTTTTTGGCCAATTTTTTTAAGCGTTTGGGTAGAGGGCTGTTTTTGGGCAATTAGTGAGGTTTGGGTGCGAAAAAGCACGCGCAAATGCGCAGGCCGCAAATACAATGAGCCTCTAATGGGGTAAACGTTTTGAGAACATAATTTTCCGGGTACAACATCCCACAGCAAAAAGTTTGAAATTGGATTTGATTGGGTTTGTTTGGCTTTGTTTTTGCGGTGTCCGAGGAGATGAAAATTTTCGTAATCCTTTGTTATAAATGAGCTTACGTTCATTTGAGTCTCCGGCAAATTGGGTTTGTTTTGCATAATTAAGGTCATAATTGGTTGGCAAGCTGAGCTGGATAGGCGGTTTGTTCGGGGGCGGTGGATTTTGGGGCGTTACGCCGGTTGGCACAAGTACCACCTATGGTGCAAGCTATTACCCAAGGCACAGGGGCACAAGTTTGAGCTTCGGTAGCCATTTCAAGGTTCTCGGTGTTCAGGGTTCAGGCTGTATTAGTTAGATGTATATTATACAATAAAAAATGTTAGATGTAAAGTGAAATATTGTGTATCCACACAAATTCTAAATCCGAAGCACGAAGCACGAAACAATATCAAATCACCAAAAACCCAATACCTCAAACCAACGTTTCGAGCATTTGAACTTCTAATTTCGGATTTGTTTCCACCGTAAGGTGTCCTTGGGCCCAAGGTCCTGTGGAGGATTTAGATACTTGTCTGACGACAGTCAAGATTCGAATTTCGGGTTTATTAAGTACGAGCCACCGGCCACGAGCAGCGAATTTATCGCGGCGAATTCGCCAACTCGGTTCGTTTTTGCTCAAAAATCCGTTGAAAATCCACAAAGGGGGGTTAGAATCGAGGGCCGGAAGAGAGCAACGTAAAAAGGAGCACAAAGCAGGTGGCTAATAAAATGAACTGCGAAGCCTGTTTATATGATGCAAGGTAAAGACATTCTGATACAGATGCAACGATATGTGGCAAACATTGCCATATCCGGCTCAACACTACGAAATCAAGGTGCAGCCCGAGTAACTGACACCGCCAGAAAGTATCTAGCAAGCCTTGATTTGGGTGTTTTAAGAAAAATCGACAATTCCAAGTATCCCGACCAATTAGATGAATGGACTGTGGAATTGATCCAAGAACTCCCAAGTGAAGCGAAGAATTGGGGTACTGCTCGAAAGGCTATAAACGTATTTATGGTTCAAGCTTTTTTGAATAAGTCTTTGGCTACCAAATACGAACTGGGAAAGTTTGCAGATGTTTTAGAAACGCCGTTGGATTTACAAGCTACAAAAGAATTGCGAAAACGTGCTGGCCGAGGCAAACTACCCAGATGGACAGGTATAAAAAGTCTAACACCGGAATCCAGTGCCAGGTATCAAGAATTTGCTTCTGAGCTCGCTAAAAGAGAAAATCTTAGTCGGGCGTACTTGGATATAATTCTTTGGCGAGCTGGCCAATAAAATGAATATGAGGGAATTGTATGGAACCACGAAAGATTCTCGATAAAACACGCAAGGAAATAAGCGATTATGCTGGCGATGACCGCGACAAATGGTTTTATGCCAACCGCTTCGTATTTGCTCGACTTCAATTGGATGAACGGAGGACCAAAACTCAGATCAAGAAAGATTTATTGGAAGCCAATCAGCCTTGCTATTACTGTAATAAGTACTTTAACAGTAAAGTGGGTGTCCATTTACATCGCCTTGATGGTGAACGGGGGTATAGTCTTGATAATTGTGTTCTTATGCATCCTGACTGTCACAAAAAATATCACGCTGAAAATCCAAGAGGCGCACGTCCTAGTCGGCCGTCAGTACAAAAAGAGGCTGGTTCCATTGCTCCGATTTTAGAAAAAGTCAGCAAACGATATGACGGCCATTCATTCATTTATTGGTGGGACATTTCTCCGGGGTTCTTAGAGAAAATCGACAACTATGAAGCAGTTGAATTTGCGAAAAAGGATACCGGTGAAAGATGCTATGTACCAACCGCTACTCTGAAAGGATATTTGACCAAAGAACGGCAAACCAGTCGTGGAAATGGCAACTGGGGCATTAAAATTCTAAAAGATAAAGAAGACGAGTTAGCATTTGAACCCGGCGGCAAGAATGACAAATGGCTTTTTCTTCCGGTTGTTTGGCTGAATGATACGCAGGAGGATTGAGTGTTTGCATTAGAGAACAGGGAGATTATCAAGACCGCTTCTTTGAAAAAACAGGGTTGATGAACCTGATCGATTTGGTAATCTACATGGCCGCGGCTGGCCAATAGAGTATAGGAAAAGAGAACGCACGCAAGAAATTGTAGGGCTAAACATTTTTGAGATTGCCACGCATCGCTTTGCGATGCTCGCAATGACATTTTTTTGAATGGAGTACTTTCAACTCGAATTGGAGGAGTCGGTTTTTGAGTTTTGTGCCGCCTTGGGTGGAGAAGCCGCCGAGGCGGCCGGGGCTTCGGATTACCCGATGGCACTGGATTTCTCAATCACCTAAAGCCGATCCCGGCACCGGAGCTTGTGCCAGGTCTGGAAGGATAACCGCGATAGCTGTCGAATCCTCTATTGTATCTATAGCCTTGGCCGTAGTTAGAGGGATACCTGCCGTAGCTGTAATCTCTGCCAAGTCCGTAGTTCCTGCCATAGCCGTAAGTGTTTCCTGGAAACATGTAAGAACCGCCGTAATCGAAAAAACGAGCAGGTTCGGCGGTTAAATCAGTTATATCATAGACGCGGGTTTTCATTACTTTAGGTAAAGAGTCCTTTGTTGCTATCTTGATGA
>Ga0114918_10005996_pt1 | contig 10343 bp, 10 predicted proteins | sample LantaG_FD_87015 | JGI IMG/M metagenome (GOLD analysis project Ga0114918, IMG submission 87015) | Deep subsurface microbial communities from Baltic Sea to uncover new lineages of life (NeLLi) - Landsort_02402 metaG | ecosystem: Environmental > Aquatic > Marine > Oceanic > Sediment | place...
AGGGGGCTGACACGCGGCTGTCTGAGAGCCATAAAGGGTTTTGGCCCGCAGAAAAAGGAGGGTAGAAAAAAAAAAACCAAAGAAGAAAGGGGAAAAAACACCCCCCTCCCCTTTTTTTTTTTTTTTTTTTTTTTTGTAAAATTACACACACACACACACACACACACAATGAAAATTTAAAAAACTTAGAGACGAGAGGCCGGCGCGTCCCCCGCGGCGACCTCGCGGCGGAGCAGCTCGCGACGGAAGAGCGACGAGAGGAAGGCCGCCGTCGTCGTCGCTGCTGTCGTCGAAGGTGGCGCTGCTCCCAGCTCTCGCGCTCCTCCTCCTCCCAACGAGCTCTGCAGCACCGCAGGAGGCAGCGCGACGACAGAGGGGGAGAAAGAAGGACCGGAAGAGTAACACGCCGTCACCTCGGAGACAGCGGCGAGGGCGTTGCTTCCTCCTCCGACTTTTTCTTCTTCCGCCGCGGCGACGACGGGGACGACGCGGACGCCTCTCCTCGCCGCCGCCGCCGTCAGCCTCGCGAGCGCGGTCATGTCTCCTCCTCCTCCTCCTCCGGATCGACGGGAAGAAGAGGAAGACGAGAAGGGCGCTCCGTGCACGACGAAGATCGCGTCCGGTGGAGGGAACAGAGAAGAATGAAAAGCAGCAGCAGAAGAGCTGCTCCCGAGTTTGCGCCACCAGCGCAGGAGCGAGGCGCCCAAGCTGCTGCTCCGCTGCTGCTGCTGCTGCTTCTCTCCCTCTCCGTCTTCGTCGTCTCTCTCCATCGAGGCGCACGCCGCGGCGACCTGGTCACGGAAGGGGACCAGAGGAAGAGAAGAAGAAGACGAATAAGTCTCGTTCGCAGCGGCCGCCATCGCCTCCACCGCCGAAGCTGCCGGGACGACGGCGACGCCGTCGGCAGAGACGACGAAACCGCTTCCTCCTCCTCCTCCTCCTCCCCCTTGACCTCGACCTCCCGCCTCCAGCGCCCTCAGCACGTCCACCTCCGCCCCCGGAGGCGAGCCCAGCAGCCACACCGAAGGCAGGCGCAGGGCGACGGGCAGGGCGGCCTCTCGGAAGTCCGAGCGCAGCCAGAGGGTGAGAGGCATCGTCGTCGTCGAGGAGGGAGGAGCAGAAGAAGAAGAAGAAGAAGAAGAAGAAGAAGTACCTTCGTTGTTCTTGAGCGCTCCGGTGGCCGCGGATGCTGCTGCGGCGGCACAGGCAGTGGCGAGCGGGAGGCGCGCGATGACGCTGAGGTGCGAAGAGGAAGACGAAAGCGGAAGAGCGGGAGAAGAAAGTGCTGTCGTCGCCGTCGCCGTCGTCGCGCCACTTCCACCTCCGCTTCCACCTCCGCTGCTCCGAACCACCGTCGCCTGGCACCAGGACCCAAGAGCATGAAGCCTGGCTCCGCGCACGCTCGAGAGGCCCTTGCCGCGGACGGCGATGCGGAGCGCGACGACGGAGGCCGCCGCTGCTGCGGTGGCGGCTGTCGTCGTCGTCGTCGCCCGTGCCGCGCCGCGGCGCACCGCGGACCAGTAGGGAGAATGGGACGAAGCCCAGGCCTCTGCTGCTGCAGTAGAAGAAGCGCCTCCAGCGAGCCTGCTGCTGCTGCTGCTGCTGCTGCTGCTGCTGCTGCTGCTGCTCCCGTTTCTCTTGTCGCCGCCGTTTCTCGAGACATCCCTCGCCGCCGCTGCTGCTGCCAAGGGCGGTAGCACGGGCATCTTCGCCGACGCCGCCACGGCCACGAGCGGCGGCGCGAGCGTCGTCGCGAGCCTGACAGCGTTCGAAGGCCTCACGCTGCTCTCTTCGCTCCTCCTCCTCTCCTCCTCCTCCCTCCCTTCCCTCCACGCCCGCTCGGAGATCGAGAGCAGCCGGTCGCGGTAGGTCGAGAGTCTGTGCGGCGTCAGGCTGGGCACGCGCAGCGAGAGGGTGGGAAGGGCCAGGTCGATGGAGGGCAGCAGCGGCAGCGGCGGGAGGCTGACGCTTGGCAGAGCAGAGGCCGCGAGCGCGGCGAGGCGGGAGGCGGCCGTGGCTGCTGCTGCCGTCGTTGAAGTCGTTGCTTCTGCGTTTTCGCCGTTTCTCTTTCTCTTCTCCTCGCGTGGCGAAGCTGCCACCGTCGCGGCAGCCACCACCGATCTGTCTTCTCCCTCTCCCTCTTCTCCTCCTCCTCCTTCAGCGACCAATTCGGGCGAGTGGTGCGTGCCCAGGTGCGTGTAAGAGGGCACCGCCGGCAAGCGGGCCGCCGCCGCCGCCGCGGCCGAGCGAGCGGCTCCGGCGACGGCCCCGGCGACGGCAGAGGCCGCCGCCTTGGAAGCCGCCGGCACGCTCCATCTCGGAGTCGAAGGCGAAGAAGAAGAAGAAGAAGAAGGTTCTCCTTCTTCTTCTCCTTCTTCTTTGGAAGTCAGCGGAGTGTGGGAGACGACGGCGGGGGCAGCATCAGAGGAGGAAAGAGAAGAAGAGGAACCACCTCCTTTCGCCGCCGAAGCCTCGACCGCTCCTGCCGCGTCCGCCGCCGCAGCGACGGAGGCAGCCGCCGAAACCGCCCCTCCCCCTCTCCTTAGCCCGGCGTCGATCTCGGCCAGCATCCTCGGGACGGGGTCGTCCCCGTAGGTCAAGGAATAAAAAAGGGGTCTCCAGCTCTTGCGCTCGACGAGGTGCGCGAGCGCGGCGTTGCCCAGCGCCGGGGGGGCAAACGCCACGCACGAGACCGGGAGGTGGCGTTGGAGCTCCGCCGCCGCCGACGAAGAGTTACCCTTCTTCTTCTCCATCTTCTCTTCCCTGTCCCTCAACAGCAGGAGCCTGAGCGCCGCGAGCTGCGCGACCGCCCCGCCCAGGGAGTGGCCGCACAGCAGCAGCCGCTCGCACCCGGGGAGCTCCGAGGCAGCGTGCTCCGCGAGCTGCTCTATCGGCACCGCCGCGGCGCGCTCGAGGAAGCCCCGGTGGGCCGCGGGGGAGGAGGAGGAGGAGGAAGGAAGACGAGGATGCTGTGGTGAAGCTCTCGAAGCAGAGAAAGAAGAGGAAGAAGAAGAAGCGCGGTTGTTGCTGCTTTCTCTTCTTTCGATTTCGGTTTCTTCGTCCTCGTCCTCGTCGTCGTCCGACGCCTCCCACCCGGGGAGCGCGTCCTGGAGCAAGTTGACGTCCGCCCACAGGTCCCTCGCGTCCGTGGTCCCGGCGAAGCCCACGAGGAGCACTTTGGCGTCCCGTGTGAGGGCCAGCACGTAGCGGTGCCTGACGTGTGGGAGGGAGGGCTGGAGGGAAGCGACGCCGACGAGCCCGCGGTCGAAAGCGTCGTCGTCATGGAGGTCGAGGTCGCTGCTGTTGCTGTCGCTTTCGCTGCTGCTTCTTCTTCTCTTCCCTCTACTGTTCGCCAAGGCCGCGACCGCAGAGGCTGCTGCCGCTGCCGCGTGAGGCCCGAGCTCGTGCGCGGCGTAGGCGGCCTCGGAGACGGCCAGGGCGTTCATGACGTCCTGGAGGGTGAGTTGAAGAAGAGGAGGAACAGGAGGTTGAAAGAGGTTAGGAAAGAGGTTGAGCGACGTCGAAACCTCGTCGTCGCTTTGCTTCCTTCTTCGTCATCGCTTGCCATCCCCTTTTTTTCTCCCTGTACTGCCCTTTTCCTCCCATCCTACCTGGGCTCCCTCGAAGCTCTCGACCCGGAGAGCGTCGCAGAGGGAGGACTCTCCCTGCCGTGTCCATCCCGAGCGAGCAGCTGCCTGCGAACGAGGAGACATCGCCATCGATTGCGTTTCGACGTCGTCGCCATTGTTGTTGCCTTCGAGCCCCGACGCCAGCCAGCCTGCGACGCGGTCGCGGAGGGAGGCGATGTAATCGGACGCCATCGCAAGAGGGCTCTCGCCCTGGGCGATGGCGATGGCGTGCGCCCTGCCCGGAGAAAGAAGCGGCCGCGAGAGAAAAAAAGAATGAGTTTTTCATGCTTTTTCGCTCGAGCGAATTTGGCACTATCCTTCTTCTTCCTCTTCTCCTTCGCTTCGATCAAAGGTCGTCGTCGGTGCTTCTTCGATTCTTCTACTCCTCGAATCGCACGCTTCCACGCCCCTCTCGCGTTCCAATTCAGATGCCAGCGGCGAAGGATCTCCCACAGGGAGGCGCCGTCGATGGAGCGGCAGCCAATGCCGTCGTGGACGGAGCCAAGACAAACGGCGATGCTGCTGCTGCTCTCGCAGCTGCTGCTGCTGCCTCTCAGGCGACCCCGACCTCAACCTCAACCTCCGACCTCGACCGCGACTACGAGCGCGTCCTCGCCCAGCTGGGCACGCTCATCTCCGGGCGCTCCCGCGGCGACGGCAGGGCCTGGGAGTGGGAGCACGCGATGGAGGTGATGGCGCTGTGCCTCGAGAGGGCCGGGCTGGTCGTTGGAGGTGAGGAATGTGGTGGTGATGACAACACCTCTCCTTCTTCTTCTTCCCGCTCCACCACCAAAAACCAGCTCAACAAGCTCCGCGTCATCCACGTCACGGGCACAAAAGGAAAAGGGTCCACCTGCGCGATGACCGAGTCGATCCTGCGCAGCTCGGGCTACTCCACGGGCCTGTTCACGTCGCCGCACCTGTGGGACGTCCGCGAGCGGATCCGGGTCAACGGCAGGCCAGTGGACAAGCGCGTCTTCATCGCGGCCTTCGACGACCTCTGGGCCCGATTAGAGTCCAAGGCGGACGAGAGGGTGGGCGTGCCTGCTTACTTCAAGTTCCTGACGCTGCTGGGGCTGAAGATCTTTGTGGAAGCCGGGCTCGACGTCGTGGTGCTCGAGGTTGGGATCGGTGGCCGGCTCGACGCCACAAACTGCGTCCCTCCGCCTGTCGCCTCCGGGTTTACCCCGCTCGGGTTTGACCACCTGGAGCTCTTGGGGAACACCCTGCCGCTGATCGCTACCGAGAAGTCCGGCATCATCAAGCGAGGGAGTCGGGCGTGCTTTGTCGTGGCGGGGCAACCTCCGGACGCCGGCGCTGTTTTGGTCGAAGCGGCGACAAAGGCCGGTGTCCCCTTTTCTCTCGCGCCGCCACTCGCGGACTACAAAGTCGAAGGAGGTGCTGGTGCTGGTGCTGGTGGAGGTGCAGTCGCTCTGTCCCTGTCGGGAGAGCACCAGAGGGTCAACGCGTCGCTGGCCGTGGCGCTTTCGGGGGCGTTTGACTCGTGGGTGGCGTCGCTTTTGGAAAAGGGAAAGGAGGAGGAGGAGAAGAAGGTCGTCGAAAGCGTCGAAGGCGTCGAAAATGACGACGATGACAGCGCCGAAACTTTCCACTTGCGCCACTTTACCAACTCTTCCACAGCAGCAGCTTCCGCATCCTCTTCCTCCCGCGCCTCTGCCCTGCGCTCCGGCGCGCTCCCTTCCTCCTACGCCCAGGGCCTCCAGCGCTGCGTCTGGCACGGCCGAGCCCAGGTCGTCGTCGACGAGAGCGTCGCCCCGCCTTCATCGCTGTCGTTCTACCTCGACGGCGCGCACACGCCCGAGTCCTCGGCGACGTGCGCGAGCTGGTTCGCCGAAGCGGTCGCGGCCAGCTCTTCTGCTGGTGCTGCTGCTGCTGCTGCTGCTTCTGGGGCTTCTGGGGCGTCTGCTTCTACCTCAGCTCCTCCTTCTTCTCCTTCGCCTCCTCCGGGAGAGCTCCGCCTCTTGCTCTTCAACTGCATGCACGAGCGCGAGCCCCTGAGGCTGCTGGCCCCTCTCTCCGAGACGCTCTCCGCGAAAGGTCTCCCGCTGGCCGGGGCCGTCTTCGTCCCCCCCGACTCGACCTATGCCAAGTTGGGCCCCTCGGAGGAGTCGGCGTCGACCGTCGACCTGAGCTGGCAGCAGGGGCTCGCGCAGCTGTGGAGGGAGAACTTTGCCGTTACTGCTGGTGCTGCTGCTGCAGCGGGGAAGGAGGTGAAGGGCAACGCGGGAGAGGCGGCTGCAGCAGCAGCAGCATCAGCAGCAGGAAAGCTCCTGCCGCCTCTCCCGACGACTGCCGCAAACGCCGCAGCAGCTGCTTCTGCTGCTCCGACTGGCGCCGTCGCGCCCTCTGTCCGCTCGGCGCTCGAGTGGCTCCGCTCGGCGACGCGTGCTTCTCCAGGGCTGAAAATGCGCGTACTCGTGACCGGATCGCTCTACTTGGTCGGGGATGTGCTGCGACACCTCGGCAAGAACGAAGAGTGAAAATGGAGAGAACAAGAGAGAGAAAGAGAGTTGTACTGTTTTTTTTTGAAATACTCTGCAACTCGGGTTTTTTTAATTTTTATGCACGAAAAAAAAGAAACAATAAACGGCACCAGGGCTCTCTTTCTCAAGCTCTCTCAACCAATCTCTCTCTTGTATTTTTATTTCATTTGCTCACGAGCCGGTGCGCACGGCACGGAGCCGTAAAAGGAGTAAATGGAGATGGTAGCTACCCCGAAAAAAAAGCAAAAGAAAAAAATTCCAAAAAAACTCAAACTCACTCACTCACTCACAGCCGGAACCTCGGCCTCGTCGAAGGGTAGAGCTTCTTGAGCACTCGAGACACGGGCCCAGTCACCACCGCCGCCTGCCACAGAGCCTGGCACGCCAGGTTGCCAGCGAGCATGAAGAAGAGCCCCAGCCTGAACTTGAAGGGCATCCCGGGCGAGGGAGCGCCACCAGCTTCCTGGTAAGCAATCCAAGCAGGCGACTTTGGCGTCGGGTCGTTGAACTCTTGCGACGCGATGTGAAACACGAACGTGAGGTAATTGTCCGAGGAGAGCAACAAAGCCACGCCCAGGCCAGCCAGGAAGACGTAGACAAACATCAGGGACCAGTTGCGCGTGACGTTGCGCGTGAACCCAGACCCGAAGCTGAAGACGACGGCCGAGGTAATAAACTGGAACAGGGTGCAGAAGAAAAGAACCGTCGCTTCCCAGTTGTCCCCAAGGGTCCACCAGTCCTTACCGGCAGCGTATTTCGCAGGCCAGCGCACGTACTCGGGTGCCTTGCGCATGTACTCGAGCGCTCCGGAAGTGAAACCGGTGTTGATGACCCACAAGCCGAGCACGGAAGCCATGGTGATGGAAGAAAGCAAGCCGTGCGTCGGCCTCTTTTGGCGCAGAACCTTGGCCGGGAGGGCGAGCGTCATCGTGTACGGCAGGCAGATGATGGCGATTCCCTCGATCAACATGTAGGCGGCCTGTTTTGGTGGTGGTGGAGGAGTGGAAAAGTGCATTTCGATGGCGAAAAGGTCGAAAATGAGCGAAAAAGTGAGTGTTTTCGGGACGAAAGCGAGCGTTTTCGGGTCGAAACGCGCCCGGTTGCTTTCGCGACCCCAAAAAATCGATTTCTTAAACGGCCTCTGTTGCGGATTCCAAGACCACCACGCGCTTCTAGAGCGCAAATGACGGACAATGGTGGGTTTGGCTAAGACAGAGAATGGAGTTGTCGAGGCGAAAAGGCGAATCGCAGTTTTTGCTGCTCGAGCGAGCGAGAGCGAGCGAGAGCAGGTCGTCGTCGTCGACCTCTTCAACCTCTTCTCTCTCCTCTCCTCTCCCTCTCTTACCTGGCACATAATCACTCCGTAGTAGTAGCACGCGAGCTTGAGCACCGAGAACAGCAGCCCGTAGGTGATGAGGAACTTGTAGGAGGCGATGGAGGTGTGGAGAGCGGCTCGGCCTTCACGCAAAAGCTCCTCGACGGCTGCGACCTGAGAGAGTTGAGTTTGATTTTTTTTCCATAAAAAAGGAGAGGAAAAAGTTCGAGTGAGTTGACGCCGTTCTCCGCGCTCCTAAACAGCATCAAACAATAGACGAGACCACGCTGATCACGAAAACAAAACTCACCGACTTGATCTTGGAGGTGAAGGGTGAGACCATCGAGGCCTCGGCCTCGGAGAGAGCGACACCGGTGTGGGCCGTGCGCAGCGCTCCGCAGTCGTTTCCACCATCGCCGCACATGCCCACGACGACGTCCGACGAGATAAACGCGTCGATAACGCGGATCTGTTAGAGTTTCAGGATGGTGCGACGCACGTTAGAACACAAACAGACACGCGGAAGACCGGAATGCGGAGAATTAAAAAATAAGTGTAACTCGACATCGCCGCAAAGAGCACCAAACCGACGCACCTTCCCCTCGGGCTTGACTCGAGCGAACACGCGCGTGTAGTAAAGCAGCTGCTGCGCCTTGCCCATGAGCTGAAGGATCTTAAAGGCCGAGCCAGTGACTGCGAGCTCGACCTCGCCAGATTTGAGTTTGCTCTCGTGCTGTGAAGTGCGGTGTTTTTGGTGAGTGCGGCGCAATGTTAGCTTCGTTTATAAATATGCGACGCTTTCTAATGCAAGTGCGACGCAAACAGCACTGCTTACCTTGGTCAGAAGCTCGTCGGTCGTCAGGTTGGTCTCTCTCCCTTCCTCATCGGCACTCATCTCGTGCCAAACGACCGTCCCCTGCTTGGAATCGAACTCCCCGAGGTAGATAGGCGTGGTTTGGCCCGTCAAACCGCACTCGCGGGCGATGTGGACGCCGCATTGGGGACTGTCTCCCGTGATCATGACGACGCGGATGTCTCCAGCCTGTTGTTGTGCGGGTTTTTTTGCCGTGTAGTGAATTGTTTTGTTGTGAGATAAGCACTGCGACGCATTTTCTTTGAACCATGCGGAGAATGCACATACGGAACGCCGCAAACCAAATTCGCCGCACTTATCTTGAGCTTGGCGATCGTCGCAGCACTGTCGTCCCGGAGCTCATTGCGGAAGACGATAAGCCCCTGGAACGTCAGGTCGCGCTCCATGTCGTCGCGGTCCATCGGCGTGACGAGCGGCGTCCCCTAAGGAGTTGAAAAAGGTTTTTTCCGAAGTCGAGTGATCTTGGTGAGTTTGAGTGAGTTTGCTGTTTCTATGCGTCGCACAGCAGCGTTGCGCTCGTTTTTGACGCAGATAATTCCGAAAAAATACCAACAAAGGAATCCGACGAACCTGCGCTCCTAAGACGCGCTTGACGAGCGCCAAAACGTAGCATCCAGCGAGTGCGTGCCGCTGCGCGACGCTGGCGTAGTCTGCAGGCAGAGACTCGGGTTTGCAAAAGGCAGCCACCGTCTCGAACGAGCCCTTCACGTAGATCTCCTTGGTGCCGCAGGGCTTCTCGACGATGACGCTCTGCGTCATACGCGAGTGGCAGAAGTCGTTCCTCTGGTGGACGATGTGGGCGTTCCCCTCGCCGCAGGTCAGCACCACGGGCGAGACGCCGTCGCTCGAGGTGAACTTCCACCCGGTCGCCTGGAACATCTTGTACTCGACCTCGTTGGCCACGATGGTGTCGCCTACTTTCTCGGCGTTGTTGCACGTTGCGAGGCCGACGAGGTGGTCGGAGTGGGAGTCTTCAGCGGAGCGGAGCGGGTCCATCTTGGTGCCGTCGGCGGCCTGAGTTGAGTTGAGTTGATTTTTTTTCCGCAAGTGGGGGTGGGGGGGGCAAGTCAAGTGAGCAAATTTGGCGCGCCGTCTCTTCCAATTCACGCACTTTCAGGTCCTGCCCCCGCGCGGCATGCGCTCAGCACACCATAAGCTCTCGCTTGGTGGGGGTGGAGGGGGGAAAGCGCAACTCGAATTTTCGTGTCTCCAAAAGCACCTCGCCGCGTCGAGAGCAAAAAAAGGCGAGGAGCCAGAGCTTGAGCTCAACTCTGACCTTGAGCTCAAGAAGCCGCTCTCGAGGTCGAAAAACTGCGAACTGTCTCTATTTCCCTCGCTGTTAGGCTTGAACGAGAACCCTGGCATCAAAGAACAGGAGATCGCAAGAGATGAAGCGAAAAGGCGAGCGGAAGGCTGTCAAAACGCCGCGCAAAGTCGCGAAAATACGCAAAAAACGTGTTTTTTCGGCATTTTTTCACGCTTTTCGCGCTTTTCGAGCCCCTTCCACTCCTTTTCATCCGCCAACTCGTCCCGCCAGCAATGCCTATGAACATAGTACATCAAAGACAAGTCAACTAGCCAACATCGCAAGCGTGCAAGGTAGTTGAAAAAACCGAAAACCACGTTTTGGACCGGTTTTCGATGGTTTTGGAGCCTTTTCGTCTTTTGCTGCTACCAATAAAGCTCCGAGCGTGCAAGCAGAGAAAGCCGAGAGTGCGATGCGTCGAACGGGATCAAAATAGAGCAAAAGGGAGGCGTGGAAGACTGTCAAATCGACCGCGGAAAGTCGAATATCCCCGAGGAGGAGCTCGAGAGAAACAAACGAAAAAAACTCGAAAAAAAAAAAAAAAAACAAAAAAAGAAAAAAAGAAAAAAAAAAAGAAAGAAAGAAACAAAGAAAGAAACAAAGAAAGAACGAAACAAAAACAAGGAACGAAAAAATTAAACAAAGAAAAAAGAAAGAGAAAAAGAAACAGAAAAAAGAGAGCAAAGAAACAAGAAACAAAGAAGCAAAGAAAAAA
>Ga0114918_10005999_pt1 | contig 10341 bp, 12 predicted proteins | sample LantaG_FD_87015 | JGI IMG/M metagenome (GOLD analysis project Ga0114918, IMG submission 87015) | Deep subsurface microbial communities from Baltic Sea to uncover new lineages of life (NeLLi) - Landsort_02402 metaG | ecosystem: Environmental > Aquatic > Marine > Oceanic > Sediment | place...
ACCGCTGCCCCCGGTACCGCCATCACCGCCGACGGCGAACACCGAGATCAACGCGCCACTGCCCCCGGCACCGCCGTTGCCGCCGCCACCGCCGGCCTTGCCGCCACCATCACCACCGGCGCCGCCGTCACCGCCGCGGCCCCACCCCGCCAGCAACGCCGAATCCCCCCCGGCGCCACCGTTACCGCCGACAGACCCCGCCCCTTGCGGGCGCCCGCCATCGCCGCCGGCCGCGCCCTTGCTGAACAACGCCACCGCCCCCGCCGCACCGGCATCACCGCCGTTACCGCCGTTACCGCCACCGCGTCCGTCACCACCGGCGCCACCGGCACCACCGCGGCTGTTGAACAACCACGACCGGCCACCGGCACCACCACCACCGCCGTCGCTGTTGTTGCCGTCACCGCCGGCACCACCGGCACCGGCGCCGGAGAACACCGACAAAAACCCGGTGTTGCCGCCCGCACCACCGGCGCCGCCGGCAACCCCGGCGGTGATCGCCTCCGCACCTGCACCGCCGTTGCCACCGTTGCCGAGGAACAATCCGCCGGTGCCGCCGTTGCCGCCGGCCCCGCCGTTGATCCCCGCCCCACCGTTGCCGCCGTTGCCGAACCAGCCCGCCGACCCGCCGTTACCCCCGCCATAACCGTTGCCGCCGTTGCCGAACAGCCCACCGTTGCCGCCGTTGCACGGCGCGCTGGTGCACGTCGCCGCCGTATAGGAGTAGCCGTTGCCGAACAAGATCCCCGCGTTCGGGTTATCGGCGGTACCGCTGCCGATGAAGAACCGCAGAATGCTGCCCGGCTGCCACCCACCGATCGCCGACGCCGCCGGAGACGCCACCGCCGCCGCCGAGGCCGCCGGCCCGATCTGTGACACCGCCGGATCAGCCGGCTCACCGCTGGAGGTGGTCGCCGCCGCCTCGGCCGTACCCGAACCCGAACCCAACTCACGGCGGGTCACCGCCAACGCCGCCCACGCCAACGGCGCCGCCGCCGGCGAATCACCACCGGAGCCCGAACCCAACCACGACAACAGCGCCGAGCCGATCGACTTCACCGACCCGCGCGGCGTCGCGGTGATCACCGGCACCTCCGCGGGCGCATCGTCAACGGCCGCCGCCGGGGCCGGGGCCGGGGCCACGACCGACTCGACTACCGGAGCGGGCGCCGAAATCGGGGACGCTTCGCCAGTCGGGACGCTGGACCCGCCACCCGCCGACGGACCGGGGACCGATGCCGGGGCGCCGCTGGACTCCGCGGAGACGGCATCCGAAGGAGAAGGCGCTGCATCCGGGGGGGTGGTGTCCGGCGTGACCAGGCCACCCTCGGAGTTCTTGCGGCGCGGCACCGCGGTGTCCGCAGCGCCGACTGGCCTCTGGGTACGCGCACGCGGGCCCGCGCCATCGCGGGCCGCGGACTCCGCCGCATCGGATCCGGACTCCCCGCCGTCGGCGGACCCACGACCACCGCCTGCGCGCGGACCGCGAGTCGGCGAGGACTTGCGCGAGGACGAGGAAGATGACGAGGAAGATGACGAGGAATCAGCCGAACCCGACCCACTCGACCCCGCCGAACCCGTGGTGTCGGCAAACGCCATCGGCAGCGAACCCAGACCCGAACCCACACCAAGGGCCACCGCCAACGCACCGACACGACCTACGTACCGGGCAAAGCCCGACAACCCCGACTCGCCCACGCCCACTGAACGCCGCCCGTATTCAATAGTGCGGACCCCTGTCGTATCACGACGACCGGCGGCCTGCTTGGGCTCAATCACTGCGGGCATAGTCACTCCTCGAGCAGACGGTAAACCTAGGTAATTAAACACGACGAAAACACAAAACCTGAGAAAAAGCGAAGGATATGGAAAGTGGAACCACAACAGTGGAAGGTCAGGCCCAAAGCCATGCATGAACAGCCACCTAACGGTCACAACGAGGTCATAAATCCCGTCCTTCACCCCCCCCTCACGACACGAGAGAACCAGACCCCGATAGCCCTATCCTGAAAAAGTGAGAAGAACGCGGTTCATCGACCGGACAGCGGGACGAACCCTCCGACTCCCACCACCCACCACCACCTACTCGATCCGTCGAGGGATACAGATACCCATGCGCCAAGGAACCGACTTGCGCGCTGACCACTACCAACCGCTCACCGACCGGCCGCTGGGAACCGTCCTGGTTCGCGGCCCCTACGGCCGGGCATTCCCGTTCTCACTGGTCTACGCCCGAATCTATGCAGCCCGCGGCTACCACGTGCTGTTCCAAAGCGTGCGAGGCACGTTCGGTTCCGGCGGCACCTTCGTGCCGATGGTCCACGAAGTCGATGATGCCGCTGACACCGTGGCATGGTTGCGCGAACAGCCCTGGTTCACCGGAACGTTCGCCACCCTCGGGCTGTCCTATCTCGGCTTCACCCAGTGGGCGCTGCTGTCCGAGCCCCCGCCGGAACTCGTCGCGGCGGTGATCACCGTCGGCCCGCACAACCTCTACACCTCCACCTGGGGCTCGGGAGCGTTCAGCCTCAACGACTTCCTCGGCTGGGCCGACATGATGGCCCATCAGGAGCAGGGCCCGCGCAAGCGGCTGTCCTACCAAATCAACGCCACCCGCCGGATGCGACGTGCGGTACGGAACCTGCCGTTGGGCAATGGCGGCCGGGCACTGTTGGGCGACCGGTCACCGTGGTACCAGACCTGGCTGGCCCACCCCGACCGCGACGACCCGTTCTGGGCGCCGATGGACATGACAGCGGCGCTGGACCGCGCCACCGTGCCGGTGCTGCTGCTCACCGGCTGGCAGGACGTCTTCCTCACCCAGACCATCGATCAGTTTGCGCACCTGCGCCGGCGGGGTGTCGATGTCGCGCTCAGCGTCGGGCCGTGGACCCATGACGAGATGGTCACCCGGGGCACCGGTGTCACCGCACTGGAGACGCTGGCCTGGCTGGACCGGCACCTAGCCGGCCGGTCGGTCCCGCCGCGGCCCGCGCCGGTCCGCGTTCAGGTGACCGGGCGGGGACACCGCGGTTGGACCGACCTGCCTGACTGGCCGCCGCCGTCTGACCCGCAGCAGTTCTATCTGCAGGCCGACCGTCGCCTGGGTGACCGTGTGCCAGCCGCGCATGCGCCGCCCTCAACGTTCCGCTACGACCCGGCCGATCCGACCCCGACGGTGGGCGGGCGGCTGCTGTCGCGGCAGGCCGGCTACCGGGACGACGCCGCACTGGCCGACCGTCAGGACGTGCTCGCCTTCACCGGTGCCCCGCTGGCCAGCGAGATCCGGGTGTATGGGTCGCCGGTTGTCGAACTGGACTACGCATGCGATATCCCGCACTTCGACGTGTTCGTCCGGATCAGCGAGATCGACGCGCGAGGCCGGTCCCGCAACGTCAGCGACGGGTTCCGCCGGTTCAGCACCACCCCGGACCGGCCGGTTCGGCTTGACCTCGACCCGATCGCACATCGCTTCGGCGCCGGCTCACGGATCCGGGTGCTGATCGGGGGCGGGTCACACCCCCGGTTCGCACGCAACCTCGGCACCGGAGAACCGGCGATCGGCGGCAGCCGAATGGTCGCGTCCACCCACACCGTGCGGCACGGCGAGCGGTCCCGGCTTATCCTGCCGGTCGTGCAGTCCCTTCGCCCCTAGGGCCCGGACGGGGCCGACTCACCCGCCCATGAACGGCACCTGCGGCATCGGCGGCGGCAGGATCACCGGCGGCGGCGGGGGCTGGAACGGGACCGTCGAGGTCTCGGTAAGCGGTGCGGCCGGGGCGCGCCGGTAGCCGGAATCCGAGTCTGGCTTGTAGCCAACCGCAAAAAACAGCGCAATCGCCGTGGTCAGCAGAAGGACCGCGGCACCCAGGAGCAACACGATCTTGGGATTGACCATCCGCCGGTTAGCCACGTCTTCAGCCTCGCAGCGTTTGCCGCCCGGCGCCAGGGTATTCGGGCGTCAATCCGCCGGATACGGTGTTCGGTATGACCAGCGACATTCTGCTCACCGACACCGCCGACCGGGTGCGGACACTGACGTTCAACCGGCCCGAAGCCCGTAACGCGTTGTCGGCGGCCCTGCGTCGGGCGTTCTTCGCCGCGCTGCGCGACGCCGAGGCCGCCACCGAGGTCGCCGAGAACCTGGCCGGGCTGCCCTCGACCCACAAGGACAGCGACGAGGACGCCAAACGGTTCGACCTGCTGATCCTGCGCCGCCAGCTCGCCCAACTCGAAGGCGACGCCGGGGCGGCGGAGCGGCTCCGCGAACGAGTGCAAGAGATCGCCACAGGGCTACTCGGGCAGACCACGATCCCGTCGGTAGCCGCCCAGCAGGAGCTGCTCGACGAGGTCTCAAGCGACCAGTGGTGGGTCGACGTGACACTGCCCGTGCTGGAGTCGGCCCGCCGCCGCCTACGCGGGCTGCTGCAGTTCCTCGACAAGGCCAAGAAGAACATCGTCTACACCTCCTTCCAGGACGAGTTGTCGGCCCCGGTGACCATCGACCTGCCGGTGTTCACACCCGGCACCGACATGGAACGGTTCCAGGCCAAAGCCGCCGCCTACCTCAAAGCCCACCAGGATCACGTCGCCCTGCAACGGCTGCGCCGCAACAAGCCGCTCACCCCGGACGACCTTGAGGCCCTGGAGCAGATGCTGGTGGAGAGCGGCGCAGGAGACGCCGCCGCCATCGCCCAGGCGAAAGAGGACGCCCACGGACTCGGCCTCTTCGTCCGATCCTTGGTCGGCCTCGACCACCAGGCCGCCCAGGAGACCTTCGCCCAGTACCTCGACGGCACCAGCTTCAACGCCAACCAAATCCACTTCATCAACCTCATCGTCGGCGAGTTGACGAACAACGGGGTCATGGAGGTGGCTCGGCTCTACGAATCACCCTTCACCGACCTGGCCGCGACCGGGCCGGAGTCAATGTTCACCGAGGCCCAGGTCGACAACATCGTCGACATCCTCAACACCGTGCGGGCCAACGCCCAGCCCGCCGAGGGGGTGGCATGAAGGGCCAACTTGCAGCACTCAACCGATCAAATAGGGAAAACAAAATGCAGCCGAAGCTGACCAATCAGCAAGTCGCCTACGCCGGTGAGAACTTCGTCGCGGCGGAGATTCACCGCCGGGGCGGATATGCGGTGACGTTCTCCGGCAACATGAAGGGCATCGACCTGATCGCCAGCGACGTCACCCACGCGCGAAAAATCGACATCCAGGTCAAGACGAAGACCGGCGGGACGTGGCAGACGACAACCCTGCACGGCAGGAGGCACACCAAGGGGAAGGCGAAGCCGCTGGAGGACGGGCGGTTCTGGATTTTCGTCGATCTCCACAAAGATGGCAGCGGCCCCGATTACTACATAGTTCCGGCATGGTGGATAGAGAACGACATCTTCACTGAGCACAAGTCGTACTTGGCCAAGAATGGCGGTCACCGTGCCAAGAACAACGACAGCACCCACCACGCGATCCCGCTGTCCCGCGTGCAGCAGTGGAAAGACCGGTGGGACATTCTTGGAATCTTTCCGGCGGAGAAATGACCCTCAAACACGTCGAATTGTTCTTCGCCGAAAGCGCACCGTGTGGCCTGACAATCGCCAATCCACCAGCCCGGGACGGCCAACGGCCCGGAGTCGATGTTCACCGAGAACGAAGTCGACAACATCGTCGACATCCTCAACACCGTGCGCGCCAACGCCGTACGGGCCTGATTAACGGGTCTAGACGGGGGGTAGGTCATTGAGGACGTGGCTATTCCAGGCCAACACGGACCGCTACGACATCATGGGTGCGCTCGAGAGTGGTGAACCAATCCTGGAGTGGTCGATCACTCACCACGTCGATGATTTAACACCGGGTGACCGTGCGGTCCTGTGGATCGGGGGTCGGCGCGCTCCTGGTGTGTACGCCGTAGGGACTATCTCCGGGGACCCGTTCTCCGCTGTTATTGACGATCCCCGGTGGCGGCAGCCTGAAGACCGCAGCACCCCGATGCTGCGGTGCCCGGTGCAGTTCGACACGATCTTGCTCGACGAGCCGGTCAAGAGGGCCGAGCTGAAGGCCGACCCTCGTTTCGCCGGTTCTCGGATCATCACCCAGCCCTTCGCGGGGAATCCTTTTGTGGTCACCGAGGCCGAGTGGCAGGCCATCGCTGACCGGCTACCCCCAGCTGCGTCGACGGCTCCGACCCGGGCGGCGGCCAATGTGTGGCTGGAGGTCCAGCATCGCGCCCGTGAATGGATGGCCGCCGGTACACCGGTCTACACCCTCAAGCGCAACGTCCGGAACCTCATCACAAACGTCACCGACACCCGGATCGAACGGCGATCCGACGAGCCACGGGGTGCTGGGGATGCCCCGGTGAGCCGCCGGAAGATCGAGGAACTCTGGACTGCGCTGTTGCACGATGGGCACACCCGAAATGTGCCCAGCCCGCTCTACTTCGCCCACGCCTTGCTGCAACGCTCGGTACCCGGCATCGGCTACGAGGAACACCCGACCCTGAGCTTGGTTCTGACCGATGCCGAGGAAGCCAACCGGGCCTTCGATCCCGGCGCAGAGGAGGTGCCCGGGTTGACTACTGCTCCGCTTCCCCGGACTGGCTCCGGTCGGGGACCGGGCGGCGGAGAGGGGGAAGTCCATGCCGCGCTCAAGGCCAAAGTCAAGAACGACCCCGTCGCCGCTGTCGGAGAAGCCTTGACCTACATCAGTGAGGACCTCACCGACCGGCTTGGCGACGAGGTTTCTTTCATCACCGGGGACCGGGTCGATCTGCTGATGAAGGACGAGGCCGGTAACTACGTCGTGATCGAGGTCGAGCCTGCGATCGGCCCAACCGATCACATCGGTTTCCACCAGGCCGCGAAATACTGGGCACTGATTGCGGTCGCTAAGGGCATCGACCTCGACCGAGTGCGCCGCATGGTGGTAGCTACGACCATCGACGCAAATCTGCGGGACCACTACCGCGACCGCTACGGCATCGAGTGGGTCGAGGTTTCGCTGCCCTGACCGTCTCGCAAATCTTTAGTAGTGACAGGACTCCGCCGACACCGGAGTGGGCCGGATTCCACCGGAGAAACCGCAGGCGATTTCTGGCAGAAGTACCGTCAGAACCACTTTGTCAATAATGTGTTTCTGACAGACTTTTGATAGAATGGTCTGCATGCCCACTGCCACCATCGCCCCCGCCGCTGTCACCTTTGGCTACTGCCGGGTGTCCACCACGCATCAGTCGTTGGAGGCGCAGCGCGACGCTCTCGTCGCCGAGGGGGTGCGAGAGGCCCACATCCAGAGTGACCGGCTGACGGGAACGTCGACCCGCGAGCAGCGGCCCGGCCTAGACAAGCTCCTGACCGACGCGCGGAACGGCGACATGATCGTGGTTACCGCTATCGACCGCCTGGGTCGAAACTGCGCCGAGGTGATGTTGACCATCAAGATGCTCGGCGAGCGCGGAATCGTGCTCAAGTCGCTGCGCGAGGGTGTCGACTCGTCTACATCGACGGGGCGGATGATCTGTGGGGTTATGGCTAGCTTGGCCGAACTTGAATTGGAGTTGGGCAAGGAGCGGCGTGCGGCGGCTCGTGCGGCCCGCACGGCGCGGGGCCTGCATGTAGGTCGCCCATCGGCCCTCACCCCCGAAAAGGCCGCCTTGGCCAAGCGCATGCGCGATGCCGGGGAGCCGGTGCCGACCATCGCTGCGGCGTTGCAGGTGTCGGAAAGCACCGTCTACCGAGCTGTGCGGGACTGATCGCGCCGTGAGCGATGAGACCGACGAGTAGATTCTGGCCCGCTACCGCGAGCGTGATCGCGATCCTTTCCTGACCGTGTCAGCCGCGCTCGACCGCCAAATTTCCCGTCCGTACTTTTTCGTCCTTGGGCATCGCCCTTATCGCTCGTCATCATCGTCAGCTTGATGGACGCAACTCTGGGCAGAACGAATTAACGGAGTGGATGACGAGATAGAACCCGTAACGTTTGAGCCAGCCGCCCTCAACAGCGGCCCGCACCTGTGCGTCCACTGCGCGCAGTGGCGGAACACCCCCCGCTTGGAGTTCGTAGATTCCGTCGCAGATGGTACGCGCTGCACTCAGCCAACTTGCCGGTCTGCCCGGAATCTGGCCGCCAACACTGTTGTAGTGGTTGATATCTTCGATGAACTGTTCTTCGGTTTCATCCGCGACGGCAGGGGAGGCTGCGACGACGGCCACCACCGGAATCGTCAACAGCGCGAACGCTTTCGGACGGAGATTTCTGGAAGGCATACGTCTAGCCGTTCCGGGCGCGCCAGCCACCTTCCAGCGGCTCAAGAGCCGCTTTCGATCGCGGCAAGCGCGGACCAGTAGCTCGGGCAGTATTCGCGCACCATGTAGTTCAGCACGTCGACAGCGTCCTGTTGGCTGTCCACTTCTCGCTGTCGGTTGACGATGTCGAATATGTGTTGCGCGCTGGCATTGTTCATGCCGTTGTTGTCGAAGTACTCGCATACTACGTCGGACATTGCGTCAGCGAGGTACTGCTCGCTGTCCGACAGTCGGTCATCGGCGTCGGCGGCTGGGGCTACGAAAAGAGCTGCCGCTATCGCGGTACCTACACCTGCCATTGCGTACCTGATTGTTTTCATACCCGACCCCCAAATTCCCCTCTACTGCCGGGGCGGCCTCAGCTGGCCGTCCTGCGCGTACCCGGCCCCGCCTTTATGGTTACACGTACCGACGGCCCCTTTTCAGCAAAATGCCTCACTGGAAGGCTGCGAGCGCGGTGATGGTTACGGATTAGCGGCCCACACAGGTCACTCGGTGCGGGCGTCGGTGAGATGCTCAGGTTCGTCGCTGGTACGCACGGTCCGGGGACCATGCTCATCCAGATGAGGGCCGAGGAGACCGGCGTGGCACCCGATTAAACGTTGGTCGTGTTGGGGCGGCGGGTTCCAGGCGGATTCCCCGATTCCCTTGTTAAACCTGAAAGAGATAAACCGCGCCACCCCGTGGACTCCAGATCGAGCATCCGTAGGCGACAGAGAAAGTAGATTTCCGGGTCTCGTTGTGACACGTGACTGGATAAATTGCTCCGGTTGTCGGGCTGTAAGCCGTGAACGTGGCCTCACCACCCCGGTTTGACGGGTTCAAGCCCTGTGCGACGTTGAACGCGAAGCCGCACGTCACCGTGTCTGAAACGCCAACGTTCCAGCCGTTAGCGGTACCGCACCCGTCCATTGCCGAAGCAGTACCAGCCCCGAGTCCGATAACCGAGGCGATTGAAGCAGTGCTCATGGCTGCTACTGCGTACTTGAGAGCGTTCATTGTTCGTTGTCCTATCTGTTGTCCCTTCCGGGAAAGACTCGACTTCTTTTGCTTGGCAGGACCCTGAACCAGGGGCCGGGCCCTACGCATTGGTCCGACCCGAGTGGTCGTGCTGCGGGCACAGGTGAGCCACGGCGAGGATGACGAACTCGGCGGCAGCGCGGCGGCTGACGTTGGACTTAGTGTTCTCGTAGACGTACTCGGCCACCACGTCGCCGGTGGTGGAGTTCAGCATCCGGCAGACCTTGAAGCCGTTGGCGACTAGTGCAGCGTTACCCCGGTCGTTGTACCAGCCTTGGGACTGGACGTCGTAGAGGAAGTCCTGGGTGTCGGCGTGGGCGGCGGGGGCCGAGATAGCCACTGCAGCGAGAGTGGTGCCTACCGCTGCTACTGCGTACTTAAGAGCGTTCATTGTTCCTTTTCCTGTCTGTTGACCCTTCCGGGAGGAACTCGATCCCTTTTGGGCGGTCCCTGTACCGGTTCAGGTGCTACAAGGGCAACAGTAAGACTGTTGTTCTGATTATGCAACAATGTTGCACGTTACCTACATCACACACGCAAACGGAGTCTAAAACTCAATGTGTCGACTGGTGGATGTGTTAGAGGCATGGTGTACCGTCAGTGGCATGCCTAGATTGAATCAAGCCGGTAAGAACATTCGACGGGTCCTTGAGTGGCTTCTGGATCGCGATGTTCCAGACAGTGAGATCGGTTCCATCCTCGGCCTGTCGAAAGCCACTTATTCGCGCCGCAAAGACGCCGAGGACTTCCCCAACTTCGCCGAACTCACAGCGCTCGGCGAGGGCCTGGCGATATCACCGCGCGTCTTGCAGATCGCCTTCGGCTGGCGCGGAGTCGATGAGTTGATTCTGCTCAACGTCGACGAGGCCCGCCAATATCTCGACCAGGTCGGAGCGGCAGTGTTCGGGGTCGAAGAAGTACGCGGCTACATGGAGAACCCGGAGCGCAGCGACAGCCCGATGGCCAAAGCCATCCAAAAGCTGGTTACCGCTGTACCCAGTCAGCC
>Ga0114918_10006001_pt1 | contig 10336 bp, 10 predicted proteins | sample LantaG_FD_87015 | JGI IMG/M metagenome (GOLD analysis project Ga0114918, IMG submission 87015) | Deep subsurface microbial communities from Baltic Sea to uncover new lineages of life (NeLLi) - Landsort_02402 metaG | ecosystem: Environmental > Aquatic > Marine > Oceanic > Sediment | place...
ACAGGCAATCCGTAAGCCTCGCCGTGAGTAGCAGTTACAAAACAACGAACATTTTTATGCGTGTACAACGAGCCCATTTCACCATTCGTCATGTCCCCATGCAGCAAATACACTTGGCACTTTCTATCCATTGCCACCTTATCACAAATAGATTTCATCCTAATCTCGGTATAGTGCCTATCAATCATTGAATTGTTTCTTATTGATGTCTTTACAATCATCCCAACTTCTTCATCTTTGAATTCTTCAACAAAAGAAACCAACACAGATTCTAAATTTTTCCTTCGACCCCACTGAGCAATTGTCAAAAAATTGAAGTCCATTTCAAATTGTAAATCTGTCGATGGCGAATCAGAAGAAACATTCCTGGTAGGACAATGAATCACCTTGATTTTTTCTGATAAAGTATCATCTTCAAAAGTGTCGACGATAGATTTCTTAGTGAAATTAGATATTGCCCAAATCTCAGAAACCCTATCCAAACTGTTTTTCCATGATTTTGGAACAGTTGTCGTTTCAACTCCAGCCGTAACACCTATAGTAATCGGCGCTAAATTTTCAAATTCAAACGGAATCGTGACATGGAAGGCTAAATCGAACGACTCTCTGTTTCTCGCCGTTTTTGTGATGATTTCATCTATCCACGCCCTCTCTTCGTCTACAGAGCTTATCCATCCTGTTTGACCCCATGTGGTCGGCTGAATGTACAAATCGACGTCTGGGAGGATTCTAAGCGCTCTCAGGAGCCATCTAGCAACTGAACCGTATCCACTCTGCGATAGAACAGGACATTTAACTAAAATTTTCAACTGATTTTCCGAATTTCCCAAGCTTTGTACCCTTTTCTATTTTCCCAACTTCCATAGCGCTCATAAAGATCGGTCATCGTCTCCACCCAGCGTTTCTGAAAATTCTCTTTCCCGTAATTGGACAGCAAATATTCTCTTCCGGCTTTTCCCCACTGCTTCCTTTGCTCCGGACCAACGTGATACATTTTCGATAAAGCGGCAACGAAATCCTCTTTGCTAACATAATCTTCGTAAATATAAGGCACCTGTTGCGAACCAACTATCGACTTCACCGCAGGTTGTAACCCCACTCCAAACCAATTGGCACCATCAGTAACCTGTTCCTGTAATCCGCCCGTCATATTAATGATAATCGGGGTTCCACAAGCTAAACTTTCCATACTTGACAAGCCAAAACCTTCAGAATGAGCTATGTTAATTGTACAATCTGCAACGTTATACAACATTGCCATTTTGTTGAAATCTAATTTTCCAGGAGAAAAGATTACTTGACCAGAATCTAACCCTAAATCTGTCACAATTTCTTCTAAATCTGGACCATTGGCATCTTTTGGATTGGTGTGCATCAAAAGAGTAGCCGAATCGTGTCCAACTGCATCTAACCATTCCTTATACCAAAACAACAAACTCCCGGATTGCTTTCTCCGCGCATTTCTGTTATTCCAGAACAATAAAAGTTTTTTCTCTTCCCCAAAATGATATTTCCGAAACTTCTCAACCTCTTCTTCCGGCAGCGGTTTAAAGACATCATAGTCTAGAACATGTGGAATGTGATGAATTTCTGGGTGCCGAGGCACTGTTTCTTTGACTAATTTATTCGATAGTTGAGAAATCGTTACCAATGCAGAAACGGAATTGTATTTTTTGGCGTTGAATCGCGGTACTGGATAATTGTCCCACAAATTCCAATAAACCGATGGAACAACAGAGTTTATTTCATTCTCAATTTGAAAAAACCACTCAAAAAATCGCGGATCTTGACAAAGCAAAATAGAATCTGGTTTTTGAGACCATATCATAGAACGAAGAAGTTGCGGATCTCCCATCCCTTTGATTGGAATAACAGTCCAGTCGTTTCCGTATTCTGGAATTTGGAATGGCGAGTAATCCCTGTGTTCAATCGCTCCCGCCACACTCACAATAGAAAATTTTCCAGAATCCAATAACGCCTTGCAAACATGCATCATTTGGATTCCATTTCCAGATGTTGCGTTTGGTGCTGGATTATCACTAATCGTCAGAATCTTTATTTTTTTCATTTTGTTAGTCTACTCATTTTTAACGCTGCGCAAATCTCTTTTCCGTCACAATACGTACAACTCGTGAGATTCTTAAAGTATTTTTCAGAAATAATGTTTTTTAAGTGTTTATGCATCATTTCCTCTGCATTTTGCATTCTTTTGTTGCCACTTGTAATAGGCAACACTTCAACAGGGTTCTTTTTGTTGGTGCGCGATAACAAAACAAAATGCGTAGAAATCTTGTCTAATGGGATATCGTGTTTACGCGAAAAGAAAAGCTTGTATAACATAAGCTGATATATAGTCATCGCATCAGAGCGTTTTCTGGCATCCCAATATGACGTCGTTTTGTAATCGATAATATGATATTGACCATCTGGAGTTTTGATGATTAAGTCAATAAACCCCTTGAAATCTTTTTCGAATCCGTCTATTGGCTCAAATAACTCTTCTTCAACATCAATAACTTCCATTCCTTCAAAATGTTTCTTCAGCGCAGGAATCACATGCGGAAGAATATTCTTTCCACTCTCTCGAAATTTAATGATATCATTGTCTTTTATGTCGTTCAGGGTTTTTTCTGGAAGTGTTTTTAGATTATTGAAAAATTCGACATCAAATTCCTTTTCCGCATCAACAGAATCATCAACCATTTTTTTTTCGCAAGCACTATGCAACGCACTTCCAAATGTTGTATAAATATTTCCAGCAAACACCATCTCTTTTGTGACATATTTTAGTTTATACAGATACATGCACTTCTTGGCAATTTGTAACTGTGAATATGAAACATAAGGAGGAGCTGTCATTTTATTTCTTCAATCTTCGGGTGAAGCTTTTTTTTAGTATACCTTGTTTTTTGTGCCTTGTTAAGCTTAAAAACCCACTTTCCCTCTGGGATATAGCCCTTTTCTTTGCCACTGACATCATTACTAATAGTACAAGATTCTACCACCTCACCAAAATCCACGCCTTCCTCCGTTAGCCACCTTTGTACGTGTCGAGTTTTACATCGGACAGGTGTCTGAACACCGAGAGATGTCCTTGAACGTCTCAAGCAAGGTTTTAAAGTTACCTTTACGGTAACAGTACCATTTTTAGTGTCCTTCTTTACTTCTTTTTTCTCTACAACATTCTCTAACATTATTTTTCTCCATCAATTAACTCTAATATTTTTTGGTATGTTTCCGGACAAATAGCTTTTGCGTCTGTAGTTTCTGGATGTAAAAGCGTGTCGCCAAAAACATTTGCAAAATACTCCGATATCGAAGTTGCACCATACGGAGAAATAAACAGGTTCATCGTCCAATAGGTAAGCCTGTCGTACCCAACCGTATCATATAAGTATTCGTCGAAATCAACTGAATATTCAACATCCAAAAACATACGACGATCGAGAAGTGGTACATCATATGCACCTAAAATCTGCATTAATCTTTCACGCTTTTTCAAAAATTCCTGTTCTATCTTTCCATCCCAAAACAACTGATATGAAAACTGTTGTTCAACGGCGTGACCGATCTCGTGAACGATATCATCAATCATGTCTAGCTCAGAATCTTGTTCGTTGCTCAAATAGATTGCGCCATCGGAATATACGGCATTAACGTCTCTTTTTATCAAATCCTCGAATTTTCCAACGTACACAGTGTCTACGTCATACAAGAAATTTATTGGAACGATTTTTTGCACTTTTTCGAACACGTTTCGAACGTCAACAGTTACAGGGTCTTTTATAAAAACACTAATTCCGACTGGAAGATATATTTCTTTGACTGATTGCTATTTTAGAATTTCAGCAATAAAATTTAGTTTTTCACTAGACATTGTCGCAACCTGTTAAAAATCTCAGAACGCTTTTGAGCCCCTTCGAATCCCTCTTTTGCGGCTGCATTGATACCGAATTCTACATCTTCTAGTCCTTGTGAATACCCTTCTAAAAACGCATTCGCACTTAAACTAGAAATTAATTCGGGGAATTCTTTGTTGATTGTATCTTTTGCCATTTCAACAGTGACTTCCCCGTTTTCTGGTTCATATTTATCGCCAATATATTCTAAAATCAATGTCTTCAAATCCATGTTGTTTCTCCTGTATTCCTAATATATCATTGAACGAGAAAAATGTTAATGATTATGGCGAGTTCGCCAAGAAATTATACCAAGAGAAGCAATGGCAATGATTTCTTTGAGACTGGAAATAATCAACGCATTGTCTTGTTCCTGCATTGCCAGTATCATTGTGTGTTTCTCTTTTTCTATACCGCCAAGAATGGACTCCCAATTATCGAATTTGTTCAGTCCTAATCTGTTTTCCAGGATCGCCTTTAATTGTCTATAAAGCTCAAGTTGTTGTTTTTTAAACAAACTTTTTGGCCTTTTTCCTTTCCAACAGATACTTTGCCGTCTTTTTATATTTTGGATCAGATAACACTCTTTTTACCGCCTCTTCGTATATTCCGGTTGGTTTCGGTTGTTCCATTGGAGCCAGAGTTGCTACATAGTCCTTAACGTTCGAATCAAAAACGACTTTTGCTTTTCGAATTGCCTCACCCAAAACCCTGTCGTTATCTAGAAACCCTATCATCTTTTTAATAGGTTCAATCAAATTTTCATCAATATCGGCGGGCAAAACAATAAGAATGTCCATATCAACGTCTGGAGAAGAATAATTGAAATCTACAGTCACATTTGTTGCTAGATATTTCTCCCATTTTAAAGAGTCGAGGTCGGCCAAAGTTTTCTCTTCATAGTCAGAACCATAATCCAGCGTCATTTGTCCTTTTTGTCGGTCTAATAACTGATTATATCGATTTGCTAAATATCGACCTATTTCTGCCGCCATCTTCACGGAAATGACGTCGCCGTTTCCAACCCAATTTTTGAATCTATACCAGCGAGAATATGTCACTTTTCCAATCGGAATCGGTATCATCTCCCTGAGAGAAATTTCAATCGTATCTTTACTGTCATCATATTCGACAACAAGGTATTCATACTCTTCATCAATATCATTTTCCGGGAAGTGCTCATCACGCGGGGAGGGCGGGAGAAACCTCATTCGTCTTAACTCTTTGTATGTTTTTGCAACAATTGAATCGAATTCCTCATCAACCTCCGAAATAATCCACTCAACATAGTTTTCGTATCCATCTGGATCTGGGTCTCCATCTGTATCAAAACTCATTCGGACAGATGAATCTCTTGGCATAAATTCTATATCGCCTATTGTAACAGGGAACACGTCACTGAAGATTTCATCTAGCGCTTTCATAAAATCTGAATTGTAATGGTTCCCTTCTATCTCTTTTAGATTGAACCTTTCTACTTCTTCATCTGTAACCACCGGAATTCTTATTAGTGTGTTGGAGCCATAGGAGACCCATGGATTTCCTTCTCCGTCATCATCCACATCTGACCAGAAAGAAACATACGAAGCACGGTTGTTCGCATCGTTATCTATATCTGCCACCTGATCCGCCCATTGATCAAAAAGAGCTTCGTTCCCGTCTTCTTCGTCTTCTTCGTCTTCAAGCGCATTAGGCACATTGGTTGATGGATATATATCAACGTCAAAAAACGCATTAAGTAAATCTCCATCATTCCTGTCGCGATAACTCCCACCATACATTACCAATGACCCAAAAATTGGCAAAGTTTCAGTTGGCTGTTCTTTTCTTAACCACTCGGCCACCGTTTTTAAGAATGATGGAATCCTTTTTCCATATGTCTGTTGTTCTGGAACCGCAAAGCTTTTTTCGTTTTGTGAGTCTTCATTTGCAACATATTTGCGAATCCTCACGCGCTGGAAGGGATTAATTCCTTTAGAAAACCGCGGTTTGTCGTTGAACACCTCTTGTGCATCAAAAGCTTTTATGCTTTGTCCACCTAAAAACTCATTCAAGTCTTCCGTCAAAACAGCATATGCTATCGGACCATTCCCTTTTGCCTCCACTATAGCACAGTGAAAGTAATCGTTTCCTTCCGAATGACAAGAATGAATGTTCTGGAAATCAGACATTCTCAAAACATCAATCGGATGACGAGAGACAACGATAGAATAGGTGTCGGTACCTTCAGTGACGACTTCTGGGTTATTCATAATATGTTCTGAATTATTATGCCAATACTCTGAAAGTCGATTAGCCATATGGGTATATCTCGGAGCGGCATATTTCTCAAATTCGTCCAATAGTGCTTCATGTTCGTTGTCATTCTCCGCTCCAACTGTAGCCGCCATAGCCCTTGCGTTAATCCTCTCTTGTAGTTTCGCGAGCTTGTTTAATATTTTTCCTATTTTTTCCTCTCTGTTTCGCTTTACCACCTCTCCCGCTTTCGGTCCTTTCGGAATCGTAAATTCCTCTTTATAAATTACAGTGCCCTTTGCCCAATTGAATTGTATTGTTTCATCTAAAGAAGGAGAGCGTATATCAGCTCTCGCTTTTTCCCCGGAAGATAGCATTTGTTTGATAGTTTCGATTTCTTCGATGGTGGTCAGCATTGGAACAACGACGCGCATTGCTCCACCAAACAAATCATCAAAAGAGTAATCTGCAGGGTGTGCTTGCGCTATCCAGTCTTCCATCGCATCCAGGTAATGCCTAGAAATTTCTGTCAATATTTCATGTCTGCGCTGTTTTTTTTCTAGTGCTGATTCGCGAATAGACTGTTTTTGAAACTTCTGAAAGTTTTCGAGGATTTTTCTCATGAGTAATTTCTTCCTTGTATAATTAGGAAGTTGTATCGGTTTTGATGAGCTTCAAATCATCAGGGTAGTGGTCCCAAGTCTTTCGAATCTTTGACCAAAATACAGTCACATACGGAGAACTATATTTCCAGATATTATCGGAGTGTGTATTGATAACGATTCCGATACCAACAGCTTCTGGTGGTCCCTCGATCCCTGAAACGGCAACGACAACATCTCCTACTTCAAAATTTGATTGGTCGTTCATGCTGGTTATCCTCAGTATTATCTTAGCTGATATCTTGTTCATTGTCAACTGTTTTTTCTGGAATTTCAGGCAAAGTAGGAGCACTTGAATCCAAATACCACTCATGCCTTCTGAAGAGGATATCTGACCGTTGTTGAACCGTAAATTTGTTCCAATTAAGGTCTCTTCCTATCATTTCTTTTCGAACCAAATCTGAGATATGGGATTTTCTATTCCAAAGGTATATATCTAATTTTGAAATCGTTGTTCCGAGCAGCATGGAGACTTCCCGAGAGTTTCCGCACACAGACACTGCAAATAGGATCATGGCGTCTTTTACGATACCAGGGATAACGTTCCAAAGATTCATACCGTACAATAATCGCCTATTCAGCGGACTGTGAATAAGATAAAGCCTGAGAGCTATAACTTCTTCCAGAGAGAGCCTGCTTAGTTTGACTTCGAAATCCTCGTCGGATTTTCCCTCTCTTCGCAGTATCTCGACTAGAGAAACTACCTCTTGTGAATGCTTCTTTGGTTTTGTTCTTTTTTTGTTTTTCTTCATTCAGAACATTCAAAGTCAGATTGATGTTTTTTTGGCTTATCGTTGATGGTTCCCAGGATTCCATAACCAGCAATGTCCATCCAGGGAGATTCCCCGAGAGCATCTTTTTTTGTAGCTATTCTAAACAATTTGTCGATAACTCTCACAATAGCCAAAGCATCTGTAAACTGTTCGATCTGAATGCCATTGGGGTAAAGTACCTTTAAAATCTGTTCACATTTAGAAAAGGAATCACCATATGCCTTATTCTTCCTGTTTACTAATTCTCCAATTTCTGTTCCTGTTTGAATATACTGACTGATCTGTTTCTGATCTTCCATTTTATTATATCCTTTTCTTTAATATGTTATTATAATATTCTGTCGTTCTGGCATTCTGTCACAGTAACAACATATTAAGAATAAGGGATTTCAAAATGCTTGTTAAGGAGTTTTTTGAGAAATATTTTCTTTGTCCTGTTTTGCGTCCTGATATTCGGGAGTTACGATATCAGGCAATTCCGCGGAAAGATCGTCTTCAAAGCGATCCATGTGCAGAGCAAAATTTGCCATGAGATAATCGAAGAATGTCTCTCTATCTCCGTCCAGATCGAGCATAGAATACGCATCTGCGATTTGTTGTTCGATTTTGTCAAAAGCTTTCTGCGCAAAGTTTCTTCCGGTACGGTCTCCGCTGTCAGCCCCTAACGAATCAGCATCCTGGCTAGGCTGAGAAATTCCTGTATCGTCGATACTGATAAACTTATCTTCGGTTGCGTCAATATCTAAATCTGGCAAATCAGAAGCTGGCAAATCCGATGGTACTTCGGCTTCTCCAACTTCTACTTCTACATCCTCTTCTATTTCATCTTTACCTTCTTCGACAACATCTGTCGGCTGTGCATTTTTGGAAATCTTACGAGGTGCTAAAAGGTTCTGAACGGCATGAAGGGTGTGCGCTCTGAAACTTTTTCTCTGTTCTTTTTCGCTAGTCAGTTTTTTATATTCATCCTCTAGTACAGGGATAATCTTCTTTAGAAGGTCTTCCAGTAAGTTGATTGATGTCATTCTGTGTGGAATTTTTTCTTTAGCTTCTTTGATTAATCCTCTGATACAACAACGTAGTTGTTGCTCGTCTAGAAGTTTTTGGCGTTTTTCGTTTTGTTTGTTTTCGTTGATTTTTTGTATCGTTTTGCGAATATAACTTCGCAAACGGACCTCTTCAATAAGCTCGCTTCGTTTCATTTCTTTTGCTCCCGTTCGCAATAAATAGTCGAACACTTCTTCGATAAGACTTTGTGGCTGTTTGCTTTTTTTCGGAGGTTGTGGGCTGGCAGCGATTGCTCCAGCACCAGCTGCTGATACCTCTTCGATTGCATCTTCTACCATACGAAAAAAGGCTTCGACCACCACCGGGGTCGATCCTAGAATATTAATAATATCAGATAGGTTTTGGTGAAGTTTTTGGGGGATGTACTCTTTCACGGCGTTCTCATCGCCATTTCCAAGACTGCTTCTCATTTCGCTAGAATTCAGGGGTTTTCCGTTCGAATCTAAATATTCTTGGGAGTCTAAATCAACGGCGTATTTCTCTCCATTAAGAACCTTTACGCCTTCTTTCGCATACTTCTGAACATTTTTATCGAACCTGTTTCCGTCGCTATCTTTTTTTGAAACACCCAGAAGTACTGTTTCTCCCGGCTGCGCCCAATCTGGAAAATCCTCTTCGTTTGCTATGAAATGATACGCTGAAGCGACAGGGGAATTTACGGGAGATTCTGCTACAACAACCCTGTTGGATAAACCTTCTGAATCTAAATACAGTTTCCAGATCTGTTCAGACATGTCGTATGTCACCTCTCTACCGTCTGGCAACGTACGAGATAACGGAGACATAAAGACAACAACTTTGTTTGCTAGACTTGCGTAATGTTTTATCATTTCTAAGTGACCGCGATGTGGAGGCTTAAAAGCTCCAGGCACCACAGCAACATCTGCGATGGCGTTTGGTTGTCTGTCGAGCGCATCTTGTTTTTCGTCGATTGTTCTCATTGGAGCAATTTTCTTCCCTCTTCCAAACTTCATCAACCCCAGAATTTGATTGATGGGAGCGAAATTCCCAGTTAACTTGTAGTCTTTCCCTTGATATCGAAATACAACCCCCTCGACAACTGTTTTTATGTTTTCGAGATCCTGTATTTTGGCCATTTGTTTGTTTAGGATTTGTACTGCATCTGTGTTTTTTGAATTTTTTATTTTTCTGATTGCGACAGATAACTCAGTTTTGATCTTCATTGTCTCTTCGGAGTTGTTTTTGACAAACGCGCTTGGCATATTGTTAAGAAAATCGACAGAAAAATCATGTATAGCCATCACAATGGGGTTGGTGGTTTGTTCTAGTACTGACGTTCCGTTAACAGCTGTTTTTATGCGTTTTATAGAGTCAGGATCGATTCCTGCCGTTATGTTTCTAATGTGGTGTCCCTTTTCTCCAGCCAATCGACAAACCAACATATCTTCTTGCGCTCGTGGAAGGCGAAATTGTTGCGCGTATGTCTGAATTTTCTTTTTGACATAGTCTTCAAGAGAAGAGTTTTTGTTCAGATGCCACTTTTTGTATTCCTCTTCCAGTGTCGACCTTATTCTATCCAACGATGATGATAAATCATTGTCGATTTTGCGTGTCGGGGAGATGATTACACTTTTTTCTGATTCTGGTGGGTCTAAGTTTTCAATTGTTTTCTGCAGAATTTTGAAATATTTGGATGTTTCGTTGTTACCAGTTTTCATTTCTCTGGTTTTCGAGTCTA
>Ga0114918_10006002_pt1 | contig 10334 bp, 10 predicted proteins | sample LantaG_FD_87015 | JGI IMG/M metagenome (GOLD analysis project Ga0114918, IMG submission 87015) | Deep subsurface microbial communities from Baltic Sea to uncover new lineages of life (NeLLi) - Landsort_02402 metaG | ecosystem: Environmental > Aquatic > Marine > Oceanic > Sediment | place...
CAAGTTCCTCGACCTGCTCTGGGAGGCCACCCAGGAAAACACGAAGGACCCCTTCAAGGAGTTGAAGGCTGCCCAGTACGACCTGGATCACGCTCAGAAGGCCCTGCAAGCAGCCGAACAGAAGATCGCGCCCCTACTCCAGAAGGCCAAGGCCCTCAATCTAGAGAAGGCGCTCCCGGCTCTAGCCGAAGCCTCGCTCAGCCACGTAGGCGTACAGGTGACCGACCAGTCGGGGGAGACGTGGTACATCGATGACGATACCTGGGAGACCTTCTAGAAGGCCGCGCCCCCGGACCACGTGGTGTAGGTCCGGGACTCGAAGTTGGGCGTGATGCGGATCAGGACATCCTGGTGCTTGTCCGTGCCGTACACCGTCTCCTCGCTGATCCACTCACACATAGCCGCGTTCTCTTCGTCGGTCAGTTCGGTTCCGGCCTGAAACTTGTGGGCCCACTCCGGGATGCGCCAGTCTTCGGGGCGCTGGTCCAACCAGATGTTCTCGTTGTAGTGGCGCTGCTCCAACTTGCGGAACTTGCTCACCCAGGTGTCGAAGAACGGCAGCTTGAGGTGGGCTACCCACTCGTTGGGGTCGTCGGTCGCATGGATGATGTCGAGGGAGAGGTCCCGCACCCGGTCGTGGAACGTAGAGGACTCCCCATATGCCGCGTTGGAGTCAACCCAAGCCGCCCGGCCGCTCTTGGTGAGCATCGCCCGCAGACGGGTGTTCTCGCCCCGGTGGAGGGTGAACCAAGCCGACAGGGTCTTGGTGGGCTGACGCTTCTCGTCGAGCACTTCGACCGTGAAGCCTCGGGCATCCTGCTCGGTGAGGTTCACGATGGCGGAGAACGCCTCCGGGGCCTCGCGGAAGATGTTGACCTCCTGGATGATAGTCTTCACCACATCGATGGACACCACCTTGCGGGTTGCCAGGTAGGTGAGGATGTCCGCGCGCAGTTCCTGTAGGTCGGTGTCCAAGAGGTCGTCGAGGATCTCTTCGATCACGTCGTCTTCGAGCCGCTTGAACTCCCAGTTGTACCGGATACGGCTGGGGCGGTCGATGAAGTTGGGGTCGACCTGCTTGGTGTTGGTCGTGAAGATGAAGAGCCGCTTGTAGGCGTTCCGGGCCATCCCGTCGATCGCTGTTAGAAGGGCCTGCTGATGCTCGGGCTTCTGGTGGGTCTTCTCGAACTCGTCGAAGATGACCAGCACCGGCTGTTCCAACTTCTCGAGGATCTCGCCCAAGGGCACCGGATGGGAGACCACGAGAACGGGTATGCCGTTGTCGAGGGCCCAGTTGGCGAGCAGCTGAGCGGAGACGGTCTTGCCGGTCCCCTTGATGCCATTCAAGAGGATGCCCAGGTTGGAGTCCAGCGCAGCCCAGGCCCGCTTCACCCGCTGGAGGATGCTCTCGTGGTTCCCATAGATCTTGTAGGGGAACTCAAAGCGAGAGCCGGTGCGCTCCAGGAACCACCCAATCGGGGTCAACTCGTACCGGTAGATGCCCATCGGCAGGAGCTTGGTGTCCATGGACGTGTTGCCCGGCCAGAACTGGTTCTGCCGCTGCGACCATACGTGGTCAGAGACGTTGATGTCCTCCGCCGAGGTCGCATCGAAGAGGACCTTGCCCGAACCCGTAGGTGTAGCCCCACCCCCACCCCCCGTAGTCTCGGCTTCCCCGCTGCTCTCAGTGAGAGGGATGGGACGATCGCCCCCGTTACTGGGCGTGGCAGCAGAGGCTTGTGCGGTAGACATTGTTGTAGCTGTTCCTGGCAGGGGTGATCCCCCATTACCTCGGGAGGCCACTTCGGAACCCCCAAGGACATCGCAATCGTATGAGCAGAGAGACGGATGATGGAGGACTTGAACCCCAACGCTTGCGCGCCCCACCGGCTTTCAAGGCCGGTTGGCCTCCGCTGGCCGGCACCATCCAAGATGGCGGAACGGATGGGATTCGAACCCACGCCTGGTGTAACCCAGCTACCCGCTTTCCAAGCGAGCCTCTTAACCATTTGAGTACCGTTCCAAGAGAACGGAAGATCGCAGAGTCGAACTGCCACGAGTTACCGCGCCCCGCCGTTCGAAGACGGGTGGCCACCACTGGCCTGACCTTCCTTAAATCACTTCCGAGGGAAGTCAATCCTACTCCGCCCACCCGGAAGAGTGACCCCCTCAAAGTCCGGAGAACCCCAGGAGGCCCCTCGAACGATCTTGCTGATCTGATTTTGAGATACTCCGAACTGATCCGCTAGGTCTCTTTGCCGATACTTGCCTGTTCCATACAGATCCCGAATCTTTCGAGCTTCTGAAGGCCCCAGTTTGGAGTACATCTCGCGGGGTTTGGGCGGTGGCTTCAGCTTCGGTGGGCGGATTCCACGAGTCCACCCCTTGTCTTCCCACGCACTTAGATCGGTCTCCGGAACCTTTTGGGTGGTCTCTCCCTCCTTGTACACCCAAGCCCACTTGGTCCCGAATTGGGAGTTGTTTTCTCCGCCTTGCGCTATCTTGAGGGCGGCTCTGATCTTAGCCTTGGCCGCTTTGGTGTGGTGTCGCCCTTTGAAGGACTCCGCTGCGCCACTCAACCCATTCTCGTGCATTTTCAGCATTTGCCTGCGGCCATTATCCCGCACAGCCTGACGCGCTACAGGATCGGTAGCTATCTTTCGTTTAGCAGCAGCACGACCCAGTGCCTGGATCTCCTCGAAGGTCTTCTGGTCGAAGTGACCGGTGATCCTCCAGTAAGGGACCCCGCCTCTCTGGAGGTTGTACGTGTCACCCCTCTTGCAAAACGCTCGGGTCACCAACTCACGCTCCTTAGCGAGCATCTCCTGGGGGTTGTCAAAGACGAAGAGAACCTCCTTCTCAAAGGCGTCCCTGCCATACTTCCGGACTGCCTTGCCCAAGAGGTTGCCTGATCCGAGGTAGTTGTCGTTGGGATCCTCGGTTCGGTGGACGCCGATGTAGGTCTTGCCGTTGACGGTGTTCGTGGTCTTGTAGACGGTAAAGAACATGTGTCCTCCGTCTAATAGACTGGATAGCCGTTCTATTTAATACTCCAGGGGTGTCGAGAATCGAACTCGAAGACAGCCGGATTTGGAATCCTGCCCGCTGACCCGCAGCTCACCCCTATGTGGTCCCGTTCTTAGTGCGCGCGACGGTGGGACCAGGCCGCCTCCAAACCCTCAGCCGGAACTGAGATGGCGCATATATGGTAGGGGTGGAGGGACTCGAACCCTCACGCACAAGGCAGCCGATTTTGAGCCGACCGTGTCTACCAATTCCACCACACCCCCATGATTGGCTCTGATGAGTACGGGGAAGGGGACTCGAACCCCCAAAGACGCCCGATTTTAAGTCGGGTGGGTGTACCAGTTCCCCTTGTAGTCCACCCCCGCGCAAGTTCAGGGCTTCCGACCCCGTTTCCATCCATCTTTCTGGTGGGCGGGAAGTTCAACCTTCGGGATCTTCCGAGGGGCATCCCCTTCGCGGCATACCCAAACGGTGCCGTACTGTGAGTTTCGTTCCCCTTTCTGCGCGACCTTCAGGGCCTCACTCATCTTGGCCTTGGTCCCCTTCGAGTGGGTTCGGCCCCTGAATGTAGCTAAACTTTCCTTGCTACGGGTGCGGTTCCACCGCCGGAGTACCTCCCCAGAAGCTCTATTGCAATACTCCCGTAGCAAGGGGTCCTCAGCTTTGAGTCGCTGGAGAGTAGCCATCCCCCGCTCTCCGGCTACTCGACGAACTTCGGGAGTCAGACCCTTCAGAGCCTGGTAATAGCGATTCCCATGGGTCCCCCCAGGGATCAAATTGTAGGTATCGGGGCGGTCGACAAACGCTTGGGGGACAAGCTCTGCTTCCTTGGCGAACATTTCCTCAAGGGTGTCGAAGTCGAACAGGACTCTCTTCACAAACGCTTCCCGCCCGTACTTCCGAATGGCTTCTGAGATTAGTCTCCCGGACCCCAAATATCGGTCGCGGGGGTTCAACGTTCGATGCGCTCCGATGTAGATTTTCCCGTTGAGGGTGTTGGTCGTTTTGTAGACCGTGTATCGCATGCCCAACCTCCGCCTTCGGGCGGAATAGGCTAGTTAGTTGACTTGGCCGAGGGGGGACTCGAACCCCCACTCCTAGGAACCGGATCCTAAGTCCGGCGCGTCTACCAATTCCGCCACCCGGCCAATGAAGTGCCTATCGCCCCTCCCTTGCAGTCTCACGACGATGGGGAAGACATGTCTCTGCGCACAATCCTAGCTGAAGAAGGGCTTCTCCAGAGAGCCGCCGCCTACGACGAAAACGAGTGGGCTGCCTTGATGGCGGCCAACCAACTCGCCAAGAAGCTGGACCTCCCGGTCGCCTTCCGTCAGTGGGAGACTCAATCCCACAAGGTGCCCGTCCCCAAGGGGTTCGACTCGTTGTTCAAGACCATCGAGGTCGAGCTACTGGTCAAGCCGGGTAAGGGTGGGAAGGACTGGGGGACGGTACGCTGGTCCTACGTCCACCCCAACAACCGGGGCTCGAACGGTTCCACGGTGGGCTCGGTCTCCTTCGACGAACGATCCGGTCAGTGGGGCTGGCGGATCGACGGCTCCGGCGACTACGGGCTCATCCCCTGGCCTCGTTACCCCTCGGACCCGGTCTAGACCATGAAGAAGCTACGCAAGATCCTCGCCGCTGAAGGGCTCCTCCGCCAGGGCTCCCAGTCCTACAACCAGATGGTGGAGCAGTTCGGCGCGGGCAAACTCAAGATGGAGTCGAAGGACCGCCAGCGCATCGAGTCGATGTACCAGAAGGCCATGAAGAAGTCGGACGGTGAGGACGACGCCTTCAATCGCGAGATGATGGCCCTCGCCAAGCAGATGGCGAACACCATCAAGGCTGCGGACAAGGCATATCGCCGTGCCGAGGCTGCCGCCAACGAGAACTTTCACGATGTCGCTGACGTGTTCTACGACCGGGCCGACGAGCTCATGAAGTAGCTCAGCGTCCCCTCGACATCGCGTCGACTCGCTTCAACAGCGTGGGGATACGATGTGGCCCGTGCAGCTGGTGCAAGTACCCCTGCAGGGTGACTTCGTGCATCCCAGCTACCGTGACATGGAGAGGGTTGGAGGACTTGCCTCGGAGTAGCTCGAAGGCGCATCCCTGGTGGAAGGCGCGCTTGGCGATCCCGATGACTGGGACCAGCTCTCTCAGTTCGTCGTACAGGTACTTGCCCAGACCAGGCTGACCCCTACCGAGCCACGTGTGCCCATCTACGATGACGGTTCGAACGGGGCACGGGGCCGCGTCCAGGAGCGCCATGAGGCAGGGCAGCTCCCTTTTGTAGAAGGCGCCAGGCTCGTAGGGCTGGATGCCTTCGATGTGAACCGTCCATTCATGAGCGGCAACCGCGTCCCCCCAGTGGGCGAACGCAACGGCGGCAGCGAGGGCAGTTCCCTGTTCCTCATTGTAGCCGATGTCTGTGGCGATGATCGTGACGACCTCCTGGGTCGGCTGGCGGTGAAAAAGTGCCAGTGGCGGGATTCGAACCCGCACCCCGAGTTAACGAGACCGGTTTCTGAGACCGGCGCCTAAACCAATTCGGCTACACTGGCATGTGAAACTACGGGCGAACCTTCCGACCGCGCTGCCACCCTGCCTCTGTGAAAGCGGGGAGCTCGGTCTTCTTGATCTTTCGGGGGGCTTCCCCCTCGCGGCACACCCAAGCGGTGCCGAACTGTGAGTTTCGCTTTCCTTCCCCTTGGCCCGCCTTCGCGGTTCTCATCTTGCTCAAGGTATCTTCGGAGTGGGAACGCCCGTAAAACCCGTTGAGGTCACCCGGACGGCCCGCCTTGGCGGCAAATGTGGCCCGGTACTCCGGGTCCTTCAACTTGTCTTGGAAGGCTCGGTTCCCCTGCTGGGCGAGAGCACTCAACTGGGCACCTGACATTGCGGAGAAGCAGCTTTGCCCGCCTCTGACTATGTTGTAGGTTTCCTGCCGAGACAAGAAAGCTTCGTTGACGATCTCCCGTTCCCGGGTCATCATCTCCTCGGCGGTGTCGAAGTCGTGCAGGACCTCCTTGGTGAAGGCCGCTCGCCCGTACTTCCTCAATGCGAGGGTGAGGGCTTTCCCGGAGCCGAGATAGCTATCGTTAGGGTTCTCCGTGCGGTGGACACCGATATAGAAGCGCCCGTTGAGGTTGTTGGTTGTCTTGTAGACGGTGAACCGCATATCCTTCCTCCTACTAGAGGTAAGCATAGCTAATCAACCGGAGTGAGGAGTCGAACGAAATAGCGAGGAGTCGAACCTCGAAGCTTGTAGGCTGGTCCCGTGGTCCCCCTCGGTTAGAAGGAGGAGAGTGGGTCAGCGAGAGTGTTTTGAACACGGTGTTGGAAACCGGTGCCTGACCGTCAGGCTTACTCCCCAAGAAACGTTGAAATGGTTGGGTTCGTGCCCGCAGTGGCTCAGCACTACGGGAATGGCTCTTACACGCCCTCTTTGGGGGCCCACGAACCCGAGATGGTGGACAGGGTCGGAGTTGAACCGACGACCTGTCAACATAGTAACTGTAGGAACCCTTCCTTAGATGGTTCCGCAAGGAGAGCCCTGAAGAGCTTCTCCTCGATGATCGCGATGCGGGCGGTTGGGTTCTGCTCTAGGACCCATGCCATCTTCTGCTTGTCCCGGCCCCACCAGTAGCCCTTGACCTCCAGTTGGAGGTCCGACTCCGGGAGGTAGAAGTCCGGAATGTACCACCGACGTTTCCCGGCGTCGTCGTGGTAGAACCAGGAGCGGTTGCCCTTTTCGACTGTGCGCTTCCAGGGGATGCCCAGGTCACACATCTTCAAGGCCATGTCCCGTTCCCAGGTCCCCTGGACGGTGCGCCCGTCTACCTTGAACCACTTACAGCGGCCTCCAGGGTTGTTCTGGCTCATTCTTTTAGCGGTCGCCTCCCGAGCGGCCTGCCCTGGCCCCTTCGGGCTCCACCCGCCCTTGACCTTCTTCCTGACGGTGCGTGCGACCGCCCGGCTGTTCCGGGCGACGCGAGAGTCTGTCTCCTTGGTCTTCCCTTTGTTCCAGGCGGGGTGCCCTACTCCGGGAGCAGTGGGCTTGTGGTTCCTCCCGGCCCCGTGAGCCCGCCACTTGTGGGTGCCGATTCCCATCCTGGAGAACTGCTTCCCGCATATTTCGCAAGTGACCTTCTGCCCCTTGGGCTTGTGGGTGCGGCGGTGGCCTACGAGACCTTGGGGAGAGAACCGCTTGCCGCAGTCCCCACACTTGACCTTTGTCTTATATCGCATACCTCCGGGAGGAGATAAGCAGACAACCGCCGCTACCCACTGAGAAGAGTGGCTCCGGTCCGAGTTGAACGGACATCTCCCGGTTTTCAGCCGAGCGCTAAGACCCCATCAGCTACGGAGCCGTGGAAGGGTTGAAATGGTGGGGAAGGGTGGATTCGAACCACCGCACACTTTGCTTGTAGGTTGCGTCCGAGAGCTCCGGCTGGTACGCCAGGGCGAGTGGGACAACTGGAAACTATGCGTCTTGCGACACACCGATTTTCCTTTCGGTTGCTCTACCAACTGAGCTACTTCCCCAAAATGGTGGGCGCGGAAGGATGCCCTTACTCTCGCCAAGTTTTGTTGAGGACGATCATTCCGATATTGCCCTGGGATACCCCGAACTCCCGAGAGAGCTGGGTCTGAGAAATCCCCCCCGCTCCATATCGGCGACGGATCGCCCTCACTTTATTCCAATCGAGCTTGGTTCGCGGGTTTCCGGACGTCTTGCGTTTAATGGAAGGCTTCCTTCCATTCCGCCACCCGTCGCTAAGCCAGCTCTCGAGTTGATTTCGGGGGACCATCTTGACTTGCCCTTGTCGATTAATGCAAACCCTGCCGTAAAGACTCCCCTTGGCGCGGCCCTTCTGCCAACCCCCTAGAAGAAGCGCATTCAAGTCTTCCGGAAGGATCCTTTTCTCTTCCCCTCCTCGGTAGACGTAGACTCGACCTCTCATAGTGGGATTTCCTTGGCGGGGCACCCCAGGGTCTTGGTAGAGCTTCTCCATCAACTGGGAGCACCGAGCGCTGTACTTGGGTCCCCGACCGGGCTGCCAACCACCGCACAACCACTGCCCTAAATCTTGTTCGGGAACTTTGCGCGGTCCCTCTCCAGCCCTCCAGACCCACCGAGTTCCCCACTGGGAGTTGTCCCTTCCGGGACGTCCGTGCTTTCGACCCCGGCCTCCGAGGGCTATGTTAAATGTGTCGGGGCGGGCGATGAAGTCCCGATCAACGATCTCCTCTTCCTGGGCGTAGGCCGCATCCGGGTTGTCGTGGGTATCGATAATTTCCTTTTTGAAATGGCTCCGACCATGCTCCTGGATAGCGGCGCATAGGAGGATCCCCGAGCCCAGATAGGAGTCCTTTGGGTTCCGGGTCTTGTGGACCCCAACGTAGATGTGCCCATTCACGAGAAGGGTGGATCGGTATACCGTCCATACGAGGGGGTTCTGCATGGTGGCCTCCACCTCCTTGGTCGTGATAGGCTATTCAAAGTACCGAACCCCCAATACCCTTCGGCTTGCTATTTCAGTGGACCCGCCAGGATTCGAACCTGGAACCCTCTTTCGAGGAACCCTCTTTCGAGGAATGCTTGTAGGCTGTTGCCTGTAGCTCCCCCAAGGGGAAGCGAGTGGCGCAGCTGGATGCTGTGTTTCAACATTTTCTGTGTTGTGCGTTTACCAATTTCGCCACGGGCCCAAAGAGAGCGGAAGATGGAGGAATCGAACCCCTGCCCCGAAGGGCTCACCTGGTTAGCACCCAGGGGCCAGCACCACTGCTGACTACATCTTCCAAAGAGATTGACGGACGGGACGTTATCGGGTTCCTGGCCGAAGCCTCACCCGTTTTCGTTGATCCTGCCCTCTGTACAAGAGGTCCCCATGATGGGAGCCCGTCAAAATGGTGGGTTAACCTTCCGACCGCGCTGCCACCCTGCCGCCACGGCGGCGAGGAGCTCGGTTTTCTTGATCTTTCGCGGGGATTCCCCCGCTCGGCATACCCAAACGGTGCCGTGTTGTGAGTTGCGTTGTCCGGCCTGCGCTACCTTCAGCGCCACGCCGATCTTAGCCTTCGTCTCTTCGGTGTGTTTTCGTCCGGTGAATGTCGCTTTCGCCTCAGCTGAGGCTCTTTTGTTCCATCTTCGAAGGGTGTTGGCTGAAGCCCGCCTAAACTCGGGAGCCCACTCAGGATTCTGTAGGAGCTCTCTCCTCCTTTTGTTACCCTTCCGACTGGCTTCCTTCCGTTGCTCCTTAGTGGCCAGTTGATTCGCCACGTACCAGCCGCCATGGCCTCCCGGGAGGAGGTTGTAGTTGTCGTCGCTGGCGCAAAGTTCCTCGGTGACGACCTCTCGCTCCTTGGCGTACATCTCCTCCCGGCTGTCAAGGTCATGGAGCACCTCCTTGCGGAAGGCGGCGCGACCATACTTCTTTATCGCCCGGCTGAGGAGCTTGCCCGACCCGAGGTAGGCGTCATCGGGATTCTCGGTTTCATGAACCCCGATGTAGAACTTTCCGTTGGCCAGGCAGACGGTCTTGTAGACGGTGTAGCGCATCGTAGCCTCTGCCAATGCGGCGCGATACGCTGACTATTGAGTGGGTAGGGAGGGACTCGAACCCCCAGGTGTCCGAAGACGCCAGATTTACAGTCTGGTGCACTGCCAGTCGTGCTTCCTACCCTTGTTCCCATAAAGTTTGCAGGAACCTCTCCTCGGAGGGTTCCACAAGGAGGGTCCGGTACAATTCCTCCTCGATTACCACGATGCGGGCCGTGGGGTTCTGGGAGAGGACCCGGTCCATCTTCTCCTTGTCGCGCCCCCACCAATAGCCCTTGACCTCAAGTTGAATCCCCTGGTTGGGCAGATAGAAGTCGGGGGTGTACCGATGCTCAATCCCCTTTTGATCGGAGTAGGTCCACATCCTATTTCCCTTCTGCCTTGCCCGAACCCAGGGAATCCCCAAGGCACACATCTTCAGGGCGAGGTCCCGTTCCCATGTGCCCTGGACGGTTCTGCCGTCTACCTTGAACCATTTGCAGCGCGCTTGACTTTTCCCTGGGTTCTCTTCCATGAACCGAACCATCCCCCGAGATATGCTCTCGCGCCACTGCCGTTCTTGCGACGGGGTGCGGGTTACGCTTAGTGCCGCCGCTCTCAATCTCCCCCGTGTCTTCGAGGGGTTTGGGACTAGTTCCTCTAGCCGCTTCCCCTTCTTTGGGCTGGGGCGTCCTCGAAGCGGGTAGAGGGGCTTTTTCCCGCCCCGATGAACTAAGCAATGCCTGAAGTGGGCGTTGCGCGA
>Ga0114918_10006005_pt1 | contig 10328 bp, 7 predicted proteins | sample LantaG_FD_87015 | JGI IMG/M metagenome (GOLD analysis project Ga0114918, IMG submission 87015) | Deep subsurface microbial communities from Baltic Sea to uncover new lineages of life (NeLLi) - Landsort_02402 metaG | ecosystem: Environmental > Aquatic > Marine > Oceanic > Sediment | place: Baltic...
GGGGGGGAGGGGGCGCGAGAGGAGGGGGGGACCGATTCGCTTCGGGTCGGGGGTGTAGGCCCTCATGTGCCAACCCCGGCTGGGGGCTCTCTCTCTCTCTCTCCGTGTGTCCGCGCGCACGTGTCCGGGCCTTCCTCCTTTTCTCGCTCTACGCACTCGTCTGCACACAACACGCATATCAGTAATTCCCGTCCGCGTCCACGACGACGGGCCCGTCCTCCTCCTCCTCCTCCTCCGCCTCTCCTCCACCAACCTCCCACCCCAGGCGGGCCTGCACCACGCCCGCCAGGCCCGCCGCCGCCGCCCGCACCGGCTGGGGGACGGGGGGCAAAGTCCCGTCCGCGTCCTCGCCCTCCTGCCGCAGCCGCCCCAGGAAGCGGCGCACCAGGGCCCTCAGGAAGGAGTCGGCCATCAGTTCGTCCACCATGGGCAGGCCGAAGGGGCCGTCCGCGGGGGCCGGCTGCCGGCTGTCGCCGCCGCCGCCGCCGCCGCCGCCCTCGCCCTTCCCGAGGCTGGCCTCCAGCTGCGCAGCTAGAGCGGTCAGCAGGGCCGCGAAGAAGGGGGCCGTGCCCGGGTCGCGCGGCCCCCGCACGCAGCCCAGGGCCAGGTGGAGGGCCGCCTTCCACGCGCCGTACGCGGCCAGCGACTGGCCCGCCCAAAAGGTGAGGAAGGCGTGCTGGAACTCGGCCAGGAGGCCCGCCCCGCGGTCGCCGCGGAAGGGCGGGGCCGCGATGATGGAGGTCAGCGTGCCCGTCTTGTCCAGGTTGGCGGCGGTCAGGGCGGCGGCGGAGGTGGTTGAGGAGGGCACAGGCGCGGCAGCGGGGGCGGGGGCGGGGCCGCCAGGCGGTCGGCAGCCCCACCAGGCGGGGCAGGCGGGTGTAGGGGGGAGAGCCGAGGAGGAGGCCCGGTGCCCGGGCGGCGAGGCCACCACCGGCGTCGCCCGCCTCTGACCGCCCCGTCCGGGCCCGCCCCGCCGCCAGGGCGGACTCCAGGGCGGCCTCCGCGGGCGTGGGCGGGCGCGGGCGGCCCTCACCACCACCACCACTCCCCGGGTCGGCCTCGGCGATCACGCTGACCGTCCCGCCCGGAATGCCCGGCGGGGTCAGGCGGGCCAAGGACGCTGCGTCGATGTGCCCGGCCAGCTCCCGCCAGGCGGCCCACCCGCGCAGGCCGTACGGCGCCAGGCCGGCGTCGAAGTCAAAACGGGACACGCCCGCCGCGTAACGGGCCGCCTCCTCGCCATCATCACCCAGCGGCTCCAGCAGTTCGGTGGCGGGGTTCCACCGCCGGACGACAATGGACTGAGCGGGTGGTGGGGCGCCTGCCCGCCCTGGTGCAGCCTTCGCCACATCCACCCAGACCCAGAAGGAGGAGACGGGCCCGGGCGCGCCCGACCCGGCCTCGCGCGCGGCGTAGCAGACCTGGTGGGCGCCCGGCGGCACCATTTTCAGGCCCTGGAAGGACGGGCCAGAGATGAAGGCGACGCCGTCGATTGTGAAAGCGGTGCCGGGCGGCACGCCCAGGAACAGGAAGGCGCCGCCCCGGGTGGCGGCGGCCAGGGCGTCGGCCGGGTTAGCCAGGCCGACGCCAGCCGCGGTGGTGGCGGGCATGACGGAAGGAAAGAGAGAATGCGTGCTTCCCTTCTTCTCTTGTTTGTGTGTGTGAAGATGGGTGCACACGCCGCCGCACGCTCAGCACAGGACCAGGCTATGGGCCATCACCGCACGGCAGACGGGGGCGTGTGGGTGTGGGTGCGCGTGAGTGCGACGCGGAGAAGAGGGAACACGCCGCTCCCGTCCGTCGACTAGAGACTAGAAAAAAAATTGTGGGGTCGCCTGCCTTCATCACTCTTTTTTTCATTCATTCCCCGAACACGGAAAGGGCAGCGTGCAGCGACCCGCGCGCACGACACACGACACACAGTCACACGCACCCCTCCTATGCCCCTCCCCCTCCCGGGAGCCGGAGGCCGCGGAGGCGGCGGCGAGGAGCCGCCCTCCAACGGCGGCCACGTCCCGCTGCCGCCGTCCGCCTTTGCTCCGGCCAACGACTTTAGCTCATACGCGGGGGCGGCCTCCGGCGCGGCCGCCACCCTGACCCCCGCCTCCGCGGGGCGCCGCACCTCCATGGACGCGGCTAGCCCGCCCCGGGGCGTGGCCAACGCCAGCCGGGCCACCCTGGCGGGCGAGGCGTCCTCGTCGGGCGGGGACGTGGAAGCCGCGGTGCCTGCGCCGCTGGCGGCCATCGGGGGGCTGAACGACCATCTGATGGAGCCTGTCCCCTTGGACTCCCGCATCACGCTGGAGTTTGCGGACCTGTCCACCTGGGTGCCCCGCCTCTTTGGTCCGGGAGCTCCCGGCGGGGCGCTGACCCGGTCGGCCACCCTGCTGAAGACCGCGTCGACGCGGTTTGGCAGCGTCATTGGCGGGGCGTCCAAGAAAGGGGGTGGCGGCGGGGGCGGGGGGCTGCCCAAGGGAGAGGGCGCCCAGCCCATGCGCCAGGTAAGGAGGGTGGCGTGGGTGAGGGGTGGTTGGACGGGCGCGAGGCGCAACGGAGAGAGCATGCGTCTTCGCTCCAGCGCGGCTGCGACTCACGCACCACTCCACCACCCACCCCCCACGTCTCTCTCGCCCTCCCTCTCAGGTCCTCTTCTCCATCTCCGGCTGCTGCAACCCGGGCGAGGTGCTGGCCCTGATGGGCCCATCCGGGTCCGGCAAGACCACGCTACTGTCCATCCTGGGCGGGCGGACGCCCAAGTGAGAAGCATGAGGGAGAGAGGAGAGAGTGGGGTGGATGGATGGATGGGGGAAGCTTCGCCCGGGGGCGCGTGCTCTCGCTTCTTGGGAGGGGGGCCCACGACCCCACACGACCCACGCACGCCCTCGCCACTCACGCACCCCCCCCCCCCCCCCTCTCCACCTCCCCCCCTCCCCCCACCCCCCCCCCCCACCCCCGCCCTCGCCACTCCCGCCCCCCCCCCCCCCTCCTTTCTTCTCTCCCTCCTTCCCACACCCCTCTCACCTCAAAGAGGCGCCACCGTCACGGGCGGCGTCCTCTTCAACGGCGCGCCCATGACCAAGCGGGCCAAGCGCTCGCTCGGCTTTGTCCTCCAGGACGACCTCCTGTACGAGGCGCTGACGGTCTGGGAGACGCTGTACTACGCGGCCATGCTGCGCCTGCCGCGCACCATGTCCACGCCCCAAAAAAAGGAGCGGGTGGGCGAGGTGGTGGCCGCTCTGGGCCTGGCCAAGTGCCGGGACACGATCATCGGCGGCTTCTTCCGGCGGGGCATCTCCGGGGGGGAGCGCAAGCGGGTCTCGGTCGGCCACGAGCTGCTCATCAACCCGTCCGTCCTGCTGCTGGACGAGCCAACGTCCGGGCTGGACTCGACGACCGCCATGCGGCTGGTGACCACGCTGCGGGCGCTGGCCGCGGGCGGGCGGGCCGTCGCCACCACCATCCACCAGCCCTCCTCCCGCCTCTTCCAGCTCCTGGACAAGCTGCTGCTGCTTTCGGAGGGGCACGCCATCTACTATGGCCGCGCCGCCCTGGCCACCGACTGGTTCCACCGCCTGGGCTTCACCATGCCGTACGGCGTCAACGCGGCCGACTTCCTGCTGGACGTCGCGTCCGGGGACGTGACGGGCGCGACGAAGGGGGGGCAGGGCGGCGGCGGCAGCGCGCGCACGAGCAGCGCGGGTGAGGGGCGGGGCGGCGCCAGCGCCGGCCCCGCCGCCTCCAAGCCCCTGGCCGGCGAGCCCGCCCGCCGCCACCTGATCGACGTGTACGAGCGGTTCGCGGGCCTGCACGGCGCCGAGCACGACGGCTTCTCCGAGAGCGTGTCCCTCTCGGCGGCCGTGGTCGGGCCCGACGCGTGGACCGCCATGCAGTCCCGCCGCTCCCTGTCCGACACCCTGCCCGCGAACGTGTACGGGGCGGCGACGGGCGGCGCGGGTGGTGGGCGGAAGGCGAGCGGGGCGGGAGCCATGCCGCCCACGGACGTCGGGCCAGCCGCCAACGGCGCGGCCAACGGGGCGATGGCCAATGGCGCGGCCAAAGCGCTCGCCGCCGCCCAGGCCCCGCCCCCCGCCCCCTTCAAAAAGGGCGACCGGTGGGGCGCCTCGTACGCCACCCAGCTGTCCATCCTGTTTGCGCGGGCGGTCAAGACGCGGCGGTTCGAGGCCATGTCCGGCCAGGACTTTGCCCAGTTCATGGTGGTGGGCGCCCTGGCGGGCCTGTTCTGGTGGCAGATCGGGCGCGACCGCACCGTGGCGGCCGCCGCCAACATCAACGGCCTCCTCTTCTTCGAGATGCTGTTCCTGTCCTTCCGCTCTATGTTTGCCGCCCTGTTCACCTTCCCCAACGAGCACAAGATGATGCTGAAGGAGCGGGCGTCCGGGATGTACCGCCTGTCCGCCTTTTACTTTGCGCGCACGGCCAGCGACGTGCCGATGGAGGTGACCATCCCCACCGTCTTCATCGTCATCATCTACTTCATGGCGGGGCTGCGCCTGTCGGCCTGGGCTTTTCTGGCCAACTGGGCGTCCGTCACGCTGTGCCTGCTGGTGGCCCAGTCGTTTGGGCTCCTCATTGGCGCGACGGTCATGGTCCCCAAAACCGCCCAGACCATCACGGCCATCATCATGCTGACCATGATGCTGGTGGGCGGCTTCTACGTGACCACCATCCCGGCCTGGATCGCCTGGCTGAAGTACCTGTCCTTCGTGTACTACGGCTACAACCTGCTGCTCAAGATCAACTGGGTCGGGGTGGAGCTGTGGGACTGTGCGGGGTCCAACCCGCCGGCGCCCGCGGCCGACCCTCGCTGCACGGCCGTGCCCCCCGGCGGGCTGCAGGCCAGGCTCCACCTCCAGGAGAACACGGAGCAGTGGCCGTGGGAGGCGCTGGCCCTGATGGCCTGGCTGGTCATCTTCCGGGTGGCCGTGTACGTGGCGCTGCGGCGCAAGACGGGCGCGCGGGCGCGGTGAAGAAGGGGGGAGCGCGCTCTTTTGTGTGTGTTTTGCTTGGTGCGGGTTGGGGGGATGGGCACTGGAATGTCCGCTCTCTCTTTTTGCAACCTGTAGGGGGGGTGAGCAGGTGGGGGAGGGTCTGATCTTCTTTTTTCACAGGTCATGTGTGTGTGTGTGTGTGTTGCTTGCTCTCCTAGGCTCGCACAACTCTGGCTCGGTGTCCGCGGCGGGCGTGTGCGTCGTCGCGTGCCTCTCGTCTCATCTCAATCTCCTTCCATGCCCCCCACCACCACCTCGCTCCACAGGACCGCCGTGTGCGCGGCGGACGGCAGTGGCCGCTTCCGCCACGCGTCCGGTCGCTCCGGCTTGGCCCCCGCAAACGGCCCGATGGCGACCGTGCGGACCCCCGCCGCCCCGGCCCACCGGAGCAGGCCCGTGAAGGCGGCCGCGTCGGTGGAGATGAGGGCGAGCGAGGTGCGGGTGGGAGCGCTGGTGGTGGATGCCTGTGCTGCCTCCCAGCGTCGCACAAAGGCGACCGCCGCGGCTGTGATGGCCTGGTCCGCCGCGCCGCGGGTCAGGGGGACGGGCGTCAGGGTGGTGCCGGGCGGCAGGTGCGGGCCCGCCCAGCACAGCGGCAGGGACGACAGCGTTACCGGGTTGGCAAAGAGGGCCAGGGTCGGCGGGGCCGCACCCCCGCCCGCGCCCGCGCCGGCCGCGGACGCCAGGCGGGCCAGGAGGGCGGCCGGCTCCACCCGGGGCGGCGGCCTCACATTATCCAGGTCCCACAAGATGGTCAGGGTGGAGGCGGTGGCCGAGGCACCGCGGCTCGCCCGGCAGGCGGCGGCCGGGCGTGGGGCTGCACTGCGGCAGGGCGGCCGCATGCGGTGCGGTGGAGGGGAGTGTGTGAGGATCACCGCCTCGCGCGGACACACCGAGCACAAGAGTCCGAGAGAGAATGCGCCTGCCCCTCACCTCCCGGCCGCGTGCCGCCGCCGCGGGCCCTGCCCAGTTCCTGGCCCTGGGCCGGCCAGTGGCAGCACAGCGCCCGGCCCAGCCCGCGCTCTCTCAGCTGCGCGCGTACCGCCCCGGCGCCGCCCGGCGCGCCGACCTCCTCCAGGCCGCCGCCGCCGCACCGTCGGCCTCCTCCACGCCGCCCTCTCCCTCCCCCTCCACCTCCTCCTCCGACGCGGACTATCTGGCCCTGACCAACGTGACCGTCCGCCGCACGTCCGACGGCGTGGCCGTTCCCTTGCTCTCCACCTTCCGCGCCGGCCCGGCCGACCGCGCCCTGCTCTTCATCCTCACCCACGCGGCCGACCTGGCGCCCTTTGAGCTGGTGCCCCGCGTCCTGAAGGCCCTGCCCGCCCTCACCGCGGCCGGCGTCCAAGTGTCCTTCATCGTCCTGGGCAGCCCAGCCAATGCGACCGCCTTTGCGGCCCGCCTGGGCGTGCCGCCGGCCCTGCTGTTCGCGGACGAGACCGGGGCGACGCACGCGGCGCTAGGCTTTTCGCGCGGCTTTGACCCGGCCGCGCCCAAGCTCAACCCGTACGTGCGCCTGGGCGCCATGCTGGCCGGGATCGGGTCGCCGGGGACCATCGGCCGGGTCATCAAGGGCTACGTGGGCGACCGGCAGGGCGAACCCATCTTCGGGCCCGGGTCGCCATTCGACATTCTTGGCTCGGGCTACACCCGCCCCATGGAGCGGGCGACGCAGCGGCTGATGTCGATGGCGGCCGTCCTGTCCGGGTGGGGCGAGCTGGCGCCGGCCGATGCGGAGCTGCTGACCCGGCTAGGCGGGTGCCTGGCCCTGAAGGGGCGGGGCACTGTCCTGAAGCACGTGGACGCGGGCATCCTGGACTATGTGGACCTGAAGGCGGCCTGTGGTGCGGTCGGGGCGGTGAAAGCGCTGCCGGAGTGAGGAGGGGGGGAGGGGGGAGGAGGGGGAGAGAGGGAAAGGGAGGGGGCGAGAGAGAGAGGCGAGGGAGGGAAAGGGAGGAGGGAGAGGCAGAGGCAGTGAGAGAGAGGGAGGTCAGGCCCCGTGGGGCGCGCGCCCGTCCGGCGGGCAGGGCGGGTGAGGGCGGGAGAGGGCGGGAGGGTTGAAAAGCATTAATCGAACGAGCACGACGCGCGGTGTGTGTGAAAGTGTGAAATTTGAGCCGAGAAATGACGAGGCTCTCGCCTCGTCATTTCCACGCTTTTTTCACGGGCGCCCAGCCAGTCCCATTCCCACCCCCACCCCGCCCCCCACAACACACCACAACACCATGACGACCGGCACCGCCCATCGCCCCACCAAGAAGGCCAAGCTGGAGGAGGAGGAGGCGGCGGCGGAGCAGGAGCAGGGCTCCCCCCCGGCGGCCGCCGAGGCGCCTGCCGCCGCGGCCGCGGCCACGCCTGCCCTCAAGACCGAGCCGGCCGCGGCCGCCGCCACGCCAACAACGACCGCCGCCACGCACGCCGCCACGCCGACGATGGCGGCCGCCAAGCCCGCCGCCACCGCCCTCCTGGCCATCGACCGCCCACTGGGCGTGGAGCTGGCCTCGTCCGGCGCGCCCAAGAAATCTGGTGGCGGCGGCCGGCCCGCGACCGTGCTGGAGGCGGGCCGCCTGGTGTTCCTCGCCCGTCCGACCAAAGTGGCCGAGGAGGAGGGCATGGAAGACTTGGCCTCCATCCGCACCCTGTACATCGCCCTGTCGCCCAGCGAGAAGGGCGAGGAGGAGGGCAAGGCGGGCGAGAAGGAGGAGGAGCAGCAGCAGCAGCACGGCGGCGCCCCGCCCCCCCCCGCCGACGATGGCTGGATGCCCGCCCACCGCCTGCTGATCATTGGGCGGAAGCGCCTGCCCACCTCGCCAGCCGAACGGTACTGGGGGTTTATCCAGGCGGTGGCCGACTCCTTCGACGGCCTGTTCGACGGCCTCCTCACCAAGCCGGGCGGCGGCAAGCCCTCCGCGGCGGGCGGGGGCGCCCTCGAGGAGCCGGCCGCCTCCGCGGGCACGCGCCGCTCCAAGCGGACCAAGGCGGCCAAGGCGGCCGGACCCCCGCCTGCAGACACCCGCCTGCGCGTGCTGGGCGAGGGCGACTACGCCCTGACCCGCGTCGGCCGGTCCGTGAGGTCGGGCCACCTGTCGTACGTCCTGGCCGAGCCGGGCGCGCCCGGGTCCGCCCAGGAGGAGGTCGGCATCGGCGCGGCCGGCCGGTTTGTGGTCTCCGTCAAGAGTCCTGACACCCGCAACCCGGCGGGCGCGGGGCTGGGCGGGAAGGCCAAGGCGCACTTCAGCGAGGCCGCGCTCGAAGCCTTCCGTGGGCGGTCGGGCCGCCCCCTGGCCTGGCAAAACTATTCTGCCTGCCCCGACCTGCTGAACACGCCGCACGCCGAGTTTGTCATGATCCGCGCCAACGACCTTGCCGCCTCGGACCCGGGCCTGGCGGAGAGCCTGGAGGCGGCGGCCGAGGCGGACCACGCGGCGCACGCGCACGCGCACGCGCACGGCGGCGGTGGTGGTGGTGGTGGCGGCAAAGAGGCCGAGGAGGAGGAGCATGACCGGGACTACACCGAGGTCATGGCCGCCCTGGGCGAGGAGCTTCACGCCGCCGCGCTGGGGCTGGACGTGGGTCCCGCGGTGACGGGCGAGTTTTGAGATGGGGATGGTGGGATGAGAGACGATGGGGGCGGGTTGTGGGTTGGCTTTGCCTTGCGGTGACGGGCAAGTCTTGGAGGAGGATGGGGATGGGGGAGAGCATGAGAGATGATGGGTGTTGGCCGCTTTGTCCTTTTGGGTTGACCGCATGTGTGTGTGCGTGTGCGTGTGTGTGTGTGTGCGCGTTTCCTGTTGTGTATGCCGCTCGCCCGACCCCGGCGCCTGCGTGTGAGGGGTCGAGCTAGACGGCGGGTAAAAGGCGAGAGAGGGAGGTTTGTGTCATCATCTCTTTTCTCACCCCTGCCGCTGCCCACCCCCACCCCCACCCCTCCGCACCGCCCCGCCGCCACCCTGGCCTGCACCTCCTGCCCCCACACCCGCCGCCGCCCCAGGAAGGCGCCGAGCCGGCGAGGAGGTCGCCTCCCCTTCCCCCCCCCCACCACCACCCTCCACCCCCCGCCGCTCCCGCCGCGCCTTCTGCTCCGCCAGCAGCTCCTCGTACTCCTCCGGGTCGATGCGGAGGCGGGGCAGGGCGAAGACGGCGAAGGCGACGAAGATGAGGAGCAGGCCGTAGGGTGTTTTAGCAAAGGAGACCGGGTCAAAGGTGGCGCGCGTGTCAAAGGGCGAGGTCCGGGCGGCCGGGCGCAGGGCGAGCGGGGCGGTGGGGAGCAGGCGGGTCGGGGCGTCCGCGTACGCCGCGGACAGGGCGCCGGCGCCGCCCTCCTCGTCGCCCTGCTCACTCACCCACACCCACACCGGGTGGTAGGCCAGCCCCGGCGCGCGCACCTCCAGCAGGTGGGAGCCGACGGGGAGGGCCGGGAAGGTGAATGCTCCGTCGGCCACGGACGGGACGGTCGTGACGGGCGTGGCCGAACCGTGCGGGGTGAGGGTGACGGAGATGGCGGCCGGGGAGGTTTCGGAGGCTGTGTGCGTGCGTGTGTGGGTATGGGTTAGGGAGACGGAGGGTGCGGGTGTGAGTGCGAGGGCCGGGCGTGGCGCGGCGCGGAGCGTGGTGCAGGTTGGACGGAGCGGAGGTTGATAGGTTGATTCGGGGGGGGGCGCGGCGTGAGCGTCTCCTCTCGCGTGCCCTCCCTCTCCCTCCCCCTCCCCCTTCCCCTCCACACCCAGACTCACGTGGCCAGTGGACGACGCCGTGCAGGGTGGGCGCTGCCCCGGCGGCCGGACCGGCCAGGGCGGCGGCGGCCGCGAGGAGGAAGAGGCAGGGGGGCATGCGGCGAGGCATTGAGAGAGTGAGTGTGAGGACATGGAGCGGCAACGAGCGGCCGCGAGAGCGAGAGCTCTCTCACTCCCTCGTTCCAACCAAAATGACTCGCCTCGCGCTCGCCGCCGCCGCCCTGGCCGGCCTGGCCGTGGGCACAGCCCAGGTGCGAGTTGAGGACAGCACGCCTGGCACACAGCCCAGGCGAAAGAGTGTGCTCCTGCGCGAACCACGCGCGTATAGAGAGAGCCACAGCGGCGGGGGCATGCGGCGCGCCTGCGCGCCCCCGCCTATGGCTCCCCCCATGGCCCTCTATGGCCCTCCCCAACAGAACCTCATCACACCCCACGCGCCTCTCCCTCGCACGCACATGGCGGCGGCGGCTCCCTCTCGCGCGCGCGCGTGCGGTGTTCACGCACCACGACTCCTGACCCCCCCCACCGCACCCCCCCCCCCCCCCCCCCCCCCCCCCCCCCCCCCCCCCCCCCCCCCCCCCCCCCC
>Ga0114918_10006007_pt1 | contig 10322 bp, 8 predicted proteins | sample LantaG_FD_87015 | JGI IMG/M metagenome (GOLD analysis project Ga0114918, IMG submission 87015) | Deep subsurface microbial communities from Baltic Sea to uncover new lineages of life (NeLLi) - Landsort_02402 metaG | ecosystem: Environmental > Aquatic > Marine > Oceanic > Sediment | place: Baltic...
AGGCCGGCGCGAAGAGCCCGCACGAGGCCCTGTTCTTCTATTGGGGCCGGCACCTCCAGTGCGTCCGCATGGGCAACTGGAAACTGCATTACCCGCACGCCTACCGCACGATGGCCGGCAACCCCGGCGGCACGGGCGGAAAGCCCAACAAGTACTCCCAAGCCAAGACCGAGAAGGCCCTGTATGACCTGCGGGCCGATATTGCCGAAAAGGCCAATGTCCTTTCGCAGAACCCCGACGTCGTCAAACGAATCGACGCCCTGGCCGACGCGATGCGCCAGGACCTTGGCGATTCGGCGACGAAAACCAAGGGCAAAGGCGCACGGGAACCGGGGCGCGTAAACGCCTAGCCCTCCGTTACTCGTCATCGGATGAGTAGTAGCCGGGTGGCACGGCCCGTACGGGCCGTGGGCCGCGAAGCCGCGTGGCGATGCCACCCGGCGCGCCCGCCTCGAAAGGAAGCACATATGGACCACCGTGATGAAGCGCTTGACCCCGTAACGTACCGGCCTATCGGGGTGATCCGCAGCCCGTACACGGTGGCGCACGAGATGCCGATCCAGCCGGTTTACACTCAGGGCGCGACCGGCCGCGCCGAGGTCCTCCCCGAATTCGCCGACGGACTGCGCGACCTGGAAGGGTTCTCCCACGTGGTCCTGATCTACCATTTCCACCGGGCCGCGGGCGTGCGACTGCTGGTCAAACCGTTTCTGGAGGACGTCGAGCGCGGCGTGTTCGCGACGCGGGCGCCGTGCCGGCCGAACCCCATCGGCTTCAGCGTGGTGCGCCTCGTGCGGCGCGACGGCACGGTGCTGCACCTGGCGGACGTGGACGTGCTCGACGGCACGCCGCTGCTCGACGTCAAGCCGTACGTCGCCCGCTTCGACCATCGCGAGGACGTCCGCAGCGGCTGGCAGGACGGGATAGACGAGAAAACTGCCCGTACCCGCGGCCGCAGAGCGTCCGGACAGGGTGGCCAAGGTCGCTGAGCGCCGGCCAGCGGCTATGCTTTCGCGCTGTTGCGGAAGCACCCCTGGGGTGTTGCCCCAGGCTTTCGAGTTCGAGCCCTTCAGGCTGCCCACGCCGCCGTGCAAAACAGGCCAGGCAGCGTTGCAGGTCAGCGCCGGCCGTATTCCTGGAGCGGTTTGACGGCGATGCCGCGCTTCTTGAGGGCCTCGATGCCGTTGACGAAGGCGGCGGCGGCGCTGAGGGTCGAGATGAGCGGAATGTTGTTGGCGATGGCGTGCGTTCGGATGTGAATCTCGTCGATGCGCGGGTGCTTGCCGCTGACGGTGTTGATGATGAGCCGCACCTCGCGGTTCTTCATCAGGTCCAGCACGTTCGGCCGGCCGACGGAGATCTTGCGAAGCGGCGTCACCTGTACGTCGTTGTGCGCCAGGGCCGCCGCCGTGCCCTCGGTGGCCACCAGGTCGAAGCCCAGGTCCTCGAGTTTCTTGGCGATGAAGATGACGTCGCGCTTGTCGGCGTTGCGGACCGAGATGAATACCGTGCCGTCCATCGGCAGGACGTGCCCGGCGCCCTGCTGGCTCTTGGCGAAGGCCATGCCGAACGAGGAGTCGATGCCCATGACCTCGCCGGTCGATTTCATCTCCGGCCCGAGCACGGCGTCTGTCCCGGGGAACCGGGCAAAGGGGAACACGGGCGCTTTGACGGCCATGTGGTCGGGCACGATCTGTTCGGTGAACCCGAGTTCTTCCAGGGTCCGGCCGAGCATGACCTTGGTGGCGATGCCGGCGAGCGGCACGCCGATGGCCTTCGCGACGAACGGTACCGTGCGGCTGGCCCGGGGGTTGACCTCCAGCACGTAGATCGTGTCGCCTCGAATGGCGTACTGGACGTTCATGAGGCCCACCACCCCGAGTTCCATGGCAAGGGCCCTGGTCTGGCGTGCGAGTTCCTCGACGATCTCCCCGGTCAGCGTGATGGGCGGGATGGTGCAGACCGAGTCGCCGCTGTGGACGCCGGCGTGCTCGATGTGCTCCATGATGCCGCCAATGACACAGATGCGGCCGTCGGCCACGGCGTCGACGTCCACTTCGATGGCGTTCTCGAGAAACCTGTCGATGAGGATCGGGTGGTCGGTGGAGACGTCGGAGGCGATGCGTGCCTCGGCCATGTAGCCTTCGAGTTCCTCGGAATCGTACACGATGTCCATCGCGCGACCGCCCAGGACGTACGACGGGCGGACCACGACGGGGTAGCCGATGTCGGCGGCAATAACCTTGGCGTCCTCGTACGAGAAGGCGGTGCCGTTGGGCGCCTGGAGGAGGTCGAGTTTGGCGAGCAACTGCTTGAACCGCTCGCGGTCCTCCGCCCGGTCGATGGAGTCGGGGCTGGTGCCGACGATGCGGACGCCGGCCTCTTCGAGCGGCACGGCCAGGTTCAGCGGCGTCTGTCCGCCCAGTTGGACGATGACGCCCTCGGGTTTCTCGGCGTCGATAATGGCGAGGACGTCTTCGCGCGTGAGCGGCTCGAAGTACAACTTGTCGGACGTGTCGTAATCGGTCGAGACCGTCTCGGGGTTCGAGTTGACCATAATGGCTTCGTACCCGAGTTGCTTGACGGCGAAACTGGCGTGGCAGCAGCAGTAGTCGAACTCGATGCCCTGGCCGATGCGGTTCGGGCCGCCGCCGAGAATAAGGATCTTCTTGTTGTCGGTCACGCGGTTCTCATCGACCGGCTCGTAGGTCGAATAGTAGTACGGCTTGGCCGCATCGAACTCGCCCGCGCACGTATCCACAAGTTTGTAGGACGGCTTGATGCCCCGCCTGGTTCGTTCGTCGGCAACGTCGGTCTCGTTGGTGCCGGTGAGGTGTGCAATTTGGACGTCGGAGAATCCGGCTCGCTTGGCTTGCAGGAGCAGATCCGCAGGCATCTCCTTCAGGCCGCCCGGCGCCTTATGCCGTGCGATCTCGCCTGCCATGTCGATGATCTCTTGCATGTTCTGGATGAACCAGCGGTCGATCTTCGTCAGGTCGGCCACCTTTTCAGGCGCCCAGCCCTTCTGGAGGGCGTACTGGATGTAGAAGTGGCGCGCGTCGTTCGGCGTGACCAGTTTGTACTCCAGTTCGGCATCGTCTTTCGGCTTGGGCACAAGGTGGTCCTTGCCGTCGAACCCAAGTCCGTAGCGGCCGACCTCAAGGCTCCTGAGGCCCTTCTGGAGGGCTTCTTTGAACGTCCGGCCGATCGACATCGCCTCGCCTACCGACTTCATCGACGTGTTGACCGTGGGGTTGGCCTGCGGGAACTTCTTGAACGTGAAACGCGCCACCTTGAACACGCAGTAATCAACCGTCGGCTCGAAATAGGCGTACGTCCGACCCGTGACGTCGTTGAGAACCTCGTCGAGCGTCAGGCCGACCGCCAGTTTCGTCGCCACCCGCGCAATCGGGAACCCCGTTGCCTTCGATGCCAGGGCGCTGGACCGGGACAGACGCGGGTTGACTTCAATAATCACGATCCGGCCGTTGTCCGGGTTGCCGCCGAACTGGATGTTGATGCCGCCGCCCGTCACGTCGATCTTGCGGATGATACGGCGGCACAGATTCGTGTACTCGACGTACTCGTTCGCGGTGAGCGTCTGCGACGGGGCGACGACCATGGAGTCGCCCGTATGCACGCCCATGGGGTCCACGTTCTCCATGGAGGTGATAATGATGACGTTGTCGGCGCAATCGCGCATGACCTCGAACTCGATCTCCTTCCAGCCGAGGACCGACTGCTCGACCAGGACCTGCCCGACGGGGCTGGTCGTGATGCCGCGCGTCAGGCAATCGGCGAGTTCCTCGAGGTTGTAGGCGGTGGACCCGCCCGATCCGCCCAGTGTGAACGCCGGCCGCAGAATCAGCGGAAAGCCGATCCGCTGCCCGATCTTCATGCCTTCTTCAACGTTGGTGGCGATGCCGCTGTCGGGCACGTTCAGGCCGATCTCCAGCATCGCCTGCTTGAAGAGATCCCTGTCCTCGGCCCGCTCGATGGCTTCGGCACTGGCGCCGAGCATGTCCATGCCGTACTTCTTGTAAACGCCGGCGCGGTCGAGGAACACGGCCACGTTCAAGCCGGTCTGGCCGCCCAGCGTCGGCAGGACGGCGTCGGGCCGTTCGGCGGCGATGACCTTCTCAATCGCCTCGGCTGTGATCGGCTCGACGTACGTGCGGTCGGCCATTCGCGGGTCGGTCATGATGGTGGCGGGGTTGGAGTTGATCAGGACGACCTCGTAGCCTTCTTCTCTCAGGGCCTTGCACGCCTGGGAGCCGGAGTAGTCGAACTCGCAGGCCTGGCCGATGATGATCGGCCCGGAGCCGATGATCAAAATCTTCTTGATGTCCGTTCGCTTGGGCACGGGCTTGTACCCTCTAAAGCGCTTCGCAGAACTCGCGCAGGACCGGGCCGGGCGCCTCCATCTCATCGCGGCAGGGATGGAACTGCACCCCGCGTGCCGACGCCGCGCTGCTTCGGATGCCCTCAACCGTCTCGTCGTTCAAGTTCCTGTGCGTGATGTCCACGTCATGCGGCGTGCCATCGGCCGCCACGACGTAACTGTGGTGCTGGACGGTGATGGCTGCCGGCCCGCCCGTCAGGTTCTTGACCGGGCAGTTGACGCCGCGGTGCCCGGTCTTCATCCGCTCGACCTCACACCCCAGTGCGAGTGCCAGCACTTGGTGCCCCAGGCCGATGCCGAGGATCGGGACCTTGCCCAGCAAGCCCTTGACCGTCGCGATGACCTGCTGGAGGGCACGCGGGTCACCCGGCCCGCCCGCCAGGATCACGCCCTGCGGGTTCGCGGTCAACACGTCGTCGGCGCCGGCCGGCGCGGCATAAATCCGGAGCGCACAGCCCAGATCGGTCAACTGGCCGAGCAGGCTCTCCTTCACGCCGAGGTTCAACAGGGCGAGGTTGTGCCTTGCCTTGCCCCTTGGCTTGCGCCGGCCCTGCCCGGTCACCTCGGCCACGAGGTTCTGCTGCGGGGCGGCAGCGTCGCCCTTGAGTTTTGCCACGACCTTCTTCTTGTCGAACGGGCCGCCGACGATGGCCGCCTGCATCTCGCCGTGATCGCGAATGTGCACCGCTACGGCCCGCGTATCCACTTCGCGGATACCCACGACGCCGCTGGTTTTCAGAAAGTCCTCCAGGGCGCCGGTGGCCCGGAAATTGGAATAGGCCCGGCTGTACTCCCGCACGACGATCCCAGCCGTATGGACTCCGTCCGATTCGTTGTCCTCGGCGTTGACGCCATAGGCGCCGATGATCGGGTAGGTCAGGACGGCTATCTGGTTGCGGTACGACGGATTGGTGAGCAGTTCCTGGTAGCCGACCACGCCGGTATAAAAAACGGCCACGCCGGAAGCCTCTCCGACGTGGCCGAAGGCCTTGCCTTCGAACACGGTGCCGTCTTCCAGCACCAGCGCCGCCGTTGGGTCGCTCATAGGTCTGTCGCCATAATCTTTGCGCTCAGCGTCCTTCACCGCCGTGGTGTGCGACCGGCGTCAGGATCCCGCAGCCTGAAGCCGGGTGCCTAGATATACTCAATCGTGCTGGGCGGCTTCGGCGATAGATCGTACAGCACCTTGGTGGCCGACGGGATTTCCTTGTAGATGCGCTTTTGGATCTTCATCAGCGTCGCCCACGGCAGCCGCGTCGCCGTGGCCGTGACGGCATTCTCAGAGTTCACGCAGCGGACGGCGATGAGGTCGCCGAAACGGCGCCGGCCGTCTTTCGTCACACCGGTTGCCCGGTCGGCCAGCAGGACGCCGAACGCCTGGAACTTCTTGAACCGCGTGGTCTCCTCCTCCACGATCCTGCACGCCCGACGCACGATGCCGATGCGTCTGGGCGTGCACTTGCCCAGGCATCGCGTGGCCAGGCCCGGCCCCGGAAACGGCATCCGGGCGTGCAGCACTTCGGGCATGCCCAGGGTGCGGCCGACCTTGCGGACGGCGGGCTTGTAGAGGGTCTTGAGCGGTTCGATTACGTGGAAGCCGTAGCCCTTCTTGGCGCTGACACCGATCTGGTCCAGGACGTTGTGCTGCGTCTTGACGCCCTTCTTGGTTTCGAGGATGTCGGCCGCGATGGTCCCCTGGATCAGGAACTGCGCCTTGGAGGCACGGACGGCTTTTCCGAAAACCTTGTAGAACGTGTGGCGGAAGGCTTTCCGTTTATCCTCCGGGTCGGTCTTTCCTTTGAGGGCCTTGAAGAACGTGCCGCCCGCGCGGATGATCGCGACCTTGATGCCAAGTTTCGCAAACTGCCTCTTCACCCACTGCGGTTCGTCCTGGCGCATGAGGCCGTCGTCGATAAAGATAACCTTGAGTTGGTCCCCTACGGCGCGATGCGCCAGCACGGTGCAGACGCTGCTGTCCACGCCGCCGGAGAGCGCACTGATGGCCTTGGCGTCGCGCACGGTTTTCCTGATGGTCTCGATCTGCCTGCGGGCGAACTTCTTGCAATCCACGGTTCTTCTCCCTGAGGTTCTGCCGGCGCCGTGACGGCGACGTTCGGGCGGCGACCATAGTGGCAGTACAGACGAACTGCAAATAAAAAACAGACGAACTGCAAAGGGAAATCAGCAGCAGGCCTGAACCCGGGGTTTTTGCTGTAGGGACACGGTAGAGACCGCCGATTATACCGTGGGAGAGGGGCTTGGGGGACCGTGAGGGCAGGCGGCGCATTTTTTCACAGTCGTCCAAAAAAAGTCTTGCCTTTCCTGATGCGCTTTGTCCATATAGCACGCGAACCGAGCCGGAGCGAGGGTCGTGCGAAACCCTGGGGGAAGCACAACATGCTACCCCTATATCTTGTTGGCGACACGATACAGAAACCATCGGATACGGGAGTTCCACTACGGTTAGGGGGATGGGGTAAGGAGGCACCATGAACGGTCTGCGTATGGGTCTGCTCTTGCTGGCAGCAATCGTCGTGGCGTATGGTGCAGTGCCGGTCGCTCGCGCCGACAGGTTCTACGACGAAGAGGACCTGTCGCTGTTCCTTGATACGGCAGCCGCCGACGCGATGGCGGCCGAGGGGCAGCCCGGCGAGGCTGCCGCTGCCGGCGAGGCCGGGGGCGAGGCCGCCAAGCCCGGCAAACCGCCACCCCTGCCGCTGCACAGCCTCGAGGGTGTGTCCGGTGGTGCCATCACGCCGATGGCCTACTTCGCCAATGCAGGTCCCCCCGGCACGACGGTTGCGCCCCCGTCGATGTCGTACACGTACCTCGTGGCCGGGTCGAAGGTCGTGAACAGCGTGGCCTATTCCCAGGTCTTCTTCAACCGGATCGAGTTCAGTTACGCCTGGAACCGCATCGGCCTTGGCGACTTTCCCGGCGACGTTCGGGCGGCGGGGTTGCCCCACTTGGGCCGGACGCACGTCCACATGCACAACTTCAACCTGCGCGGCATCATCGTGCCCGAGGGCACCGGCGGCGAGTGGATGCCCCAGATTGTGGCCGGCGTCCACTTCAAGCACAACCCGAGCGTCCAGAACATGGATTCCCGCCTTGGAGGCGCCGCCAACAGGCTTGGCTTCGAGCGCGGCAACGGCGTCGATTACACGGTCACCTTCGGTAAGATGTTCCCGAAGGGGTTCCTCAAGAGGCCCGTGCTGATGGACTTCGGTCTCCGCTTTACCGAGGCGGCGCAGACGGGCTGGCTGGGCTTTGGAGACACCTATCGCACCAACGTCGAGGCCAACATCGCCTGGGTGCCCTTCGACTGGCTTGCCATCGGGTACGAGTATAAAGAGAAACAGAACCCCTACGGCAGGGCCGGCAACCTCATCGGAGTTGAGGACGCCTGGCACACCATCCTGCTGGCATGGATCATCAACGAGAACTGCACCCTGGCCGGCGTCTGGGGACATCTCGGTAACGTCGTCAACGGCGAGGAAAACGGCGGCTGGGGTGTCCAGTTCAAGTACCAATTCTGACACGCCGCCAAACCTGCGGGCCGTCCTCACGGGCGGCCCGCCGTCTGTTTCGGGTTACCGCGCGGCGGCCAGGGCGCGGATCTCCTCGACCAGCGCATCCAGAAGGTCGGCCTCGGGAAGTTTACGCATCTTCCGGCCGCCGCGAAACAGGACGCCGTGCCCCTTGCCGGCGGCCAGCCCCAAGTCGGCCTCCCGCGCCTCGCCCGGCCCGTTGACGATACAGCCCATCACGGCGACGGTCAGCGGAGCGGTGATGGAGCGCGTGCGGCGTTTCAACTCTTCGACCAGTGCAATCAGGTCCACCTCGCATCGCCCGCACGTGGGACACGAGATGATGCGGACGCCGCGCCGCGGCGCCAGGCCCAGTTCCGCCAGGACCTCCCGTCCGATGACGACCTCATGCACCGGATCGCCCGTCAGGCTGACGCGGATCGTATCGCCGATGCCTTCGGCCAGCAGCGCGCCCAGCACGAGCGCCGTCCGCGTCCGCGACTCGTCCATCGGGCCGGCTGCCGTGATCCCCACGTGAAGCGGCAGATCGCACGCCCCGGCCAGCAGGCGGTACGCCGTGATGGTCGTCGGCACGTCCGATGCCTTGGCCGAGAGCACCAGGTTGCCGAAGCCCTCCCGCTCGGCCGCGCGCACCCACTCCATGAGCACATCGACCATGAGCCGCGCAAGGTCGCCCGTATCGGCGGCCGCGTGTTTGGCGCGGACGCTGCCGGAATTGACGCCGAACCGAAGCGGCACGCCTTTCTCGGCGGCCAGTGCGAGAACACGCCGCAGGCCGGCCGGGTCGTCGATATTCCCCGGGTTCAGCCGCACCTTGGCCACGCCTGCCTCCAGCGCACGCATCGCCAACGCCGTGTTGAAATGGATATCCGCCACCACCGGCAAAGGAGAGCCCGCGACGATCTCGGGTAGGGCCTTTGCGTCCGGCGGGGCAGGAACCGCCACACGCACGATCTCGCACCCGGCCCCCGCCAGGCGACGGATCTGGTCCAGCGTCTCGCGCACCTGGCGCGTGTGCGTGGTTGTCATCGACTGGATGCTGATCGGGTGCCCACCGCCGATGCCGATGCCGCCCACGTGGACGACGCGGCTCTTGCGTCTCGAAAAACGTTCGCGCGTTTCCATGGACGGATTATCCCTTCGACGCTGCCAATCTGTCAAGGCAGCGCAGGGGCAATAGGGCGTTGACGGCCAGTGCCACGGGACTGTAGAATGTGCCACCCAAAGGAGGTGCCGCATGAGCCGACTCGTCCGATTTGGCGTTTCGATGGACAATCGCCTCCTGGCAACACTCGACGCAATCGTCAAACGCCGCGGGTACGCGAACCGCAGCGAGGCCATCCGCGACCTCGTCCGCTCCGAGCAGGTACGCGAGTCGTGGGAAAGCGGAAAGGGGCCCGCCGTGGCGACGCTTACCATCGTCTATGACCACCACGTCCGCGAGGTTGACGAGCACCTGACCGACCTTCAGCACGATCACGAGGACCTCGTGCATTCGGCGATGCACGTCCACCTGTCGCACCGCATGTGCCTGGAGGTTATCGTCATGCGGGGCAAACCGAAACGGATTCAGAATCTGGCCGACCGGCTTACTGCCGCGCGCGGCGTAAAGCACGGCCAGTTGGTTGTGACGGCCGACGAGGATCTCGTCTAGCGGAAAGGGGGCGGACATGCACATCGCTTCAGGATTTCTCTCGCCGCCGGTCTGGGGAACGATGGCGGCGGTCAGCGGCGCGGCGATCGCGGGGTCGCTGGCGGTGGCAGGCCGGCGCCTGGACGAACGTAAAGTCCCACTGATGGGCGTGATGGGCGCATTCATCTTCGCCGCACAGATGGTCAATTTCCCCGTTCTACCGGGTACGAGCGGTCACCTGGGCGGCGGCTTTCTGCTGGGCATCCTTCTCGGAGCGCCCCTTGGCATCATCGTCATGGCCTCGATATTGGTCGTCCAATCGCTCGTCTTTCAGGATGGCGGCATCGAGGCGCTCGGCGCGAACATCTTCTGCATGGGAGTCATCCCCTGTCTGCTCGGCGCCGCAGTCAGGCGGCTGTGGATGCGGCCGAAGGTGGGTCTCTTTGCCGACGTCGTGACGGCCATCGCCGGCATAGTCGGCGTCCTGGCAGGGGCCACGGTTGTGATCCTGCTGCTATCGTGGTCGGCGTCGCTCCCGGGCAGCGTGTCGCTGGGCCATGCGCTGGGCGTGATGAACTTCGTCCACCTGTTCATCGGCATTGTGGAAGGCCTCGTCTCGGTCGCGGTGGTCCGGTTTGTCCTGACGATGCGGCGGGAGGCCGTCTTTGGCGTCGGCGCCAAGGAGGCAATCGGATGAGTGCCTACAATCGCAACACGATCATCGTCGGTCTGGCGG